>OLGE01004324.1_pt1 | contig 10381 bp, 8 predicted proteins | sample 1605151 | NCBI WGS metagenome assembly OLGE01 (sample SAMEA3888912, study PRJEB22519) | human gut metagenome | biome: human gut; feature: human-associated habitat; material: faeces | place: Denmark | collected 2010
ACGGTGCTCAATGCGCTGCTGAATTTGGTTTTGGTTTATTTTACGGGGCTCGGCGTCGTCGGTTCGGCTTTGGGAACGCTGACGGCGATGACTATTTCGGTTGTTTTATGCGTGATTTATATCGGCCGGAAGTTTCCGATACTGCGTTTGCGGCGTACGGACTGGGTTTATAATCCGGCCTTTATGCGCGAGCATTTGTATGTTGCTGTGCCGATGGCTTTGCAGTTTTCGGTCATTGCACTGGGACTGATTATTATTCAGACGGTTTGCAACTCGTTCGGTTCCGATACTATTGCCGCTTTTACCTCGGCTTTGAGAATCGAACAGCTGGCAACGTCGCCGCTGGTTGCTTTGGGGTTTGCCTTGGCGACTTATACGGCGCAAAACTTCGGAGCCGGAAAAATCGGCAGAATCCGCCGCGGAGTGGTGCGCAGTTCTTTGGTTTCGGTTTTGTTCAGTATTTCCGTTGCTTTACTGGTGCGCTTTGTCGGCGAAGATATGATCGGGGTCTTTATTAAAGGCGAAAAACCGGAGATTATTGATATCGCCAAAGGGTATTTGGACATTTCGACTTTGTTCTATGTCTTTTTGGGGCAGATTTTTATTTTCCGCAATACGTTGCAGGGAATGGGGCAATCGGTTATTCCGATGGTGGCCAGCATCGTTGAATTGGTTATGCGTTCCTTTGCCGCGGTTTATCTGGCCTCACGGATGGGATATGAAGGAATCTATTTTGCCAGTCCGATTGCCTGGGTTGGGGCTGCGGCGGTGGTTTCTTTCGGCTATCTGAAAATGGTTCGCTGGTTTAGGCATTGTCTTTCCTGCCGGAAGAAACATTTCCGGTCGGAAGATGCCGATCTCCGATCCGAAGCGGAAACGGTTCCCGCCGAATAAAATCCGGGGCTTAATATTTTTATTGACAAGAAGGCCGGCCAAAGTTATAAGATATTTCGAAACGTTGCCGACTTAGCTCAGCTGGTAGAGCAACTGATTTGTAATCAGTAGGTCGGGGGTTCAAGTCCCTCAGTCGGCACCATAAAAAAAGTCTCCCATCGCGGAGGTTTTTTTTATGGTATTAATCTGGGAACTTGAAGCCAAGCGGGCGTGAACCGATAGAAACACCGTTGTTCCGGTGTTTTCGTTGTGAGCGGTGAGAGTTTGTCGGCAAGCAAATGAGCGTGAGCGAAGTTTACAAACCGAAGTTTCTAAGTTCCTCAGTCGTCACTATAAAAACGTGTATTACGATCGTCAGGACGGAGGACTGTTTTTTGATTTCGGCGATTGAGCCTTTATTAACTTTTTTGCGTTTAAGATGAGGCAGATTAATTGAGCGAAAAGGATTCAGCAATGAAAAAACTGTTGGCTTTGCTGGCCGTGATGTTGGCGGCTTTGGGAATTTGGGGAGCGTACCGGGTTTTGTCTTATGCGGAACCGGATGCGGCTTTTATGCGGAGAAGGTGAATCGCGCTCTTGAAGAAAATGAGCCGCAGCAGGCCTTTGATTATATTAATCTGGGAATTGAAGCTTATCCTGACCATTTGGATTTGCGTTTCGGCAAAGTTTATATGTGTCAGATGATTGCCGATTATGACTGTATGGGCAATGAGCTGGTTAAGATTCTGGATTATTCGGCCGCTAATGACAATCGTTGGAAATGGCTGAAAGAGGAAGACCGTGACAGGCTTTTTATGCTCGGGGTCGTGCAGAATTATCAGAAAATTCTGTGGGAAGACAATAAGACGGATGTAATGCGCCGGGTGGCGGAGACTGTTCTGCGTTATTATCCCGATCATGTTGAAAGCCTGAATACAATGGCTGTCAGTTATTTGAGCGAAGGGGACTGGCAAAATGCGGAATCGTATTTGCAAACGGCTCGTCAGCTGGCACCGGAAGATAACGTCGTACAGGCCAATCTGAAACGCTGGGCGGAGATGAAGGAAGAAGGAAAAGGCAAAAATTAGTTTTTGCCGTTATCTGCACCGTATGATTGCATTTGTAGTTATTCACAAGTTAAATCGGGCTGAAAAGTCCGGTTAGAGCCGCTTTTTGATAATTATAGATTTAATTTGCAATCTTGTTAAAGCTTTTAGTTTTAATTAAATTTATTTATGCTAATTTAGCATTCAGAGGGGATTAGTTGTCTGAGAGAACTAATTCCCTCACTTTGGGAAAACGACGTTTTTTTCGTTTCTTATCCGTTTTGTGTTTCGTTTCGATTTTTCAGAATAACTGTTTATTTGATTTGATTAATCGGGCAAAGCAGTTTATAACGGTTAAAACAGTGCTTATATTATAGTGGAAAATTTAGCAGGAATTGATAAATAATGTCGTTTAGAGCCAAACGTTTGATAAAAAAGATTATTTCCTGGTCAGGGTTGTTTTTCTTTGCCCTGGCCGCTTACATGCTGTATCGGCAGTTGTCGAAATATCATTTGCAGGATATTCAGGATGCGCTGATGAGCATTCCGCGGCAGAATTTGCTTTATGCCTGTGCGGCGTCTTTTATCGGTTATGTGGCTCTGTCTTCTTATGATTTTCTGGCGCTGAAATACATCGGGCGCAAGCTGGCTGCCTGGAAATGGATATTTGTCGGCTTTATCGGTTTTTCGGTCAGCAATAATGCGGGGCATGCCATTGTTTCCGGCGGCGCTATCCGTTATCGTCTTTATACCCGCTGGCGTTTTCATGGCGAAGATATTGTCAAAATGGTGACCTTTTCCGGTTTTACTTATCTGGTGGCCTGTTTCTTTTTGGTGATTATGGGGTATGTTTTAACGCCGGATCATGCTTTCGGCGAAGGATCGGTTTCTAAAATGACGACAACCGTTACCGCATTGTGTTCGGCTGCCGGGCTGGGCGTTTACTTCTGGGCCTCGCTGTTTTATAAAAAGCCGATCGTAATTAAAGACATTGAATTTGACATTCCGAGCTTTAAAATGGCTTTGGCGCAGGTGTTTATCGGCGGCGCAGACATTTTAATGGCTTCTCTGGTATTGTATTTTTCATTGATTCCGTTTGTGGACATCCCGTTTGACGTTTTCATCGGGGTCTTTCTGATTGCCCAGGTTTTGGGGGTATTCAGCCAGGTTCCGGGCGGTTTGGGCGTGTTTGAGGGGTTGTTTATGTTTATTATTCCCGGCGAGCACAATCAGGCGATGCTGTTCGGGGCGTTGATTGCTTACCGGATTATTTATTATCTGTTGCCGTTGGTGTTTTCCGGCATTATTTTGCTTATTTATGAGCTGGGCCTGCGCCATGCCAAAAAGCTCAGGCTGCGCAAGTCAGCGGCAAGCCCTTCCTGACGGAGGGCTTTTTTTTGTGAAAACTCACTTGTTTTCTTTAAATTTTGTCAAATATTTTAATTGACGAAGGCAGCCCGTTTTGTTACTATCCGCGGGAAAAGGATAGTTTAAAAATGAAGATTGCCAATTTCAGAGATTATGTCAAAGTGCTGCGTGAGGTCTATTCCCGGGAAAATATGGATGAGCTGGGAAATTATTATCGTGCTCTGATGGCTTCCGGCAGTGCGTTAAAAAAGCAGAAAGCCCTTTTGCAGAAAGAGGTTTATCATTTGAATGCGGCGATTAAACGGCAGGCGGAGAAAATCAGACAAGCCGAAGACAAAAAAGCTGCCGGTTTGGCGATGGCGGAACTTCGCCGCCAAAAACAGGAACAGGTCAAGTGTCTGAAAGAGTTGCAGAACAGCGATCATTTCAATGTTCTGAGTGAAGAAGCCAAAGTTTGTGTGTGCAGCGGATTCCTGTTGCAGAAATATATGGCAAGAGAATTGCTGGAGAATAATCCGCTGCATTTTCCCACAGATGCCAAAGGAAACCTGGTGGTGAACACAGATGAACTGCGGCGGTCGGACATTTTGCAAGAGGCGGGACATATCCGCGATTTTGTGGCGGCTTATTTGGTTCATTACCCGGAGAAAGTGAAAACGCCCGGGCATTTCAAAACCATGCTGAACGGTGTGCGGGACTGGCGGGGGCTGCTGGAATATGCCAATGATTTTTTTGAAAAGCTGAATGACAACGATTTTCTGGAAGAAGGACCGGTGAAGGCCAGCAGGCAAGGAACAGAAGTTATTCAGACCTGGCCGGACAGAAAATTGCAGCTGGTCCGGCTGCATACGCAGAAAGCCCTGGATTATGAAAGCGACAAAATGAACCATTGCGTCGGCAAGGGCGGGTATGACAAAGACGTTTTGAGCGGAAAGACCTTTATTTACTCCCTGCGGGATAATTGTGCGGACGGCGAATGGCTGCCGCATGCCACGATAGAATACCGTGACGGCAAGATTAAGCAGATTAAAGGCTATAAAGACAAAGAGATTGACGCGGCTTATCGTGAGACGGCGCGGGAGGCGGTTATGTTTATTCTCGGCAGTGATATGGCCGGTTCGGTCATGTCAGACAAGCTTGCCGATGCGCGAAATCTGGGTTATATCGCCGATGTTTCCGGCAAGCTGTATGACGTGTCTTCTTTGCATGAGGAGATTGAGCTGTCTTCTTTTTCGCTGGATGACAAGCTTTTGCCGCCGGAAAAGTTTCCGTTATTGACGGTTAAATCCCTGTCGGTTTCGCGTCCGTTTAAAAACGAAGATTTTGAAATTTTGCGGAAGTTTAAGAAAATCAGATTTCTGGAAAACGGTTATGATTATGACGGAGATGCCTTGTTTCTGCGGCAGCAGATTTTTTCCGTATTGGGAATCCTTAATTACAGGAAAGCGGAAGACAGGGTCGGTGTCAAGCTGTTGCAGACAATGGGGATTATCAGCGACATTCACGGCAAGCTGCATGACGTTTATATGCTGAAGGAAGATATTGAACTTGCTTCGCTTCAACTGGACAGCAAGCTTTTTCCTGAAGACAAGCTGCCTTTTTTGACCGTAAAGACAATGTCGGCAGCCCGCCGTTTGACGGATGCGGATTTTGAAAAATTAATGAAATTCAAAAAAATCGGATTTTTGAAAGCATCGGAAGGTTATGAGGGAGATTACCGTATGCTGCGCCGGCAGGTTTTTGCTCTGACGGGCGGGCAGAGTGCCGAGGATGTCAAAACCAGGGTCGATGCCGGGCTTATGTCGGCAATGGGGTTTGCAATAAAAATAGGGGATCCCTCCCAATATGACAAACACGGCCGAATCTGTTTTGATTTGTCGGAACCGGGACAAAACAGGCCTGAAGAGAAATGGGTTGACGTGACGGATTTGGACGAGACGGTCCATATCGGACAGGTTTCGTGCGGCGGAGATGTGTGGCGGGATGCAGATATGTCCCATTTGATTTGTCGTGATGTGAACGTGAAAGGAGAGCTTCAGCCGGAGGATGCGGTGCAGCTTTCCCGTTTGTCGGGCGCTTATGACGTTCATTTTGACCATGTGTCGTTTAAACAGATTCAAACACTTGATTTGAGCGGTTTGCAGATGTTTGAAAGACAGTTGGAAAAAACAGACGTTATGACGGCATCTTCTTTCTTTTTGGAAGGTTATACCGTTTCTCATTTTTTGGCGGGGAGTTCGGTGATATTCCACGGGTGTCGCGATTTGTCGCCTGAGGCAATAAGGCTGCCGCGGGGGATTAAGCATGTTATGTTTGACACGGCAGATTGCGGGACGAAAATAAAATTGCCGGATTTCAGCTCCGGAATCGGTCTCACACGCCCATACATAGTCTTGACCTCGCCGTATTTCCTGCCCGTTTTTACCAGACCATCGAGGAAACGTTTGACATCCGGGTAGGTTTCAAAGTAGCGCTCAATGTACTCGGTCGCTTCCTTGCGGGAAATGCCGAGATCTTCGCCCAGCCCAAACGCGCTGATACCATATACGATACCGAAATTGACTGCTTTTGCATTGCGGCGAAGCTGCGGTGTCACTTCCTCAAGCGGCACATGGAATACCTGCGACGCCGTGATCGCGTGGATGTCCTCCGCCTGCCGGTATGCCTGGATGAGGTTCTTGTCATTCGACATATGCGCCAGCACACGCAGCTCAATCTGGGAATAATCAGCGTCAACCAGCACACAGCCCTCGCGTGGTACAAACAGCTTCCGGATCTCGCGTCCCAGCTCCATACGCACCGGAATGTTCTGTAGATTCGGCTCTGTACTGCTGATACGTCCTGTCGCTGTGATCGTCTGGTTAAAGGTTCCGTGGATTCGTCCGTCCTCCCGGATAAATGCACCCAGCCCGTCCGCATAGGTCGATTTGAGTTTCGCCACCTGGCGATAGTCTAATACTTTCCGCACAACCGGATACTCCGGCGCCAGTTTTTCCAGCACATCCGCCGCCGTCGAATAGCCGGTCTTCGTCTTTTTGCCGCCCGGCAGGGACATTTTTTCAAATAAAACCTCTCCCAACTGCTTCTGGGAATTAATATTAAATTCACAGCCCGTCTCGGCGTAAATCTCCTGCTCCAGTTTCTCTACCTGCGTCTGGAGGCGTTCGCCGTAGGCTTTCAATTCCTCCCGGCGCACCTGAATACCTTCCTCTTCCATATGGTAGAGGCTGTAAATAACCGGCATCTCTATCTCATAAAAGAGATGCAGCATTCCATGTCTTCGAAGCTGCCCCAGCAGGATTTCCCGCGATTTCCACGCCGTATATGCCATGTAGCAGACACAATTCAACGCTTTCTCCGGCATTGTCTCAAATGCATCCGACAGCGCCGTTTTTCCAAGCAAATCGACCTGTGACGGCACGGTCATATCCAGGTAATCGCGCGCCAGGTCATCATATCCATAGGTATCCTTGAGCGGATTTAACAGATACGCCGCCACGCCTGCGTCCATAACCGCACACTTTCCTTCTGCATTCCGGATGCCGTCCACGATCCGGCGGCTGTGATTTTTAAGAAATGGAAGCTGGATCTTGAGATCCAGAACCGTCACAGACGGAACCACCTCCATCAGGCGTTCCAGCTCCTCCGCCAGATACTGTCCGGTCAGGAACCCAACCGCCGGGATCGCATAGATCGATGTCCCGTCCAGGCAGAGTGCCAGTGCTACAACCTCTCCTTTTTCAATCACCAGCTGCGCGCCGATCTCCTCTGCCCGCTGTGCACGGTCAAAAATCACCTGTGCCTCGCCAAAATCATTTACCAGACGGAAAGATTTTTCCATTTCTGATGACGCAAAGGCGTCCTCACCAAATTTCTGCAGAATGGACTTAAATTCCAGCTGCTTCATATACTGATATGCCTCCGGCGTGTAAAGCGAATCCAGCTTCGCCTCCTCCAGCGAAAAACCAATCTCGCAATTGATGCGGATCGTTGCCAGATCCTTGCTCATCTGCGCCATGTCATAATGCTCCCGAAGCGCTTTCTGTGCGCGCGGCGGCTTTACCTCATCAATATGTGCATACGCATTCTCAATGCTTCCGTAGGTGGTAATCAGGCTGGTTGCCGTCTTTTCACCGATCGATGGCACGCCCGGAATATTATCCGAAGTATCGCCCATCAGCGCCTTTACATCAATAAATTCGATCGGCGTCACCTGATACTCCGCCTTCACATCCTCCGGGTAATAGTCGCGTATCTCCGTCGTACCTTTCGAAGTACGCGGCATCCGAATCTTAATGTGCGTATCTGCAAGCTGCAGCAGGTCACGATCTCCTGATACGATAGAAACCTCCACGCCCTCCGCCGCACAGCGTTTCGCGATCGTTCCCAGAATATCGTCTGCCTCATACCCCGCCTTGGTAAGAATCGGCACGCCCATCGCTGTCAGCACTTCCTTCATCACCGGAACCTGCTCATGCAGCTCCTGCGGCATCGGTTTTCTCGTTCCCTTGTATGCCGCATACATTTTGTGACGGAATGTTGGCTCTTTCAAATCAAATGCCACTGCCAGATAGTCTGCCCCCTCATCTTCGATCACCCGGAACATGATATTTAAAAATCCGTACACTGCATTGGTGTGGAGTCCCTTCGAATTTGTCAACTCCGGCACCCCGTAAAATGCCCGGTTGAGTATACTATGACCATCTATCAGCACTAATTTGCCCATCTGTTTCCGTCTCCTGTTCTATCACTTGTTGCTTTTTCTATGGTGCCAGCCAAATCCTGACCTGCAGCATCACCGTCACCAATACCGCCATCACGCCCAGCGTATTGACCGCATACTCCATTTTCCGGAAGCGCCACATCCGACGCACGCGGGCATATGACTCAGCGATCCGCTTCTGCAGTGCGCCCATGATATCAAAAGTACCCGATCCGGTGTCCAGCTGTTTCAGTCCGACATCCACCATAAAATAAATTTCCAATTCTTCCTGACAGTTGCGGCAATGTTCCAGATGCTCCAGAAACGCTTCCAGCTCATCCCCGCTCAGTTTATCCTGGATATACGGCGTCACAAGACGCTCCGCTTCCCGACAGGTCACAGACGCCACCTCCTTTTCCAGTCTGTCATTCCATATGAATTATCATTCACGCATGACGCGTTCATAAAACCATTTAAACCTAATCATACCTTATTTTAATGAAACACGCAAGTCCCTGCGAATGCTTCGCTTCTTAATTTCAAAACAAACAAAAAAACAGTTGCAATCTGTCTCCAATTTTGGTAAGATAAAAAGCGTCGATAGACAGCCGGCTTGTCGGAATGGCAGACGAGGTGGACTCAAAATCCATTGGGCTAATCCCCCGTGCGGGTTCGACCCCCGCCACCGGCACCATATTTGCTCCGAAGTGTCATGCTTCGGAGCATTTTTTACTGCTCAGAAGCAAAATATTGAACATTTTTCGGAAACGCCGGAAGAATTGCATATGCAGACGAGACCTTACTGGAAAAATCCAAATGTGTGTAAATATTGGAAGTGGTGCTGATGCCGCTGTGTCCCAGCCATTCCTGAATTGCTTTCATGTCTATACCGCTGTCATATAAAAGCGTAGCACAGCTATGGCGTAAATCATGGAATCTGATATGCTTCAGCTCATTCTTGTCACAGATAAGCCTAAAGTGCTGTGTGACAAAATTCGGCTTAATTAAATTCCCCATAGGATCTACATTGATATATTCTCTGAACTCCTTGTTATAGGAATCACCAAACAGTTTAGCATTATGCTGCTGATTACGCAGCAGCTTAACAAGTAGCTCTTCCAACTGAGGTAAAGACCTGTTACTGGATTTGGTTTTCGGTTTGTCCTTCTTTATCATTTTCAGCTTGCCATCAATGCAGGACTCAACGACGACGTGCTTTACGCTGATTGTTTTACGGACAAAATCAATGTTCTTCCATTTCAAACCAATAATCTCACTTCTACGCATCCCATAATAACTTGCAAAAATAACAATCTGTTCGAGAGGATCTCCGCGAAAAACCCGGAACATCTGATCCAACTCTTCAGCATTGTAAATACTGCCGACAAAAACTTCTTTAATAGGCTTTTTAACACGATCAGCGGGATTGCAGTTTATGGTTCCGTCTATATACAATTCCTGCAATGCCTTTCGTATATTTGCGTGTCTGTGGGTTACAGTATTTGCAGATACTTTTCTGGTATCCATTAAATAATCGTAATAATCCTTTATCAGCTGTGGGTTTTTCTCAAGATCTGACAGAGTAAAACCTTTTTCCAAAAAATAAGGATAAATGGAACTTTCAATGCCACATTGATAGCCAGCGAAGGTATCTTCATCTACCGAATGTCTCATGGATTTAAGCCAGAACAGCATATAATCACAAAATAAAATCTGATCGACCGGTTTTAGCATGAGATTAGGGTTTACGGGCGGAATTACCCGTTTTTTCTTATTTCCCTGTTTGTTCGTATTCTTGGATGAAGTAAAATTCACATCGGGTTTATCCATAGTGGTTTCAGAAAAACCATTCAGACTACGATTATCTGACTGATGTGCAGCAACATCAGTATCTAAACTACTTAATTCTTCCGGATTCACTTCCTTTCCTTGCTCAGCAGCCATTTCAGGCGGTGTAAACTCTTGACGTGCTTGTTGGAGCATTCTTTCGGCATTTCTTGCATTTCCTCTGATTTTCAGGCCGGTAGAGATTTGTTTTGTCTTTCTCTTTCCATTTGCATCCTTATAACTCAGAATAATCTGGTAAATACCGTTTTGCTCCCTCAGATGACCTGCTACCATATATATTTCCTCCTTTTGGTAGTCTCAGCTCATCTGCCATGACAAGAGCATTATAGCATACCTAAAATGAAATTAGAAAGGTATCTGCAAATATTCCAAAACATAAATTTTTGGTATTTTATAGATACGTCCGATACAAACAGATTTAATCTGCTTTTCTTTCACAAGCTTATAGGCTGTTTTGGTGCTGATGCCGAGCATGGAAGCAAGCTGTTCTACGGTTACTACATCAGGGTAGTTTTCAAAAATAGATTTATTTGAACTTTCAAAT
>OLGE01004325.1_pt1 | contig 10380 bp, 7 predicted proteins | sample 1605151 | NCBI WGS metagenome assembly OLGE01 (sample SAMEA3888912, study PRJEB22519) | human gut metagenome | biome: human gut; feature: human-associated habitat; material: faeces | place: Denmark | collected 2010
ATAAAACATGTCTTTTTCGCAAAGGCTGCTTCTCACCTAAATCTTTAGGGCAGGGCAAATTTGCGATATTTTTGTTTTGCCCGCAAATATTTTTGTGAGGAGGCAAAAAAATGGAAGAAAACATTTGCGAAAAGATTACCTCGCTCTGCGAGGCGAGGGATATGCGCGCACTCGCGGGACTTCTCGAAGAGCTTAACCCTGTCGATATAGCGGAGGCTCTCGAGGGGCTCTCTATGCGCGATACGGCGCTGGTTTACCGCATATTGCCGAAGGAAAAGGCGGCGGAGGTTTTTGTTGAGCTGGACAGCGAAAAACAGCAGAAGCTCATAGAGATTTTCTCGGATAAGGAGCTTCGCGAGACGGTAAATGAACTTTATGTTGACGATACTGTAGATATTATCGGCGAAATGCCGGCGACGGTGGTGGCGAAGATACTGAAAAACGCCTCTCCTGATATGCGCCGCATGATAAATGAAATCCTGCTCTATCCCGAGGACAGCGCAGGCGGCATCATGACGCCGGAATATGTCAGCCTGAAGCGGAATTTCACCGTTGAGGAGGCTTTTGAAAAGATACGCCGTGAGGGCGTTGACAAGGAGACGGTCTACACCTGCTATGTCACCGAAAACAGAAAGCTTGTCGGCATAGTCACCGTGAAAAGCATGCTCCTTTCCACAATTGATACGAAAATAGAGGACATAATGATACAGCATGTCATCTCCGTATACACGCATGACGACAAGGAAAAGGCGGCGGAGATGATAGGCAAATACGGGCTTCTTGCGCTCCCTGTCGTCGATACGGAAAACCGCCTTGTCGGCATAGTCACCGTAGACGACGCCATCGGAGTAATGCAGGAGGAAGCCGCAGAGGACATGGAAATCATGGCGGCTATTTCTCCCTCCGAAAAACCTTATATGAAAATGGGCGTTTTTCAGATATGGAAGAAGAGAATACCATGGCTTCTCCTGCTCATGATAACGGCTACGATAACATCAAAGATAATCAGCTCATTTGAAGCCGCACTTTCCGCATGCGTCGCACTGACGGCATTTATACCGATGCTAATGGATACGGGCGGAAACGCGGGTAGTCAGGCTTCGGTCAGTGTTATCCGCGGTCTTTCCATGGACGAAATAGAGCCGAAAGATGCTTTTCGGGTGCTCTTAAAAGAGGTACGTGTTTCACTCCTCTGCGCGGCAACGCTTGCGCCGGTCGCCTTCTTGAAGGTGCTTTTCATTGATCGCGAAACCATGCTCGTTTCGATAACGGTGGCATTCACGCTCTTCTTTACGGTATGCCTCGCAAAGGTGATAGGCTGTCTGCTCCCGCTTCTCGCAAAGAAGATGAAGCTTGACCCTGCCGTCATGGCAAGTCCGCTTATCACTACGGTAGTGGATGCGCTTTCACTCTTGCTCTATTTCGCATTTGCTTCGCGCATACTCGGGCTTTGATATTTTAAGGAAAAAGATGTATGATACTTGTAAAAAACACAAATACAGAGCCATATAAGAATATGGCTTTTGAGGAATATCTGCTCCGCACCTGCGATGAGCCTGCCGTCATGCTCTGGCGAAACGAACCCGCTGTTATAATCGGAAAAAACCAGAATGCCCGCGAGCAGGTGAATTTCGATTTCACGCTGGCTCATGGCGTGAAAACCGTGCGCAGGCTGACGGGCGGAGGTGCTGTTTTTCATGACCTCGGAAATGTGAACTACACCTTTATTACTCCCGCGACGGCGGATGACAGGATAAATTTTGCTTATTTCTGCCGTCCTGTCATAGAGGCACTCTCGGGGCTGGGTATAAAAGCTGCGCTCTCGGGCAGGAATGACCTCACGGTTTCCGACGGCAGAAAATTTTCGGGGACAGCCGCCTGCGCCTTTGAATACGGCGGAAAAACCAAGCTGATGCACCATGGAACGCTGCTTTTTTCGGCTGATATGTCGTATCTTGCCGATGCGCTTAAGGTAGATCCGGATAAGATTCAATCCAAGGGAATAAAGAGTGTGAAAAGCCGCGTGACTAACCTATGCGAGCATATATCGACCGAATTTGCCGATATGACAGCAGAGGGATTCAAGGAATATCTCGAAAATTATTTTATCGGAAACGGTGCAAAGCTCGTCATTCCCGATGATGCCGCACTGTCCGAGATAGAAAAGCTTGCGGAAGAGAAGTACGCAAGCGAGGCGTGGCTTTTCGGCGCAAAGACGGAAAGTGCCGCACAGATGAAGGCAAAGCGATTTGATTTCGGAAAGGTCGCCTGCGAGACGGAATATCTCTACGAGGTCGGAAAGAGTGCCAAGATAAAGCGCGTGAAATTCTCGGGCGATTTTTTCGGCACAAAACCGATAGAGGAGCTCGAAAAAATGCTTTGTTTGACAGAAGCTAAAACCTGTGATATAATTGATGTACTCGAAAAGGCACCGCTTTCGGCTTATATCTGCGGTGCCGCACCGGAAGAAATCTGCTCTCTCATCCTGTTATGAGCGGGCTTTGTTAAAAGGAGAAAATATACATATGGATATGGTAAAAAGAGAATATGCCGAGAAACTCTTACGGTATATCGATGCCGCTCCGATGCCCTATCAATCCGTAGACGAGCTGGAGAAAATGCTCGTTTCGGCGGGCGCCGCGGAGCTGTGCGAGGATGAAAAGTGGTCGCTTGAAAAAGGGAAGCTCTACTATCTAAAAAAGAACGGCACACAGCTTGCCGCCTTCCGAATTTCCGGAGAGCCGAGTGAAGATGGCTTTCGCATAGGCGCGGCTCATCATGATGCCCCGGGCTTTCGCATAAAGACGGCTCCGTCAAGTGTCGATTTCGGTTATGAGCGCCTCATACTCGAGGGCTACGGCGGGCTTATAGTCCACGGCTGGCTCGACAGACCGCTCTCGGTTGCCGGCAGGGTATATGTAAAGGCGGATAACGCCGAAGGTTCGCTTGCAGTGAACGTCAATATAAAGAAGCCTGTGGTTCAGATACCGAGCGCCGCAATACATGTGGTGAACGATGTGAACAACGGCGCGAAATTCAATATTCAGACGGAAATGTGTCCTTTCTTTGCCCAGAGCGACGACGGAAAGTCAAGATTTACCGGATTTCTCGCGGAGCACATCGGTGTTTGTGCCGATGATATTCTCAGCTATGAGTTGGGGCTTTATGAGGCGGCGCCGAGCTGCTTTGTAGGGCTTGATGACGAGTTTATCTCTGCACCGAGACTTGACGATGCTTCGCTTGCCTACTGCACGGTAGCGGGTCTCTGCGAAGCCGAGGACAGCGGCGGGAACGATATAGCGCTCATTTTCGACCACGAGGAGATAGGCTCGCGCTCCGACAGAGGAGCTATGTCCAATACGCTTCTCCAGATTGTGGACAGAATCTGCGAAAAGCTCGGCTACAGCTCCGAGGATAAATATCGTGCATTCGCGAAATCCACGGTCTTTTCGGCGGATATGGCGCATGCTTCACATCCTTCATATCTTTCCAAGGCAGAGCCCAATCTGCCGGTGAAGCTCAATAAAGGTCCTGTGCTCAAGATGGCAACGGGGCAGAGCTATGCCACATCTCCTCGCGGAACGGCTTTCTTCAAGACGCTTTGCGAGAGAGCGGATATTCCTTATCAGCAGTTCAATAACCGCAGTGACGCACGCGGCGGAGGAACTATAGGACCTATCATATCATATGAATACGGGCTTAGTGTAGTCGATATAGGAAACCCGATGCTTGCCATGCATTCCGTTCGCGAATTCGGCGGCAGTGAGGATGTTTACTATATGGTAAAGCTTTTCCGTGCATTCTTTGAATCTAAGGAGGGAACAAAATGAAAAAATGCTACAAATGCGGCGCTGAAATAGAGGACAGCGCATTGAAATGCCCTGTTTGCGGTGCCACTCAGGTTACGGATCAGGGCGAGGACCTCGGCAAAAAGATAACCGATGGCTTCGGTAAATTCAACGATACAAAGGAAACGACCTCGGAATACGATGCGCATGATATTGAGAACAACAAGGTTTTTGCCATACTTTCGTATATAGGCATTCTTTTCATTGTCGGTCTCATTGCCGCTCCGAAATCAAAATTTGCGAGATTTCATGCAAATCAGGGAATTGTACTCTTTATAATCGAAATCGCGCTCGGAATCGTTTCCGGAATAGTATCTTTTATTCCGGTTGTATCAGGCATAGTGAGCGCTGTCATCGGTCTCGTTTCGCTTGTATATATGGTGGTAGGCATATGCAATGCCGCATCGGGCAAGGCAAAGGAGCTTCCCGTAATCGGCAGCATCTCAATTTTAAAATAAGACAGGATAATATTATCGCGGCGAAAGTTTTATCGGCTTTCGCCCTATGCTTATTTATGATGCTTTTATAAAATAAAACAAACGGAGAGGGTAGTTATGCACGACGAATTAACAGCTGTCGATATCAAAAAAATGCGTGAGGAGATAGAATATCGCAAAACGGTTCTCACGCCGAAGCTGAAGGAGGCACTTCGCCATGCGCGCGAGCTGGGCGACCTCAGCGAAAATTTCGAATACCGCGCAGCAAAGAGAGATCTGTCTCGAAACAACAGCAGAATTCACTATCTCGAGCAGATGATAAAAACAGCGATTATTGTTTCCACCGGCTCAAAAAGCGCGGATACCGTCGGACTTTTCGACAAGGTACGCCTCTATATAGAGGAGGATGAGGAGGAGATGGAGATAGTCCTCGTTACAACTCTGCGTCAGGATTCGCTGAATAATTTCATCAGCAAGGAATCTCCGCTCGGAAAGGCTGTGATGGGCAAAAAGGTCGGAGACAGGGTACTTATCGAGGTAAATCCTTCTTATTCTTATTATGTGGTGATACGCAATATTGAAAAAGGAAAGGACGACGAATCGCTGAATATAAGTGCTTTTTGAAATTTCTTAGAAATTTTTATACTTTTATCGAAAATTGGTATTGATTTTATGCTGATTTTGTGATATCATACATATATTAGTATACTCATCTATATTTGGAGGCAGAAATTTATGAAAAAGCTTTTCAGAAATATGCTTGCGACGTTTATCGCATTCCTTTTCGTACTCTCCTCTTGTGTCATTCCTATGGGAATGCTTTACGCTGAGGGCGAGGGTACGGCAAAGGGCGACTTTGTCTCTTGCTCGATATCCCTCGGAACGGATATAACCGTGAACTACAAGGTTCGCATTTCCGATTCGCTCGTGCGGCTCGATTCCGACGGCAATACGGAAAACGTGAGCGTCAGGTTTACCTTTACCGGAGTCAATACAAGAGAATCCGAAGTAAAGGGAACAAAGCTCAAGGACGCCAAGGGCAGTGCGGTAGCCGATATGTGGCTTTTCCGCTTCACCGGCGTCAATCCGCAGTGCATGGGTGATGTCCTCTCGGCACAGCTCGTAGTTGACGGTGCAGCCGATGCCAAGGCAAAGGATATGACTGTCAAGGATTACTGCATGGAGCTTATCAAAGGCTCTACAGACGCTCACCTCATAAATCTCGTAAAAGACCTGCTTGTTTACGGCAGAGAAGCGCAGAAGTATGTGGGCTACAGACCCGGCAAGCTTGTTGTCGACAACGATTTCGCAGGAACAACCTTTGACGCGCTGAAGTCCGACAGCAAATATCATGCAAAGAACACCCTTGAAACAACAAAGTTCAAGAGCGGTGCTCTCTATTTCGACAATACAAATAAACTTATGTTCAGATTTGTCACAGACAGTATTGAAAATCTGAAGGTTACGATAAATGATAAAGAAGTAACTCCCGTCGCTGACGGAGATACCTATGTCGTTATGACAGACAGCATAGCCGCCACGGGTTTTGACGATATTTATACCGTAAAGCTCATACTGAATGGTGAGACTGTTTCCACTCTCGAGTGCAGCGTAAAGGCATATGTTTATCAGATGCAGAACAGCAGCAAAATGCGCGCTTTCGCAAACGCTACATACGCATACGGTCTCTCCGCAAAGAGATATGTAAGCGGCACATTCGATGAGAACAATGTTGTTCTCTCGTTCGGTGCGCTTTCCGATGTTCACTTTGACAAAAATAGTTTTCCGGATGCAACGGAAAAGCTCAAAAAAGCCGTAAACCAGCTCACAAAGCAGGCTTCAAAGAACGGCGGAAAGCTTGACGCAATAACCTTCGTCGGCGACTTCACGAACATAAGCGGCTCTACAGAGCTCAAAGAGTTCAAGTCTGTTTACGAGAGCGTTGTTCCTGCAGGCGTAAAGACATTGCTTGTCACGGGTAACCATGAAACCCTCTATAGCAGTGATGCCAAGACCCTCAATGATTTCAAGAGAATATTCGGCGATAAGTATTTCGGCGCAGGAATTGACACGGCGGATACAAATCTTGATATAGGCGTTCGCGATATCATCGTAAACGGATATCACTTCCTCATGCTTGAACCTACGACATACAGTGCTACCGCCGGCTGCCCCTACAAAAAGGAAGCTGTGGAATGGCTCGATAATATGCTCAAGAAACTGACGGCAGAGAATCCGGAGCAGTATGTATTCGTATGTACACACCCGATGATATACAATACCTGCTACGGAAGCGATCTTAACGGAACGCCTTCCTACTGGTCTACAACCGATCTCACGCCGGTTCTCGATAAGTACTCTCAGGCTGTTACATTCAGCGGTCACCTGCATTTCCCGATAAACGATAACCGTTCTATAATGCAGGGCAATTTCACATCGCTCGGTTGCGGCTCCGTTCGCTATATGGCTATAGAGGCGGGCGGCTATGAGGATATGTACTCTGCAACACAGATGAATGACAGATATGATATTTCTTCCGGACTCTTCGTTCAGGTTGACAAGAACGGCAATACAAGAATCACAAGAATGTTCTTCTCCGAAGATGATACGTTTGATTCTCCATGGGAAATCTCTTATCCGAACGCACAGAAGACTCACCTTGAAAAATACAGCCGCGAAGCAAGAACAAATGCAAATACGGCTCCCGAGCTCGGCGAGATAAAGCTGACTACCGGCAATGTAAAGAATTACGGCGCATATGCTACAGTTGTTTTTGACGCCGCTAAGGATGATGAATTTGCTCATCATTATAATGTCACGGTAAAGAACAAAGATACAGGCGCTACCATTTCCAATAAGAATATTCTTTCCGACTTCTATCGCCATGCAAAGAGAAGCGACATGAAGAAGGAATATACACTTTCCATAGGTACGATTAAGAGCGGTACATACTCAATCACTGTGACGGCATATGACTCATGGGGTGCAAAAGCGGAAAAGACTGTTGACTATAAAGTAACGATAAACGCTGATACGGCAGGTCTTCCCGCACCTTATGTAAACTTCGAGTTTACCGATGGCAAGATTGCCGATAAGATGGGCAATGTCGATATCACAAACAGTGGCGCTACAGTAGGCGCAACGGATGTCAAGTTCGGCGGTAAGACAAACAAGCTCGGCGCACTGACTGTTCCTGCCGGCAAATATGTTGTATGTAAATTCAATAAACTTAATACGGCTGATGAATTCAGAAACTGGGCTGAAGGTTGCTTCACGGTAGAAGCATTCTATGTGAACAGCAAGAACGGCGGCATTCAGGGCGTTGTCTGCGGCACGCAGGACGGCGGCTGGGGTATTGCCGAAAATGCAGGTAAGCCTTACTTCATAACAGGCGGTGGTTCCAAGTATAATCCCGGTGCTTATGCAGGTAGCGTATCATCTATAACAGAGCTTGTTCATGTAGTCGGTATATATGATACAGCTAATAAGAAATGCACAATTTATATCAACGGCAAAAAGAACGGAGAAGTAAGCATTGCAGCTAATTTTATCCCCGGCGTAAAAGGAACACACAACTATTTCTGCCTCGGTGATGATATAACACTCGGACTTGTCGGCGGCGACTTCAAGACGCAGGGCATGACAATGGTAGATGCGAAGATTTATGATGATGCACTCACATCCGAGCAGATAGCTAAGGTATATGCAATCGCAGAGAATCTTTTCGCAACAGGTAATGATTCCGGCGAATACAGCACAGGCGCAGGTACAGCTACTTGTGAAAAGGTCGGCGGTACTCCCGAAACGCCTGAAACACCTGACACACCCGAGATACCCGAAGCACCCGAGGGACTTTATGCCGATATCGATATCGTAGACGGCAAGGTTGTAGATAAATACGGCAATCTTAAGCTTACGGTTGACGGCGTAGGTGAGGGCAACCGTCCCACAATCGGCACGGAAGAAATCACATACGGCGACAAGACAAAGACACTTCCGACAATCAAGATAACAGACAAGAACCAGTTTGTAGCAGCAGAATTTGATAAGTTCGCAGATGCTGCAGCATTCCAGAATTTCGTAAAAGAAAATAAAGGACTCAGCTTTGAGGTACTTTATCAGAATAATAAGAAAACGAATAATATAATCGCACTCTTCTGCTCGACAAACACAATCGGCAAGAATAAGGGCGGTTTCGGACTGGCACTTCAGGCAAACGGTACACCATACGCTTTGACAAGTGTAAACGGAACGCAATATCAGACAGCTGTGGCAAGTGCGGCTACTTCCGGTGTAACACACATCGTCGGAACAATAACCGATGAGGGAATAGTAACGCTGTATGTAAACGGTGTTCAGGCGGCTCAGACTACGGCAAAGGGTTCATTCCTCTGCACGCCCGGAACAACATCAAATCAGGGCTATGAATTCTTCAAGACATTCTTCATAGGCGGTGACCCGTCTTTGACAGCTAATATTGATTTCCCGATGGCAGACGGTTCATTCATGGATGTCAAGGTTTACTCAAAGGCTCTCACAGGCACTGAAGTAGAAACAGCATACAAAAACGCACAGAACCTTTTTAACTGACAACAGATAAACAAAATAAGAAGAGCCGACCTCGGTCGGCTCTTCTGCTTTATAAACGCGCTTATTTAAGTACTTTTTCTATGATTTTTCCGAAAGCATCTGCCATGATGCGGAAGCCGTAATCTGTCGGATGACAGCCGTCAACGGTGCCGCCGTCCTCATATATACCCGCAAGATCGGTTTTGCCGTCGACAAAGTATACATTTTTATCTCCCTCGGCAAGTGCACGGGTGTATGTTTCGGCAATAACTGCACGGCGCGCCTCGGAATCGTTCATGGGATTTCCGTAATTCGGGCGGGAAGCCATGATTATCGGTATATCCGGATGCTTTTCGCGCACCGCTTTATATCCGGCATAATGAGTATTTCGCAGATATTCTGCTGACGGCGCATTGTAGTCATAATCGTATACAAAAAGGCTCATTTCCAGACCCGCGATATATTCCATCATGGCTGGCTCGCCCTTGCCGTTGCCTGATAAGCCGAGATTTATATAGTCGCTGTCAAAGCGGCGGGAGAGCAGGTTTGCGTAGCAGGTTCCCGGGGAATTTGCGCAGGCACCCTGCGTTATGGATGAGCCATAGAAAACCATCGGCACACTATGAGAATATCCGCTCCATTTTTCCATGCGGGAGCCCTGCAAAACACCTACGGAAAGCTCGGCGACGCCGCAGTAAAGAGGGAAGTTTATTATTATTTCGCGCATTTTGCGTGAGGGAAGGTTTATGATGCGCTGAAGCGGAGGCTTCTTTGAAAGATCGGGCATGAAAGCACCGAAATATGTCTGCTTTCCGTCTTCTCTTATATAAACATCAAAGCCGCTTGAGCCGAGATAAGCCATATGCGGCATGATATAAACGCCCGCCATGACGGCATCTATAGCTATGAAATCGGAATCCGTCTTAAAGCAGGCTCTGCCTCCCGAGGTATGTCCGGATAGCTGTGCTACGCCGTCGCCAACGCTTTCGGCTATAGCTTTGGGTATACGACGGAAGCGGCCGTCCTCATGAAATACGCCATAGAGCGAGACAGGCTCTTCAAGTACATTATAAAAGTCGATGTCGCTTCTTCCGAACGACTCCTGAACTGCAAAATTTCTGTCGATTTTTGAAATATCAGCCATAATAAAAACCTCTTGCTTTTTTAGTTGCTCCTTTATTGTACCACGCCATTACTGTTTTGTCCATACGAAAATGGCAAATAAATAAACAAAATTTTTTTCGGATTAAAGAAAAATCTAAGAAATTTTGTTTTGTCATATCGCAAATAAAATAAAAATTTCAGAATATGGTGAAAAAATCAGAAAAAATTATCAAATTACGCTTTCAAAACAGTAAAAATCACGCATTTTGTGAAAAAAGACGAAAAATCACGCAGAATTTTATTTAATATTTGTAATAAATGTGTATTTACAAATCAACTTTCCCGTGATACAATAGAGAAAAAATTTCGGAGGAATACGTGATGAAATCTTTATTCAAGTCAGAACAGAATAAAGCGAACCG
>OLGE01004343.1_pt1 | contig 10351 bp, 7 predicted proteins | sample 1605151 | NCBI WGS metagenome assembly OLGE01 (sample SAMEA3888912, study PRJEB22519) | human gut metagenome | biome: human gut; feature: human-associated habitat; material: faeces | place: Denmark | collected 2010
TCCAGCAGTGTCAGCACAATATTGTTGGAACAACGCGAGAAATACATGTTATCGAGGAAAGAAGGCTCCGAATACGCCGCGATGGCATAAGCGTTTTCAATCACCTTGCCCGCATCCCACGGCGGCATAAAGTATGTAAAAAAGCTCACGCTCGCCTGCGTGGCAAAGACCAGCAGCCAGAAAACAGGCTCTATCCTCCGCGCCCGTCCGACGCGTATGCCCCTGCCGAAGCCTTCCGATACGGCATAAGCGGCAAAAAGCACTGCCAGACCGATAATCATCATGCTCCATTGTGGCAGTACAAAATTCACTTTGCCGCTGAACGCAGTCGTTTCAAACGCAAAGAGAATCAGCAGAAGCACACATGCCGCCATTGCGCAAAACATCGCCGTTATCGCTCGGTTGATCTGTTTCATGCCGAAAAAAATCTCCTTCTGATTCATGCTTTTCGCTTGAAGCACATATAGTTTAACATCGCAAACGCAGGCTGAACCCGCGCGTCCTCCAAGGTCCGCAACACCTCGGCGTTTGCCTCGCGGTCGATTATGCACCGTTTCGCATGTGTCAAAAAAGCCGACCCGAAGGCCGGCCTGAATGGCTTACTTGCGACGCATGTACGCCGGAATCCCGTCCATGAAGGAGCGCGGCGTGCTGCGATCCTCATGCTGCTCCTGCGCGGGCGCCTGCTGGCTCTGCATCGGCATATCGGGCATCGCAGCGTAGGGCGACACGCGCTGACCGGCCGCGCCCTCGTTGACGAACGCGGGCACCTCCGGCTCGCCCGGCATAGCGCCCTGCTGCGGAGCGGCGTAACCGGCCGTCACCGGCTGATAGCTCGGGTCATAGCGGGTATAGCCGCCTCTCGGCATTCCGCCCTGCATGGTCTGCGGCTGATAGCTCGGCGTATAGCTCTGCGGCACGTAGGGCGCCTGAGAGGGCAGCGTGGCCGGGCGGTCGATGCTGCTCGCGCGCGGCGGGAACGGCACCTTCTCAAAGCCCGTGGCGATCACGGTGACGCGGATCTCATCGTCGAGCGTTTCGTCGAACGTCGCGCCGAAGATGGTGAGCGCATCGGGATGCACGGCCTCCTGCACGAGGGACGCCGCCTGCTCGACCTCGTCGAGGCCGATGTCCATCGAGCCGGTGACGTTGATGAGCACGCCGTGCGCACCGTTGATGGAGGTCTCCAGCAGCGGGGAGGAGATCGCCATGCGCGCAGCTTCCTCGGCCTTATTCTTGCCTGCGGCGCGGCCGACGCCCATGTGGGCAAGGCCCGCGTCCTTCATGATGGCGGTCACGTCGGCAAAGTCGAGGTTGATGAAGCCCGTGTCGCGGATGAGGTCAGAAATGCTCTGCACCGCCTGGCGCAGCACATCGTCTGCGATCTCGAAGGCGTTGGCAAAGGTGATCTTCTGATCGGTTGCATGCTTGAGCCGCTCGTTTGGAATGATAACGAGCGAGTCGACCTTGGTCTTGAGTTCATTGATGCCCGCTTCCGCCTGCGTCATGCGGCGGCGGCCTTCAAAGCCGAAGGGCTTCGTCACAACGCCGACGGTCAGAATGCCCGCCTCGCGCGCGATCTCGGCAACGATGGGCGCGCCGCCCGTGCCGGTGCCGCCGCCCATGCCGGCGGTGATGAACACCATATCCGTGTCTTCCAGCGCCTTGGCGATCTGGTTGCGGCTCTCTTCGGCGCTCTTGCGGCCGACCTCAGGATCAGAGCCTGCGCCCTGACCGTGCGTCAGCTTCTCGCCGATCTGGATCTTATCGGTAGCGGCGGAAACATTGAGCGCCTGCTTATCTGTGTTGACTGCGACAAAATCCACGCCGCGCGCACCGGTGCGCACCATGCGGTTAACAACGTTGTTGCCGCCGCCGCCAACGCCGATGACCTTGATCTTCACTACGTTCTCGGGGCCGGTTTCCAATCCGAATGCCATGTCGGTTCCTCCTGCAATCTGTTGTATGGGCAAAGCGCCTGACGATGCAAGCGCTACAATATCAGGTATTTGTTATCTTCATCATTGTATTACGGTTTTCCCGCGGGGTCAATAGCAATCGGCCATTTCGGAAAAACTTTTTTACGTCAACCTATGCTTTCTCACTCCGGGATAAAGTTGGCCTTACCCTCCATCATCAGATTGATGATCCCCGTCTGGTTATCCTCGAGTTCACCCACCACTGTGCGCACATTTTCGAGCTTGTAGGCAATGTCCGCATCCCACGGCATCTTGACGGTAAAGCGGCCAAGATAAGTAAAGGTGATCGCCGTGCCGTCGCTCAAATCGACCTCGCCGATCATGGAGAGCAGCTGCTTATCCTCCGCCGTGCGCAGCAGCGCAAGGAGCCGCTCGAATTTGTACGAATCTTCTTCCGCAAACATCGCCTGCGCACCGACCTCCGGCGCGACAAGCGCGCAGCCTGTCACGCGCGCGCAGCCCTCGGGGATCTGCGCGGTGCGCTCAAGGAGCTTTCCCTCGTCGCTCATCAGCCACGTGCCGTCATTCTCTGTCAGCGCGGCAGACGCCGCGCACTCCGTTACCGTCAAGATAAGCGCATCAGGATATTTGCGGTTGATGCTGACGGTCTCCACATAAGGGAGCGCATCGAAAATAGCCTGTTTGACCTTATATTTGTTCAGCAGCACAAGGTTCTGTTCCTTCTGCACGCCGGCCGCCTCAATGAGCTGCTCCTTCGTATAGCGCTCGTTGCCTTCCACCACGATCAGGTCGATGCGGAAGAACATCGTCAGCGCGCCGAGAAATGCAGCGATCACGACTGCCAGGCACAAAAGTCTCAGCGGGAAAGGTGCTCTTCCCCGCCTGCGCCGCCTGTTTCTTCGCTTTGACGCCATAGTTTTCCTACCTTTTTCTTCATTTGCTTATGGATCCGTTTCCCGCCGCACATGCGCGCCCAGCGCGCCGAGGCTCTCCTCGATGCGCTCGTATCCGCGGTCGATATGCTCGATGCGTGAAATGCGCGTCAGCCCCCCGGCCTGAAGTCCCGCGATAACGAGTGCCGCGCCCGCACGAAGGTCGGTGCACTTGACGCGTGCGCCGTGCAGGTGCTCGCGCCCCGTGACCACAGCAACGCGTCCCGCAACGCGCACCTCCGCGCCCATGCGCGCAAGCTCATCGACGTGACGGTAACGGTTTTCAAAAATATTTTCTACAAAAACGGTGCTGCCTTCACTCTTGAGAAGAGCCGCCATCAGCACAGGCTGGGCGTCGGTCGGAAAGCCCGGATAGGGCGCTGTGCGCACCGGACGAATGGACTTGAGAACGCCGCTGCTGCGGAGAAACACCTCGTTCTCTTCGCTCCTGACAAGGCAGCCAGCCTCGCTCAGCGCGCCGGACACGGTCGAAAGCGGCCGCGTTTCAACGCCGCAAAGGCGCACCTCGCCCCCGCAGCAGGCCGCAGCGCAGAGATACGTCGCCCCCACAATGCGGTCGGCAATGATGCGATATGTCCCGCCGTGCAGCACGCGTTTTCCCTCCACCGTGATGATCGAGCCGCCCGCACCGCGGACATTGCCGCCCATCGCGTTGATAAAATTCTGTAAATCGACGATCTCCGGCTCGCGCGCGGCGTTGTAGATCGTCGTCACACCGTCTGCGCCGCAGGCGCAGAGGAGCGCGTTTTCCGTCGCGCCAACACTCGGCATGGGTAAGTACACATCGCTCCCGAGGAGCCTTCCGCCGCGGCATTTGAGTTCGCCGCCCGTTTCCCTGATCTCCGCGCCCAGCGCGCGCAGCGCACCGAGGTGCAGGTCGATGGGGCGCGGCCCCAGCTCACAGCCGCCGGGATAGCAGATCGTCGCTTCCTTGCAGCGCGCTAAGATCGCGCCGAGAAAGATGACCGACGAGCGCATCTCGCGCATCAGTGCGTCGGGCACTGTGCAGCGATCCATGCGCGCCGTGTCCACCACAAGGGCGCCGCCCTCCCAGTGCGTACAGCAGCCCAGGTGCCGCAAAATGGCAACGGACGCCTCCACATCGCGCAGCTTCGGACAGTTTTCGATCACGCAGGTATCCGCGCACAAAAGCGTTGCCGCCAGGATCGGCAGCACGCTGTTTTTCGAGCCTTGTATCGTCAGTTCCCCGTACAGGCGCTCTCCGCCCTCTACCAACAGCTCACACATGGCATTCCCTCCCGCAAGCACATTACTTTTCCATCGTATGCTTTTGTGGGGAATGGGTGACTGCCGGCTTCCGCAGGGCAATAGTAGTTCATTTTTAGTATAGTCATTTTCACGCGGCGCGTCAACTTCTTTTTGCCTTGCTTTCCTAAGCGCTTTATGGCAGAATAAAGAAAATACTGTTTTCAGTCCGAAGGGAGTTTTCCACATGAAAAAACCGCTCAAGATCGCGCTCTATGCGCTCTTGGCGCTCGTTCTGATCGTCCTTGCCTACGTCATCTATGTCTTCGCCGCTTACTACCGCGTGGAAGACTATCAGTCGCTCGACGTAGTGCGCACCACCTGCGAGTCTCCCGTCCCCATGGAGGACGCGGCCGAGACGGACGTCACCTACCGCATCGCTTCTGCCAATGTGGGCTTTGGCGCCTACAGCGACGATTACAGCTTCTTCATGGACGGCGGCAAGGAGAGCCGCGCCCGCAGCGCCGAGGCTGTTGATGAAAACATGCGCGGCGAGGCTTCGCTCGTCAAGGCTCTCTCGCCCGATTTTGCTCTCTTTCAGGAGGTCGACATCGACGGTACGCGCAGCTGGCACATCGCAGAGGACGCCTATCTCCGCGACGCGATGGCGGGCCGCGAGTTCGACGAGGTCTATGCGCAGAATTACGACAGCCCTTATCTCTTCTACCCCTTCCTCTCCCCGCACGGGGCGAACAGGGCGGGCATCATCACCTATTCTACCTTGCCCATCTCGTCTGCCATTCGCCGCTCGCTCCCCATCGAGCAGGGCTTTATGAAGCTCGTCGACCTTGACCGCTGCTACTCCATCAGCCGCATCCCGATGGCAAACGGGAAAGAGTTTGTGCTCTATAACCTCCACCTTTCCGCCTACACCTCCGACGGTACCATCGCGACCGAGCAGCTTGAGATGCTCTGCGCCGATATGCTCGCGGAGTACGAAAGCGGCAACTACTGCGTCGCGGGCGGCGACTTCAATAAGGACCTGCTCGGCAATTCTGCCGAGATCTTCGGCGTCGCGGGCGGCGAGAACGACACTTGGGCCCAGCCCATCCCCGAGGGGACGATCCCCGCAGGGCTCTCCCTCGTTGCGCCCTTCGATCCCGAGCACCCCGTCGCCACCTGCCGCACGGCCAACGAACCCTACAACGAGGAGACGACCTTCCGCGTGACGGTGGACGGCTTCCTCGTTTCGGACAATGTTGAGGTGCTCGGCGCGGACGTGGTCGACGCGGACTACCGCTATTCCGACCACAACCCCATCTACATGGACTTTATCCTCAAGTCCGAATAAGGAAATAAGTAAAAGGAAGCGAGCCCTTGGCTCGCTTCCTTTTTGTTTTTCTTTTTTACTTGAGCAGCGACATGACCGTGTCGTAGATGCGCTTTGTCGCATCGGGAATGCCAAGCGCCGCCATGTTTTTCGACATTTCTTCCATGCGCTGCGGATCGTTCAGAATGCCCGCCGCGGCGGCAAAGAGCTTCTTGCCGTCAAGGCCCTCTTCCGCAAGCACCAGCGCCGCGCCGTGGTTGCCGAGCAGCGCCGCGTTTTTCTCCTGATGGTGGTTCGTCACGTTGGGCGAGGGCACCAGGATCGCCGGTACGCCGAGCGCCGTCAGCTCGCTGAGCGTGGACGCGCCCGCGCGGCAGATGACAAGGTCGGCTGCCCGCATGACGCTCGCCATATCGTAGATGTACTCGCGCACATCGAGCGCAGGGTGCTCAGTGATCTCCAGCCCGTCATCATGCATCCACTGCTGCATCGACTTCCAGCAGATCTCACCGACGCCATGAATGTGGTGGAACGGCTCCTTCGCGCTTTCCAGCGCGAGGAATTCTGCCATCGCGCGGTTCATCGCGCCCGAGCCGAGGCTGCCCCAGAAGGAAACGATCAAAGGCCGACCGTCGTTCACGCCGAGCGCTTCCTTGGCCTGCTCCTTCGTCTTGATGAAGAAGTCGCCGCGCACGGGCGTGCCGGTCACGACCACTTTTTCCGGGTGCTTGTAGTGCGCGCGGCACTCTTCAAAACCGACCATGATGCGCTCGCAATGAGACTCCAGCTGCCGCGTTGTCAGCCCCGGCACGATGTTCGACTCGTGTACCGCCGTGGGAATGCCCGCCTTCGCGCCGTAGCGCACGAGCGGATAGCTTGCATAGCCGCCGGTACCGACGATGAGATCGGGGCGAAAATCCTTCAAAATGGCGTTTGCCTCACGCTCGGCGTGGGCGAGATTTTTGAGCGAGACAAGGTTATGCCGGATCTCCGCAGGCCTGAACGAGCGGTGAAACGAAGAGATGTTCACCGTGCGGAAGGGGTAATCCGTGTGCGCGATCAAGTCGCGCTCCAGTCCGCGCTCCGCGCCGACGAATAAGATCTCCGTGCTTGCGTCCTTCTCGCGCAGATAGCCCGCGAGCGCGAGCGCGGGATTGACGTGCCCCGCCGTACCGCCGCAGGTAAAGATCACTTTCATGCCTTTTCTCCTTTCCACGCTAACGCATCTGGCGCGAAACGCTCAATACGACGCCGACCTCGGCAAGCTGCACGGCGAGCGCCGTGCCGCCGTAACTGAAAAACGGCAGGGAAATGCCCGTATTCGGGATCAGATTCGACACGACCGCGATGTTGAGAAACACCTGAAGCGCGATCTGCGTTGTCACGCCGACGGCAAGAAGGCTTCCGAAGCGGTCGCGTGCGTGCAGAGCGATCCAGTAGCCGCGGATGATGAGCAGCGCAAACATGGCCATGATGATCGTCGCGCCGACCAAACCAAGCTCTTCGCAGATGATGGCGAAGATGAAATCGTTGTGCTCTTCGGGCAGGAAGAGGAACTTCTGCCGGCTCTTGCCGAGTCCTACGCCGAACAGGCCGCCCGAGCCGATGGAAAGCAGGCTCTGGCGGATCTGGTAGCCCTTGTCACGCATCCACTCTTCGTTGAACGGGTCGAGCCAGATGCTGATTCGGCTCGAGTTGTAGGTGATAAGTCCTGTTGCAAAGGCGTACGCTACAAAGGCAACGACCACAAAGCCGGCAAACACCCAGTAGTTGCGAATGCCGCCGACGTACATCATCACCGCGCCGATGCCGAGCAGCAGCACCATACCGGAAAGGTGCGGCTCCAATCCCATGAGAATGGCAATCGTGGCAAGAATTCCCGCATAAGGGAGGATCCCTTCACGGAAGGTGGCCATTCGATCTCTCTTTTTTGAAATGCTGTCGGCAAAGTAGAGGATCACGCCGACCTTGGCAAGCTCGGAAGGCTGAAACTGGAGGGGGCCCATGCGGATCCAGCGCTGTGCGCCGTGCGTCAGTTTACCCGTACCGACGCCGGGGATCAAAACGATCACCAGCAAAATGATCGAACCGATCAGCGCGATGCGCGCCGCGCCGCGGAATCGTTCATAGTTGGTCTTACCGATGATGGCCATCGCCACAATACCGACCACCGCAAACAGGCCCTGACGAATCAGGTAGTAGGCCGGGTTGCCCTTTTCGTAGTAGGCGGATGGAAAGCTTGCGGAAAACAGCATGATGAGTCCCACGCCCACGAGCATGAGCACCAGAAGAAGATAGGGAAGATCCAGCGGCCCGCGGCCCGCTTCGCGCGCCGCCGCCTCGATGGCTTTCGCGCGCTCGCGCTGCTCCTGCCGCAGCAGGCGCTCCTCCTTGGTCATGTGCTCTCCCCCTTTCATTCGACTCAAAATTGTGCAGCGCGCAATTTTGAGCGCCATTTAAGTGTCACATGCTTTGCCGCCCGCAGGCGGAAAGCAAACCAAATCTGTCGCGGAGGACGACCAGCGCGCGTCATTGCGCCCCGTCCCTTTGCCGCCCGCAGGCGGCAAATAATTTTGATCATTTTTCGCCGCGACCTGCGCGTGGCGAAAAATACTTCTCGCAGAGCGAGTGTCGAGCCGCCAAAGGCGGTGAGGCACAGAGCGGCGCGCAAACTCTCTCATTTTTGAGAAACGGCAAGCCGTTTCTCAAAAATGAAATCGGTTCATGACGCCGAATATCGCTGCGATGCAGCCCAGCAGACTCACGCTCGTAAAGATAGCGACGAGCTTCACCTCGCTCCAGCCGCAAAGCTCAAAGTGGTGGTGCAGCGGCGCCATTTTGAACAGGCGCTTGCCGTGTGTTGCCTTGAAGTAGCCGACCTGCAAAATATCGGAAAGCGTCTCGCAGATGTAAACAAAGCCGACAGGGATCAGCACGAGCGGCATATCATAGGCAAAGGCCAGCGCCGCCACCGTACCGCCGAGAAACAGCGAGCCAGTATCGCCCATGAAAACTTTGGCCGGGTGGAAATTATAGATAAGGAAGCCGAGCAAACCGCCGACGAGCGCCGCGGAATAAATGCCGAGCTGGTCATAGCCTTTCCACCAGATGGAAAGCACCGCAAAGAAGAGTCCCACCGGCACCGTCACGCTGCCGGCCAGGCCATCGATACCGTCGGTGATGTTGACGGCGTTGACCGTACCCACGATGACAAAGGCCGCAAACACCATGTAGACCGGCCAGCTCATCACAAAGCTCTTGTTGAAAAACGGCACATAGAGGTTCGGCGTCAGCATACCCTCAAAGCGCATCAGGCAGAGGAACGCGACCGCCGCGGCGAGCTGCAGCAGGAACTTCTGAATGGCGGTCAGGCCAAGGTTCTGCTTGTGCTTCACCTTTTCAAAGTCGTCTAAAAAGCCGATGACGCCGAAGATGAGCGCAAAGGCAAAGATATAAAGGTGCTTGAGATCTCCCGCCATCATGCCCTTCCAGCCGCAGACAAGAATAGACACCAGAATGCCGAGAATGAACATCAGTCCGCCCATCGTCGGCGTGCCGGCCTTTCCGGCGTGCCAGGTGGGGCCGTCCTCGCGGATGCTCTGTCCCGCTTTCAGCTTGCGCAGCTCAGGAACCAGAAACTTTCCCGTGATCGCGGAGACCGCGAAGCTCAGTATGCAGGCAATGATGATCTTCATATTCGTTTTCCTTCGCCGCCGCAGCGGCTTCCTTCCTTTGTACTTGCGCGAACATCTCGCGCACAACCTCCCTCTCGTCGAGGTGGTATTTTGTCGTTCCGATCTCCTGATCGGTCTCGTGTCCCTTTCCGCAGAGGACGAGCACATCGCCCACTTTCGCCTCGCACAGCGCAAAGCCGATGGCCTTGCGCCGGTCTTCCACGACGGCAAACGGCGTTTTGCTCTCCAAAAGCGCGGGCAGAATGTCGCGCAGGATCGCGTAGGGGTCTTCGGTGCGTGGATTGTCGCTCGTGAGAACGACAAAGTCCGAAAGCGCCGCGGCAATGCGTCCCATGCGGGGGCGCTTCGTTTTGTCGCGGTCTCCCCCGCAGCCAAAAAGTGCGATCACGCGCCCGTCGGCAAAGCCGCAGACGGTGGAAAGGATATTTTTCAGTCCGTCCGGCGTGTGGGCATAGTCGATGATAACGGTAAACGGTGCAGAAAGCGGCACGACCTCGCATCGGCCCTTCACGCCGATGCAGCCTTGCAGCGCTTCCGCGAGCGCGTGCAGCGGCACGCCGAGCGCCTGCACGGCGCAGAGCGCCGCAAGCGCATTATAGAGCGAAAAGCCGCCGGGAATGCCGATCCTTGTCTCCTCATGGTCAAGATCGGTGCAGGCGGTAAAGCGCACACCGTCGTTTTCGTAGCGGGCGCGCCAGCCGACAAGATCGTTCGTCATATCCTGCCCGAATGTCACACTTTCGCCCGCAAAGCGAGCGAGCAGCCGCTCCGTCCACTTGTCGTCGCCATTGACACAGGCGATGTCGCACTGGTCGAAAAGGCGCGCTTTTGCCTCGCAATAGGCTTCCATCGTGCCGTGATAGTCGAGGTGATCCTGCGTCAGATTCGTAAAAACGCCGACGCGAAAGCGGATCCCCTCCACCCTTTTTTGCATCAGCGCATGGGAGGAGACCTCCATCACCGCGTAAGTACAGCCCGCATCGACCATCTGGGCGAGCAGGCGCTGCAAGGTCAGCGCGTCGGGCGTGGTGCGCTCTGCCGGAACGGCACTTTCTCCGATCAGGTTCTGATTCGTGCCGATGAGTCCGACCTTCGCGCCCTTCGTGCGCTCCAGCAGCTGCTTGATCAGACAGGTCGTGGTTGTTTTGCCGTTCGTGCCGGTCACACCGACAACGGTGAGTTTTCCCGCCGGAGTACCATACCATACCGCCGCGCAAAGCGCAAGCG
>OLGE01004349.1_pt1 | contig 10329 bp, 10 predicted proteins | sample 1605151 | NCBI WGS metagenome assembly OLGE01 (sample SAMEA3888912, study PRJEB22519) | human gut metagenome | biome: human gut; feature: human-associated habitat; material: faeces | place: Denmark | collected 2010
GCAAGCTGAAAAATCTGCCGCGCACCCTCAGCGGGCCTGCGATGCAGGCCCCTACAAGCAAAGGGCAAAGCAGGCAAAAAAACAGAGCGCTTTTACCAGTACGGATACGGAGCAGCCGGGCTTATTGTTGTTTACCCTCTAAAAGCCTTGTAATTCTGCCCGGCTTTGAGTATTACAGCGTGCAAAAAATTGCATCCAGTCAATTTGGCCCTGTATAAAATTTTGCCCTTCAAATATAAAACTGTGTCTTTTTTTGATCGTCTGCGAAGCTTTGATCTTTCCACAATTTACGGGTTCCCTGTGGAAAAGTCGGCGGCTTTTATCTTTGATGAAAACTTTTGCCGGGATGGGTTTTGTGTTATAATCAAAATAGATTTTGCGCCGGGATGGCGGCGCACCACAAAGGCCGCAGGAGGAAACAGCAATGGCGCGATCGGGGTATACGGATTTATTCGATGATTTCTTTGGCAACGGCAGCGGGGCGGGCAAAACCGCGGAAAAGGCCGGGGCAAAGGCTTCGGTGGACGAAGTGAGCCGCCAGGTGCGTGAAATGCAAGAGTTTCTGCAAAAGAAAACCGCCGAGCTGACCCGTGAAATGGCAAATGACGGCCTGTTGGATCCGGCCGCTCAGCCGCAGCAAACCGCCGCAGCAGTGCAAACTGCAGAGCAGGGAAGCTGGGAGGGCATCAGCGAAAAGCTGGCTGCGCAGCTTGTTGGGCAGGAGGAGCTTTTGCAAAGTCTGGTGCGGGCATTCCGCCGCCCCACATTGCTGCCGCCCCAGGGGGAAAACGCCCGCAATGTGATCTACCTGTACGGCGGAAATGGCAGCGGAAGGCATTCGGCGCTTCGCATGGTGGCGGCCGAGCTTGCCGCCCGAGGGCTGCTGCAAAGCCCGCAGATTGCACAGATGCAGCTGAGCCTATATCCGGGCCCGGCACAGGAAAAACTGTTTCTGCAGGATCTGTACAGCGCCATTTCGGCCCCGGGCCAGATCATTGCCTTTGACGGGTGGGCCGAATGTGCGCCCAGCTGCCGGGCAGCGCTTTCGGCGTTGGTGCAAAAGGGGGCAGCGCCTTTGAACAGCCGCTATCTTTTGCAAAAAGGCATTCTGGTGGAAAGCGGCACGGCACTGGCGGGGGGCACTGTAAGCCAGCTGACCCCCAAAGGAAAATATCTGGTATTTTTTGGCACGCAAAAGCCGGAAAAGCTTTCGTCGGCGTTTGGTGCGGGCTTTGCCGAGCACATTGGGGATTCCTGCGCCGCGGCGGCCTATACGCCTGAAACGCTGCAAACCATTGCGGCAGGAGAACTGAACCGCCTTGCGCAGAATTGCCGCACTCGATTGGAACTGGAGCTGAGCGCCGATGCTGCCCTGCGGGATTGGCTGGCAGGGTTTTACACCAAGGCGGAGGGCGTGGCGGCCATTGTGCAGCAGGCAGAACGCCTGTACCGGGCGCTGGCAGAGTACAAGCTCACCCGCAGCCCGGCAGCCGGGGCCAAGGTCACGCTGCGCGCAGAACAGCAAGGCGAAGCGGTGCTGGAAGCCCAAGGCGAAAGGATCGCGATCACAAGCCTGCTGCCCGGCGTGTTTGCCGCCGAGCGCGCACAGGCTGAAGCAGAGCTGGATGCCGTGGTGGGGCTGGCGCCGGTGAAGGAATATGTGCGCGCGCTGGCCGACAATGTGGCCGCCCAAAGCCGCCGCCGGGCTGCGGGGCTGCCGGTGGCCATGCCGAATATGCACATGATCTTTGCGGGCAATCCGGGCACCGGAAAAACCACCATTGCGCGCATTGTGGCGCACTATCTCAAGGCCATTGGCGTGCTGCGCGGCGGCCAGCTGGTAGAGGTGAGCCGAGCCGATCTGGTGGGGCGTTATGTGGGCCATACCGCCCCGCTGACCAACAGCGTGATCCAAAGCGCGCTGGGCGGCGTGCTGTTTATTGACGAAGCCTACAGCCTGTTCCGCGGCAGAGAGGATAGCTTTGGCCTGGAGGCCATTGACGCACTGGTAAAGGGCATTGAGGATCACCGCGAGGATCTGGTGGTGGTGCTGGCAGGCTACAGCCGCGAGATGGAGCAGTTCCTCACGGCCAACAGCGGCCTTGCCAGCCGGTTTCCCAATCGCATTGAATTTCCGGACTACACGGCGGACGAGCTGATCCGCATTACCGAAAGCATTGCCAAGGGAAAGGGCTATCGGCTGGATGCAGCCTGTTTGCTGCCGCTGCACGCCTATTATGAACAGCAGCAGGCCCAAAATGCTGCCGCAGCGGGCAATGGCCGTATGGCGCGCAATCTGCTGGAAAAAGCCATTTTAAACCAGAGCCGCCGCCTGATCGCAGACCCGAATGCGGCTTTGGATGAGCTGCAGCCCAGCGATTTTGAACTGGAATAAAATACCGTTACAGCAGGCAAAAGGAGAAAAAAGACCATGGAGATCAAACGCCTGACGGATACAAACGACCCGCTTTACGAAAAAGCCATGGCGCTTTATAAAATCAGCTTCCCGGAGCATGAGCAGCGTGAGGCGGCTTCGCAGCGCAGTATTCTGCATCAGCCGGAATATCACCTGGATGTGGTGTGCGATAACGGCGAAATGATCGGCGAAATTCTGTACTGGGATATCGGCGGGGCGCTTTATATCGAGCATTTCTGCGTTTTGCCCGCCATGCGAAACCATCGCTATGGGCAGAAGATCCTGAAAGCCTATGGGGCTGCGCCGCTGATTTTGGAGATCGACCCGCCGGTGGATGAGATCGCTGTGCGCCGCAAGGCTTTTTATGAGCGCTGCGGCTTTGTGGAAAATCCATATCCGCATATTCATCCCGCCTACCACCGCGCTCATGCCGGGCATGAGCTGGTGGTGATGAGCTTCCCCAAAATGCTGAAAGCAGAGGAATACGAACACTTTCACCGCTATCTGCAGGATATTGTGATGAAGGATGTTTATTGAGCGGATACCGGAAAATACTCTGGCAGGATCAACGGCTTTATACCGCAAAAGTGCCCTGTGTGAATCGGCAGTGCTGATTCACACAGGGCACTTCAGGCATTCAGCATACAGTAAAAACACCGTATCACCAAAAAATCACAGCTGGATCCGGCGGCCTTCCTCGGCAGACTGATAAGCGGCGTACATTACGCGGGTGGTATCGTAAGCCAGCTGGAAACCGGAAGCAGGCTCGCGATCATAGGCAATGGCTTCCACAAAATCCTGCATTTCGCCCATGTAGCCACGAATGATCTCGTCGCTTACAAAAGCCTTGTTCCAGCCCAGCTTGGCCGGAAGCATTTCAGAAATGTCCACATTTTCCAGGCCGTCCTCATCCAGGAAATAGGTGTTCAAAAGATCGGTGGGGGTGATATTGCAATTCAGCGCTGTGTTGTTGGCATAAACCTCAATGTAGTTTTTCGTACCGCCCAGCACAGTATCGCTTGCCAGGCAAAGCGCCTTGGTTCCATCGGTGAATGTGATGCTGATCACACCGTAATCTTCTACATCCTCGGGGCGAGCCGAGATGTGGCGGTGCTCTTCCTCGGTCAAAATCGTTGTGGTGCGGCCAACATCACAGGTGACATCCGCAATGCCAATGGTTTCACCGCGGGCGGCGGCTTCCTGCGATTTGAGCCACAGCATACCGGACAGCGGATGAGTGCCGGTGCGGATCAAGGTTCCGCCGCCGGTTTTGCACCATTTGCCCGCCACGGCACTGGAAGAGCCCTTCAGGCTTTCTTCGCCCTTCATAAACAAAAGCTTGCTCTTTTTGGCGCGCAGGATCTCGGCAGCTTTTTGTACAGGAGTGGCATAGACAAAGTTTTCTGCATACATGAATTTTTTGCCGGATTCAGCCACGGCCTGCTTGAGAAGCTCCATTTCTTTCATGCAGCTGGCAAGCATTTCGCTTTTGGGCACGGTGTTGCCGATGTTTTCCTGACCGGGCTCACCAAAATAACCGGTCAAAGGCTTTTCGCAGATCACATGTTTTCCGGCTTTCAGGGCATCCAGCGCAACGCGTGTATGCAAAAACGGCGGTAAAACGATATCGATCACATCAATTTCGGGATCAAGCAGCAGCTTGTGATAGTCCGATTCAACCTGCTCGTATCCGTAGCGGGATTTTACCTTTTCAGCCAGAGCAAGGTTTAAATCGCACACGGTTTTCAGGCGAACGGGCACACCATGCACTTTTTCATAGCCATTGCCATGAAGATAGGCGGCGTAACCGGCACCAATGGTGCCAATTACCACGGGCGATGCGGATTTATTCATAACCATACACTCCTTTGTGCGTTTCTATGCAAAGTGGACAAAAATGCTTTGCACAACTGCAATTCGTTTGTTATACTTAGAATACAAAAAAGATCGTGGATAAACAACAGCGTTTTCTGACCAAAAGCATAACAGTTTGGTTATAAATGGAGGAGAAAATGAATATCCGGGAACTGCGCTATTTTACCAGTATGTCGTATACGCAGCACTATCAACATACAGCCGATATTTTTAATGTGAGCCAGCCCGCGGTGAGCCGTGCCATTGCGGCGCTGGAAAACGAACTGGGGGCACCGTTGTTTGAAAAACAGGGGCGGAATGTGGTGCTTACCCGCTATGGGCGTATTTTTGCCGAACACACCCGCGCCGCCTTGCACGAGTTGGATGCCGGGGTGCAGCACATTCGTGATCTGCGTGATCCGAATAAAAAAATAGTTGATATTTCGGCTAATTTTGCAATGGCTGCCCTCTATTTGCCGCCGCTGATGCGGCAATATCAAACCCGGAAGCAGGCACAGAGCGGAAATGTGTTTTTTCAGTTTCGGCAAAGCGATACACCGCATATTATGCAGGATCTGCGGGAGGGGATCAGCGAGATCGGCTTTGCTTCTTATCTGGAGGATCAGCCGGAATTTAAATTTGAACCGGTGGCCCGCTATGAAATGGGGCTGCTGGTGCCGTGCGATCACGAGCTTACCCGGCAAAGCAAAATTTCGCTGGCCGATGCAGCAAAATACCCGGTGGTGCTGTCAGCGGATACAACGCACTATGTGGAAAATATGTTTCAGCGCGCCGGGCAAACCATTGCTGTTTCGTGCAGAATGAACGAGGACCATGCCATTGCGGCGCTGGTGGCAAACGGTTTTGGCGTGGCGGTGGTTCCTTGGAACGAGCTGCTGCAAAACGAAAATGTGAAGCTGCTGCACATAGATGATCCCAACGCGTATCGCATATTTTATCTGGTGACCTTACGCGCGCGCATATTGTCGGCACACGCAGAGGATTTTCGCAAATTTATTTTATCGCATACCATGCTTGGATAAAACCGGTCGGCAGGGGCTTATCCTGCCAGCTGTGCGGCAAGGGCCAGGCTTTGTTCGTTCAGGGCAAAGCGCTGGCCCTCGGCTTTTCCGGGCATGGTTTGCACACGCACGGACACACTTTCGGCACCGGAAAGAAAACGCAGCATTTTCTCAAGACGCAAAAGCTCGGTGGCCGAAAGGCTGGTGAGCAGCTGCGAACTTTGCGCGCGCATGGCATCTGCCAGCAGGGCCAGCTGCGGGCGGCATTGCTGCAGGGTGTTCTCCCACACAGCCAAACGCAGCTTCAGGGCGCTTTCGGCGGGCAGCAGATCCGCAGCATGGGCGCACAAGGCCGCAGCCTGAGGCAGGCTGAGCTGCCCCACCGCGCCCTCCAGCCCCAAGGCGGTGCGCTGGGCCGGTGTGAGCAGCGAGGCGGTATCCAGCCGCAGCACGGGGTCGCCCAGCAGCAGTGCCCAACCGTCGGGAGTGGCGGCCACATAAGAAAGCGGCGGAAGATCGAGTGTTTCGCACAAAAGCTGCGCGGCGCGCCCCGGCCCGGCAGTCAAATAGCTTTGCGCCAATGTGGCCGAGCCGCCCGGGCTGCGCACAACGGTGCCGGGTGGCAGCAGGCACACGGAAATGGCAGCCTGCGGGCAGTCCAGCCGCAAAATCGCAAGGCTCGGCGCCGGGCACTCCTGCCAAGGGGCCAGTGCAATCAAAAACGCGCCGCTGTCCTGTGAGCCGGAAAGAATGGGCACGCCGCTTTGCGGCTGCGCAGCAGGCTCGGCGCTGCTGTGCGCAGTATCGTAATACAGCGTACCGCACCACACAAAGGGAAGCAGTACGCCCAAGGTAATCAAAAAGCTGATGAAAAACGGTTTCCAACCAGTGCGCATACAAAAGCCCTCCTCTGCCGGATAGCATGGGCAGAAGGAGGGCATACTAATCTTCAAAAGGTCAGCCGGTGGGTTTGGCAGCCAAAATTTTCCGGCTGGCCCGAAAAGGAGGATGGTATCCATGAAAAACAATGAGCATGAGGGCTTTTGGGTGGCACTGCCGGACACGGCGGATCAGCAAAACGCCCCGGGCGCGGTGCAGCAGGCCCGGGCATCTTCACGCCTGCCCAGCGGCGCAGCGCTGACCGAGCCGGGGTTCCCGGGCGATCCGCCGCAGCCCGGCTATACGCTGCCGCCCAGCCCGCTGATGGTGCATTCCCCCACAGACCCTGAGGGCAGCTGGACGGGGGTGCCGCAGAACGAAAACGAAGTGCCTGTGCAGGATGCCGACGATCTGTGAGCGCACAGAAAACGATAGGCTTTTAGCGATAACAGAAAAAAATGCCCCGGCGCTGAAAAGAGAGCGCCGGGGCGAATTTTTGTGACAGGCGAAAAAATCAACGGGTCTTCTTCTGGGACTCTTTGATCTTCTGCTTCAGCTTGCCGCTGGCCTTAAAACCGGGAGTTTCGCTGACTGCGAGCAGCTGAACATCCTTGGTTTTGGGGTTCACGAAGTGCTTTTCACGGCGCTTACGCATTTCAAAACGGCCAAAGCCGGAAATGGTAACTTCCTCACCGCGAGCCAGTCGATGAACGATCTCATCCAGCATGCAGTCTGCGATTGCGCGAACCTGCTCCTGGGTATAATCGCTCTTGGCGGACACAACAGTGATAAGCTCAGATTTCGTCATAAATACCACTCTCCTTATTTTTTATAATATTGTGCTTTCTTCGAAAGTTCCTCACCGTTAACCCTATCGTGGTTTTTCTCCATAAAACCATAGCTAAATTATATCGAATAAGAGGGAGCTTTGTCAACAAAAAAATTCATAAGTTGTTGTATTTTCAAAGATTTTGCCCAAAAACTGAAAAATGCAGAAATTCTCGGGCGAAATCGGCTTTTGTTTTGGCTTTCTACGGCGCACAAACACGAGTGAATTCATGCACAAAATAGATGAAAGATCACATTATTGAATGCAGCCGCAGAAAAAATAAGCTATAGAAAATACAATACTATACAAATTTTTTGTAAAACAAAGTACGGAATGCAGAAAAACGATGAAAAAAGAACAACACTGACACAAAAAGATGAAAGAAATGCGATTTAAAGGAAAAATCAGAAAAGCCACATGGAGATTTTGTGCAAAAATTCAGCAATTTAATCTTCGGGGCTTTCCTCAATGGGGGCCGTGGCACCGCCGTGAGCCTCCATATAAGCTTCAAAGCTGGCAAACTTTTGCACAGGGGGCTTGCGGCTGATCAGCAAAAGGCCGGGGTCCTCGCTGTTTTGGGCTGCGGCGCGGCGCGTGTGCTGTACAGGGGCTGCCTTAGGCGGCTGTGCCTTTTCACGGCGGGGCTGTTTTTCTGCGCGCACTTCCTCGGCGCGGGCGCGGCAGGCGGCTTCATCGCCCAGCGTTTTGGGCTGCATGGCAGCGCACTGGGCCTTGGCCTCCAGCAGGCGCTGCACGCTGACGTCCAGTTCGGCCAGGTCCAGCTCGCCGTTTTCGGCGGCACGGCGGGCGTTTTGCATTGCTTCGGCGGCCAGGGCGGGTGTCTGGGAGACGAACACCAGGTCGACACCGGCTTTCATGGCAGCCAGCACGCCGTTGACCGTGCCGTAGAACTTTTTGATGGCGTCCATCTCCATGCAGTCGGAAATGATGATGCCACCAAAGCCCAGCTTTTCCCGCAGAAGGCCCGTCATGATGCGGCGGGACATGGTTGCGGGGATGTGCTCCGGCTCGATCTGCGGAAAGAGGATGTGGGTGGTCATCACGGCGGGTGCACCGGCTTCGATGCCCGCAATAAACGGTTTCAGTTCCCGCTGCATCAGCTCGTCAAAGCTGCGGTCGATGCAGGGCAGGCCAAGGTGGGAATCCACCGCCGTATCGCCATGGCCGGGGAAATGCTTGAGCGAGCAGTAGACGCCGCCGTCCAGCAGGCCGCGCACCATCTGGCTGCCGTATTCGGCCACACGCTCCGGCGTATCGCCGTAGCTGCGCACGCCGATGACCGGGTTGTCCGGGTTGCAGTTGATGTCCATGACCGGTGCCAGATTGAAATCCACGCCGCAGCTGCGCAGTTCCTGGGCGGTCAGCAGGCCCATATCGTAGGCGTTGCGGGGGTTGCCGGTGGCGGCTACCGCCATGGCGCCGGGGATGTTGACCTCACTCTCCGGCAGGCGGGTGACAACGCCGCCCTCCTGGTCGATGGTGATGAAGGGCGTCACGCCGGTTTCTTCCTCCACCACTTTGCGCAGGGTGGCGCAGAGCCTTTTCAGCTGGGGGCCATCCTGGATATTGCGGCGGAAAAGGATGATGTTGCCGACCTTATATTCTTTGATAAGCCGCAGAAATTCTTCCGGCGGCTCTAATCCCTGAAAGCCCGCGGCCAATCGCTGGCCCAGTTTTTCCTGCAGGGTCATTTCTTGCAATGTACGCATAAAAGCACCTCGTCAATACAGGTGGTAGGCCGCTTTGCGGGCGGCAAAGGCGGCTTCGTCCGTGGCCTGGGCTTTGATAAGCTCCGCCGCCGTCCAGTCCGGGCGTTCCAGTTCCCGATGGCCTGCCAGCAGGCTGATAAAGGGGCGGCCGCCCTCGGTATGCGGGGGCAGCAGGGCGAAGTCATTGGGGCAGGTATCCCGGATGAGTTCCAGCAGGATCAGGCCTGCCGAAAGCGGGCGCACGGCGTCGGCATCCAGCACGTGCAGGTGCACACCGCCGCACAATTGGCCCTGATGTTTGGAGAACGTTGGGGTAAAATAGTACGGCGTAGCGCAGATACCGGGCAGGCCGCGGGCGTTAAAAGCCGCCGCCAGCGCCTCGGCATCATGGATATAGGGCGCACCGATGACGGCGAAGGGAGCGGCGGTGCCGCGGCCCTCGGAGACATTGGTGCCCTCAAACAGGCAGGTGCCTACGTAGAGCAGAGCCGTTTCGTAGTTGGGGATGTTGGGGCTGGGCATGATCCACGGCGTGCCCCAGGCCGGGGCGCTTTGGCCGCGCTGCCAGCCGGTGCAGGGTACGACGGTAAGGTCGCAGCCAAAGTGCTGCTCGGCGTTGACCATTTGGGCAAACTCGCCGATGGTCAGGGCGTAGCGAGTGGGGAGCGGGTAGCAGCCTACAAAGTTCTCCATACCGGGGCGCAAAGTTGTACCCTCGATGATCTCTCCGCCCAGCGGGTCGGGGCGGTCCAGCACCACCAGCCGCTTGCACGCCCCGACGCAATCCTCGATGAGGTAGGCCAGCGTGGAGAGGAAGGTGTAGTACCGGCTGCCTACATCCTGTATATCATACACCAACACATCAAAAGTTTCCAGCATGGCGGGGGTCAGCCGCTTGGAGTCTTTGCCATAGAGGCTGAACACCGGCAGGCCTGTGACGGCGTCGGTATACTGGGGGATGAACGCCCCTGCCGCGCCGTCGCCCCGCACACCATGTTCGGGGCCAAGCAGGACACGCAGATCAGCGGCCTGCTGCAAGGCGGCAATGGTGGAGCGGCCGTCACTTGTGCGGCCCGTGGGCGTAGTGACCAGACCCACGCGGGCATCTTTAAACAGATGTTTATACTCTCCCAGCCTGTCCGCGCCGCAGCGCAAGGCGGGCATCAGCCCACCACCCGGGCGATATAGCCGTCTTTTTCCGCCAGGCGCTTTTCGGCTTCCTCGGCGGTGCAGCCGCACAGCAGCATCAGCGCTACCAGCAGGGCTACGATCTTCTTCATGGTTCTTTTTCCTTTGCTTTTCGCAAGTGTATTCAAAACGCGGATTTACGCGCTTTGTTCGTCTATTGGGAAACGCATTAGTTTGTCTGAAGCTCGCTGTCTGTTCGATTACACGCCCTTGCCGAAGCCGCAGTTTGGGAAATGGCACTCAGGGCAATTCAGGCACAGGCCGCCGTTGCCCAGGCCTGCCAGCTGCCCGGCCGCCACCGGCTCGCCCGCCAGCAGATAAGGCAGCACCAGGTCAAATACCGTGCGCTTGGCATACATCACGCACCCAGGCAGGCCGCACACCGGGCGGCCGTCCTGCATATAGGAAAGC
>OLGE01004353.1_pt1 | contig 10322 bp, 11 predicted proteins | sample 1605151 | NCBI WGS metagenome assembly OLGE01 (sample SAMEA3888912, study PRJEB22519) | human gut metagenome | biome: human gut; feature: human-associated habitat; material: faeces | place: Denmark | collected 2010
TCAAGTGCGACAGAGGTCTTGCGATAGTCCCCAAGACCGCAGAGCTCGTCAAAGGTGCGAGAGAGAAGAACATCCCCGTCATTTTCTGCAACGACGCTCACCTCAAGGGCATTGACCACGAGCTCAAGTTCTGGGGCGACCACGCAATAGCGGGCACCGAGGGCGCAAAGGTTATCCCCGAGCTCGAAGTTTGCGAGAGCGACTACATTGTTCCCAAGAGACGCTACAGCGGTTTCTTCCACACCGACCTTGACCTTCTCCTCAGAGAGCTCGGCGTCAACACCGTTGTTCTGACCGGTCTGCACACTCATATGTGCGTGCGCCACACCGCCGCCGACGCATATCAGCTCGGCTATGACGTTGTTGCTATTAAGGACGCAACCAATTCCTTCACCGCAGAGGACTATGAGTACGGTCTGAGCTATCTCAAGGGCACCTACGATGCCGAGATTACCGACACCGACACCTTCCTCGCATCGCTGTAATCAACATAAGAACACATCAACCCTCCGACGGCACTGCCGAACGGAGGGTTTTTGTTAGTCATAAGAATAAATTTATTTCAGTATTCTGCCTACCGCGTCTATCTCGTCGGCTGTGAGTCCCGCGGAGATAAAATAATCCTCGACCGAGCCGTAGCGGCGGAAAAGATACTCGAACACGGCGGTTATATTCTCCGCCGGGGCGCCGAGATGCGACATATCGCTCTCCCAGACGAGCCCCGTTTTCTTCTCTATCTCCCTGCGGTAAAACGGCTCGAGATAGCTCGAGGACAGGCGGTAATCCGCAACGATATCCTCGAAGTATACGCCCGTCAGGTGCAGTATCAGCGCGGCGGTTATGCCTGTTCTGTCCTTGCCGAGGAAGCAGTGGAACATCGACGGCGCGTCGACGCGCGACAGCTCGGAAAAGAGGCGCGCATAGTTGCCCTTGCACTCGCTCAGGCTCGTCACATATATCTCGGGCATAGTCAGCTCCATATGCGGCGATGCGGGGTTTATTTCGAGCAGGGAGAAATGATAGTAGTTGATTCCGGGCTGATTTTCAAACTCCGACGGCATGGTTATCGCCTCGGAATCGCCGCGCAGGTCGAATACGTTCTTTATCCCGTAGTCGCGGAAGAACTCCATGTCGTTCGGCGTTGAGGCGCGCGGTCTGCCGCAGCGCAGAAGTCTGCCGTATTTCGTGAAGCCGCCGCCCTTTATCGGATATCCGCCGAGGTCGCGGCAGTTCTGTATGTTTTCAAGAGGCATATGTCTGAAGCTTTCCATAGTCCGCCCTCCTCATAGATTCTATATCTATTTTAATGCATTCTCAAATATTTTTCAACCGTGAAAATGCAGAAAGCGCCTTGAAAGCTGCAATTATTTTTCCTCTTATATATTACTGTGGAAATAATACAGGGTCGTCGTCTGCGAATCGAAGAAGTAGACGTTGTAATAATCGTATTTTGAATAGGCTCCGTCGCCTATCGGCTTGCCTTCGCGGTCGTAAATATAGAGATAGTCGCCCTCATCGATATCTTCGCGCGAAAAGCGGTAATTGTTCACAAGGTCGGCACCCTCGTCGCCGTCGCGCAGAGAGTCTATAACCTGTTCGAACTCATCTATATATCCGAGAAGTTCCGTCTTGCTCTCGGCGGTCACGGACTTGAAATATTCGCTCTCCCCGGGGCTCGCGCCGGGAAAGGTGTATATCCCGAAGTCCGTCGAATCCCCGAAGCCCGCGCAGCTGTAGCGCTGCACCGACATCGCCTTTCCGAGCGAGGCTATGACGGGATCTCCGCTCTTGAAAACGCAGGCGGAAAGCGAAAACGCGAGCAGAAGCGCCGCCGATATCAGAGAAATCATTTTAAGCTTTTTCATTCTTTTTCACTCTCCCCCGGTACATATTCGAGCAGGTCGCCCGGCTGGCAGTCGAGAATCTCGCAGAGGGCATCGAGAGTCGAGAAGCGAAAAGCCTTTGCCTTGTGATTCTTGAAATTCGAAACATTCGCCATCGTCATGCCCAATCTGTCGGCAAGCTCGGTGAGCGACATTTTTCTTTTTGCCATCATAACATCCAAATTTATAACTATCATGCCGTCACCCCGTTAAAATATCCCGTCGTTTTCTTCTTTTATATCCGCCGCGCGCTTGAACACGCCGCTCATCGCAAACGCGAGAACTCCCGCGACGATGCAGACGAAAATGAACACGAAAACCGGCAGATAATAAAGCCCCATGAGCTCATATACAGCGAGCATCGAGCAGAGCACCGCCTGGTCGACTGAAAATATCAGCAGCTCTGCGAAGGCGCATATTCCGATATTGCGGAACTTTTTCGCCGTTCCCATTGAAAATGCCTTGTCGGTGAAAATGCGCGAGCAGATGAGCTTCAGCTCAATGAGCGCCGCCAGATACGGCACGGCGCAGACATAGACCGAAGCGCTGGTCAGAATCCAAGTATAGGGCGGCAGAGCCGAAAATTCGCCCGCTTTTATTATCGCAACGATTATAAACGGCGAAGCGAGAACCGCAAGCAGCGTCAGCACTATGCCTGCAATCACAAGCCCGTTGAGGACGATTTTTTCTGTTTTTATTTTCTTGTCGTCTTTCATTTCACATACCTCTTCTCCTTGGTTTGCGAGGTCATTGTAGCACGGCGATTCAAGATTGTCAATAAATATTTATCGTTATTCTTTAAATTTTTACTGTTTTTCTGCGTATCGGCTGCAAAAAACTCCCAAGGCCGTTTAGCCTCGGGAGCTTTCGGTAAATTGAAATTACAGGAATCTTACAAGTATTCCCGCGAGCAGAACGGAGACTATAGTCACGCAGACGAAGCCCGCGACGAGCATTTTGGGCATTATCTCGGCGGTAATATTGTCTCTCTCGTCGCCCTCTTCGGTGCTTATGCTGATAGCCTCGGTGGTTATCAGCATATTAATCGGGAAGCCGGAAAAGGCGTTGAGGACTATCGCGTAGCACATGAAGAACGACTGCTTGAAAATCTTGCTTGCAAGCAAAGCCATGAGTCCCATGGCTACGGTCGCAAAGACAACGAGCGCTGCCGATATGCCGACAACGGACGCGATGCCGTCTGTGCCGGAGCTTGCGAGGGTCTTGAACAGTCCCCATCATAAGCACGGTCATAACGAAGCCGTAGGAGCTCGCCTCATGGAGGGCATCCGTCTCAACGAGCTTAAGCTCGTGCGCGGCGAAGCCGAGCAGCAGGCAGACAACATACATCGGGACATAGCCCTTTGTCACATAATCTATCCAGTAAGCGGCAAGAGTGATAAGTGCGAGCTTTAAAAGGATAATGGTAGTGCTTGTGGCTCTCTTCTTCTTTTTCTCGTCCTTCTTCTCCTCGGAGGCGGCTGTAGCGGCCTTGAATTCGCCGTTTCTGTAGAGCTTTGTGAGCCTCCTCGTCTCCTTCTTCAGACAGAACGAGGTCAGCGGATAGCCGACAAGTCCCTGGAGGGAGAGGCAGACTATCGCAACAAGGGCCGCGGAGGTCTTGCCCGCTTCCGTAGCGGCGCTCGACATCATCGCGGTAGCTATTGCGCCGCCGGCGAGCGGAGGCGCTGCGGCGATCGCATTATCAAAGCCGAAGAGTGCGGTTCCGAGCGTCAGGCATATTATCGTTATCGCGGCGACACCCATGAGCGAAATTATGACGGTCTTCCACTGCGCCGCCATCTCTTTTCTGCTTATGAGCGTGCCGAGGTGGGTGACGAGCAGACCGCAGGAGACTTTAAACAGCGCATCGGACACGCCCGCGTCGTCTATTATCGTCTTCGGAAAAAGCCCCGTAGAAAAGCCGACAAGCATAAGTATCATGATGACAAGCACCGAGGGTACCCAGCCCTTTGTCACCTTTGCCAGTATCTCCGAGATGGCGAACACCAGCAGCAGCGCGGTAAACGAGCCGAAAGCCGAAACTATTATAGAATTCACTTTATATCTTTCCCCTCATTAAAAAACGGTATTGCTATTAAAGGAACTTATCAAGCTCGCGTTCAACGTTCTCGTACTTCTTGACCTTGGGCTCGCGGATGAGCTTTCCTCTCGCCATGACCATCTTCACGTCACGAAGAGCGGTGAGGTCGTCGATAGGATTTTTCTCCGTAACGATAAGATCCGCGCACTTTCCGGGCTCGACGGTGCCGGTGATATCATCGATATGCGCTATCTCGGCGTTCCTCTTCGTAGCAGTATAGAGCGCAAACTTATTTGACACGCCGCAGTACTTGTGGAAATAGACAAGCTCTCTCCACATATCGTAGTGGGTGATGAACGGGCAGCCGGTATCGGTTCCGAGGCCGACGGGAATGCCGTTTGCAAGGCACTTCTCGGAGCAGTCGATTATGCCCTCAAAGACCACCTTGCCGTTGAACTGCGAAAGCTCAGTGGCGTGGCTTACGGAGCGGTCAAACAGCGCAAAGGGAAGCGCGGGAGAGAGCGTTGTAATGAGCGCCGCGTGCTTCTCCTTAAAGAGCGAGATTATCTCGTCATCCGCCTTCGCGCCGTGCTCTATAGTGTCCACGCCGTTTTCAAGCGCAACGCGCACGCCCTCGGGGCTTTCGACGTGGGCGGCTACTATGAGTCCGCGCTTATGCGCCTCGTCACACGCAGCCTTGACTACCTCGGGCGGCATTTTCAGCGCGCCGGGTTCGCCCTTGACCTTTGCGTCAAGCACGCCGCCGGTTATCATAAGCTTTATGAGGTCGGGCTTATCCTCGGCGATTTTCGCAACAAAATCTCTCGCCTGCTCCGGGCTCTCGGCTATATATGCGAGTGAGCCCGCCATGTGTCCGTCAGGGACGGAGACAGCCATATTTGCGGCGAGGATTCTCGGGCCGACTGTCTTGCCGGCGTTTATATCGTCGCGGATGCTCGAATCGGCGTTCTCAACTCCGCCGACGGTTCTTATGGTCGTAACTCCGCTGTTGAGCTGCATCTGAGCCGCGCTGCGGCAGACGGCCTTGATTATCTTGCGGAAAAGATTGTTGCTCGTCATTATCTTAACAAGCTTCTTCGGGTCGGACTCCTTCTTCTTCGGCTTGCCGCTCGAGGGAAGGTGGAGATGCATATTGATAAGACCGGGCATTATATATTTTCCGTCGAGGTCTATCTTTTCATATCCGGAGATGTCCGCGTTCCCGTCAACAATGGCGGCTATCTTCTCGCCATCGACAAGAATTATCTTGCCGGACTGAGGCTCCATATCCTGAGTACCGTCGAGAATGATGCCGTTTACAAGTGCGTATTTCATTTTTTCGGTTCCTCCTTGAAAAAAGTGCAAGTCCGCATTGTATGTCGCGACAGCTTATTGGCTTATGCGAATATTAACACGGTTGCTATGCTTAAAATTATAGAGCTTTTTCCTCCGTTTTGCAAGCTTTTTCCGTTTAAATCGCTGAAAAGTTTTCGTTTTTTATCACCTTTGAACGGAGAAGCGGATATTTGTACTTGAAATTATGTTATGAGCACAAAAATACCGCCGCATCCTAAGACACGGCGGAATTTTCATTATGTTTTCTCTTACTGGATGAATCCGGCGACGGTGAGCATATACTCGCCGATCTGAGCGCCGAACTCGGGTGCGCCTTCCATGATAAGCTTGCCCTTCTTCGCGGAGTCAAGCATATCGTCAAGACCGAGCAGGATGCCCAGTGCGCTGTCGAGAGAATCGAAGCGGAGGGTGAAGAAAGGCATAGCTCTCTTGTAAACGCCTCTGCCGGCTCTCGATTTGCCCGCCTTTATGCGCAGATAAGCCGAAAGCTCATCGTGGCCGTTGACAGCCCACGCATAGACACGGTCGGGGCTCTTGAGCGCCCAATCGTGAACATCGGGATGGCCGAGCTTGTTGAGCTGGCTGATACCGCTCGAAAGCAGGTAGAAGTAGCACTTGACGAGCAGAGCCTTGGTATCCTCGTCCTCCGGGATGCCCTTTGCGGTAAGCAGAGAGGACATCTTCAGCAGCACTGCCATGAACGAGGCGAACAGGCCGGGATGCTTTGCAATACCCTTCATCTTGGGCAGAGTCGAAAGGCTCATCTTGCCCTTGAAGAATGCGTTCATCGCCTCAATGCTCTTGAACTCAAGCTCGATGTGGGGAGCGGTGTCCACTTTATCGTTGTGAACGAGCCACTCGCCGCAGTTGACTACGAAATGGGTAGCCACCTTGCCGTCCGGGCTGTCGGGATCGAGAGCACTGACCTGCATAACGCCGTGCGCGTGCTCAAACTTCTTTGCGAGCGAGGGAACGTCGCTTGCAATTACCTTGATGAGCGGAAGGACAGCGTTGAGAAAAAGTTTATTTGTAAAAATCTCATCTCTTGATGCCATATAATCATTCCTTTCCTTATCGGGATACAGGCGAAGCTATTACACCTCGTCGTCCCAATCGTCATCAAGCTCGAAGTCCTTGCCCATGACCTCACGGACAGCCTCAACGATACCGTTCGAGTCGATACCGAGCATGGACATGATGTCCTCATGCAGTCCGATGGGAGCAAACTTATCCTGGATACCGAGCTGCTTGAATGCGCAGCCCTTACCGGATTCAACAACGACCTCTGCAACAGCACTGCCGAGACCGCCGATGACGTTGTGATCCTCAACGGTGATTATGCGGCGGGTGTCCATAACGGCCTTGAGGATAGCCTCGCGGTCGATGGGCTTAATGGTGTGCATATCGAGAACTCTGACCTTCAGGCCGTCGGAGCTCTCAAGGAAGTTAGCCGCCTGAAGAGCCTGGAATGCGCAGGAGCCGCAAGCGATAACGGTGATATCGGTGCCCTCTTTAAGAGTGACAGCCTTGCCAAGCTCGAAGCCGTAATCGGTGTTCTCATAGAGGACACGGTCGAAGCCTCTGTTGATTCTGATATAGAACGGGCCGGGGGTCTCATATGCCGCACGGACTGCGTTGACAGTCTCCATACCGTCTGCGGGGCAGATAACGGTGAGGTTGGGCATAGCGCGGGTAACTGCGAGGTCGCAGATAGCGTGGTGGGTCGAGCCCGCCTGGCCGAACGAAGTACCCGAATGGGTAGCTATAACCTTAGCGTTGACATTCTGATAGCAGATGTCGGTGTGAAGCTGGTCGGCGCTTCTGAGAGAAGCGAAAACCGAGAAGGTCGAAAGGAACGGCACGAGGCCTGCTCTTGCCATACCTGCGGCGACGCCGAACATATTCTGCTCTGCGATACCGACGTTGAAGAATCTGTCCGGATAAGCCTCACCGAACATACCGATCTTTGTTGATTTGCCGAGGTCAGCGGTCAGCGCAACAACTTCGGGGTGCTCCGCGCCGAGCTCAACAAGGGTCTTGCCGTAATATTCCGCGGTAGAAAGAGCGGTTGATTCAACGGCTGTATAGGTCATTCCGCCTGCCATAATTATTCGCCCTCCTTTTCTGCTCTTGCTTTGCGTGCCTCATAGTACTTATCGAGGCTCTCTATAGCTTTCTTGTACTTCTCTTCGTCAATTGCGCCGTAGTGCCAGCGATAGTTGCCCTCCATGAAGTCGATGCCGGCGCCCTTTATTGTGTCGGCAATTATCATGACGGGAGAATCGGTCTTGTTCTCAAGAGCAAAGTCGATAGCGTCGCAAAGCTCTTTGATGTTGTGTCCGTCGACTTCCTTGACGATGAAGCCGAAGGAGCGCCACTTGTCGGCGAAGGGCTCAAGCTTCATGACATCCTCGGTCTCGCCGTCGATCATGCACTTATTGCGGTCGACGAAGGAGATCATATTGGTGACCTTGAAGTTGGAGGCCGCCATGGCTGCTTCCCAGTTTGAACCCTCGTCGCACTCGCCGTCGCCGAGGATGCAGTATGTTTTGTAATCCTTGCCGAGAACTCTTGCGGCAAGAGCGGTTCCGACTGCTATCGGAAGTCCGTGGCCGAGAGAGCCGGTGGAAGCGTCAACGCCGACGACCTTGTTCGAGTCGAGGTGGATGCCCATCTTCGAGTTCGTGTGGTTAAAGGTCTTGAGCTGCTCGGGATCGTTCCAGCCGAAATCGACGAGCACGGGAGCGTAAGCTATACCCGCGTGACCCTTACTGAGGATAAAACGGTCTCTGTCCTCCCACTTGGGGTTCTTGACGTCCAGTCTCATGTACTTGTGGTAGAGAACGGTAAGCATATCCATGACGCTCATGCCGCCGCCGATATGACCGCTGCCCGCCCAGTATGTGGTGTCGAGGCAAAGTCTGCGCAGCTCATGAGCCTTCTTTTCGAGCGCTAACCATTCCTGCTTTGATAATGGCATTTACATTTCCTCCTTACAGAAAACATTTTTTATCGTCTGAGTGAATAAGCGGGTACCCCCGTAACTCACAAAGCTTCTCTTTTACCCGGGAAACAACGCCGGATGAAGTATATGACCCGTGCACGGCAAAAATCACTCCGAACGTCAAAATATCCAAAGCTTTAAGCGCGCACAAAGTCATTTTTATCTCATATGCATATATAATAGCACAGAAACCCCCGTCTTGTAAAGACAGGACGGAGGTTTTTTTGGGAAAAATCAGGCAAGCTCGGGGTGATTCTTGCGAAGGGTGTTGAATGCATCCTCTGCAACATCAACGGTGTGAGCAATATCCTCATCGGTCAGGGACGCATTGAGGAAATGGTTGTGGTGGCTCGTAAGGAATATGCCGCGCTTGACCATCTCGGCGATCCACTCCTGATGAAGCATGAGAGAATCGTCATCGGCAAGGCGCAGATAGAACAGCGACGGCTCGCCGGAGACTACAAGATGGAAGCCGTTGTTCGCGGCAGCAGCCTTGAGACCCTCGCCGACCTTGAGACCCTTCTCGCGGAAGATGGCGGGAGTGTTGAGCTTCTTCATCTTGTTGATGCAGGCGATACCCGCTGCGAACGGGATTGCGCTGAGCCAGTAGCTGCCGGTATAGGACAGGCTGCTGATAGAGCTCTTGAGGAACTCCTTGCCGCAAAGAGCGGAGACGTTCCAGCCGTTTGCAAGAGCCTTGCAGAAGCAGATAAGGTCTGCCTCGAAGCCGTAGAAGTGGTCACTGCCGGCGATATCAAGACGGAAGCCTGCGCGGACGTCGTCGACTATGAGGACGATGCCGTTCTTTGTGCAGAGCTCACGAACCTTCTGCCAGTAGCCGTCTGCGGGAAGCTGGTTGTCAAAGAAGTTGCCGTGGAGATAGGGAGTCGAGATAAACGCGGCTATCTCGCCCTCGTTCTCGGCGATAACTCTCTCGAGCGCGGGGATATCGTTCCAGTCTATATAGATGTTGTTTGCAACGTCCTCTTCGATAACGCCGGGATAGTCGACCTTCTGGGTCCAGGGCGAAATACCGTGATAGAAGCCGTTGATGAAGATTATCTTCTTGCGATGGGTGTGGGCTCTTGCGGTCATGATAGCGGCGGTGGTAACATCGTTGCCGTTCTTTGCGAAGTTGAGCGCAAAGACGCCGTTGCTCTTTTTATAGACGAGCGTGTCCGAAGTGTTTATGTATTTCGGCTTCGAGTCGTCGAGCACTCTGCCGCCGAAGGCTATGACATTCCCGCGCGGGTCGATTATCGGAAACATGACGCGGTTTCGGAAGTTGTCGTAATATGAGACTTTTCCGTTTTTATCGCTGCGGCGCAGAAGATTCGCGCTCTCGAGCAAAACATCGTCAAAGCCCTGCTCGTTGAGGTGCCTTTTCAGCGCGCGCCAATCGTTCGGGGCAAAGCCCAAGCCGAAATGTCGGATAGTTTCGGGAGCAAGACCGCGGTCGAGAAAATAATCCAGTGCCTGTCTGCCCTGCTCGGTATAGAGCTGCGCGTGGAAGAATTTTGCCGCCGCTCGGTTCGCCGCAAGAACGGCGGTGCGTTTTTTTGCCAGAGTGTCGTCGTACCCGTCCTCGGGCAGCGCCATTCCCGCCCTGTCCGCAAGCTGCTTGACGGCCTCCATATAGTTGAGATTCTCCATGCGGCGCACAAAGGTTATCACGTCGCCGCCGACTCCGCAGCCGAAGCAATAGAAGCTTCCGTTCTCGGGATAGACCGTAAACGACGGGGTCTTTTCGTTGTGGAACGGACAGAGTCCGACAAGATTCTTGCCCCTGCGGCGCAGATTGACATAGGGCGAAATAACGCTCTCTATATCTGTATTTGCGCGAAGCTGTTCGAGAAAAGCGTCGCTTAACCTCATCCGTTCTCACTCCTTTCAATAATATATACGCAAAAAATCCCGTTTTCCCTACAAAGTTATAAAAATTTTAAAAAAATTTTGCATTTATAAAGCGACGGCGAAAAGCGTGTCCGCACTCTCCGCCGCCGCTGCAGTTTTCAATTCCTTTTTAAAAATTACTTCG
>OLGE01004357.1_pt1 | contig 10312 bp, 7 predicted proteins | sample 1605151 | NCBI WGS metagenome assembly OLGE01 (sample SAMEA3888912, study PRJEB22519) | human gut metagenome | biome: human gut; feature: human-associated habitat; material: faeces | place: Denmark | collected 2010
TGCGGGATGAGCTGCGGGTGCTGGAGATCTCCGTGTGGCTGGAGCAGCTGCAAAACTTGCGGACTGCCAAGCTGAAGCTGGAGAGCGATACGGCTCAGGCCAAGGAGGCCTGTGACCAGGCCCAGGCGGCGCTGGACGAGGCCTACGCCCAGGGAGAGCGTTTTACCGAGGAGATGCGGCAGAACGACGTGGCGGCTGACGCGCTGCGCGGTCAGGTGACCGAGGCGGAGTCCGCCGCCGGCGAGGAGTCTGCGGCCATCGCGGTGCTGCAGACCTCTGTGGAGCACAACAACGAGTCTCTGCGCCGGCTGGAACAGGAACTGACCAGCACAGACCAGCGGCGGGAGAATTTACAGGGACAGATCGACGGACAGCTGGCGCGTATCGCGGACATCGACCGCGACGCGGCGGTATTGGAGACGGCGCTGAGTGAGCTGCTCTCTCGGGCGCAGGCGCTGGCTGACAGCGCAAAGGGCGCGGCGGACGAGGCCGAGGCCCTGCGGGCGCAGGAGGCCATTGCTGTGGCCGAGGCCGCAGACGGGCGCGCCGCGCTGTCCGCCCTGCAGGCGGGCCTGGACGAGGCCGGACAGCGGCGGATTACGGTGCGGCAGGAGCTGTCCGAGGCACAGCGTAAGCTGGAGGAGAGCGAAAAGGACGCAAAGACCAATCGCCGGGCGCTGGACGATGCCAGGGAGGAGGCCCAGGCGGCGGAGAATATCATTCAGGGTCACAGCCTGCGAATGGACAGCCGCCGCCAGAAGGCGGAGAGCGCCCAGAACATCAAGCAGGAGCTGACCCGGCAGGTGAACGCCCAGGAGGACCGCATCCGTCTGCTGACGGAGATGGAGAAGGAGTATGAGGGCTTCAACAAAGCGGTAAAGACCGTGATGCAGGCGGCAGAGAAAAACACGCTGCGGGGCATTCACGGGCCGGTGGCCGGACTGATGACCACAGAGCAGACCTATGCCGTGGCGCTGGAGACGGCACTGGGCGCGGCGCTGCAGAACATCGTGGTGGAACGGGAGGAGGACGCAAAGGCGGCCATCCAGTTCCTGAAGCAGCGGGACGGCGGCCGCGCTACCTTCCTGCCGCTGACGGCCATCCGGGGCGACGAGCTGCGGGAGAACGCGGCGGGAGAGTATGGTTTTGTAGGCATCGCCAGCCGTCTGGTGCGGTACGACGCGCGATACGACCATATTTTTAAAAATCTGCTGGGACGGACGGTGGTAGTGGAGGACCTGGACAGCGGTATCGCCATGGCGCGTAAGTTCCGCAATGCCTTCCGCATCGTGACGCTGGACGGACAGATCATCAACCGGGGCGGCTCCATGACCGGCGGCTCCGCCAGCCGATCCTCCGGCGTGCTGTCCCGGGCCAATGAGCTGGAACGGCTGAAGGCGGCACAGGGCGCCCTGCACGGTAAGCTGAACGAGGCCGCGCAGCAGGCCGAGGCGGCCCAGAGGGAGCTGCAGAAGGCTGAGTATGAATTGCAGGTGGCCAAGGACCAGCAGCGCAAGGCGGCGGACGAGGTGCTGACCTTACAGGGACGGCAGGACCACTATGACCTCCTGTTGGAAAGCCTGCGCCTGAGCTGTGAGACTATGGAGCAGGAGTTGTCCGGCCTGGACCGCCGGGAGACGGACGGCCGCGGGCGCATGGCCGGGATACAGGCGGACATCACTGCGGCAGAGGACCGCGCGGCCGCGCTGCGGCAGGAGATGCGGGACAAGCTGGCCGGCCAGACCGATCTGACGGAGCAGACCAACCAACTGGCCCAGGCCGTCAGCGACAAGAAGGCCGATCAGGCGGCACTGAGCGCGGAGAAGGACAGCGTTCTGCGGAGCGTGGAGGACCTGCGGGGCTTGCAGGCGGATATGGTATCCGACCGCGCTGAGCGCGACCGGCGGGTGCAGGAGTACCGGCAGGCCAACGAGAAGGCGCTGGCCGATATGGCGGGCCATCAGACGGCGCTGGAGGAGAAGAACGCCCGTGTGATACAGCTGCGGCAGCGGCTGGAGGATCTGGCCCAGGCCAAACTGGCGCTGGAGCAGCAGCGTGACCAGAACGGCCGCGACAGCCGTGCCTGCAACGATACGCTTTTGCAGACCATGCAGGCGTACAACAAACTACAGCAGAAGCTGGAAAACAGCGGCATGGAGGAGAGCCAGATCCTGGAGAAGCTGTGGGAGCGCTACGAACTGAGCCACAGCGACGCCATGGAGCAGCGCATCGAGCTGGAGAGCGTACCCAAGGCTACCCGGCGTATTGCCGAACTGAACCGGGAGATCAAGGCGCTGGGTACGCCCAACATCGGCGCCATCGAGGAGTTCGACCGGGTGAACACCCGATATACCTACCTGTCCGAACAGCGCAGCGATGTGGAGCAGGCCAAGGAGGAGCTGCTGGGCATTATCGACCAGATCACCCAGCAGATGACCAGCATTTTTGCCGAGCAGTTCCAGCTGCTGAACGAGAGCTTCCAGGAGACGTTTTTGGAGCTGTTCGGCGGCGGCAAGGCCCGGCTAGAGCTGGAGGACGAGAACGATATCCTCAACTGCGGCATCGAGATCAAGGTACAGCCCCCCGGCAAGCAGCTGAAGACCATCACGCTGCTGTCCGGCGGTGAGAAGGCCTTTGTTGCCATCGCGCTGTACTTCGCCATTCTGAAGGTACATCCCACGCCGTTCTGCGTGATGGACGAGATCGAGGCGGCGCTGGACGAGGCCAATGTGGTGCGCTACGCCCGGTATATGCGGCGGATCGCCGGAAAGACGCAGTTTATCGTCATCACCCACCGGCGGGGCACCATGGAGGAGGCGGACGTGCTGTATGGCGTGACCATGCAGGAAAAGGGCGTCAGCCGGATACTGACCATCAATCTCAACGACATGGCCAAGGAGCTGCATATCAAATAAGGAGGGCTTGTTATGGCAATGGGCTTATTTCAAATACTGAAGGAGGCGTTTACCGCCGTCCCCACCTTCGACGACCTGAACGACGAGTTCTACGACGGACTGGAGGAAGCGCTGATCCTGGCCGATGTGGGTGCTGACACCGCCGCTGATACCGTGGCTCAGCTGCGGAAGCGGGTGAAGGAACGCTTTATCGGCCGGATGGACGAGGTAAAGGACGCCCTGCGGGACATCCTGAAGAGCAAGCTGGAGGTGGGCGACAGCGCGTTGGTGCTGGAGGGCAAGCCCGCCGTGGTGCTGGTCATCGGCGTCAACGGCGTGGGCAAGACCACATCCATCGGCAAGCTGGCCAAGCAGCTGAAGGACCAGGGCAAGAAGGTCCTGCTGTGCGCGGGCGATACGTTCCGTGCGGCGGCCGCCGACCAGCTGGAGATCTGGGCGGGCCGCGCCGGTGTGGATATCGTGCGGCAGCATGAGGGCGCGGATCCCGGCGCGGTGCTGTTTGATGCTTTGCAGGCGGCCAAGGCACGGAGCGTGGACGTGGTGCTGTGCGACACCGCCGGACGGCTGCACAACAAACAGAACCTGATGAACGAGCTGGCCAAGCTGCGGAAGATCATCGACCGGGAGTGCCCGGATTCCAGCTGCGAGACGCTGCTGGTGCTGGACGCCACCACCGGGCAGAACGGACTGATCCAGGCACGGACCTTCAAGGAGACGGCAGGGTTGACGGGTATTATCCTGACGAAGCTGGATGGTACCGCCAAGGGCGGCATCGTCATCGCCATCGCCCAGGAGCTGGGTGTGCCGGTGAAGTTCGTGGGTGTGGGCGAGGGCATCGACGACCTGAAGCCCTTTGACCCGACTGCCTTCGTGCAGGACATGATATAAGGAGGGCACACCATGACGAGAGCAGACGGACGGGCATTTGACCAGCTGCGCCCGGTGGAGATGACACCCGGCTTTACGAAATTCGCCGAGGGCAGCGTGCTGATCCGCTGCGGCGAGACGGTGGTGCTGTGCAACGCCTCGGTGGAGGAGAAGACGCCGCCCCATGTGGCGGAGGGCTGTGGCTGGGTGACGGCGGAGTATTCCATGCTGCCCCGGGCCAACCGGGAGCGCAGCCGCCGGGACGTGGACAAGCTGAAGCTGTCCGGCCGCAGCGCGGAGATACAGCGGCTCATCGGCCGCAGCCTGCGTGCGGCGGTGGATATGGCGGCCCTGGGGCCCCGGACCATCACCGTGGACTGCGACGTATTGCAGGGCGACGGCGGGACGCGGACGGCATCCGTGACCGGCGGGTTCGCGGCGCTGGCGCTGGCCTGTAAAAAGCTGGTGACCGACGGCGTGATCGAGAGGCTGCCGCTGCTGCACTATGTCACCGGTGTGTCGGCGGGCATCGTGGAGGATGTGCCCCTGCTGGACCTGCAGTACAGCGAGGACAGCCGGGCGCAGGTGGACCTGAACTGCATGATGACGGAGCAGGGACAGCTGATCGAGATACAGGGCACCGGCGAGGGGCGACCCTTTACCGTGGCCGAGCAGCAGGCGCTGGTGGCGCTGTGCGCCAAAGGGTGCGGCGAGCTGCTGGCGAAGCAGAAGGAGATACTGGGAGAGATACTATGAGATTTGTACTGGCATCCCACAACAAGGGAAAGCTGGCCGAGATGCAGGCCATTCTGGGCGAGCTGGGCGTGGAGGTGGTCATGCCCTCCGACGTGGGCGTGGACGTCGACGTGGAGGAGACGGGGACCACCTTCGCGGAGAACGCAGCGCTGAAGGCCAACGCCATCATGGCGGCCAGCGGCCTGCCGGCTATCGCGGATGACTCGGGACTGTGCGTGGACTGGCTTCAGGGCGCGCCGGGGGTGTATTCCGCCCGGTACGGCGGGCTGGACAGCGACCAGGAGCGCTGCCGGCTGCTGCTGAGCAATATGCGCGGCGCCACGAACCGGGCGGCGCATTTCCACACGGCCATCGTCTGCGCCTTCCCCAACGGGGACACGCTGACGGCGGAGGGGGACTGCGCCGGGACCATTGCCTTTGCGCCTATGGGCGACGGCGGGTTTGGGTACGACCCTGTGTTCTTCGTGCCGTCCCTGCGAAAGACCTTTGCCCAGCTGACGGCGGAGGAGAAGAACGCCATTTCCCACCGGGGCAGTGCCCTGCGGGCCTTTGCCGCGGAACTGAAAACGTATTTGGAGAAGCAATGATATGGAACTGACAAGCAAGCAACGCGCGCAGCTGCGGTCCCTGGCCACCAATCTGGACACCATCGTCCACGTGGGCAAGGACGGCATCGGCGACAATCTGGTCAAGCAGGTCAACGACGCGCTGGAGGCCCGGGAGCTCATCAAGGGCCGGGTGCTGGAGAATTCGCTGCTGACCGCCCGGGAGGCGGCGGAGGAGCTGGCGGTGGCCGCCCGCTGCGAGGTGGTGCAGGTCATCGGCAGCAAGTTCGTGCTCTACCGGATGCAGCACGACAAGAGCAAGCGGAAGATCGAACTGGTCAAGGCGAAGAGAAGCGTATGAACATCGGTATTTACGGCGGCACCTTTGATCCGCCCCATATAGGTCATGTGACGGCGGCCAGGGCCGCCATGGAGGTCCTGGGGCTGGACAAGCTGGTGCTGGTCCCGGACGCGCAGCCGCCCCACAAGGTGCTGCCGGAGGGTGGCGCCGCGCCGCGGCAGCGGTACGACATGGCGGTGCTGGCCACAGCGGCGCTGGGGAAGCGGGCGGAGGTCAGCGACATGGAGCTGCGCCGCAGCGGCGTCAGCTATACCGCGGACACGCTGGCGGCGCTGCGGGAGCAGTATCCGGATGACACGCTGTATCTGCTGATGGGTTCGGATATGTTTCTGAGCCTGCACAACTGGCGCAGGCCGGAGGCGATCATGGCACTGGCCCACATCGCGCCCTTTAGCCGGGAGGCGGAGGATGAGTCCGCCGCCTTTGCCGCGCAGAGCGCGCGCCTGGAACGGGAGTTCGGCGCGCAGGTGACCGTGGTGCCCAATCCGCAGGTGGTGGAGCTTTCCTCCACCGAGGTCCGCGCCGCGCTGGCACAGGGCGGGGGAGAGGACCTGCTGCCGCCGCCGGTGTGGGGCTATATCCGGCGGGAGCACCTGTACGGTACCCATATGGACCTGACGCACCTGACGCCGGAGGAGCTGCGGCCCATCGCGCTGAGCTATCTCAAGCCCAAGCGGATGCCCCATGTGCTGGGCACGGAACAGGAGGCGGTGCGCCTGGCAGAGCGATACGGCGCGGACGTGACAAAGGCGCGCATCGCCGCGCTGCTGCACGACTGTACCAAGAAGCTGGATATGGACGAGCAGCTGGCGCTGTGCAAGAAGTATCACATTCCGCTGGACGAGCTGGAGCAGAAGACACTGAAGCTGCTGCACAGTAAGACCGGCGCGGCCATCGCACGGGATGTGTTTGCCGTGGACGACGATGTGTATAGCGCGATTCTGTACCACACCACCGGCAAGCCGGATATGACGCTGCTGGAGAAGATCATCTATCTGGCGGATTATATCGAGCCCACCCGGGACTTTCCCGGGGTGGAGGCGCTGCGAAGGACGGTATATGAGGACCTGGACCGGGGCCTGCTCATGGGTCTGACCATGACCATTGATGAGATGGAGGAGATGGGTAACCCCGTCCACCACATGACCCGCGACGCGCGGGACTATCTGATGAAAAGAGGGATATCATGAAAACACCGAAAGAACTGGCGCTGCTGGCTGCCCGTGCCCTGTCCGACAAGAAGGGCAAGGAGATCCGCGTGATGGAGATCGCCGAGCTGACCACGCTGGCGGACTATTTCGTTCTGGCCACCGGCGCCAGCAATACCCAGATCAACGCACTGGTGGACAATGTGGAAAAGCTGCTGGCGGAGGAGGCCGGTGAGCAGCCCCTGCACCGGGAGGGCTATCGCGGCGGCACGTGGGTCCTGCTGGACTACGGCTGCATCGCCATCCATGTGTTCAATCAAGAGGCCCGGGCCTTCTACGGCCTGGAGCGTCTGTGGCAGGACGGCAAGAGCGTGGACCTGAGCGGCGTCATCGACGAGCACGAATGAAGTGTTTTCGGCGGTTTTCCCGGAAAACGGGGTTGACATTCGGCAAAAATGCGCTAAAATAGACTTCGATATTGTCAGAAGCGATGAAGGGAAAAAGACAGAGATCATCCACCCGAAGAGAGCCGGCGTATGGTGCGAGCCGGCGGGGACGCTCTGTTGTACTGGTCCCGGAGCTTTCCGCCTGAACAGGGCGGGACGGGTGCGCGCCGTTACAGCGTCGTCTCTCGTAAGAAAGACACGGAGCGCCGCGGAGCGATCTGCGGCGGAAGCAGGGTGGTAACACGTCTATAACGTCCCTGGCTGCTGTAAGGCAGCCAGGGATTTTTATTTGCGGAAAACAAAATTCACATACAAGGAGAAGCGAGCATGAATTACGATTTTGCGGCCATTGAGAAGAAATGGCAAGCTAACTGGGAGAAGACAAAGCCCTATGCCGCCATTACCGGCGACAAACGGCCCAAGTTCTACGGGCTGATCGAGTTTCCTTATCCCTCCGGCCAGGGCCTGCACGTGGGGCATCCCCGCCCCTTTACGGCTATGGATATCGTCACCCGCAAAAAGCGGATGCAGGGCTATAATGTATTGTTCCCCATCGGCTTCGACGCTTTCGGCCTGCCCACGGAGAACTATGCCATCAAGAACCACATCCATCCTGCCATCGTCACGAAGAACAACATCGAGAATTTCACCAAGCAGCTGAAGATGCTGGGATACGGCTTTGACTGGGACCGCTGCGTGGACACCACCGACCCCAAGTACTACAAGTGGACTCAGTGGATATTCCTGCAGATGTTCAAGCACGGCTTGGCCTACAAGTCCACCATGCCCGTCAACTGGTGCACAAGCTGCAAGTGCGTGCTGGCTAACGAGGAAGTGGTCAACGGCGTGTGCGAGCGCTGCGGCAGCGAGGTCATCCGCAAGGAAAAGAGCCAGTGGATGCTGAAGATCACTGCCTATGCCCAGCGGCTCATCGACGATCTGGACGACGTGGACTATATCGAGCGCGTGAAGATCCAGCAGCGCAACTGGATCGGCCGCTCCACCGGTGCCGAGGTCACTTTCAAGACCAACGTGGGCACCGACGTCACCGTGTACACCACCCGTGCCGACACTCTGTTCGGCACCACCTATATGGTCATTTCTCCCGAGCATCCTCTGCTGAAGGAGTGGCAGCCCCTCATCAAGAACTGGGACGAGGTGGCCACCTATCAGGAGGAAGCCGCTCACAAGTCCGACTTTGAGCGCGGCGAGCTGAACAAGGACAAGACCGGCGTCCGGCTGGATGGTATCGAGGTCATGAACCCCGTCACCCACCAGGCGCTGCCCATGTTCGTCTCCGATTACGTGCTGATGGGCTACGGCACCGGCATCGTCATGGGCGTGCCAGGCCACGACCAGCGCGACTGGGAGTTCGCCAAGAAGTTCGGCCTGCCCATCATCGAGGTGGTCTCCGGCGGCGACGTCACCAAGGAGGCTTTCGTGGCCAAGGATGACAGCGCCATCATGGTAAACTCCGGTTTCTTGAACGGCATGACCGTGAAGGAGGCCATCCCCGCCATGAAGAAGTACGTGGTGGAGCAGGGCTTCGGCAAGGAGAAGGTCAACTACAAGCTGCGTGACTGGGTGTTCTCCCGCCAGCGCTACTGGGGCGAGCCTATCCCTCTGGTGAACTGCGAAAAGTGCGGCTGGGTGGCGCTGCCTGAGGATCAGCTGCCGCTGGTGCTGCCTCAGGTGGAGAGCTACGAGCCCACCGACGACGGTGAAAGCCCCCTCAGCAAGATGACCGACTGGGTCAACACCACCTGCCCTTGCTGCGGCGGCCCCGCCAAGCGGGAAACCGACACCATGCCCCAGTGGGCCGGCTCCAGCTGGTACTTCCTGCGGTATATGGATCCCCACAACGACAAGGCGCTGGCCAGCAAGGAAGCGCTGGACTACTGGTCTCCCGTGGACTGGTACAACGGCGGCATGGAGCATACCACGCTGCACCTGCTGTACTCCCGCTTCTGGCATAAGTTCCTGTACGATATCGGCGTGGTGCCCACCAAGGAGCCCTACGCCAAGCGCACCAGCCACGGCATGATCCTGGGCGAGGGTGGCGAGAAGATGTCCAAGTCCCGCGGCAACGTGGTCAACCCCAACGACATCGTGGCCCAGTACGGCGCCGACACCATGCGCCTGCACATCATGTTCATCGGCGACTTCGAGAAGGCCGTCAGCTGGAGCAACGAGGCCGTCAAGGGCTCCAAGCGCTTCCTGGATCGCTGCTTCAACCTGCAGGATATCGCTACCGGCGAGGAGGCGATCTCCGCCAAGAATGAATCCATCGTCCACAAGACCATCAAGAAGGTCTCTCAGGACATTGACGAGCTGAAGATGAACACCGCCATCGCCGCCATGATGACCATGGTCAACGAGTTCTACGCCAACGGCCTGACCAAGGGCGACCTTGAGATGCTGCTTCTGCTGCTCTCTCCGTTCACGCCGCACATCGTTGAGGAGATGTGGGAGCAGATGGGCTTTGCAGCGAAGTACGGCAGGATGGCGATGCAGATGGATTGGCCGAAGTACGACGAGAGCAAGACCGTCGACGCCGAGCGCGAGATGGCCGTGCAGGTAAACGGCAAGCTGCGCAGCACGATCCGCATCAGCACCGACGCGAGCGAGGACGAGATCATCGCCGCGGCCTGTGCCGATGAGAACACCAAAGGGATCTATATCGAGGCCAGCCTTTCGGCCAAGATCGCCGATCATTTCCGCGAGGTCAAGCGCCTGATCCCCCACGGCGTTCTGATGTGGGAGATCAACGGAGACGATCTGCGCGATCCGCAGGCAAGGGATGCCATCAACCGGCGGATCGGACAGGCAGATGCCTTTTCCATGAACTTTGACGAGGCGACAGGCTTTTTCGGAACGGACGATAAGGATGCCATCCTGCATGCCCTTGCGGCCTATCAAAAACCCTGCTTTTTCAGGCAGGGTGAACTGGGTTCCGGTATTATCTGCGGCGAGAAGGCCGTTTTCGCGCCGGCGGTGGGCGTGGAGAACAGCGTGGATCCCACCGGCTGCGGCAACTGCTCCACAGCTGCGGCAATGGTGGGCCTTGCGGAAGGAAAAAGCTATGAAGAGACAAGCGCCATGGCCAATATCGCCGCCGCCTATTGTGCCGGACAGTTCGGCCCCTTCAGAGAAGTGACGGCGCAGAGCCGCGCGGAGGCCTGCCGGCAGCTGGACGATTATATGCGCCATGATCCGTTTGTCTACGGGAGATTGTTATGAAAAAATTCCGGGAAGTGTTTACCGCGCCCAAGGC
>OLGE01004361.1_pt1 | contig 10306 bp, 9 predicted proteins | sample 1605151 | NCBI WGS metagenome assembly OLGE01 (sample SAMEA3888912, study PRJEB22519) | human gut metagenome | biome: human gut; feature: human-associated habitat; material: faeces | place: Denmark | collected 2010
AGACTGCGCTTCGAGCCGTTCGGCATGGAGCATTTCAGCTTCAACGCGCAGCATTTCACGGCGCAGATGCTCGAGGATACTAAGCACGATTTCGAGCTGAAGCCCTTGAGGGATACCGTCGTCAGCCTCGATTGGCGCATGACGGGTATCAGTGAGGCTCGTTATCATAACGACCCCGAGCGCGGCCTTCGCCTTATAGACGAAAAGAAGCTCCGCTTCGGCTTTATGATAAGACCGTTTGAAAAATAAGACACCACGGGAGAGATACAATGTATTTGAAAGAACTGCTTGAGGGCACTGCCGTCGCGGGCGATTATCCGCAGAGGGACATATGCGATATAGTCTACGATTCGCGCAAGGCGAAGCCGGGCACGGCGTTCGTCTGCATGAAGGGCGAGACGACCGACGGGCATAAATACGCAAAAAACGCATATGACCTCGGCTGCCGCGTGTTTGTGGCGGAGACTGCGCTCGATTTGCCCGATGACGCAATCGTGCTGATGAGCGAAAACCCCCGCCGCGACCTCGCACAGATGAGCATTAACTTTTTCGGTCACCCTGCCGACGAGCTTAAAATGATAGGCATAACCGGCACAAAGGGCAAGACGAGCATAACCTATATTCTGCGCAGCGCGCTCGAAAACTGCGGCATAAAGACGGGCGTTATCGGCACCGTCGGCGCGTTTTACGGCGACAAAAAGATACCGACCGTCAACACGACCCCCGAATCCTATGAGCTTCAGAAGATTCTGCGCGAGATGGCGGACGGAGGCTGCGAGGCGGTCTGCATGGAGGTCTCGTCCATAGGACTCAAGATGAGTCGCGTCTACGGCATTGAATTCTATGCCGGAATATTCACCAATCTTTCGCCCGACCATATCGGCGGAAAAGAGCATAAGACATTTGAAGAATACGCCTATTGGAAAAAGCAGCTCTATGTTCACAGCGGCTTCACCGTCGCCAACCGGGACGATGCGTTTTTTGACGATATCGCCGCCGCGTCAAAGGGCGAGGTGATAAGCTACGGCCTCGACGAAAAATGCGATTACTATGCGGAGAATATAAATCCGCTGCGCCGTCCGGGCTTCCTCGGAATAGAATTCGACTGCAAGAGCAGGTTTGATTCCCCGTGGCACGCGCAGGTCAGTATGCCGGGATTTTTCAGCGTCTACAATGTCTTGGCTTCCGTCGCACTTCTGCGCAAAATGGGCGTGCCGGTCGAAAAAATGCGCGAGGCGTTTGCTCACGTCAGTATAGAGGGCAGGATGCAGCTCGTTCATGTCAGCGACGATTACAGCGTCATTATCGACTATGCGCATAACGGTCTGAGCATGGAAAATGTTATCGAGACAGTCCGCGACTATAAGCCCAACCGTATTGTCGCGCTTTTCGGCTCAACTGGCAACAAGGCAACAGTCCGCAGGCAGGAGCTCGGTCTTGTCAGCGCAAGGATGTGCGATTTTATCATAATCACGAGCGACGATCCGGACTTTGAGGACCCCGATGCGATAATCGACGAGATAGCCGGATGGGTCGAAAAAGGCGGCGGAGCGGGCAAATATGTCAAGATAACCGACCGTGCCGAGGCAATAGAATATGCCCTCGACCATATGCGGAAAGGGGATATACTCCTTCTGCTCGGCAAAGGGCATGAGCATTTTATGAAAGTTAAGGGCGAAAAAATATATTTCAATGAGCTTGAATGTATAGAGAGCTACAAGAAAAAGCACGGAATGAAATAACTTTTAAAAACCGTAAAAATACGCAAAGACCCCGGAGAGTATTCCCTCCGGGGTCGCTTTCTTTGTATCAGCCGATGTCGATTCTTCTCGACGTCGGCACGTTTTCTTCCTTCTTGGGCATTGTCAGGGTCAGAACGCCGTCCTTGTATTCGCCGGTGATATCATCGGTCTTGACGGACGATACGTCAAAGCTTCTGCTGAACGAGCCGTAAGACCTCTCGCGGCGGACGAAGTTGCCCTTGTCGTCCTTCTTCTCGCTCTCGCTGTTGCGCTCTGCGCTGATGGTCAGGTAGCCGTCCTCGATATCGACGTGAATGTCCTCTTTCTTGAAGCCGGGCAGATCCGCCTCAAGCACATATTCCTTGCCGTTGTCCTTTATATCGGTCTTGAAGTCCGCTGCGGCCATGTCGCCCCAGAAGCTCTTCTCGAAGTTATCCATATCTCTGAAAGGATTAAAGAGTGCACGCTGATGTCTGCGTTCATAAGGTGTAAGTTCAAACATAATTGATTCCTCCGTTTGTTGTGTATTGATATTCATAATGAAGTGTCTGTTTTATTTATCTGACTGCTCTCCGATTTCCATCGGACTCACTCTCTTTCTTCTCCGGGGGCTCTTGCTCCCTTCGTTTGATTATATAATACCCCCGCTTTGTTAAAAAAGAATACATCAGATTGTGAACAAATTGTAAATCATTAGCACTCTAATATATCAAGTGCTAAAACGCGCTTAAAAACGTCCCGCAGGTTTTTATCATACGCAGGACACGGGGAGAATATAAATGCATTGACATTTTCTGTTAAGGAGAGGAATGCGATGCAAATCAACGTTATAACGCAGTCGGTCGGCGTCGAGGAGACGCTCGGTGCCTGCACTGCGGAACAGCCGATAGATGCCGATATAACCCTGCCGGATTATTGTCCGGACATAAGGCGCGTGCTCAAGTGCCTTGTTACTCCGCGCATAACCGCCGTTCAGACCGCAGGCGACAGGGCGACGGCGGATGGCTCTGCGGGCGTGTGCGTCATCTATACCGACGAGCAGGGAAACGTCTGCTGCTTTGAGCAGACCTACCCGTTCTCGAAGTATGCCGAGCTCAAGGGTGCGGACGAAAACTGCTGCGTGAATGTGCGGGCATATACCCAGTACGCAAACTGCCGCGCTGTCAGTCCGCGAAGGCTCGATATTCATGCCGTGGTCAGCGTGGCGTTTTGCATATCGGGAGTGAAGCAGGAGGAGATAATAACAGGCGCCGAGGGCGCGGGGATACAGCTCAGATGCTGCGACAGCCGCACAGCGAGCCTTATCGCCTGCACGGAAACTGCGTTTCCCATGAGCGAGACCGTGCCCCTGCCCGAGGGCGACCCCGCCGTGTCCAATGTGTTCAGCGCACAGGCGGCGGCGCTCGCGCAGGAGATAAAGGTTATCAGCAACAAGCTTCTTGTAAAAGGCGAGCTTACCGTCAGCGCCGTCTGCCGAGGCGAGAACGGCGAAATATTCGGCTTCGGCCACTCCATGCCGATAAGCCAGATAATCAACCTTGAGGGCATAGACGAGGACTGCACCTGCTGCGTGTCGCTGCCCGTCACCTCTCTCGAGGTTCTGCCGAAGGCGGATCAGGCGGGCGACAACAGACTTATTGATATCAGCGTGCGCGTTGGCGCGGGGGTCAAGGCCTATAGGGAGCTGAGCCTGCCTGTTGTCACCGACGCCTATTCCGTATGCTGCAACCTCGAGACTAAGAGCCGCAATATAGACTTCTCCGTTATTGCCGACAGATTCAGCGATACTTTTACCTGCCGCAGCACGCAGGATTTGCCGGAGGCAAAGCGGATTTTAGCCCTCTGGTGCTCCGACCTTTCAAAGAGCGTATCGCAGGACTCCGACGGAGTGATAATTTCGGGCGAGCTGACGCTTCACTTTCTCTATTCCGATGCCGAGGAGCAGCCCTGCTATGCTCAGCGGCAGGCGAGCTATGAATACCGCCGCTCCGTCAGAAAATGCGGCGAGCTCAGTCTGTCTCCGTGTATCGAGATAACCGCCGCGAGCGCCGCGTGTGCCTCGGGCAGCGCCGAGGTGCGGGTCGAAATGCATATTTCCGGCTGTATCTTCGACAGCGTCCGCCGCAAGACAGTCACCTCGATAGAGTGCGCCGACACCGAAAGCAAAAAAGCGGGCGGCGCCGCGCTGACCGTCTATTTTGCCGACGCGGGCGAGGAAATTTGGGATATAGCGCGGCGTTATAACACTACCGTGGAAGCGGTGGAGCAGGAAAACGGAATAACGGGCGAGACGGTGGCGCAGAAATGTATGCTGCTGATACCCGGAGTCTGAGGAGGGATAACCGTGCAGGAGAGAAATATTTACAGCGATATAGCAAAGCGCACCCAGGGCGATATATATATCGGAGTCGTCGGCCCTGTCAGAACCGGAAAATCCACATTTATAAAGCGCTTCATGGACACCCTTGTACTGCCTAATATCGAGGCTCAGAGCGTGCGTGAGCGGGCAGTCGATGAGCTTCCGCAGTCCGCCGCCGGGCGTACCATAATGACCACCGAGCCTAAATTTATCCCGGAAAATGCCGTCGAAATTTCGCTCCCGTCGGAGGCTACCTTCCGCGTGCGGCTCATCGACTGCGTGGGCTATATCGTCCCGAGCTCTTTAGGCTATATCGAGGGCGAGAGCCCTCGAATGGTTAAGACCCCGTGGTTTGAGCATGAGATACCGTTCAATATGGCGGCGGAGATAGGCACGCAAAAAGTTATCAGCGAGCATTCGACGATAGGGCTTGTCGTCACCACCGACGGCTCGATAAGCGAGATACCGCGCAGCGAGTACGAGGAGGCGGAGGGCAGAGTAATATCCGAACTAAAGGGACTCAAGAAGCCGTTTGTTGTCCTGCTGAACAGCACAAAGCCCGAAGCCGACGAGACAAAAAGCATGGCGGCCTCGCTGACCGATAAATACGGCGTGCCCGTTATGCCGGTCAACTGCCTTGAGATAGACGAGGGGGAGATAAAGGAGATACTCACGCAGGTGCTCTTTGAGTTCCCTGTCAAGGAGGTAAGTGTCGGTCTGCCGGGCTGGGCGATGACCCTCGGCCGCGAGCATTGGCTGCGCTCGGGGCTCTGCGGCGCGGTGAGCGAGGCGGCGAAGAATCTCCGCACTCTCCGCGATGTAAAACACTTAGCCGAGGATATCTGCTCTTGCGAATATGTGACGGGCGCGAAGATAGCCAAGATGGATTTGTCCTGCGGTGCGGCGCGGATAGAGGCGCAGATAGACGGAAGTCTGTTCTATAAGATACTCGCCGAGGAGACGGGGCTCGATATCTCCGATGAGCAGGATTTGATGAGCTGTATGCGCGAGCTTGCCGCTGTGCGCCGCGAATATGAGCGGCTCAAGGGCGCACTCGACGAGGTCGAGGCGACGGGCTACGGAATAGTCATGCCGTCGCTCGATGAGCTGAGCCTCGAGGAGCCTGAGATAATGCGTCAGGGCGGCAGATACGGCGTGCGTCTGCGAGCCTCCGCTCCGTCGATACACATGATGAAGGCGAATATAACAACCGAGGTCGCGCCGATAGTCGGCTCGGAATCCCAGTCCGAGGAGCTTGTAAACTATATGCTCAAGGAGTTTGAGGAGGACCCGACAAAGATATGGGAGTCGAATATCTTCGGCAAATCTTTGCATGAGCTTGTCAACGAGGGACTGCACAACAAGCTCTATCGAATGCCCGCCGCGGCGCGCATGAAATTACAGGAGACGCTCGAAAAGGTCATAAATGAGGGCTGCAGCGGTCTTATCTGCATCATTCTTTAAAACTTATCGGCTGTGCACATAAAGCACGGCCGATATTTTTTATTTAAGCCCTTGACACAAACAAATGTTCTATAGTATAATACATACGAACAAATGTTTGAAATCTGGTGAGAGCGTGGATCTGTTTGACAAGCTGGAGATACTTTCCGATTCGGCGAAATACGACGTCGCCTGCACGAGCAGCGGAACGGATCGCGCCTCGGGCGGCGAGGGGATAGGCAACGCCGCCGCGTGCGGCATATGCCACAGCTTCGCCGCCGACGGCAGATGCATATCCCTGCTGAAGGTTCTCATGAGCAACGCCTGCATCTTTGACTGCAAATACTGCGTCAACCGCGTCTCGAACGACGTGCGCCGCGCGACCTTTACTCCGCGCGAGCTTGCGGAGCTTACGATAAATTTTTACCGCCGCAATTATATCGAGGGACTTTTTCTCTCGTCCGCCGTCGTCGGCAGCCCCGATTATACCTGCGAGCGTATGATAGAGACGCTGCGCATCCTGCGCGAGGAATACAGGTTCGGCGGATATATCCACGCAAAAGCCATCCCCGGCGCGGACAACGCGCTGATAACCCGTCTGGGTATGCTCGCGGACAGAATGAGCGTCAATATAGAATTGCCGTCAAACAGCAGTCTGCAGCTTCTCGCGCCCGATAAGACAAAGGAGTCTATACTCCGCCCCATGGGGCTTATTACAAATAAGATAAAGGAGAGCTCGGCGGAGCTTGTCAAATATAAGCACGCGCCGCGCTTCGCCTCCGGCGGTCAGAGCACTCAGCTCATAGTCGGCGCAACGCCCGACAGCGATTACAAAATAATGTCGCTCTCCGCCGCACTCTATAAGAAATACGAGCTCAAGCGCGTGTTCTATTCGGCTTATATCCCCGTAGTCGAAAATCCGCTTCTGCCCGCAAAGACGACCGAGCCGCCGCTCCTGCGCGAGCACAGGCTATATCAGGCCGACTGGCTTCTGCGCTTTTACGGCTTCGACGCAAATGAATTGCTCGATGAAAAGCATCCGTTTTTGAACCCCTATGTAGACCCGAAATGCAATTGGGCGCTCAATCATATGGAGCTGTTCCCGCTTGAAATAAACCGCGCAACAAGGGAAGAACTGCTGAGAATACCGGGCGTCGGCGTGAAGAGCGTTCAGCGGATTTTGACTGCTCGCCGCGTCTCGCCGCTGAGCTTCGAGGATCTCAAAAAGCTCGGCGTGGTGCTCAAACGCGCCCAATATTTCATAACCTGCAAGGGCAAATATTCGGCGGGGCTCAACGTGAATCCCGACAGAGTTTTAAACTCGCTTATTTCCGAGCGGTGCCGGTCGCTTCTGCCGAATGTGCAGGGCGAGCAGCTGAGCCTGTTCGACAATATGATAACAAGAGAGGATGTAGTACAATGTCTGCACGGTCAGATGTAATATATGTATACGACGGCTCGTTCGAGGGGCTTTTGACAGCCGTTTTCGAGAGCTTCGAGAGCCGCGAGCTGCCGTGTTCTATAGTCGCGGAGGATGAGTTCGTACCGACGCTCTTTTCTTCAAAAACCGTTGACACCGACCCGCAAAAGGCGGACAGAGTGCGCCTCGGGCTCAAAAAAACAGGCACGGATGTCTGGAACACTGTGCGCCTCGGCTATCTCACTTGTCTTGATGACAGGGGCACGCTTATCAATGATTTTGTGCATATGGCGATGCACTACGGCGCGGGCGTTCTGCGTATGCTCGCAGACGGCACCGTTTCGCGCCTGACAAAAGCCGTCCGCGCCCTCAAGCAGGAGAGCCACAAATATGCGGGCTTCGTCCGCTTCAGCATAAGCGAGGATAACACCCTGACTGCCGTAATCGAGCCGAAAAATTCCGTCCTGCCTCTGCTCGCGCCGCATTTTTGCGACCGATACCCGAACGAATCGTTTTTGATATATGACAAAACCCATTCGCAGGCGCTCGTCTGGCACAACAGAGAGAAAACGGTTATCCACCTCGACGGCTTTGAGCAGCCGCGGGCGGGGGACGAGGAGCTGTATTTCCGCGCGCTGTGGAAGCATTTTTACGACACGGTAGCCATAGAGGCTCGTTACAATCCCCGCTGCCGCATGAGCTTTATGCCAAAGCGCTATTGGAATCAGCTCCCCGAAATGGACGAAAACAATTCAATCGACGCGGCGCGTCAAATTAAGCGAATCGGCGCATAAAAAATAAGCAGGAACCTCTACGGCTCCTGCTTTTATGTTTTCAGTCCTGCGCGTGATTCGAAAGCTTTATCTCGTTGTCGTCCGTGAACTCCGCTATAATTCCGTTTTCGTCAACCGTTGCGAAAATCGCGCTGTGGCTTACCATCGTCAGCGTCCATTTGATATCGGGATATATCTTCCCTAGTCTGTTTGTGATTATCGCTATCTCGGGCGAGAGCCCTCTTGCAAACTTGGGCGATGTCGAGCCGTAGTAGCCGTGGTGTCCGACCTTGAGTATATCGGTTCTCAGCATATTGACAGGATATCTGTCTATGATTTTCTCCTCGGTCTCCTCTCCGATATCGGCAGCAAGGAACAGGCTGTTTGCGCCGAAGGTGGCGCGCAGGGTGAGGCACCGCTCGTTTTCCTCCTCGCTCTCTCCCAGCGGAGACATAACGGTGAGCGAGAGCCGTCCGAGTGTAAATCCGTCACCCGCCGCGGGAACCGTTGCCCCGCATCCGTTTTTTTCTATGGCGCGCAGCAGCGACTGAAAGGCCGCCGAATTTCTCGTTTCATTGGGCATAACCGTCTCTCCCACCTCAAAGCTGTCAAGCACGCCGTCCGCCCCGCCGATATGGTCGTCATGCGGGTGTGTAAGCACAAGATATTCAAGGCGGTCTACGCCGATCTCGCCGAGCATGGCAAGCAGCGACGCCTCAGACTCCTCCGGTCCGGTATCAACGAGGATATAACCTTCGTCTCCGACCGAGAACAGGGTCGCGTCACCCTGCCCGACATCGAGAAAATATATCCTGCACTGTCCCGCCTCTGTCTGGGCGAGATACGGATCGTCTCCGGGCGAGAAAAACGAGAAAAACGGGCTCTGCGGCAGGCTGAGCCCGTCGGAAAACAGATACAGCAGCACTACAGAGGCGATAACTACAAGCACGGTCGCAAGCGCCGCGCCTCTGCCGCGCCAGTTATGAAACGCCCTCGCCTCCCTTGCGGAGGTGTTTCTGTTATCTTTGCTTTTCATAAAAGCCACCCTCACCTCTATTTCCGCTTCTCGCTCTGCAAGCGTCAAAAATCGCTATTGTCGGCAGGGACAGCGAGAGCCACAGCAACGAATATTCCGCGCATATCTGCCCGAGCAGATTAAAGGGCTTTTCCGAATAGTCCCAGATTTCAAGTCCGGCAATAAGATTGAGAATAACACCGAAGATAAATTCAGCCTCGCTAATAATCACACAGCATATCAGCGCCCTGCCGAACAGGTCGAGTATACCGCTTGTACTCTCCGAAACAAAGGCTATTGCACAAAGGCACGCACCGCCGAGTATTGCCATACTCCAATGCGTCTGTCCTCTCCAGCATAGCTCACCGAGCGGATAGATGATCGCCCCGGCCAAAAATATCCTGACGTAATACCACGCCGTCCGACGGCGGGACGCTTCGCTCCCCCCGTGTTCCCCGTTCTCCCCGGCGCGATGCGTCAACCGTACCCTATCCGACATCATACCCTGCCCCTTTCACCGTTCAGTATAGAGATATGATGTTCACACCGGGGGGAAAATATTCTAAATATCCATGCTTTTTATGAGTTTTTTAATCTGTAAAACGACTGCCTCGAAAATAGCTCTCGACAGCCGAAAGCCCTTTACACTTCTCCGAGTGCGGCAAACCGATCCTCAGAGTAGGAGGATACCACCGAGGAATAGTAGGACAGAATTATCACCTCAAGGGCACCGCGCAGCCGCCTGCCCGATCCGGGGAGCTGCTCAACATAGTCCGCTGTCTGCTCGTCTATTATGCGGCGCAGCTGCAGAGGCGTGACCGTTCCGGTCTCGTCAGCCGTGTCAACAATACGGCAGATATAGTCGAAAAGTATCGGCTCGGAGATAATATCGTCCGCGCGGCAATCGAGGTTACCGTTTATATAGTGCAGAAGAAAGTCAATCTTTTCGAGCTTCATCGTCGCGCGCAGCATATTTATAATCAGTATGCGTGCAAACTGTACCCGGCTGTAATGCTTATTGACGGTATTTCCTATCCATCCCCGCTTTACCCAGTTCTGTATCGTCGAGCCGTCGATGCCGGCAAGCTCCCGGATACGGCTGAGCATGATTCCGTCAGACATGAAAAAAACCTTGTCGATAAATTCCAGACCCGTCACGCCGTTCATGCGGCTCTTTGGTATAATGGATCCGGGGATATATTTGTCTTCCATACTTACATTCATTACATCCGCCTCCTGAATACCGTACGGAAAGTATACATTCAACGCAATTGATTGTCAAGCACATATTTTAAACGGATTATAAAATAAAAAAATATATCATACCGCATTAACCTTCAACACACATATATGCCAATGCTTCATCCGTTGGCGATGCTTGAAGCCTCCCGGTACGGAAAATAGAGCCGTTCACACCCGCAATACCGTAAGTGTGAACGGCCCTTTACTGTTTCGGCTATTCGGTCAGAACCGCCTCTGTATCCTCTTTAACCGTCTCCGAGCCGGGGACAGTCGATCAGTCTCATCTCGCGCCGTATATGCGATACTCCGCCG
>OLGE01004362.1_pt1 | contig 10302 bp, 9 predicted proteins | sample 1605151 | NCBI WGS metagenome assembly OLGE01 (sample SAMEA3888912, study PRJEB22519) | human gut metagenome | biome: human gut; feature: human-associated habitat; material: faeces | place: Denmark | collected 2010
CAGCCCCGCGGTTCGCGTTTGAGAGCTTGTCAAAAAGACTTTTTTGACAAGCTCACAGGACAGGCTGACGCCTGTCCTGAGCGCTATAGCTTCGGCCGGATATAATGCGCGTTGGAGTCCGGCGCGGGGCGCATCCGGATCCCGGAGACAAAGCCCATGGCGGCGAACATCGTGACGATCGAGCTGCCTCCGTAGCTGAAAAACGGGAGCGTCAGGCCGACGACCGGGAACACGCCGAGGCACATGCCGACGTTGATGCCGATCTGCGAGGCGAGCATACCGGCGATGCCGATGCAGATGAGACGGTTCATGTAGTTTTCCGACTTGATGCCGACATAGACGCAGCGGATGATGATGCCCGCCAGAAGCGCCAGAATGAGCAGGCACCCGATCATGCCGAGCTCCTCGCCGCAGGCGCAGAAGATGTTGTCAGTGTGCTGGGCCGGCAGGGAGCCGGACTGCACCATCGTGCCGTTATAAAGCCCCTGCCCGGTCACGCCGCCGTTTTGCAGGGCGCGGATGCTTCGGTTCATCTGATAGCGGACGCCCTTGGCGTAGGGGTCGATGCTCTCGTCAAAGAGAACCTTGATGCGGTCTTGCTGATAGTTGCCGAGGCGCGACCAGATAAACGGGAACGCCGTGAGCACCACGCCGCCCGCCGCGACAAACCAGATCAGGTTGATGCCGCCGGTGAAGGCCATGATGGCGAAAATGAGCAGGTAATTGAGCATCATGCCGTCGTCCCACGAGAAAAAGCGGATGACAGCCGCAAACAGGAGCGTGATGCCCGCAAGCTCCGCCACGGTGACAGGGGAGGAGAGCTTGTTTTGCTTGACCGACATGGTCTTTGCAAGAATGATGATAAAAATGACCTTGCAGATCTCGGCGGGCTGGATCATGACCGGCAGGCCGAAATCGAGCCAGCTCTTGTTGCCGCCGCGCTCAACGCCGAAAAAGCGGAGCATGGCGATGAACAGCACGCTGAACAGCAGCAGCAGCTCGCGCCGCTCGGCGATGATGTCCACGTCGATGAGCGTAAAGAGCACATACAGCGCGATGCCGAGCAGCAGTGCAACGAGCTGGATCAGCACATAGCGGCTATTGCCCGCGTAATTTGTCGCGCTGGAGATGATGACGATGCCATAGACCGTTGCCGTGATACAGAGCGACAAGAGCAGCATGTCCGCTTTTTTGATAAATTCGCCGATGGCGCGGAAGATACTCTGCACCGGAACGCCTCCTTCCGAAAATGCCCCGCGCCGGTGCAATTCCGGCATATGGGCGGAGCAGTCTCTACATTGTAACAAAAACTGCGGCGGCTGTAAAGTTTTTTTGCAAATACGCGCCGGTTGTGATAAACTATACCGAAGAAATGAGCGAAAGCTGTCAGGAGCGAACTATGGAATTTTTGACTTCATCTCCCGAGCAGACCGAGGCTGTGGGCGAAGCGCTGGCCGCACATCTGCATCCCGGAGACGTGATCGCATATTACGGAGGGCTCGGCGCGGGCAAGACCGCCTTCACACGCGGACTTGCGCGGGGACTCGGGGTCTGCGAGCCGGTGACAAGCCCGACCTATACCATCGTCAACGAATATCTCTCCGGCAGGATGCCGCTGTTTCACTTTGACATGTACAGGCTTTCCTCGAGTGAGGAGCTGTTTGACATCGGCTGGGAGGATTATCTCGCGCGCGGCGGCGTGTGCGCCGTGGAATGGAGCGAGAATGTGGACGACGCGCTGGCGGACGCGATCTGCGTCCGGATCGAGCGCACCGGCGACGACAGCCGCCGCATTACGATCAGCGGAGGAAATGAGCTTGAGAATTTTAGCCTTTGAATCATCGGCCAAGGCCGCGGGGACGGCGCTGCTGGAGGACGGCAGCCTGCGCGCGGAGGCATATCAGAATTCCGGCATGACGCATAGCTGCACGCTCATGCAGATGGCAGAGGACATGCTCCGCACGGCGGGGCTGACGGTGCAGGATATCGATGCCGCCGCTGTCGCGGCCGGTCCCGGCAGCTTTACGGGCGTGCGCATCGGCGCGGCTGCCGCGAAGGGGCTTGCCTGGGGGCGGGAGATTCCGTGCTACGGCGTCTCGACCCTTGAGGCCATGGCGCTGGGTGCGGCCTGTACGGACGGCATCTACTGCTGCTGCATGGACGCGCGCCGCGCGCAGGTCTACAATGCGATCTTTGAAGCGGCTGCGGGGGAGCTTTGCCGCCTCACGGAGGATCGTGCAATTTCCATCGAGGAACTGTACGCGGATTTGGCGAAAATCGACAAAAAAATAATTCTTGTTGGCGATGGAGCCGCTTTGTGTTATACTACTCTTTCGGAGAGACTTCCGGGGCTGTGCCTGATGCCGGAGCATCTGCGCCAGCAGCGCGCGTCCGGCGTTGCGCTTGCGGCGTGGGCGATGTATCAGCGCGGTGAATGCGCAGACGCCGCGGCACTGCGGCCGAATTACATCCGCCTGTCTCAGGCGGAACGGGCACGCATGGAAGCGGGAACAACAGAATAAACGGATGGATAAGGAGAATCGAAGGATGAACGAGAACAATTTTGGGCCGAACGTACACATCATGGATCATCCGCTGGTGGCGCACAAGCTGACCATCATGCGCGATAAGAACACGAGCGTCAAGGACTTCCGTGAGCTCGTCAGTGAGATCGGTATGCTCATCACCTATGAGGCGACGCGCGATCTGCCCATGACCACCAAGCACATCGAAACGCCGATCTGCGAAATGGACGCCCCGACGCTGGCGGGCAAGAAGTTCGCGGTCGTGCCCATCCTTCGCGCGGGTCTCGGCCTTGTTGACGGCGTTCTGCGCATGGTTCCCTCTGCACGCATCGGCCACATCGGCATGTTCCGCGACGAGGAGACGCTCGTTCCACATGTGTATTTCTGCAAAATGCCGAAGGACGTTGCCGAGCGCGACATTCTGATCGTTGACCCGATGCTCGCCACCGGCGGCTCCGCCGACGCGGCCATCGCCGAGATGAAAAAGCGCGGCTGCAAGCACATCAAGCTGATGGTTCTGGTCGCCGCACCCGAGGGCATCCGCTGCATCGTGGAGCACCATCCCGACGTGGAGCTGTACGCAGGCGCGCTTGATGAGCGCCTCAACGAGCACGGCTACATCGTTCCTGGCCTTGGCGACGCGGGCGACCGCATCTTCGGCACGAAATAATTTCATATACAAAAGCACTTCGCCGCGGAATTCGGACATTCCGCGGCGATTTTTCGTACAGCGCGCTCATCGGAGCAAAATTCGGAATTGGTTCCCATCGTGAAGATCTCCATTCTGCCGCTCTGCCTTGCGCTGCTCTCCGTCGGCGGCAGATGGAGAGCCTGCATACGGCGCGGCTGCCGCCTGTCGGCGTGCCGCAGATGCCGCGATCTTTTGTGTGAACACAAAAAATCGCCTCTGCACTATTGTGTGCAGAGGCGGTCTTTTCATACGCGGTTCAGACCTCTTTATCAAAATAGAAGAAGGTCTCATCCTCGCCGGCGCGGTGCATACAGGAGGAGAGCATCCTGTAGGAGGCATCGTTTTCCTTATAGCATTTGGCGACGACGTGGGCGAGGTGGAGCCGGTAGAGCGCCCAGTCGGCGACGGCGGCGAACGCCTCCGTGCCGTAGCCGTGGCCCGCGAAGTCCGGCGAGACACGGCAGCCGAGCTCCGCGCCGCCGCGGGAATCAAAGCGATAGAGGACGACCTCGCCGATGAGTGCGCCGTCGAGCCGGACGGCAAAGTTCACGGCGCGGGAGCGGGCGTAGTCCTCCCGCGCGACGGCGAGGAAGTAGTCCTCGTAGGGCGTGCCGTCGTAGTCCTTGCGGAAGTCGTAGCCCCACCAGCGGTTGCGGTCGTCGTCGAGACAGAGGGCGGCGTAGGCGGTTTTGTCCGCGTCGGTGAGCGCGTCGAGCGTCAGGCGGGCGGTGGTAAGCGTGGGGATCTCGGTGATATTGACCAGCTCGTTGAGCACGTCGAAGCGCAGCTTCGCGCCGAGGTGGTCGGGCAGGTACTGGAGCTTCGAGGTGCGCAGGCCCTTGTCGCCGGCGTCGTCCTCGCGGTTGAGCCAGCGCACACCGTCCACGGCAAATTCCTGCGCGAACGCCTGCACGGTGGCGGGGTAGACACCCTCATAGCCGTAGAGGGCTTTTTCGATATGAATTTGCAGCGTGTCGCCGCAGCGCTCCGCCATGGCGACGGAGAGGAGCCTGCCGTCCAGCTCCATGCCGCCGACGAGGAAGTGCGGGCTGCCGGTCATGCGGAGCATTTTCTCGGCGCAGCGCAGCTCGTTTTTCGCCGAGTCGGACGCCTTGGTGAAGACGGCCTCGTAGTCACGGAAGAACTGCGTGATGAGCGGCAGGTCGCTCTTCCCGAGCGGGCGGAAGGCGGCGTCGGGATAGAGCTTGCGGAACTTGTTGATGTGGTTGCGCTGGCCGGAGTAGCGGCGTCCGGCAAAGTCGCGCAGATCCTCGGCGGCGTAGATATAGTCGCGCCAGACGCGCGGGGAGGAAAAGCGGAAGTAGGGGTAGCGCGCGGCAAGGCGCTCCGCCTTGTCCTGCGGGACGACGGAGAGGACGAGGGGAATATCCCGCTCGCGGCAGTCGTCCTCGATGAGCGTGAGCGCCGCGTCCTCGTCGCCGTCGGGCCCGGGAACGGGGTAGTCGAAGCAATACTGACCGTCGATGAAATTGCGGACGATCAGGCAGCCCGCGCCCTCCGCCCACGAGGGGTGCAGGTGGCTGCGCCACATGAGCTTGACGAGGGCAGAGTATTCGCAGAGCTGGTATTCGCAGCTTTTATAGTAGCGGCGCAGGCGGGCAATGTCCCGCTGCGTGACAGGAGTAAAGGTGAGCATAGGGTGTTCCTTTTCTTTCGCGTTGTTTTCTCTGCGCCCGCGGGTCGGCGGGCTTCCTTATTATAACCGCTTCGGCGGTGATTACAAGTGGCTTTTGCAACGGCTCAGGGCTGCATTTCCGCGACGACGCGCTTCGTGCAGTCGATGAAGTGGCGCAGGCCGTCGCTCGCGGCGTCGAGCGAGCGGACGGCAAGGCCAAGCTCGCGCGAGGACGCCGGCTCGACCGGCAGGAGCTTCACGCCGTCCGTGCGGCCGCGGACGGTCAGCTCGGTCATCATGCTCACGCCGAGGCCGTGGCTGACCATGCTGATGACGGTGGGATCGTCCACCCAGGTCGGCAGGATGTGCGGCTTGACGCCGATGCGGTTGAAGATGCGCATGATGTCCTTATCGAAGCCCTGCGAGGGCATGATGAAGTCGCGCGCCTCGAAGGCGGCAAGCGGGAAGGCGGTCATGCCCTGCGTGTCGAAATCGCGGGGCAGAACGGCGAACATGGGATCGTCGGCGAGATGCACCCACTCGTACTGGCCCTCGTCCTGCGGGGAGACGAGGATGGCGTCCATCTTGCCCTGCGCGAGCAGCTCGTAGGGGACGTCGACGTGGTCGGCCATGCGGATGTCCACGTCCACGTCGGGGCACTCCTCGCGGAAGCGCTGGATGATGCCCGGCAGCCAGTGCATGGCGATGCTGGCGTAGGCGCTGACGCGGATGATCTCCGTGCGCGAGGAGGCGACCTGCTCGATCACGCTGTCCAGCCGGGCGTTGGCTTGCAGAAATTCGCGCACGGCGGGCGCGATGCGTTCGCCCTCCTCCGTGAGGCGCACGCCGCTGCGCCCGCGCTCGAGCAGCGTGAAGCCGACCTCCTTTTCCAGCGAGTTCATCATGTGTGTCAGGCCCGACTGCGTGTAGCCGAGGACCTCTGCCGCCTTGGTAAAGCTGCCGAGATCGACTGCCATGAGCAGGGCCTCTAATTTCTTGCTTTCCATAGAAGTATTTCCTTTCTATTAGGATCGCTCATCTTTTTATTATAATACGTCGCTTTACTTTTGGCAAGAAAGACGGTATCATTTGACTAATTTCTGTTTAATTTATACATCTCATTAAAATATATGAGGACGAATTTGACGGAAAACGGAGAGAGAAACGTAGTTAAAGGAGAAAATCACATGGAAAACAATCGTGCCCAATGGGGAAGCAAGATCGGCTTCATCCTGGCGGCGGCGGGCAGCGCCGTCGGCCTCGGCAACATCTGGAAGTTCCCCGGCAAGGCCTTTGAGGGAGGCGGAGGCGCCTACATCCTCATTTATCTGGCCATCGTCGTTCTCATCGGCTTCCCCGTCATGCTCTCGGAGCTGACCATCGGCCGCGCCGCGCAGGCGAACGCCATCGACAGCTTCCACAAGCTCGGCTACCGCGGCTTCAAGTGGGTCGGCGTCACGGGTGTTGCGGTGGCGTTCATCGTCACCTCCTATTACTGCCACGTCGGCGGCTGGGTGCTGCGCTATGTCGTGTCCTACATTACGGAGGCGCAGACGGTCTATGCCGATCCGCTCGGCTATTTCTACGGCCTGCTCGGCTACAACGCCGCGACGGGCGAGACATGGTTCCCGCTGACCGCCATTCTCTTTGCCGCGGTCTTTATGGCAGTCAACGCCTTCATCATCATCAAGGGCGTTGAGGGCGGCATCGAGAAGTTCAACAAGGTCGGTATGCCCGCGCTGTTCGTCATTCTCATTGTACTGCTCGCGCGCACCATCACGCTCGACGGCGCGCAGGTCGGCTTCGCCTATATGCTCAGCTGCGACTGGAGCAAGGTCGGCTTCAACACCTTCCTCTCCGCGCTGGGGCAGGCGTTCTTCTCCCTGTCGCTGGGCATGGCCATCATGATCACCTACGGCTCGTATCTGCCCAAGCATGAGAACCTCGGCAAGAACACGGCGCTCATCTGCACGATGGATACGCTCGTGGCGCTCATCGCCGGCTTCATCATCGTGCCCGCGGTGTTTGCGACGCTCGGCTCCGAGAACGTCGGCAAGGGCGGCGGCTTCGCCTTCGCGTCCCTCGCGGGCGTGTTCGAGCACATGGCGGGCGGCGCGTTTTTCGGCGTGCTGTTCTATATGCTGCTCCTGTTCGCCGCGCTGACGAGCAGCATATCCCTCATCGAGGGCGTGGTGGCGTTCCTGACCGAGCGCTTCGGCTGGAAGCGCAAGCCCACCACCATCATCGTCTGCACGCTGATGTTCCTCATCGGCTGCCTGTACACCATGTCGCAGGCCGCGTTCAACATCAAGGGCATCTGGTTTGACTTCGCCAACGGCGTGAGCTTCCCCATCTTCGGCGACTTCATGGAGTTCCTCACCGACCGTCTGATGATCCCTCTGTGCGCGCTCGGCGTGTGCATTTTCACCGGCTGGATCTGGAAGCCCGCGAATGCCGTGCATGAGATCGAGCTGGACGGCAAGCCGTTCAAGCTGGCAAAGGTCTACAGCGTGCTGGTCAAGTACGTTGCGCCCATCTCCATCCTGCTCATCATCGTGGCGAGCTTCGTCACCGGCACGACGCTGAGCTGAGAAAACGAAAAAGCGACGAAAAGCCCTCCGCTCACCGAGCGGAGGGCTTCCTTGTGCGTTATTCCGCCGTGTACAGGCGGCCGTTTTTCCGATAGACGATGCGGACCTCGGGCGTGTTGGTGAGGTAGATGAGCGAGCCGTAGCTCACGCCGAAGTCCAGCACGTCGCCGAGCCGGACGGGGACGGCGGCGTCCTCCACGTCAAGAATGGTGTGGTCCGAGGACGCGCCGAGGACCTCCACGCCCGCGAGGCGCGGCGTGAGGTCGAAGGGATCGCCGTAATCGCCGCGGCCCGCGGCGCAGAGCGCGCGGCGGCGGATGCCGCGGTCGGTGTATTCGCGCGTTTTGCCGAAGGCGTCCACGGTCAGCTCGCCGACGGGATAGCTGGGCTTCGGCTTGCACTCCACGACCTCCATGCGGAGGGTGAACACGTCACGGCGCAGAAAGTCGGGATAGCAGCCGTAGATGCCGCCGAGGAGGGCGAACTCGCCGATGCGCAGATGGTTGACGCGCGCGGGCAGCGTGCCGTCAAGCACCATGTGGACGGAGGTGGACGCGCCGCCGGAGATGTATTGCAGCTCGCGGCCAATGGCGCGCTCTACCGCCTTGGCGGTGGAGACCAGCTCGCGCAGCTTCTCCGGCGTGGCGGCGACCGAGCCGTAGCAGCCGAGATTCGTGCCGACGCCCGCCAGCTCCAGATGGTCGAGCTTATACTCGACCTCAAGCGCGGCGTCGACCAGTTCCTCGCGGCTCCAGAAGCCCTCGCGCAGATCGCCGAGGTCAGCCATCAGGATCACCCTGTGGCGCGTTCCGCGCTTCGCGCAGACCGCGTTGAGGGCGCGGAGCGTTTCAAGCTCGCTCTGGAGACTCATGTCCGCGACCTCCGCGACCTCCGGAAGCTCGGAGAGCATGGGGATGCGGATGAGAACGCGCTCGCAGGCAACGCCCGCGCCGCGCAGGGCGCGCAGCTGACTGAGACGGGACGAGGCAAGGCTCCGCACGCCGCATTCCGTATAGACCCCGGCGGCCTCCGGCAGCGCCGAAAAGCCCTTGACCACGCCCGCGACCTCGACAGAAAGGCTCTGGCAGCGCTCGATGAGCGCTGCCAGATTTGCTTTCAGCTTGTCAAGGTCGATCTCTAAAAGAGGGTATCGTGCCGTTCCTCTGTTCATAGACCGTTCCTTTGCCGTTTTGATTTATTCCGCCTTAGCCGCAGCCTTGGACTTCTTATAGGGCTTGTTGTCCAGATCCTTGACCGTCCAGCCGATGAGGGCGCACAGCCAGTTGATGAGCGGCATCAGCCAGTTGAACAGAGCCCACGGGCCGTAGCCGCCCGCGCCCCACGCGTTGATATCAAGGGTGCTGGAGATAAACACGCCGCAGGTGTTCCACGGAATGAGGGCGGAGGTGACGGTACCGGCGCTTTCCAGCGTACCGGAGAGGAGAGCCGGGTGCAGACCCTTCTCTCTGTATTCCTCGGCATACATACGGCCGGGAACGACGATGGAGATGTACTGCTCGGGCATGACGGCGTTGGAGAGCACGCAGGTGCACTCGGTGAGGAGCACGAGACCCGCGGGGCCCTTCGCCAGCTTCTTGAGGCTGTTGACGATGACCTCGAGCTGGTGGGTATCCTCCATAATGCCGCCGAACATCATGGCGATGATCGTCATGGCGACGGAGGACATCATGCCGAGGATACCGCCGCTTTCAAGCAGACGGGTCATGGTGTAGCTGGTCTCGGGAGAGAGGGTCTCCTCGAACATGGCGAGCACTTCGTCGCTGAAGTAGTAGCCGTTCATGCCGAAATCAAACACGGTACCCATGTTGCACTCAGGCTGGAAGATCATGCCCATGATCGCGCCGGAAATGATGCCGAGCGTGATACCAGGGATGGCGGGCATCTTCATGGCAACCGCCACGATAACGATGACCGGGGGCAAGAGCAGCGCAGGGTTGATATTGAACACGGCCTCGAGCGCGCCGGAGAACTCCGTCACGCGGCTCATGTCGGCATCGCCGCCGTGATACTGCATGGCGCCGAGAATACCGAAGCCGATGAGGGTGATGACATAGGTGATGCCGGTGGGCAGGATCATGGCCTTCACGTGGGTCATAACGTCCGTGCCTGCCATAGCGGGCGCAAGGTTCGTGGTATCGGACAGCGGGGACATCTTATCGCCGAAGTAGGCACCGGAGAGGACCGCACCGGCGGTCATGCCGGGGCTCATGCCGAGACCGAAGCCAATGCCCATCAAGGCGACGCCCATCGTACCCATCGTGCCCCAGGAGGTACCGGTGGCCAGAGAGGTGATGGAGCAGATGAGAACAGACGCAATGAAGAAGATCGCGGGCTTGAGGACCTTCAAACCGTAGAAGATCATTGTGGGAACGACACCGGCGTTGATCCAAACGCCGATGAGGATACCGACGATGACGAGGATACAGACAGACTGGAGGGCTTTATAAATACCGTCCATCATGGACTTTTCGATGGCCTCCCACTTGTAGCCGAGGTAGAGCGCCATCAGCGCGGCGCCCATAACGCCGATGAACATGGGGACATGCGGGTCTGTTTCATACTTGACGATGCCGAGCGCCAATGCGCCGACCAAGATCAGCATGGTGACCAGAGCTTCCCACAGCTTTGGCATACGCGGGGTCCTGGCTTTCTTTTCTTCACTCACTTGATTGTACCAACCTTTCTCTAAATACATGGTGCGCATAGGGCGGGAACGCTCCCGTCCGCGCAGCTTCGTAGATGGTGAACACTGTTTTACGGTATTTGCGAGGGTCTGTGCGCCCGCAGACCGGCAGATGAGACCGGCGGCGGGAGGACGTGATCTTGACGGGATTCCCC
>OLGE01004376.1_pt1 | contig 10281 bp, 9 predicted proteins | sample 1605151 | NCBI WGS metagenome assembly OLGE01 (sample SAMEA3888912, study PRJEB22519) | human gut metagenome | biome: human gut; feature: human-associated habitat; material: faeces | place: Denmark | collected 2010
CCTATCAGGAGATAGCCGATAAATTGGGCATCTCCAAAAACGGCGTTCGCTGGAATTTGGACGATATGGTGGGAAAAGGCGGGTTTGAAAACCGAGAGGCGCTCGTTGCGACCGCAATTGAAAATAAGCTCATGGTAACGACTTTGAAGGACGAATAAATGCAAAGTACCCCTTGACCGAGCAGGTCAAGGGGTACTTTGCGCAAAAAAGGCAGAATTATTTTGAAAAAACATTTTTTTCGCTCCGTTACTGGCACTTGTGCCAGTGACAAGCCTTAAAAAATCCGTAGAATAAAATGTGTATAAATATCGTTGTGTATAGACAAGGCGGTGGTGAAGGATGAAAAAGATCGTGCTGGATATTCAGAGCGATATCCATGCGCAAACCATGGAGCGAATGCTGATGCAGAAGCTGGACGATTGTCAGGTCGTGATCTCCGAATCGCCTGACACGACCGCCGAGTGGTGCAAAACGCATCGACCGGACGTGCTCTTAATGGAGGTCAAGGCGTATTCACCATGGATGTTCAAAGAACGAATGGCAATCTGTGACAAGGTAAAACGAAACACGGAAAACTGCCGTGTCATTCTCTTTGTGGATGATGATACAGACGGAGAGTTGACCGAGCAGGTGCGGCAGGCAAAGCGCGAGGGTCTGATAGACGCTTTTCTCTTCGGTTCGGTATCCGAAAACTACTTTGCCTCGGTCATCGACAGTGTTTAAATCAGGAAACAAAAAACGTATAGACAAATCTTCAAAATGATTTTGAGGGAGGAAATGATAGTATGACAAAAACGAAGACACGAAGTCGCATCGTCAGCATCCTGCTGGTGCTTATAATGCTGCTCTCGCTGATGCCGAGTCTGGAGCTTCATGCCCACGCCTTTTGGGAAGACTACGACAACGGCCAAGATTGCGAATACTGCGACCACTACCACTGGGCTGAGAATTGCTGCGACGGTTGCGGGTTCTGCACTGTTGACTGCAACTCCGACTGCTTCGCTGAATTCCACTGCAACGATTGTGGTGAGTGTCTGTTCAATACGCCCTTTTGGTGCGATCAATGCTACAAGTGCGCCGACTGCATGGAGGAAACGCACTGCTCGACCTGCGGCAAGTGCTACATCGGCGAGGATGACCAGCTGTGCGGCGAATGCTATAAGGGTCCCTGCTGCTCCATAACCATCTGCGACTCCTGCGGCTTCTGCGATGACTGTGCAAACGATGACAGCGACCCGATGCACTGCTCGCTGTGTAACGCCTGCTTCGGTGCGGTGGACGAGTGCGTGGACGACGATGATACCGGCGTCATCCACTGCGTCGATTGCCACGCATCCTGCGAGCAGTGCGAGGAATGCCTGCTGAACCAGGAGTCCTGCGAGGACTGCGGCCTGTGCCTAGAGTGCTGCCGGGACAACTCCGATGCCGGCGGCTGCCCGGACGGCGAGACCTGCGTGGAAAGCGCCGAGTGGGAAGAGCACATCTGCCCGGGCTGCGACGGCTGGGTCACGGATAAGGAAGACGAGGACGAGTTCTGCGAAACCTGCGAGCTGTGCAAGGAGTGCTGCGAGGGCAACTCCGACTGCTCCGAGGGAATGTGCGCAATGGATACGGACTACGCAGATCACTTCTGCGAGGACTGCGGCCTGTGCTTCCACGACAGCGACCCCTGCGAGGACGGCTGCGATCAGCGCTGCAAGGACTGCTGCCTCGATGCCGTGAAAGCGATGGGCTGCGATCATGACGACTGGTGCTTCAGTGACTCTGATTTTGAGGATCATCTGAAAGCAGAGCACAGCGGTGCCGGGCATACCCACATCGCTTCCTCGTCCTGGTCAGCCGACAAAACGCAGCACTGGCACCCCTGCCGCTATTGTGACGGTAAAAAGCTGAATGCCGCCAACCATGAATATGACGCCAAGGGCGTGTGCAAGGTCTGCGGCTACATCAGCGGCAGCTCCATCGTCATCACCCGCCAGCCGAGGGGCGTCAAGTGCAAGACCTCCATCTACGATGATTATAACGAAGAGCCGGAAAACGGCCTGCTGTTCTATGAAAATCACCCGGTCACCTTCTCTGTCTCGGCAAGAAGCCTGAAAGGCGACGAGTTGACCTATCAGTGGTATCGGAAGGATAATGAGCATCCCACGGCGGCGCCCTACAAGCTGCCGGAGGGTAGGTTTTACATGGGTGTGACGACCTCTACACTGAAGATGTCGGTTTCCACCCAGGCCTGTCAGGAGGACTACTCCTACTACTGCGTCATCGGCAGAAAGGGCGACGCTTCGGACACCATGAAAACGGCGGAGGCAAAGCTGACTGCCACCCATGCCTACAGCCATCAGCAGGCCGGTGAGCCTGTGTACACCGACGACGGCAAGAGAACGCCGGAATACAAGGTCACTTGGGTCGATAAGGATGGGAATACCCATAACACTACCGTAGGCAGCGTTCGCAAAAGCGACGGCCACAAGCTCGCGTGCCTGTTTGAAGCAGGCGCAGAAGAATACGAAGCACATTATATGACCTCCGGCTCCAAGGAGCGCATCTTCCCGCATACCTTTAAGCTTGAAAAAAGCTATGACGCGGTGGGCGGCGGCAGGGTTGATATGCTCGTCTGCACCGTCTGCGACTATTTCGTTTTTGTGAAGAGCCATGTCCATGATTACGGCTGGAACTGGGACTGCACCGGCTTCGGCAGTATCTATGAATATACCTTCAACATCGGCGGCTCGACCAAGACGGTGGAGCAGCTCATCCTTGAGTCCGGCTATGCCCACCCTGAAAAGTGCAAGGTTCCCGGATGCGAGGAGTTCATCATGGTTCCCCATAGCTGGGGCCGCTGGAACGTGGTTTTGTGCCCTGACACCGCAGGCGCCAAAGGCGGCATGGAGGCCGAATGCAGCATCTGCGAATACAAAGAGACGGAAAAAATTGACGGCGATTGGACAAAGGACACCGCCCTCGTGACGGTAAAAAACGGCCGCGCAACCCGTATGATCGTCAAGCCCGGTGACAAGATCCGCCTTTATCCCGAGGAGAGAAACGGTCAGAAAGCCATCGGCTGGAAGGTGGAGTATCTCCGCGAATACAATGACGGACCTTCTGTTAAGAAAAACTGGAGCAGCACCGAGGTCGCGAGCCTGTTTAAGCTCGTCAATAACGGCTCCGCACTCGAGTGGGGCTGCACGATCCCGGCGTTCAGTGCCATGGGCGCTCCCGGCGGCGGCAGATTCTTCTTCGAGCCTGTCTACGCTGCCTGCACCCACAACAACGGCACCACGGTGCTCAATGCGAAGGCACAGGTCTGCGACCGCAAGGGCTACACCGGCGACACCGCCTGCGCAGACTGCGGCCAAGTCATCAGTGCCGGTTCGGATATTTACCCGCCTGCAAACGCCGGTCATACCGGTCCACTGCAGCCGCTGTACTACTACGGTACGACCAACTCGGCCACCACGGATGCAAGCCATGGCGGCAAACGCTATAACGCCAATTCGGGCGACTGCCGGCACCGTGCCTATGAGGGCGACTACCGCTGCACGGCTTGCGGCGGCACCGTTAAGGGCGAGACCGGCGACTTCAAACATAGCGGTCCCTTTGAGCTGCGTGATGTAAGAGCGGCGACCTGCACCGAGAAGGGCTATTCCGGTAACCAATACTGCACAGCGTGCGACAGGATCTCAAAGAAGGGCTCCGCTACCCCGTCCCTCCACGAAATTGCCGGCAACTACAAGCTGGTCAATGAGGTTAAGCCAGGATGCACCACCACAGGCTATAGCGGCGACTATCAGTGTACAAGAGGCTGCGGACAGATTTTCCGCTACGGTCATGTTATCGATAAGCTCAGCCATGATTGGGACGGCGGCAAACCGGCAAAACAGGGCAAGAGCGATGGAATTCTCTACACCTGCCAGCGCACCGGCTGCGGCGAGAGGAAGTTTGTGAAGAATCCCGCTGCGACCGAGTATGCAGTTACCGTCACAGGCGGTACGGCGTCTGCATCGGGGAATGCCATTACCTCCGCCGCTGCGGGCGTTGAGATCACCGTCACGGCGATAATTCCCGATGGCAAGGTCTTTGACAAGTGGGTCGTGAAGTCCGGCGGCGTGACTCTTGCCGATGCTGCAAGCGCCGTCACCACCTTCACCATGCCCGCAAACGATGTTGCGCTTGCGGCAAGCTATAAGGACGCACCCGTTGCGACCTATAGCCTTACGACACAGGTAAACGGCGGTCACGGAACGATCTCCGCGAGCAAGACAGGACTTGCAGCAGGCTCGACCGAAACGATCATCTTTACTCCCGACGCGGGCTATGAGATCGACACGGTCACCGTAAACGGCGCTGCAACGCCCGTGCTTGCCAATGTTCTGGACGTTACAATGGATGCGGATAAGACCGTCATCGTGACTTACAAGGCAACAGGCAGCACGCATACCCACAGCTACGGCACGGATTGGAAGTATGACGACACCAATCACTGGCATGAGTGCCAGTGCGGCGACAAGGCCGACACGGCAGCACACAGCTTCCAGTGGGTGATCGACAAGGCCGCTACCAAGGATGCCACCGGCATCAAGCACGAGGAATGCACCGTTTGCGGCGCCAAGCGCAGCGAGAACACCGAGATCCCCGCCCTGCGGGATTACGCCGTTACCGTCACCGGCGGTACGGCAACCGTTGCCGCTGGCACACCCATCACCCGCGCCATGGAGGGCGTTGAGGTCACCGTTACGGCACAGGCTCCTGACGGAAAGCACTTCGTCAAGTGGGTCGTTAAGGCAGGCGGCATTACACTGGCTAACGAGACCAGCGCCACCACCACCTTCACCATGCCCGCAAACGATGTAACGATCGAGGCGGAGTTCGCCGAACCCCCCGTAGAGGCGTATACGCTCACGGTTATCAAGGGCACGGCCTCCGTTGCCGCTGGCACCCCCATCACCGACAAGATCGAGCAGAACACCGTTGTGACCGTTACGGCGGACGCACCGGAGGCAGGCAAGGTCTTTGACAAGTGGGTCGTGCTGGAGGGCAATGTCACCCTGGCAGACGCCACCAAGGCCACCACCACCTTCACCATGCCCGGTAATGATGTGAAGATTGAGGCCACCTATAAGGATGCGCCTCCCAGCCATACCCACAGCTACGGCACGGATTGGAAGTATGACGACACCAATCACTGGCATGAGTGCGAGTGCGGCGACAAGGCCGATATTGCGGCTCACAGCGCCAGCGAGTGGATCGTTGACACGGCAGCTACCGAAACCGCCGACGGCGCTAAGCATAAGGAATGCACCGTCTGCAAGAAGGTTCTTGAAACCGCACCGATCCCCGCAACAGGCAGCACTCATACCCACAGCTACGGTACAGAGTGGAAGTATGACGGCACCAACCACTGGCATGAGTGCGAGTGCGACGATAAGGCCGACACGGCAGCACACAGCTTCCAGTGGGTGATCGACAAAGCCGCTACCAAGGAGGCCACCGGCATCAAGCACGAGGAATGCACCGTTTGCGGCGCAAAGCGCAGCGAGAACACGGTCATCGACAAGCTCCCCGACGGCGGCAACACCGGCAATACAGGCAGCGGTGATAATAACACCGATAAGCCAGGAAAGGACGACTCCACCAAGCCTCCTCAGACCGGTGACAGCAGAAACCTCATCGGTTGGCTGGCTGCTCTGTTCGTCTGCGGCGGCGTTCTGACCGTGCTGGGTCTGAACAGCAAAAAGAGAAAGGAATCCGAGGCTGAATAAGCCGACGCTTCCGAAATCGAAATATCCTAAATACAATAGGCGGTGACGGATCATTCCGCCACCGCCTATTTTCCTGAAAGCGGACTCGGCAGCAAGCCCCTTTCCGAAAGGCGGCAACCACGGCGTTGCCGCTTTTCGGAAGGACTACAGGACACTACGATAAGAAAAAGGAGAGAAGCTGCCATGACTGTTTCGGAAAGAATTCCCTTCAGCGGCCTGCTGCTGCCCTTACAAGAAGGGCATACCTACAGCTGTGACCGCTGCACCACCGACGGCATGGAGCTGCTGTTCGTTTTCCGTGAGAACGGGCATTCACGATATTACTTTGAGTCGGATATGCAGGGGTTTGACCGGAAGGCGGCAAGCGACAGCCACATTCTGACCGTGTATCCCCAGCCGAACGGCGACGGAGAGGTGTCCCTGCTCCATTTGAAGCGCGCCGCCACGGACAGATTTTTCCTTTTTCGTATGACCAAGCCCTGCGTCACGCTGACCGGCGAGATGTGTCTGTGGGAGGACGCACCCCATCGGCACCGGTCTGCCGATGCTTTTTGACTTCCTGGATGAAGTCAGAATATTGAAGTAAAGTAAGGTGAAGCAATGCAGGATAACAGAATACCGCCGCAGAAAAGACCCATGACCGAGGCAGAAATGCTCCGCAGGCGTGAGCTGCGCCGCTCGGCGATCAAAAAGCAAAAGCGGAGAAGGACGCTCTTTCTTACTGCCTGCGCCCTTGCGGCGGTGCTGCTCATAGCGGGCATCGTGCTGCTGTGCCGTAGCTGCGGCCGCTCCGAGAGCAGCCCTCATGACGAGAGCATCTACGGCAGCTTTGCAATGTCCGACAAGAGTTGCGTCTATACCTTCCGTGAGGACGGCAGCGGAGAGCTGCGGCTTTCCGGCGCACCGTATAAATTCCGTTTCACGCTGTCCGGCAGGACACTCTTTATCGACTTTGAAGCTGAGGCACTGACCGACTGCGAGTACGAGGTGGCGTATATCGATACGGGGCTTGAGCTGACCGCAGGCAAGGGTACGGCGACACAGGGTGAGAAATTCACGCTGAACAGAACAGAAAAATAAGACCCATGCGGTTATGAAAGGACGGTGACGGCGATATGCCGCCTGAAAAGAGAATAGCCGACCGGACGGCAATCTCCGGCACAGTTTCAAGAGCGCTCAGCAAGTAAAAAACTTGCTGGCGCTCTTTCTTTATGCCAACAATTTTATAGTGAGTCCTAGTTTTAATGAAATGATTCATAAACACACTCCGACCATATTGCTGCGGACGTTGCATCGTTCGCAGCGATTTTTTATTCCCCAATCCCTTGCGCAGACGGTGCAAGTTCGGTATGATAGAGCTACCGATATTTTCATTCTGGAGGAGAACGTATGAACATTGCTGTCATCACCGGCGCATCCGCCGGTATCGGCCGGGAGCTCGTCTACGCTGTGGACAAGGACGCGCGCTATGACGAGATCTGGGTCATTGCCCGCAGAAAAGAGCGGCTGGAGGAGCTGCGCGACAAGTGCACGAACCCCATCCGCCCGATCGCGCTCGATCTCTCGGATCTGAGCAGCATCGATGCCTATCAGGCCCTGCTCGAGCAGGAGCAGCCCGAGATCAAGATGCTGGTCAATGCGGCCGGCTGCGGCGTGTTCGGCCCCTTTGCCGAGGCGGACCGCAAGAAGCTGCTCGCCAGCGCGCAGCTCAATTCGCTCGCGCTCACTGGCATGTGCCACGCGAGCCTGCCGTATATGCACGCCGGCAGCAGCATCATCAACATGGGCTCGAACTCCGCCTGGCAGCCGGTGCCGTATCAGGCGGTGTACGGCGCGAGCAAGAGCTATGTCCTGAGCCTGTCGCGCGCGATCGGCCGCGAGCTGCGCCCGCAGGGCATCCATGTCATGTGCGTCTGCCCCGGCTGGATCAAGACCGAGTTCCAGCAGGTCGCGCACCATGACGAGTATATCCGCTATGTGGACAAGTGGTATGGCCCAGACGAGGTGGCGGCGCAGGCCATGCAGGATCTCAAGAAGAAAAAGAGTGTCTCCATTCTCGGCCACCCGGTGCGCCGTCAGGTGCGCCTGGTCAAGCTCCTGCCGGTGGACACCGTCATGGACATCTGGTGCAAACAGCAGGGCATCGAGTAAACTTCTGCACGCTTTTCAACGAACGGAGGATGTGAGACGTGAAAACGGCCAAAGCGGCAGCACTGCTTGCGGTCATTTTGCTGCTTAGTATTTCTTTTGGTGCGTGTTCTGCAAATAATGCTGCTGCGGAGACAGAAGCTTCGCAGCAGACACCAGAAGCAACGTCTACGCCGGATGTCACGGTCGAGCTGGATACAAGCGAAGATAAGGGCGCGGGCAAGAGTAATGCAGGCTCAATGAGTGTGGATGAGCAGCGGTATGCAAGCGTTTTGGACTTATATTATCAGGCACTGTATGCACATCAGGCGGGTACAGCCGATTGGGATCGCGACAAGTATGTGGTGGAGCGCGGCTTGGCAGAATGTATTGTGAATCCATATTGGGCTTGGGAAAATTCAGATGGTCTTTTGAGTCGAATCGGTTATTCTTTCAGAGATTTAAATGGCGATGGAACGAATGAACTGCTCCTCGGCTGGATTGGCGGCGACTTTTGCCCGATGGAAGACGGGTATGCATTTGCTGTTTATATAATTAATGGGCAGCCGCTCCTCGCCTTTCAGGGACAGGAACGTGACCGATTCCTCATCGGAGACGATGGCTATGTGTATCGGAGCGGCTCTAGTGGCGCTGCGTATTCGGAATATGAAAAATATAGATTTCATCCCGAGTGGCAGTACTGTTTAGAGCCTGTCGAGCTTTTCTATTCGCAAATAGATGAGGATAATCACTTCTGGTGGGAACATGTCGTTGGTGCTGAACAAATCATGGGGCTTCAAAGGCTGGAAAGACACGAGGAGTATGTCGTGGATTCGGATTTTGCGATGGAGACGGGGAAGATTTGGACTTCGTCCGGTGTGAACTTGAGACCCAGTAATTTCTTGGTGTATGCGGCCAAGCGTGGATAAATATGTTCGGATTTTGCGCGTGTGAGCTGGGCACGGTTTTTTGACCTGCATCGCTTGACAATCCATCTTCCTTCTGGCATAACACCCTCGTTCGCTGGAGGGCGAGCTGTTCAGAGAAACGGCAGCCGGATAAGGCGCAGACTGAAATGTCTGTTCCTTGTCCGGCTTTTTTCTTTTTCGAGGAGGATGACCATGGATCTGCTCGGGGACAATGTGCGCGCGATCTACCGCAAATACTTTCTGGCGGCGTTCGGCAGCGCGCTCATCTCGTGTATTTACGGCGTTGTGGACATGGCGATGGTCGGCCAGTATCAGGGGCCGGACGGTACGGCGGCGCTGCCGTCGTGCTAAAACCGGGCCTGTCTGCATACACTCCTTTTATCGGGGGTGATGTGCATGAAGCGCTGGAAAGTTTATTTGTGCGCGGCGGTATTCCTGCTGCTGACGGCGGTGAAGATGATCGCCCCGGCGGCGGCCGCAGATGCGCGCAAGGTGCTGCTGCCGGCCATCAACGCGGACGATGATTACAAGTCCGTCTTTGCCGAGATCCGCAGCGTGTTTGCGCCCGCGCCGGTACAGACGCAGGACGAACAGCTGCGGCAGTATCTGCCCGCCGTGAACATGTCCGTCTGGTCGACGCCCGCACCGGAGCCGACGCCGACACCCACGCCGGAACCGACCCCGGAGCCGACACCGACGCCGACGCCCGAACCGACGCAGAGCCTGCAGCTGCAGGCGGCCCTTGCCGCGCGCGAGGCATTTCTCAACGAGCAGGCGGTCTATTCCGGCTATGCAGTGCCGACCAATGTCAGCTACGCGGTCAGCGAGCTGCCGTTTGCGCACACGTCACCGGTCGCGGGCTATACCTCGTCCGGCTTCGGCTACCGGCTGCATCCATTGGAAAACAAGGTGAAATTTCACTATGGCACAGATTTCGCGGCCAATTCCGGCACGGCGGTCTGTGCCTTTGCTGACGGCACGGTGCTTGCCGCCGGGCAGGATGACGGGTACGGCAACTATGTGAAGATCCGTCACGCCGATGGTTACACGACGCTCTACGGCCACTGCAGCAAGCTGCTCGTGCGCGCCGGGGAGACGGTCACGGCGGGGCAGGAGATCGCGCTCGTCGGCGCGACCGGCAAGGCGACCGGGCCGCACCTGCACTTCGAGCTGATGCACGACGGGTATTACTGCAATCCGGAGTTTTACCTCGCCGCCGTATGAAGCGCCGCCGCTTTGCGCTCGATGTGCGCCCGGGCGCGGTCGCGCTGCTTGCCGGGCTGTATTTTCTGCTGCCGCTGCGCTGGTGCGCGCGGCTGGCGCTCGCCGTGGCGGTGCATGAGCTGGGCCATGTTGCGGCGCTGGTGCTGTGCGGCACGGAGATCTACGGCCTGCGCATGGAGGCCTGCGGGCTGGCGCTGCGCTGCGCGCCGCCGGAGGACGCGGTGCGCACGGTCGCGGCG
>OLGE01004388.1_pt1 | contig 10253 bp, 9 predicted proteins | sample 1605151 | NCBI WGS metagenome assembly OLGE01 (sample SAMEA3888912, study PRJEB22519) | human gut metagenome | biome: human gut; feature: human-associated habitat; material: faeces | place: Denmark | collected 2010
CAACCCGCTTCTTTTTTTTAAAATTAATAAAAAAGACGGTCTAATAGATAAAAAGTAATAATAAAAAGAACATTTTTAATTATATAAAAAAGAGAAAATATAGTAACACACATCACGTTTTACACAGTCAACGCAATGCATTAAAATATTATATTTCAGAATATTATATCTTATCCGCTATAAAATAGTGAGATATAAATTATACAATATGTTTATTGATAAATTTTCTGTTACTTACAAAGTAACGGAATTTAAATAGCTTGATAATCAACTTTTTATCTATTCATGCCCTTTTCTTTCCATTTTTTGAAACGTATAGAATTATTGCATCATTAGCTTTTTTTATCTCTTCATATTTGAAGTTTTTCAAATATGTTTCTGTAACTTTCACTGACGAATGTCCAAAAGCCTCACAGATTAGTTGTTCAGAGAAATTACAATATTTGGCAAGGGTGGCCCAGGTATGGCGCGTGGTGTATGAACTGACCTTGGTTATCACTCCACATCGTCTTGCCAGTCTGCCCAGATTATAATTCATGATCCGTAGCGCCTGCTGATACTCTATATACAGCTCTTCTCCGGTTTTGGTGCCGCTCAGGATAGGGAAAAGATAGGGAGAGTTGCAGTCGGTATTCTGATATTGTCTGATCAGTTCCATTGCTGTTGGCGGAATATCCACTATCATTTGGCCGCCCGTTTTATGCCGGCGGTAAGAAAGTGTGTTACCTTTCAAGTCACTTTTGTGAAGAAAGGCCAGATCAACAAAAGGCATCCCGCGCAGTTGGAACATCAGGTTTGCCCAAACCCTGCATCGTACCAGGTCTTTCGGTAGTCTTTTCAGAGGAACTTCGTTCAGCAGCTTGTTTATCTCCTCCACTTCCAGCGCACGCTTGACATCGTTTTTCACTCCGGTATAGACGTGATTGAACAGGCGGGAGTTGCCGGTGGTTATTTTCTGGTCCACCGCTTTGTTGTAGGCGCCGCGCAGTGTCCGCATATAGGTGGAAACGGTGTTCCAGCTCAGCTGCTTGTCGCGCAGGTGGGTCTCAAATTCTTTCAGTGTGGCTCTGTTGAGCTGGTGGAAGTAAACAATCTTGCATCCGCAGAATTCGCAGAAAGCGTTCAAGGTACTTTGGTAGACGTGTGCCGTGCCATAACGTTTCTCGTCTTTCAGTTCTTCAATCGTTTTGTTCATAAACTCGTTGAATTTTTTTTTATTTCTCATAAGGTTCCGTATTATAGATTTTACATAATAAGTAATTTTCATAACGGAATCGAATATAGATTGAAATGTTCAAAACAGAAAGATTATTTATCTAATTCTGCATCATTTATACGTATTATCCAGCCGTTTACTTGCATTTGTAAACATATGTAAGGTTTCTGCGGATCCTCTGTCGGGCTCAGGAAAAATATCAGGTTATAGCGGTCTTGCCTGTCAAGATATTCTTGTGGAGGCATGTAGGTTGTTTCGACATTACGCGACAGAAGCAGATAGGGTGTCAGCGGAATATCGAAAATCTCTTTTCCACTAGGTTGATAGATTAACCGTAGGCGGGTGTCGTCATTCTCCATCAATCTCAATGTATTCATTCCGGCATGTACTACCTGTATGTCTTCCAAGTTGGCGCTTTCCTGCATGAAGGGAAGATAGCAGGTGAAAACGGAGTCTGTCGGAGTGTTCCGGTGATCCATGCATCCGTTGCGGGCTGTCAGCTCCAGACGGAAATCATCTGTATCCAGAGGGGCGGCCGACTGGCTTTGCAATATGCAGCTCAGAATATTCGTGTTTTTAGTAAGAGAGAGAGCCAAAACCTGATATTCGCCGCTGATATGCACATTGTCCAGCCGCCCGTGGAATAGAGATGAAAGTTTTTCGGATTGTTCTCCCGCCTCATTGCGTAACAGTGTCAGTGAGGTGGGAGTGTGCCGGTAAAGTGAATCTGCCAATCCTGCCCAGACCAGAAAGGTGTAATCTCCCTGAGGCAGGGAGGGGACTTGGATTGTACATTCATTTTGATGGAATGTAAGACTGTCTACTTCCTCCCGGTCTATATAGTTTCCTTCCTGATCGAGAATAAATAGCGTGACATCTTTTACCTGGGTGGTCACGGCATCTACATTCAGCATGTTATAGGTATAGGATAACTTTAACCAACAGCCTGTGGGGCAATCGGATTGGTCATCGTCTACCCAGGAACATGCACTACAGAAAAGAGTACATAGGGCGAAGAGGATAGTAGCAGTTTTACTCATTGTTTTTCTATTTTGAGACTGTTTTATTCAAGGTCGGCATCTTGGTCACGGACAATCCATGGATATACTCCGAATTCTACGTCCAGGAATGCTTTGTTTTCATCCGGATCGGGTTTGGTATCCGGAGTGCCGGGACCCAGGTTCTTGATGCTGGTGATATTGACAGAGTAGATGTTGTTACGTACAATACCGAATTCCATGACGCCCATGACGGTGGGGTTGTTGTTGTCAAGATGTTTGATCCAGTAATTGTAGAAGGTAGAGAAATTGCCTCCGTTCTTGGTGAAACGGGTAATCTGCTTGGCAGCCAGTTCTGCATCACTGGATTCTTCTGTCAAACCATCAATATTGGCATCGCCATATTTGCCTACAGCTGCCAGTGTGGTGTAGAACTTATAGTTGAAATAATACAGTGTGTTGAATACAAGCGGGTCTTCTACCGGATTACCGTTATTACCGATGGTCTGTGAAGCTTCGGGGGTAAATGTACCTTTCAGCATGATACCGGTGGTGTATACTGTGTTCTGTGCCGGACGGAACATACAGTTTTCAAGACAGTACATGGAAACGTACTTTCCTGCATCGGCCAGGCCCGACCAGTTGCTGTCTGTCTGTTTTGACAGGTGGTTGGTGTAGAATGAACCGCCTGTGAAATTGGTAGTGGCTCCAGCTACGGTCTTGTCGAAGAAATAGGGGTCGATAAGGTAACCGTTGTTGTCGGCGATGTTGCCGAAGTTTCCTGCTTCCACGCTGTAAGATGACGGAGCAGACGGAGTTTCAGGAGCGTTATCCAGTGTAGCGACATGACGGAAGGTGTAGAACTTGTTTGCCAGGTTGATGAATTTGTAGTTGTTCAGACGGACTGTGGCGTAAGTCACTCCGGCAGGGTTCTTCAACGTGTAGATTTCCTTGCTGTCATTTCTGACCATCAGTTTGGCAACGGCACGTTCCAGATTGATTCTGACGTGTGCTTTGGTGTCGCTTTCTTCGGGAGACTCTACGGTGATGTTCATATTGGCCGAGCCGCGGTTGGACATGATGAAACCGCTTCCGGGTACGCTGGTTATCATGCCGTTTCCATAGGTGGAGGCGTCAATCTGTCCCAATAATGTGGATTCCTGACCTATTTCGAAGGTCTGTGAACCGTTGGCTACGGCAAGGATGTCATAGTTGCCCGGTTTTACTGTGATTTCCTTGTTGCAAGGATAGACAATGGTTTGTCCTTCTTTGCTGCTCTCTCCGCTGGAAGTGCCTGCACCCAGATCGCTTTGAGTTACATTGATGGTAGTAACCAGATTCTTGCTGGAAGAGTCAAACAGATAGAGGGTTACATTGCTCACCTTGTATTCTTCGGCGGTACCTTGGTCATAGATTCCGGAATCTTCGGCGGAAGCGGCACGGCTGCCGTTGGAAGAGTTGGGAACTACAAATGAAATCTCCATATTCCCTCCTCTGGCTCCGGGAGCCGGATTGTCTCCGTTTCCTGAGGGAACATCTGCATCATTGATACATCCTGTCATTGCGGCTGCAAGAGCGAAGGATAATAATAATTTTTTGTTCATAATGTAAAAATGTTTTTAGTAAAAAAATGTGATTAGTAAATCTCATGTAATATCTTCAGGTTTTCACCTGCTTGGGGCAGTCCTGCTTCTTCCGCTTTGTGCAGCAGGTTCTCCGCTTCGGTATAGTTCCCGTTCAGCATTTGCATGATGCCTTGCAAAAGGGTCTTTTCGGGAGTCTCACCGGCTTTGTCCAGATAGAGTGAGGCGTCTTTGGTATCTCCTTGCGAGAGCAGGATGCAGGCTGCATTGAGATTGGCAACGGGATGTTCCGGATTAAGCAGAACGGCCGTCATGAAAATCTTATTGTATTCCGGACTGCCGGCAGGGTAGGTCCGGGCTATGCGGAACATCTCTTCAATACTCAGATTCTTGGGGTTGCTTTGGAATACCTGCTTGGCCTGCTCTACCGTAAACGGACGTACCACATAGTGGATGGTGTAGTCTGAATGGCGGAGGCCGGGGAACCAATGTTGCAGGATGAAACGGAACTCTTCGGGATAACGTTTCCGTATTTTCCGTTCTTTCCCGTCGGGGCTGCTTTTGCTTTCTGCAATATGTAGCAGTTCCTCGCGATGGGTGATAACGGTGTCGGTCAGCAACTTGACAAATCCGTCCCAGTCTTCGGGGGTGTAATGGGTGGTGAACAATGTATCATTGAAAGCATATTGGCCGCATACATAGTCCTTCAAGGTCCGGGTCCGTTCCCGCGCCAGACGCTCGTTGTTGGAGTAGGGGCCTTCGGGAGAGGCGTATCCGTGAATGTCAATATGCGAAATGACTACATTGGTATCGTTTTTTATCAGGTCGATACTGCGCTTTATCTTTGCCAGTTCGGCCGGATTGTTTCTGTATTCGGGATAGATGGTTGTTTCGTTGAGCGGGAAGTCCAGATAGGCACGTCCGCTTTCTTCGCGCACTTTCCTTTCTTCCATCTGCGGAGTGATGAACGCTACGTGCGGATGGATATCGGGAAGGATGTTCAGGCGGGTCAGATAGGTGGAGTCTGTATGGCGGGGAACTCCGCATCCGCATTCTTTTTCGATGAGATGCAAGGAGGCATGCTTCATCCAGTGGGTGAAGGGGATGCTGCGCAAGTAGTGTACGCTTTGTTTGCGGTCATTGCGGCGGCGTAACTCTTCATAGTCTTTTTCCTGTCTGCCGGTTTCACGCTGGAAGAAAATATGCTGTTTACGACCGTTTACATAGATGGCGGGAAGCTGGATGAAGTTGTCCAGGCTGTCGCTGAGCCGGGGAACCAGTATGACTGATTCGTTGGAGGGAATCTGCCTGGTAATGTCTACTTGCATGGACACTACCAGACTTTCTCCCATCCGGTAGAGCCGGGAGGAGGCGATGTAAATCGAACTGTCCCGTTCTGCCGGCTGCGCCGATGAGCAAAGCGCAGGAAAAATAAATGATATAAGATAGAATAAGTATTTCATGGCTCTTTAGTTAAATATGTAAACTATACTCAGGGATGCTTTGGAAGGGCCGAAATAGTGATAATGGCCTTTTTCCAGTAGCTCGGCACACACGTCGGGGCATTTATATTGTAGATACTAATTGAAAAGTGCGCCAATATTCCAGTTGAAAATTGCGCCACCATAGGATAAGTATAATGACCTTTGTATAATCCAAATGCAAAGGTAAAATGAAGACTATGGTAGAAAGACAATCAATAATACACATGTATAGAGTATGCGGTTATAGCAAACGGCGTATCTCTCGTGAACTTCATGTCAGCCGTCATACCGTTGACAATATTCTTTCAAAGTACGAATCAGCCATCCGCACGGACAATCCAGAAGAGGCTTTGAGTGATTTGCTTACCATCCAGCCCAGGTATGACAGTTCCAGACGCCGTCCTCGCCGGCTCACACAAGAGATTAAGGATAAGATAGGATTTTGCCTGAAGAAGAATGCCGTTAAGATAGCTACCGGACTTCGCAAACAGCGCATGTTGAAAAAGGATATCCACCAGTTTCTGTTATCTCAAGGATACACCATCAGTTACGCCACAGTATGCAGTTATATAAAAAATATAGAGTCATACAAAGAGAAGAAAAAGAGCGAAGCCTTTATCCGGTTGTTCTATGAGCCTGGATGCATTGCCGAGTTTGACTGGGGTGAAGTTCTTCTTTTTATTGACGGCGTCAAAACCAAGTTTTATCTGGCCGTATTCACTTTCGGGCATAGCAATGGCAGATACGCCTATCTTTTCAGGCATCAGAATACGCTTGCCTTCATGGAATCCCACCGTAACTTTTTCAGGGATATACATGGTGTCCCCGCCATGATGGTCTATGACAATATGCGTGTAGCCGTCAAGAGCTTTGTCGGTGGTGATAAGAAACCTACAGAAGCTTTGATGAAGATGTCCGGTTTCTATTGTTTTGAGTACCGTTTCTGTAATGTACGGGCCGGATGGGAGAAAGGACATGTGGAGCGCAGCGTGGAATATGTCAGAAGGAAAGCTTTCTGCCTGACAGACCATTTTGGTGATATACATTCTGCCCAGGAGCATTTAAACCGGGTATGTATGCAGGTCAACAACGAGCAAGGCAGTCTTTCAACAGCGGAGAAAACATCACGTCTGGAAGCTGACCTGTCATCGCTGAAGCCTTTTCCCGGTAATCTGGGCTGTTTTGAGGTCTATGAGTACATTGTGGATAAATGGTCAACTATCAGCATGAAAAATGTTCATTATTCCGTACCTGATTCTCTTGTGGGAGAAAAAGTACATGTCAAGGTTTATAGTGAAAAAATCGTCATCCTGCACGGGAAGGAGAAAGTGGCCTCTCATCAACGCAGTTATTGCGGTGGAGACTGGTGCATCAAGCTGGAGCACTATTTGCGTACACTTTCCCGTAAACCGGGGGCATTGCCCCACTCTGTGGTTTGGCAAAGAGCACCGGAAGAACTGAGAAGGCTGTATGACATCCATTTCAAGGAGGACAACAGGACGTTTGTTCTGTTGCTGGACTATGCCCGAAAAAATGGATTTTCCGGAACGGACATTGTCACGGCATGCAAGGAGCTGACCGGACGTGGTGTCAGAAAGATATCTCCGGACCAGGTAAAGGCCATGCTGCATGGTAGCGTACAGGGAGAGACAGAAGAAACCATGGAACCGCCTGTTCTCCCGGCACAACAGGAGAATATAGAAAGAGAAGCTGTGGATATACTTGAAGGCATTACGGCACTCATGACAGGATACAATGAAGTGCATGATATAATACCAACCATTTAAGTTTATAATATATGAAATCAGAAAAAGAAACCATTTATGACTATGCTGCAGAACTGAAGCTTCTGGCCTTTAAAGAGGAACTGGAATGCACCCTTTCATTGGCAGCTGAAGAAAACTGGAACCATCTGCAGTTCTTGACGGAATTGCTTGGAAAGGAAAGCGCCAGGAGAAGGGAGTGTAGAAGAAGATCAAGGATAAGATCTGCGGGATTTCCACAAATGAAGTATCTGCATGAGCTTGTTATGGAAGACATGCCCAAAGAGGCACAGGTAATATTACCTGAATTGGAGACACTGGACTTCATCAGACAGGGAAGAAACCTGGTCCTGTATGGAAATCCGGGAACGGGAAAGACGCATATTGCTACGGCTTTAGGAATAAAGGCCTGCCAACAGGACTTTACCGTATTGTTTACTTCAGTGCCGGTCCTGCTTACCCAGATAAGGGAGGCTAAATCAGCAAAGACACTGAGGACGCTACAATTAAGGTTTGAAAAATACGATCTGGTCATCTGTGATGAGTTCGGATATGTCAGTTGTGACAAGGAAGGAGGAGAACTGCTTTTTAACCACCTGTCGTTAAGAGCCGGAAAAAAGGCTACAATCATTACTACTAATTTGGCTTTTAACAGATGGAATGAAATCATAAAGGACAAGGTGCTTGTGGCGGCAATGGTTGACAGGCTTACACATAAAGCTTATCTGGTTAATATGACCGGACTGTCTTATAGGCTTAAGGAAACACAAAAAATGAGACAAGATAAATGAATATTTTAAACTTATAGTAATTTTGTAACAAGTTATGGATGGAGCTCTTTTCAATTAGAATACAGCGCACTTTTCAATTAGTATCTACACATTTATATTTCTTATAGTCGATATATTCATACCCTACACCGACGGAAACTTCTATATTCCAGTGGCGGTTGAGCATGATGTGGTATCCGTAGCTTATGCCTCCGCCTGCCAGCCAGCCTGCATACCGGTGCTCTTTCAGCCAGGGGAAGAGTCCGAAAGGCATCTTTTTTCCTCCTACGTTGAACTGCGCTCCGTTGAGATAGGATCCCCAAAAACTGCCGTTGAATTTCTGGCAAGTCCAGTAGCGGTATTCCGGTTGTATGAGCCAATATTTGTTGACATATCCTTCCGTGCGTTTCCACGGGCGTATGCTGCCGGACAAATCGAATGTGGATTTGGGGCCGAAGGCATATTCCACACCGGCATTCAGCGCACCGTTGGCGGCGGAAAGCAGGTTGCTTTTGACAGCCGTTTTCTGTGCGGAAACGGAAAGGGCGCTGCCGAGCAGAAGACAAGAAAGGACATACCGGGTTTTCATGTTTTATTGTATATTGGTTTGGTTGGATTCAAAGAATATTTTCAGGTTATAGGTGGCTTCTTCCGAGCCTTCGGCTTTGGCGGCTTTCAGCAGGCGGATGCCTTCGTAGGTGTTGTTGCACAACAGCTCGTAGGCTCCACGGCAGTTCTTGTAGGCAAGCGTTTCATGGGAAGCCATTTGCAGATAGCGGCCGGCTGCCTGTGTGTTGCCCCGTTCGATGGCGGCGGCAGCGGCGTTGAGGTTGGCAACGGGGCTTGCCGGATATATCTTGACACTGATGTCTATGATTTTGTAGAACTGTTCCGGAGTGTTCTTGTAGCTGATGGCCACGGTGTAAAGCTCGCGTAACGAAAGCATCTGCGGATTGATTTCGGCTATGACACGCGCTTCGTCCAGACTGAAGTTCAGCTCTTTCTGGTTGCGTTCATCGGTGGCATCGCTTTCGGGAGATACATAGCTTCCCTTGAAATACGGTTTGGCGGAGGGTGCGGACGGAGCAGGGGAAACAGGACGGTGTTCCGGAACAACGGGGGCAGAGGGGGAGGAGGCTGCCATAGGAGCTTCCCGGTTCCTGTCCCGTTGGGGAACGAAATGATCTGTTGCTGTTGCTATATGGGGTGCTGTGTCCGGAATGGGGATATTTTCGCTTTGTACTTTCTCTCCGCTGCCGTTGATGACTTCCTTCTTGAGGTTCAGGGTGGCGAACTGTATCCAGTCGGCTGCCGGAAGGGAAGCACGGTAGTGGATAGTCTGATCGCTGTCTGTCAGGGGGATAGCGGTAAATACGGGAGTTACATCTGCCTTGCCTCTTCGTTTGTTGAGCGCTAGGGTACGGCGGTATAGCCGGTGTGCACGTTCTCCGTTGAGCAGGATTTGAGGGAGTTCTGCCGTGCGGGTTCCGTCTGTGAGGACAGGAGTGAGGCGGATATGGCTTTTGGTGTCCATTTGGGGAACATTGAAGGTCATTTTCATGGACACTGTGGCAGAGTCCTGTCCGAGAGTAACGGAAGGAGGCAGGATATCGAGTTTCAGGTTTTGTGCAGTGGCAAAGGTGCCGCATAATAAAAGACTGAATAGTATGTTTGTCTTGAGTTTCATGACTGATAGGGTATATTTGCTTTTATATTTATTGAATGAAATAAATGAATGATATGCCTAGCTGGGTAGGTCCGACATAGTTGGAGTGGGATTTCTCAATGAGTGCGTCTCCTTTGGCGGGACCGTATTTATCATAGGTGAGATGGGCGTATCCGACAGATATGCTTGCTTCAAGACTCCAGAATGTGCTGAGCAGCCATTGGTGTCCATAGGTAACGCCGCAACCTATCAGATTACCCTGATAACGGTTGTTCTTGACCGTGGTGAAAGGAGTGGTTCCACCGAAATTGTATTGGGCGAAATGGGCTTGCACCCCGAAAAAACTTCCTATGAATGTTTCATTGAGCCACCAACGGTATTCGGGCTGGATCAGAATGTGCTTCATTTTTTTGTTTTCTCCCAGATTCCAGGGATTATAGTTGACGCTCAGATTGAATGAATGGGTGTCATCACACCTTATTTCTCCTCCCAGGTTGAAAGTGCCGGTAAGGTCATAAAGAACATTGCTTTTTACAGCGATACTTTGAGCCGAGGCTATACGCGGAGTTATAACTGCTAGCATGATTGCTATTATAAATAAGTAAGAATGTCGCATTGTCAATATTTTTGTTTTGTTTTTTTTCTGTTACTTTAGAAGTAACGGAAGGGAAGGAGGGAGGGAAAAAAACATGAAAACAGCGGTAAAATAAAGATTTAGTGGCTGTTAGAGAAGATAAAAGACTGGGAATGTAGCTTAACTCATATTGACGATC
>OLGE01004391.1_pt1 | contig 10248 bp, 2 predicted proteins | sample 1605151 | NCBI WGS metagenome assembly OLGE01 (sample SAMEA3888912, study PRJEB22519) | human gut metagenome | biome: human gut; feature: human-associated habitat; material: faeces | place: Denmark | collected 2010
GACATATTTTAAAATACAAGGCACATATTTCGAAATATGTGCCTTGTATTTTTTCTTTGCTCCGAGAGGGGGTTCGGAGGGCTTTTTGCGTTTTAACATTTCCGCCCTCGCGGGAGCTGTTTTGCCCCCCTGTAAAACATTCCGGCGGGCACGGAAAATATTCCCGGACGCAGACAAATTTCGCCGCCGGAAGAAATGCCCGCTCCACCACGCGCTTTCTTTATGCCGTTCCCGCCGTTTTACGCCGCGCGCTGCCGCCGGGTGCAAAAAAACACCCGCGCCGCATGGGAGCGGCACGGGTGTAATATGTTATACAGTGTCAGGACTGTTTACTTTACGAGGACTTTCTTCTTGCCCACGATGTAAATGCCCTTGCTGAGGTTCTTCGTAGCTTCCGAAGCCTTGACGTTGCGCTTCACGAGCACGCCGTCGATTGTGTAGACATCCACGAACTCGCTGTTCTCCTCAACGATTTCAACGTTCTGTATGTCGTTGATTACGCCGTTGATGGTGATGGTCTTGTCAATCTGGCCGCCGAGGTCTTTCACCTTGGTGAAGTCGATATAGCCGTCACGTCCTTGCAGGGTGTAGCCCGCGTCGGTGGCTACGTTCAATACCGAGTTAAGGAAGTAGAGGCTTGCCTGGCCCTTGATGGTCATGCCCTGGAGCGTTCCCACAAGGCCGTTGTAGTCAACTGCCGATGTGTCAACAATTGCATTGGCCTCTGCGGGCGGGAGGCTGAACCAGAGCGGCTGGTTGCCGTTAGCATCAGGCTCGGCCAAAGTCTCGATTATGAACGGCTCGCCTGCCTCGAACTCTTCCTTGGCCGTGAGCGTGAGGGTGTACGACGGTTCGCCGCCTTCAGCGCTCTCATCCATGGTTACGCTGTTCACCGCGTAGGTTGCGATATTGTCGTTGAGGTTTTTAAGGGCGTTGTCACCCGTGAGGTCGAACGGCAGGGTTATAATTCTTGTGGTATTTGCCGAGAACCAGTTGATATTCACCATTCCGTCTCCGTTTTCGGCAACACTCTCGAACTTCCACGACTGCTGGTCGCCGCCGTTTGCCGGGTAGTTGCAGATTACCTTGTCGGTGCCGTCAGCCTTGATACGGTCGAACGGATCCTCTACGCCCTCCTGCTGCATTGCGAAGCAGCCGTTGCCGTAGAAGTAGATGTGGTAAGGAGTAGGCTCGCTTTCCATTACCGGGCTGTTGGCCGTTCCCTGACCGTTGTATTTACCCCAGTACTGGCCCGTTCCGAGGCTCTGGATAGCAAACGTCTGCTCCCAAGGCTTGATTTCTTCGCCTTCAGCAACGGGTTCGTTGCTTTCAACCGGTACGAGACGCCAGATAGCGTAAACATCCGACCATTCACCGTCTTCTGGATAGCCGCCGATACTGAGTTTGGAACCGACGGACGTGCTGCCGAGGAATATGGGCTGGTCGATAGCATACGGATAGCTTTCGCTCTTTACACCGCTTCGGATTACGTACCATACGTATGGCTGCGGCAGTATAACGTGGCTCATGAACTCTTCGTAGCCGGAGGTTATCATGTCCATAGCGGTGTTCACCTGTTCGTGGGTCGGACGTTTCGGGTCGATGAGCGCGCGTGCCTCGTCGAGGGTTGCGTCGAACGTCTCTACTGCCGAGTAGTCGTCAACGTCGCCGGGGAGGGCGCCATCGTATATCTCGCGGCCCAGTATTTCCTTGTAGTCGTCATAGAGATCGCATACTTCATTCGTGTCGACGTATGCCTCACGGAGTTTCTCAACCGCCGCCGTCAGCTCGTCAACCGGTTCTTCCGAGTTGATGTCGCTTGCGGTGTATTCCGCATACTTGTCGAGCAGTTCCTTCATCTCGTCGGCAGCCACGCGCACCTCTTCGATGTAATTGTACTGTATGCTCTCGGGGTCGAGGCCGTTGTAGAGCTGGAACTCGGAGCAGTTCCACGTGATACCCGTGATGTCGGGCACGGCGAAGTCGCGCGTGTCGGCAATCGTCGGATCATCTTCCGGGTTGTTGGCCAGGCAGGTGTTCTTTATCACGAAGCGTATGTACTTGTACTCTCCGCCAAGCTCAATCATCGGCGAGGTGTAAGGTATCTCGGTCGTCATACCTGTCGGGAAGCCTTCGGTAAGTTCCGTTATCTGCGTCCACTGCGGCGTGTTCGAATCGCGCACGTCGGCAAAAAGTTCCGGGTCGTTGGTGGCGTAGACGATTATGTCGCTCGGGTTGTCGTGCCAGTTTGCGTCGGGACGGCTGTAGAACTCGAAGAAGAATTCCGATACTGGCTCTACCAGCGACACGTTCAGGTTGTGGTAACCTGTACCGGTCGACATGGGATAGGAGTTGTATATCGTATCGAGCCATGCCTGCGACGTAGTCTCAGGATTAGCCATTGCCGTGTTCCAGATGGAGTGGAATACCGAAGATGTGTTGCCGTCAATAAGGTTGGGCAACTGGCTTGTAGCTCCCTGGTCGCTGTTTGTGCTGAGCTGCGACACGTCGTTTACCAGAGGCACGCGTGCGCCTGTTGCGTTGTTGTAGAGGTTCTCTCCCGATTCGAGCAGCGATGTGAGCTGGCTGAACAGCCCGTTGCGGTCTACGTAGGTAGAGTCGACAAGGCGGTAAGCGGTCTGCAGGGCTGCGATGTCGGCCTCGGTGACTGTGCCGGCCGCAAGTTTCTCCTGTGCGGCAGTCATAGCCTCTTCGAGGGCGTCGCAAGCCTCTTTCATGCCCGGAACGGTGTAGTACTGCGACTTCTCTGTGGGCACGGGGTCGTAAATCTGGAATTCGCTCAAGTTGAACGTAACGCCGGTGGCCGACGGTGAGGTGAATGCTCCATAGCGGCCGCCGCCTTCAACTGTGTTCACCGTGCTCTTAACAACGAAGCGCAGGTACTTGTACTCGCCGCCGAGGTCGATTATCGGTGAGGAGTAATAGCCCAATGCCACCCTTGCCGGGAAGTTGTACTCATCGTCGGTCATGTCCAGAATCTGCGTCCACGAAGCCGAGTCGGCAGCCGCCGTGCTTGCGCCGAGGGCGTCGTCGTTGGTGGCGTAGATGGTGATATGGTTGGGCGTGTCGCACCATGAAGCGTCGTTACGCCCGGTGAATTCGAAGCGTATCTGCGAGATGGGCTCGTTGAGCGTGAACTGCAGGTTGTGCCAGCCGTAGCTGTCGCCCGGCAGTGTGGGCGAAGCGAACGCAGCGTCCCATACGGAGTGGAATATCGTCCCGGTATTGTTGTCGATTAGGTTGGCGTATGCCGAGCCGTCGCCGGCGCTTTGTGCGTTGGAGCTTATCTGGTCGGCGCTGGTGATGAGCTTGGTGTATTCGTTGGCTTTGTTGCGCGACATGTTTGCGCTGTCCAAGGCAAGGTTCATGACTGAAGCCAGGAGCGTCTGCGGGCCTTCGGCAACGAGCTTGTCGATAAGTTCCTGGTCGGTCACGCGGCGCATGTACCACTCGGAGCACGAGTTGCCGGTGCCGCCATACGTTACTATGCGTCCTGCCGTGCCCGCACCGCTATTGTGGTCTTCGGTATGGTAAGGCACGTCGTTCTTCACATTATATATATGGAACTGCCCGGGGAACATGTGCAGCCACTCGAAGCACTGGTCGGTCTGGTGCGTAGCTGTCATGGGCACGCGTTGCGACGTGCCCGCGATGGTGCCGATATATTCGCCTGAAGCGACGTTCTTTATGGAATAGCGTCCGCTGTCGAGCTTCTCCACGTACCACAGCTGCATTGCGCTGAGCGAGTCGCTCTTTGTCCAGGCGAGTTCCTTCTGCGGGTTGACGTACATCGACATGGTGGTGTTCTGCCTGTTCATATATTCTGGATAGGTATTCACGAAGTTGTAATAGCCCGTCTCAACCTGGTTGATACCCGTTGTCATAAAGTCGGTAACGGCCGCACGCAAGCGGTTGATGTAATCGGTGTATTCTTCGTCGGTCAGGCTCAAGAACAAAGCATCCAAAGCCTCCTCATACAGGCGGTATGTGCTGGCATATTTGGTGCTGTCCACATATCCCGGGTCCGTACCTATCTTAAACTGGTAGTTCGTCCATACGTTCTGCACGCTGTCCACGAGGCTTTGGAGTATGTCTCCGGGGTCGGTGGACTCGCGCGGCACATAGATCTGGAACTCGCTCATGTTGAAGGTTACGCCCGTTATTTCAGGAACGGCGAACATGCGGGTGTCCACCTTGTTCTGGTGCGTCGTACCTTTTACCACGAAGCGAATGTACTGGTATGCTTCGGGCATTGTTATTACCGGCGACTGCCAAGCCTCGTCGATTACGAGAACGTCCTCGGGGAAGTCGGTGTTCTCCGGGGTGAGCTCGGTAATCTTATCCCACTGGTCCTGGTTGGAGTTGGTAGGGCTTGCCCAGAGTCCGGGGTCGTTGGTGGCGAAGATTTCGATGTGGTTGGGGTTGTCGTGCCAGTCGGAGTTACGCCCCTTGTACTCGAAGCGGAACGTGCTGACCGGCGCACCGAGGGCAACCTGTATGTTGTGGTAGCCAGGGTCGGTATTCACGCCGTTATAAAGCCCGGATAGTATCTGCACCCATTCGTCCTCCGTTATGCTGGCGTTTTTCATGCCGCCCGCGTCCCACACGGAGTGGAAGTAAGTGTTTACATCTCCGTCTATGAGGTTGGTGTATGGAACGGAATAATCCGTGTGCACACTGTTGAAGCTGAACTGGTCGCCCGAGAGTATCTGCGGCTCCCATATTATGTAGCCAGCCTTGGTGGCTTTCTTCTGCGGGCCGGTGTCGGCAAGAAGCGGACACAGCCACGTTCCCGGCAGTAAAATGCACAGGAGCATTAATAAAATACTTCGCTTCATAGGATTTGTTTTAATGGTTAATGAATATCTCGATGTTCTAAGGTTAGCGGCGCATGGGGGCAAGGCGGGAAGCCCGCGCACGAAAGCGCGACACGCCCGTGCCAAATATATTAAATTGTTTCGTTTTGCACAAGTAAATATTACTAAAATAAACTGCCTTTTATAGAATTTTAATTAATCACGGAAAGGCCGCCGCAAGCCCCGGTTAATACAGGGGCAAAAAAAGGTCTGACATATTTTAAAATACAAGGCACATATTTCAAAATATGTGCCTTGTATTTTTTCTTTGCTCCGAGAGGGGGTTCGGAGGGCTTTTTGCGTTTTAACATTTCCGCCCTCGCGGGAGCTGTTTTGCCCCCCTGTAAAACATTCCGGCGGGCACGGAAAATATTCCCGGACGCAGACAAATTTCGCCGCCGGAAGAAATGCCCGCTCCACCACGCGCTTTCTTTATGCCGTTCCCGCCGTTTTACGCCGCGCGCTGCCGCCGGGTGCAAAAAAACACCCGCGCCGCATGGGAGCGGCACGGGTGTAATATGTTATACAGTGTCAGGACTGTTTACTTTACGAGGACTTTCTTCTTGCCCACGATGTAAATGCCCTTGCTGAGGTTCTTCGTAGCTTCCGAAGCCTTGACGTTGCGCTTCACGAGCACGCCGTCGATTGTGTAGACATCCACGAACTCGCTGTTCTCCTCAACGATTTCAACGTTCTGTATGTCGTTGATTACGCCGTTGATGGTGATGGTCTTGTCAATCTGGCCGCCGAGGTCTTTCACCTTGGTGAAGTCGATATAGCCGTCACGTCCTTGCAGGGTGTAGCCCGCGTCGGTGGCTACGTTCAATACCGAGTTAAGGAAGTAGAGGCTTGCCTGGCCCTTGATGGTCATGCCCTGGAGCGTTCCCACAAGGCCGTTGTAGTCAACTGCCGATGTGTCAACAATTGCATTGGCCTCTGCGGGCGGGAGGCTGAACCAGAGCGGCTGGTTGCCGTTAGCATCAGGCTCGGCCAAAGTCTCGATTATGAACGGCTCGCCTGCCTCGAACTCTTCCTTGGCCGTGAGCGTGAGGGTGTACGACGGTTCGCCGCCTTCAGCGCTCTCATCCATGGTTACGCTGTTCACCGCGTAGGTTGCGATATTGTCGTTGAGGTTTTTAAGGGCGTTGTCACCCGTGAGGTCGAACGGCAGGGTTATAATTCTTGTGGTATTTGCCGAGAACCAGTTGATATTCACCATTCCGTCTCCGTTTTCGGCAACACTCTCGAACTTCCACGACTGCTGGTCGCCGCCGTTTGCCGGGTAGTTGCAGATTACCTTGTCGGTGCCGTCAGCCTTGATACGGTCGAACGGATCCTCTACGCCCTCCTGCTGCATTGCGAAGCAGCCGTTGCCGTAGAAGTAGATGTGGTAAGGAGTAGGCTCGCTTTCCATTACCGGGCTGTTGGCCGTTCCCTGACCGTTGTATTTACCCCAGTACTGGCCCGTTCCGAGGCTCTGGATAGCAAACGTCTGCTCCCAAGGCTTGATTTCTTCGCCTTCAGCAACGGGTTCGTTGCTTTCAACCGGTACGAGACGCCAGATAGCGTAAACATCCGACCATTCACCGTCTTCTGGATAGCCGCCGATACTGAGTTTGGAACCGACGGACGTGCTGCCGAGGAATATGGGCTGGTCGATAGCATACGGATAGCTTTCGCTCTTTACACCGCTTCGGATTACGTACCATACGTATGGCTGCGGCAGTATAACGTGGCTCATGAACTCTTCGTAGCCGGAGGTTATCATGTCCATAGCGGTGTTCACCTGTTCGTGGGTCGGACGTTTCGGGTCGATGAGCGCGCGTGCCTCGTCGAGGGTTGCGTCGAACGTCTCTACTGCCGAGTAGTCGTCAACGTCGCCGGGGAGGGCGCCATCGTATATCTCGCGGCCCAGTATTTCCTTGTAGTCGTCATAGAGATCGCATACTTCATTCGTGTCGACGTATGCCTCACGGAGTTTCTCAACCGCCGCCGTCAGCTCGTCAACCGGTTCTTCCGAGTTGATGTCGCTTGCGGTGTATTCCGCATACTTGTCGAGCAGTTCCTTCATCTCGTCGGCAGCCACGCGCACCTCTTCGATGTAATTGTACTGTATGCTCTCGGGGTCGAGGCCGGAGTACATCTGGAACTCGGAGACGTTCCACGTTATGCCCGTGATTTCGGGGTGCAGGAAGGTGCGCGTGTCACCTATCGCGGCATTGCCTTCCGGGTTGTTGGCAATACATGTGTTCTTGATAACGAAGCGTATGTACTTGTACTCTCCGCCAAGGTCGATTTGCGGCGAGGTGTAAGGCACTTCGTATGCTATATCCATGGGGAAGCCCTCGGTAAGCTCTGTGATTTTCGTCCACGATGATGAAGAGATTGCGCTCACGTCTTCGTAGAGTTCCGCGTCGTTGGTGGCGTAAATCTCTATATCCGTGGGATTGTCGTGCCAAATTGCGTCGCGGCCGTAGTACTCGAACGAGAACGACGACACCGGTTCTTTCAAGGCAACGCCAAGGTTGTGGTAGCCCGCGCCGGTGGACGAGGGGTAGTTATTCGTCAGCTGCGTTTCCCATTCGTCTACGGTTATATCGGGATTGGCCATTACAGCGTCCCAAACGGAATGGAAGATTGTGCTCTTGTCGCCGTCTATGAGCGCGGCTATTGAAGCGTATCCCGTGTTTGGACCGTCGTCGAGACTGTTGGTGTTAATCTGCGAAGCGTCGGTTATGAGAGCAACGCGCGAGCCGAGAGCCACATCGTAAACATTGTTTGCCGTTTCAAGCAGCGCGGAAAGCTCGTCGAACACTTCGTTGCGGTCAACGTAGATTTCGTCAACCAGTGCGTAAGCCGCGCGCAAAGCGGAAATGTCGGCGTCGGTTATGTCGCCCGATTCGAGTTTGGCTTGTGCGGCGGCTATTGCCTCGTCAAGCGCGTCGCAAGCCTCTTTCATGCCCGGCACGGTGAAATATTGCGATTTCTCCGTGGGATTGGCGTCGTAAACTTGGAACTCACTGAGGTTGAAAGTAACACCCGTAGCCTGCGGCGAAGCAAAAGCTCCCGCACGACTGTTGCCGGGATTCATGGTAGTGGTATGCTTAACGGCAAAGCGCAGGTATTTGTACGACTGTCCGCCGAAGTCGATTACCGGCGATTCGTACACTGCCCCGCTTCCGTTGGGCGGGAAGTCGTATTCCTCGTTCGTCATGTCAACAATCATTGTCCACTTCGACGAATCGGCCGCCGCCGTGCTTGCTCCGAGAGCGTCGTCATTCGTACCGTAAACCGTGATATGGTCGGGCGTATCTGTGTACGTGCCGGTGGTAACGCGGCCGCTGAATCCCAGAATCATTTTCGCCACGGGCTCGTCGAGCGCTACCTGCAAGTTGTGCCAGCCATAGCTGTCGCCGAGCGCCACGGGCGAGGCGAAGCCTGCTTCCCATATTGAATGGAAAATGGTGGAGGTATTGCCGTCTATGAGGTTTGCAAACGAGGAGTAATCATACGGGTCGGCGCTCTGCGCGTTAGAGCTCAGTTGTTCGGCGCGCGTAATGAGGGGTGCGTATTCGTTTGCCTTGCTGCGCGAGGCAATTGCACTGTCGAGCGCGAGCCGCATGGCGTTCTTCATGAGCGAAGCCGAGCCTTCCGACACGAGCTTGTCTATTATTTCCTGGTCGGTAACGCGGCGCATGTACCATGTGCCTTGCGAATTGCCCTTTACCGGGTAAGGCGTAATGCGCCCAGTGAGCCCCGAGCCCGAGGAGTGCCCGCTGGTATGGTAGCTGGTGGAGTCGAGTACGTTGGCTATGTGGAACTGTCCGGCATATTGCTTTTCCCAAATGAATATCTGGTCAACGGAGTGTGCCGGCGTCATGAGTATGGGGTTATCGTTAGGGTCTTGCGCCCCTATGTACTCGCCCGAAGCCACGTTCTGGATTGAATAGTTGCCGTTGTCGAGTTTGGTTACGAGCCACAGCTGTGCGGCCTTCATGGGGTCGGTATCTTCCCAGATGAGCTGCTTTTGCGAGTTCACGCCCATGGATTTCGTCTTGCCCTGCTTCTGTTCGTAGCCGGGGTAAGCGCACACAATATTATAATAGCCCGTCACGACGGGATTTATACCCGTTGCAAGGAAGTCGGCCAACCCGTTTCGCAGGCGCACCACGTAATCGGCCAGTTCCTCCTCGGAGAGGTTGTCGAGCAGGGCCGTCTGCGCCTCCTCGAACAGTGTCTTTATGGTGGAATACTTGGTATCGTCGGCATAGCCCGGGTCGGTGCCGACAACGAAGTCATACGTGGGCAGCATGGTGTTTATGCTGTCAACAAGCGCCTGCAATATATCGCGCGAGTCGGTTGCCTCGCGCGGAGAATAGACTTGAAACTCGCTTATGGCGAACGTAACACCCGTTACCTCGGGCGCGGCAAACGTGCGGCTGGTGTTGGTGTTCATGTTTGTAGTGCCTTTCACCACAAAGCGCACATACTTGAACGGTTCGGTCAAGGTTATTTCGGGCGATTCGTAAGGCTCGGTAATCCACACCACGTTTCCGGGGAAGTTGCCGTTCTCGGGCGTTAGTTCGGTAATGAAAGTCCACTGGTCTTGGTTGGAATTGGTGGCGTTTGCGCCCAATCCCGGGTCGTTGGTGGCGTAGATGGCGATGTCGTTGGGGTTATCGAACAGCCACGTGCTGTTTCGCCCCTTGTATTCAAATCGGAAAGAAGACACCGGCTCGATGAACTCCACTTGCAGGAAGTGGTAACCGGGGTCGCTGTTCACGCCGCCAGAAAGCGTGGCGAGCTTTGCCACCCACTCGTCGGCCGTAATGCCGGCGTTCTGCATTGAGGCATCCCAAATGGAATGGAAAATAGTCTCGACGTTGTTGTCGATAAGGTTGGCATAGTCGGCCGCGTCGGCTATCGAAATGCTGTTCGACTTAATCTGGGAGGGGTCACCAATCTGCGGTTCCCAAACAATGTAATCGTTCCCTCCCGCTACCGTTAGTCGCTCATTTTCAGCGCATAAGGGAGGGGTAAACCATGCGCCCGCCGTTAACAGGCACGCGAGCATTAAGATAAATTTGTTTTTCATAACTGAACCTTTTGAAATTGTTTTATATGGTTTAGATAAAAGTTCCGTTCCATAGCCGCCTGCCTGTAGGCGGAAATAACATTCTGCCTGTAAATTTAATTATTATTGCGAATCGAAACAAAAAGCAAGAAGAAAATCACACGCCTTGAAACATAAAATGGATGTGTGCTTGTAAAACACGACTCTTCGGGCAGAAAACCGGAAGCAACCTCCACATCCGGAAACCGCTGCGCGGAAACAGACATACGGATACAGGAAAAACGAAAACTCTTTTTC
>OLGE01004394.1_pt1 | contig 10241 bp, 13 predicted proteins | sample 1605151 | NCBI WGS metagenome assembly OLGE01 (sample SAMEA3888912, study PRJEB22519) | human gut metagenome | biome: human gut; feature: human-associated habitat; material: faeces | place: Denmark | collected 2010
ATAGTTGTAACAGAACGCTACAATTTTGATGGAAAGGTTAGACGCTATGAACATCGCCGCATATTGCCGTGTATCTACAGATAAAACCGATCAGCTCAACAGCTTAGAAATACAAAAAGAATTCTTCTTAGAATATACCAAGCGCACCGGAGATAACCTCATTAAATTGTATGCAGACGAAGGCATTTCCGGAACTAAAATCAAGAATCGTAAGGAATTTCAGCGTATGCTTGCAGATGCGGAAAAGGGCTTGTTCGATATGGTTGTAGTTAAGGATATTTCCCGTTTTGCCAGAAATACCGTTGATTTACTACAGAGTGTTCGCAAACTGAAATCTCTTGGGATTGAGACACAGTTCCTGACCGCCAACATGACAAGTATGGGCAACAGCGAATTTGTCTTAACTATCTTCGGGGCATTAGCTCAGGAGGAAAGTGCCAACACATCCAAGCGTATTAAATTTGGTAAGAAGATGAATGCAGAAAAGGGACGAGTTCCGAATATCGTTTTTGGCTATCATAAGACGATTGGTGACTATTTTAACCTTTCTATCAATGAGAACGAGGCAAAAGCAATCCGTCAGATTTTTCAGTGGTACACAGAGGAAGGATATGGCGGATCGAAGATTGCGAATATGCTCAATGAACGAGGCATCAAGACTAAGCGTGGTAATAACTGGAGCCAGAACTCCGTTTGCCGAATTCTGACCAATGAGATATACACCGGGAAGATTATCAACGGCAAAGAAGAGATTGCCGATTTTCTGACTGGTCAGAGAAAAGAAAAGGATGAATCAGAATGGCTTGTTACGATTCGACCGGAACTCCGGATTGTTGAGGATGAAGTCTTTGATAAAGCACAGGATATCTTAAAAGGTCGTCATGATTCTTTTAAGATTACACATGAGCGACAAAGTAACAAATATTTATTTTCTACATTGATTAAATGTAAGGAGTGCGGATGGTCTTTTCGCAGAACTGTTCGCACATACAAAAATACTTATGTGCGCTGGGTGTGTTCCGGGCATAACGGGAAAGGGGCGGATAGTTGCCCGAATGCGGTGACGGTAGATGAGGAAGAACTGATTCAGGCACTACAGGAGTATTTTCAGGAGATTCTTAGTAAGAAGAAAAAAGTAATCAATTATGTGATTAAAGAATTTCAGCGGGTATACAAAGCAAAAGATGAAAATATTGAGTACGAAAAGCAGTTAAATGCAGAATTGAACAGACTTCGTAAATCCCGTGAAAAGTATATGGATATGTATACCGATGATTTGATTTCCAGAGAGGAATTGAATGAGAAAATCGGTGGAATGCGAAAAAAAATCGAACGGTTGGAAAATGAACTGAAAATGGTATCTTATCATCTGACCAAGGGAGAACAACTGGAAGCAATTCTGAACAGCACATTCAAGCAACTGGAAGATATCACGGATGTTCAAGAAATGACAAATGCACAGTTAAAACGATTGATCAATAAAATTGAAGTGGACAAGGATGGAAATGTAGATATTTACTTGCGTCTTATTGGTGATTTGGGATTGGATGAAACTGTTTTAATTGAAGGAGATGAAAACACTGAGGAAAAAGGAACTAAAACGGTTCCAAATAGTTACAACCATACATAAAGATGTCACGGAACGTCTTGCCCAGGTAAATCCGTCGCTTGCGGCAGAAGCACGAAAAGTATTAGATGTCAATAAATCCGAACGTCATATCCGTGGCGGACTCGCAACAAGGGAGAAATATCTGCATCAGCATGCATGAAACGAAAGACATGTTTCAAAAAATGAAAAGCATGCTTCATGAAACGAAAGAAATGTTTCAAAAATGAAAGGCATGCTTCATGAAACAAAAAACATATAAAAAAGGAAAGTGCTTCCTACGAAATTATAGGACAGCATTGAAGAAATTGCACAATGAATTTCATGAATTGTATAAAAAATTTGTGAAATTAAAACTATTATAAAAGTGCATATAATACGTTATAATAATCACACGACGTGCAGCAGAGAAAGCGATCGCAAAGATTGCTTTCTCTGCTTTTTTGTCGGGAAAAATAAATATTTTATCAGAACAATGAGGAGAAAAATATGCCAAAGACAAAGTTACAGGAAGTTGTATTTACTATTTTAATGGTGTTCGTGATGGTGTACGCAATGATCTGCTACAATATTTCACTGAACATGGGAGGAATGAGCAATATTGTATTTTTAAATGCATTTCATGAACTGGTGATCATGGGACCGATCGCATTTATTCTTGACTTTTTCCTTTACGGATCATTGTCAAAAAAACTTGCATTCCGTATTGTGACACCGGGTGTGGACAAGCCGATCATGCTGATTCTTGCTATTTCATCAATCACAGTCTGCCTGATGTGTCCGACAATGAGCCTTGCAGCAACACTTTTATTTAAACATGCCGGAAAAGAAGTGATCGCTGTGTGGATTGAGACGACAGCACTGAATTTCCCAATGGCATTTTTCTGGCAGATCTTTTTTGCAGGCCCGCTTGTACGTGCTATTTTCGGAATGATTTTTAAAGAAAAAGAAAATCAGGTTATGGAAGAGGAAAGCGAATATTTAGAAGGTGGAAGTGCCAGAAATTAAAGAGGCAGATGAAGGCGCAAGCCTGCAGATTAAAATGTGATTCCATGCCCGGCATTTGGGAAAATCAGTGCGGCCGCGCAGTCTGTGAGGAATAAAAGTACCAGCATACTGTTGAAGCAGCGTCTGAAACCGGGTGGCAGGGAGAACCAGTATTTTCGGAATATATTAGAAAATACACAGATCCAGAGCATACCTGCGATACCAAATCCGATTGCTGAAAAAAGGCAGATATATCCATGAAAATTGTACGGATAACTGCTGTAATCCCAGTACCGTAAATGGAAAAATGTATTGAGAAGCCATCCGATCACAAGTTCTAAGGCTGTTCCAAGAAGAGCAGTTTTGGTGAATATAGTGATTGGGTGGTATTTTATTTTAGAGCGGAATGTTCTGCCTGATAGATGAGTGGCTCCGGATATTTTTTTGCTGGAATGATGAAAAAAACAGTAAAAGACCACCGCGCCAATCCCATAAACAGGCAGCCATGGACCATAAAAGAAGCCACGGTTGCGAAAAGTATTATCTTTTACAAGAAAAATAAGGGTTTCCCAGAGAAATCCTGAAAAACTTCCCAGAAAGAAGAAGTGGATCAGCAGGGAAATCTTATCCTGTATGGGATTCTGCTCCGGTGCGCAGAGTTTTGAAAAATCCGGAAGATTGGAATGTTTTTTCATATGGATATTATGACCGCAGAAGAAAAGGGATATGTATTTTTGTTTAATAATTCACAGATTTTAAAATGCATCAGACAGATTTTTAGACCAAATTTTTCAGGTACATGTTTTTAAAATTAAGTGATATTTGAATCCAAAATATTTATTTTTTTGATAAAAATGACAAAATACTGTAATAGAGGGAAAAACGCCTTGTAAACTCTCAAAACGTATCTTATAATAAATATCATTAAAGTCTGTATCAGGGAAGGACATGCTTTAAAAAAGGCATCGTCACAAACGGATGGCAGGCAACGAAAACATCAGGAGGAAGAAGATCAATGGATCATGAGAAAGTAATTGTCATTGATTTTGGCGGTCAGTACAACCAGCTGGTTGCGAGACGTGTCAGAGAATGCAATGTTTACTGTGAGATATATTCCTACAAGACGGATATCGCGCAGATCAAGGCAATGAATCCAAAGGGAATCATTCTTACCGGCGGTCCGAACAGTTGCTATGAGGCTGATTCACCGACCTGTTCGAAAGAATTATTTGAACTTGGCGTGCCGGTTTTAGGACTCTGCTATGGTGCGCAGTTGATGATGCACGTACTTGGAGGAAAAGTGGAAAAGGCACCTGTCCGTGAGTACGGAAAAACCGAGGTTACGGTCGATACTTCATCGCCGTTATTTACAGGCGTATCAGAAAATACGATCTGCTGGATGAGTCATTTTGATTATATTTCAAAGGTTGCACCGGGATTTAATATTGTTGCGCATACGGCAGATTGTCCGGTTGCTGCTGCAGAGAATCAGGAAAAAGGATTATTTGCAATCCAGTTTCATCCGGAAGTGCTTCATACACAGGAAGGTACGAAGATGCTTCACAATTTTGTACGTAGCATCTGTGGCTGTGAGGGAACCTGGAGAATGGACTCTTTTGTGGAGCATACGATTAAAGAGATCCGTGAAAAAGTCGGTGACGGAAAAGTATTACTTGCCTTATCTGGTGGAGTGGATTCTTCTGTTGCAGCAGGTCTGTTGTCCCGTGCAATTGGAAAACAGCTTACCTGTGTATTTGTAGACCATGGTCTTCTTCGTAAAAATGAGGGCGACGAGGTTGAAGCAGTATTCGGACCAAACGGACAGTTTGACCTGAATTTTATCCGTGTCAATGCACAGCAGAGATATTATGATAAACTGGCAGGAGTTACAGAGCCTGAAGCAAAACGTAAGATTATCGGTGAAGAATTTATCCGTATTTTTGAAGAAGAGGCAAAGAAAATTGGTGCGGTTGATTTCCTCGCACAGGGAACCATCTATCCGGATGTGGTAGAGAGTGGACTTGGCGGAGAATCCGCAGTTATTAAATCTCATCATAACGTAGGAGGGCTTCCGGACTACGTTGATTTCAAAGAAATCATTGAGCCGCTCCGCGACCTGTTTAAGGACGAGGTAAGAAAAGCTGGACTTGAACTTGGAATTCCAGAAAACCTGGTATTTCGTCAGCCATTCCCAGGACCGGGACTTGGAATCCGAATTATCGGAGAAGTAACAGCTGAGAAAGTAAGAATTGTTCAGGACGCTGATGCAATCTACAGAGAAGAGATTGCAAAAGCTGGACTTGATCGTGATATTAACCAGTACTTTGCAGCACTTACAAATATGCGAAGTGTAGGCGTTATGGGTGATTTCAGAACATATGATTATGCAGTAGCCCTCAGAGCTGTAAAGACAATCGATTTCATGACAGCCGAGGCAGCAGAAATTCCATACGAAGTATTGAATAAAGTCATGAACCGAATTATAAACGAGGTGAAAGGAGTCAATAGAGTATTCTATGATCTGACGAGTAAGCCACCGGGAACGATTGAGTTTGAGTAGCTTGAAAAATCGCGGAAAAGCCCATAAATAAAGGCTTTGCGGGGTGTCGAAAAGACCAAATGGAGTGCAAATGGAGTTTAAAAATTATTTTTTTCTCTTGTTTATATTCCAGATTCACCTGCAAATTTCGTGAAATCAGTTATTCTCATAAAATAAAATTAGAGTAAATATGAAGAACAGTTTGTTTTGATTGAAGTGATTTTCGTCAAGGCAGACTGTTTTTTTGTTGCCTGCATTTAGAAAACAGATACCACAGAAAGGTTCTTTACTTTCGATGAGCTTAAACTCCATGACACAGTAATCACACTGATGGAGAATTAAAAAACAAGAAAATTTGATAAATTTCGGAAAATGATGTCCGATTTTGCATCTGCCAGTACAGAGTATATGAAGAGATAAATATTCAAAACAGAGGAGGTACTGATTATGCAGAATAAATTATTTTTAAAGGCAGCCGATATATGTGAACTTCTGGAAGTAAAACAGACATCGGCTTATGAAATCATCGGAAATCTGAACAAGGAACTGGAAGAACAGGGCTACCTGACGCTTAGAGGAAAAGTTCCGACAAAGTATTTTGTGAAGCGTTTCTATGGAGTGGAAGATACTTGTGAGATTCCACAGGAAGAGGGAAAGGAATGGTTTCATGCGTAAGAGAAAAATGTATTTATCAGTGGAAGACATTGCAGAACTCTTTGGATTATCAGTTTCGTTTGCTTACCGGGTAGTGGAAAGAATGAATGCCGATCTGGCAAGCAAGAACTATTATGTGATTCTCGGTCGGGTGCCAACCCGCTATGTAGAGGACAAGATCTATGGTCTGGAACATGTTGAGCAGTATTTGAAGGAGGATAAAGCGGTATGAGTATGATGCAGGAAAAAATGTATATGGATGTGGATGATGTGTGTGCAATTCTTGGAGTTTCAAAAACTTATGCATATAGTCTGATGCGAGAATATAACAAAGAATTGAAGGCAAAAGGATATATTGTAGTAGCTGGAAAAATCTCTACGAAATTCCTGGCAGAAAAGATTTATGGCATGAAAGTCGAGGATTAGTAATGGGGGTTTACAAAGAAGGAAAAAACTGGAAAGTACAGGTCTATTACAAAGACTGGCAGGGAAACCGAAAAAGAAAACAGAAAAGAGGATTCAGGACCAAGGGTGAAGCTAAGGAATGGAAAAGGATATTCTCCTACTTATCTGAAAACAGTGAACTGCCAGCTGACTGCAATCTTCAATTATGCCATGCGGTATTATAACTTGCAGGATAATCCCTGCAGGAAGGCAGGAGCGATCGGCAAGAGCAAAGGAGAACCGAAGGACTTCTGGATGCAGGAAGAGTTCAATGCTTTTCTGGAGACAGTAAGTGATAAGCCGGAGACAAGAATGGCATTCCTTTTGTTGTACTGGACCGGAATGCGTATCGGTGAATTGCTTGCCCTTACTTATAATGACATCAATCTTGAAGAGAAAACCATATCAATCAATAAATCTTATCAGAGACTGAAAGGAAAGGATATGATCACGCAGCCGAAAACTCCAAAGAGTATCCGTGTGATTACGATGCCGGATTTTCTTGCAGAAGAATTTCGGGAGTATTGCAGTCATTTGTATGGAATTATGAAAAAGGAAAGACTTTTTCGGTTTACCAAATCGCATATGGAACATTGTATGGCTACCGGAATTGAGCGGTCTGGTGTAAAGCGGATACGACTTCATGATCTCCGCCATTCCCATGCCAGTATGCTGGTTGATATGGGGGTGGCTCCATTGGAGATTGCAGAACGCCTTGGACATGAAAAGGTGGAAACCACGTTGAACACTTATTCACATCTGTATCCGTCTACACAGAGTAAATTAGCAGGTTTGCTGGATAAGAAACATGAGGAAGAGGAGGAATAAGCGATGGCTGGTGACAGACATGGAAAACACAACACAACGACCATTTCTTTTCGGGTGAATTCTTATGAAAAAGCAACAATTGAAGAACGAGTGAAAGTGAGCGGAATGAAAAAACAGGATTATATCGTCCGATCATGCATTTACAATCATGTATGTGGTACTATGTCAAGAAAAAGGACTCCTAAAATAGATAAATTTTAAATTCTAATGCTTTGAATAATAATTATTCTCATATTGATTTGGCGATTCATAACCGCAATGACTATGAATTCGTATGGTGTTGTAGAATGTTTCAATATATTCGAAACACAAATCATATGCATGATCATAATCATAAATTAAAGTACGATTTAACCATTCTCTTTTTATTACTGAATGAAAAGATTCTATGCATGCATTGTCCCAAGGTGTGCCTTTCTTTGAATAACTTAGAATCAATCCTTTGGTTAATTTTTTATAAAGTTTGCTTGTATAATGTACTCCTCTATCTGAATGAATAATTACAGGATCTGCTGTTTTTCTGCGCTTTCTAGCCATTTCTATACATTTCAACACTTCTTCTACTTCCAGTGTCTTTGATAGCGTCCATGCAATTATTTTTCTTGAATATAAATCCATTACACTTGTAAGGTATACAAATCCTTCCAAGGTAAATATATACGTTATATCTGTACACCATGCCTCATTTGGCTTGCTTGGTGAAAAGTCTCTTTTTAATATGTTATGTAGCTTTGTTGAAAAATCACTATCAAAGGTTGTTTTTACATATGGCTTAATGTAACAGGCTTTGATACCCATTTCTCGCATATATACGCCTACTGTTCTTTCCGATATTTTTTCACCTTGTTTTTGCATCTCTTTTGCTATCTTTGGTGCACCATAAATTTGATGATTATCGTCATATATAGCTTGAATTGTTTGGATTCTATTTTTCTTTGATATAGATTGCTTGCTAGGTTTTCGATGCAGATAATTGTAATATCCTGATTTTGACAAATGTAGCTTACTTAGCACTCCAGTCACTGAAAAATCTTTGTCGACTTTAGACTCTTCAGAGACAAGACAGTACAGAACTTGTGTTATTCTCCCAGAATGCTGATGGCTTTTTTTAGGATTTCAAGAGCATCTTGCGTATCCTTTAATTCACGTTTTAAACGCCTGTTTTCAAGCTCGGCCTCTGTTAGATTCCCTGAACCTTTAAATGTTGCCTGGTTGTTATTGGCTTTAGCTTCCTGCTTCCATCTATATAAAGTACTATCTCCAATACCTAAATTTTTCGCACATTCTTTACGACTTAGTTCTGGATGTGTTAAACAATAATTGACTGCATTTTGTTTAAATTCTTGATCAAACTGTTTCTTTTTATTTGCCATTTTCTTTTGCCTTCCTTCGTCTGTAAATCATCCTCTTTCTATTGTACCACTGGTGTAAATTTTCTCTTTTTGACTAGTCCTATTTATATGCTAACATCACATATTCTGTATGTACCATTGAATCAAAGGACTCTTTACCTATACATTCTCTATCCTCGTTGATTTCAACCAACAGATCATCTTCGTATTTCTTTTTGAGGATCTCTACTTCTTTTTTGACACTTTTTCTTTTATTGGCATTTGCCTTCTGATGCGTACTGTCTCCAAATACCGTTGTGAAATCGACAAAGCCATAATCAACGGCCTGTTCTAATATTTCCATAAAGATTTCCTGGAATATAGTTGAATCTTTATATCTACGAATATAGTTCTGAGACCATGTAGAAAAGTTTGGAATCTTCTCATCAATACTTAATCCAAGAAACCAGCGATATGCCAAGTTGACTTCGATCTCCTGACATGTCTTGCGCATAGAATTGATTCCAAACACGATATTTATGATAAGCATTTTAAAAAGAACCACAGGATCGATACTCGGTCTGCCGTGACGACTGTAAAGATGCTGAACCTTCGGATAAATAAACCGAAAATCAAGAGCCTCTTCCATCTTACGAACCAAATGATCCTGTGGTACTAATTCATCTAATGTATAATAAATCATGCAATCTAATTTTGCATTGTTTCTGTTAGTCATAGCCATTGTGATATCCTCCATAAACCCTCTATAATTATATCATTTTTGGCATAATAAATGGCAGAAACGTCGACTATTTTTGGGTTTATGAAGTACGTTTCTGCCACAGATATTCTATCAGATTTTAAAAAGACTGTCGACGGTCACTTTGTCAACAGTCTGCAAGGAAGTCTTAAGCGACTTCCTTTCAGACTGTTGACAAAAGCCTATACCTTTTCGTAAGGACATAGGCTTTTTATTGTATATAGGCAATTTTCGAAATGAAATTGTCTTTTTTTGTATATTTTGAAGGATATATTGAATTTTTTGATGACTTTCTTCTATATTTTCCTCTCCAAAGGGACATTTTCTTCAGATTATGGCACGCAAAAATCAACCAAGCATTCTGTTGGTTTTTCTTCAAGCCTTTCAACCTTGTGAAACGTAGTCCATTGTTTTCTTTACAGTCCGCAAATACTCGTTCAATGGTTTCTTTTCTCTGTGGATAAATTTCTTTCCATTCCATAGTATGACGGATCTCATCGGCATATTCTCTAAACTCTTCCCATAGGTGACGTTCGATAACTTTTGTCATGTTCTTACTCTTTGTACATTTGTTTCTAAGAGGACAATCCTTGCAGTCTTTTGGATCCGATTTATATTGTCTGTATCCATTTCTTGTAGTAGTTGTATACATTAGGATCTTATCATTTGGACATAGATAACAGTCGTATTCTTCATCATATACATATTCGTATTTTTTAAAGAAGCCTTTTTTGGTCATTGGTCTTTTATATGGCATATAAGGAATCTGATCATTCTGTACAATGGCTCTGCATATTGCGGGTGTCATGTATCCGGCATCTAACGAAACATTCTTAATCAGGTATCCATATTTTCCATTGATCAATTCTTCATAGGCATCAAAAAAACTAACACTATCATGTACATTTCCAGGAACTGTTGTAACTGCCAGTACGAACGAATTCTTATCGCAGAAAGTTTGATGCGAGTACGCAAAACATTTCTCCTTCTCACCTTTATGGAAGCAGCCACTTTCTGGATCTATAGTGCTTTCTGTAATTGTTTTAGTTGAAGTTTTTTTTACTTCTTCACCCGTTTCCTCATCGTGTACAT
>OLGE01004395.1_pt1 | contig 10238 bp, 8 predicted proteins | sample 1605151 | NCBI WGS metagenome assembly OLGE01 (sample SAMEA3888912, study PRJEB22519) | human gut metagenome | biome: human gut; feature: human-associated habitat; material: faeces | place: Denmark | collected 2010
CGCACTTCGAGTGTGTGTTCCACATGCCGCCCGCGAGCTTCACGAGCTTGCCGATGTGCCCGACGAGCAGCGCACCGCAGAAGCCGAGCGTACGGCAATGCTCCAGCGCGTCGCCGATGAAATTGCTGGTCAAAACGGCGGTGCGCGGGTCGAGGCCGATGGACGCGCGGATGAAATCCGCGCCATAGTTGCCCGGCGTGAGCAGGACATAGTCCGCGCCGTTCGCCCGACGCTGCCGCAGCTCGACATGGATGGTGTCGACGAGGGCCTGCTCGCTCATCGGCTCGACGATGCCGGTCGTACCGAGGATGGAAATGCCGCCGACAATGCCGAGGCGGGGGTTGAAGGTCTTTTTTGCGAGCGCCTCGCCCTCCGGCACAGAGATCATGACGGCCAGACCGCCGCGATAATCGCAGAGGCGCATGACCTCTTCGACGTTTTCGCGGATCATGCGGCGCGGGACGGAGTTGATGGCCGCCGCGCCGACCGGCTGGTCGAGCCCGCGCTTCGTCACGCGGCCCACGCCCGCGCCGCCGTCGATCGTGACGCCGGGTGTTTCCGTGCGTTGGACGGCTGCAAACACGAGGGTATCGTGCGTGACGTCCGGATCGTCGCCGCTGTCCTTGCGGATGGCGCAGGAGACGGTATCGGGGGTTCTCATGATCTCGAGCACGTCCAGCGTCAGGGAGACGCCCTTTGGCGTGAGCAGATCGATGGTTCGTTTTTCGTGGCCGGTCAGGAGCATCCAGGCCGCCGCTTTCGCGGCGGCAGCGGCGCAGGAGCCGGTCGTATAGCCGAGACGGAGCTTTTTCCCGTCCTTGATGACGTATTCTTCCATCTCAGCGCCGGATCTGGTAGAGCATCGCGTTGCAGATCGCGGCGGCGACATTGCTGCCGCCCTTGCGCCCGCGCGCGACGATATAGGGCGCGCGGCAGTTCGCGATGACGAGCTCCTTGCTCTCAATGACGTTGACGAAGCCGACCGGCACACCGATGATGAGTGCCGGGTGCAGCTTGTCCGCTTCCATCAGGGCCTCGAGCGAGACAAGGGCCGTCGGCGCGTTGCCGATGGCAAAGATGCAGGGCTTCGGCAGCTGCGCGGCCCGCTCCATCGAGACGATGGCGCGGGTGACACCGCGCGCTTTTGCCTCCGCGGCAACGTCCGGATCGGACATGAAGCAGTGGACTTCCCCGCCGAGGGAGGCCAGAATGGTCTTGTTGATGCCGGCCTTCGCCATCTGCGTATCGGTGACGATGTCGCAGCCGGCGCGCAGCGCCTCGATTCCCTTCGTGACCGCGTGGTCGGAGAAGACGAGATTGTCGGCATAGTCAAAGTCGGCAGTCGTGTGGATAGCGCGCTTGATGACGAGCTCGTTTTCAGGGTCGAGCTTACGGTCTCCCAGCAGCTCGGTGATGATCTCGAAGCTGCGGCGCTCAATGTCCATCGGTCTGATCTGTTCCAGCATGGTGTTTCCCCTTTCGGCACGCGTCCAGAAAGCGGACGGCAAAGGATGGATTCGCGTAAAAATGGAAATGCGGATAGCCCGCGTAGAGGGTGTCCGTGGCGAAGACGCACGGCCAGCTGCGGCCGAAGGGCTTCGCCGCCGTGAAGGCGTCTCCGGTCTGCTCCGCATCCCAGTGGTGGAATTCGTGTGCAGGGATGGATCCGCCCGCGCGGCAGAGCAGGTTGTCCCGCTCGGCCGTCAGCGTGACGTAGCCAAAGCGTGCGAGCTTCCCGGCGTCGAAGCAGCGACCCGGCAGAAAGCCCACCATCGGATGCTCCCCGATAGCCTCTGTCAGGTACATAAAGCCGCCGCATTCGGCAATGCAGGGCAGCCCCGCCTCCAGCGCGGCGCGGACGCTGCTGCACATGGAGTGATTTTCGCTCAGCTGCGCGGCATAGAGCTCCGGATAGCCGCCGCCGAGATAGAGGCCGTCGAGTCCGGCGGGCAAGGCGCTGTCAGAGAGCGGAGAAAACGGCACGAGCTCCGCGCCGACCGTCCGGAGCAGGCCGAGGCTGTCTTCATAGTAAAAGCAGAACGCATTGTCCCGCGCAACACCGATGCGCACCGGTGCGCCGGGCGCCGGAAGCGTCGGCGGCACAACGTCCAGCGCTGGCGCTTCGCGCGCGATGGTCAGCAGCGCGTCCAGATCGATCGTCTGCTCGGCCTCAGCGGCGAGGCGCTGCATTTTTTCGCGCAGATCTGCGACCTCCGCCGCAGTCACAAGGCCGAGATGGCGGCTTTTCAGCGCGCAGTCCGGCAGATTCGGCAGAAAGCCGCACGCCTTGACGCCAAGGCGGTCTTCCAGCGCACGCGCGAGCGGCGCGTAGGTCATCGCGGTGCAGCCGTTGAGGATGACGCCGCAGATGCGGTCGTCCGGCAGAAAGTCCAGAAAGCCGCGTACCGACGCCAGCACCGAGAGTGCCGCGCCGCGCGCGTTCACAACGAGGACCACGGGCGAGACCGTCTTCTGCGCGAGTTCGTAGGTGCTGGCGCGCGTACTGGTCAGGCCGAGGCCGTCGTAATAGCCCATGACGCCCTCAATGACCGTGACATCACAGCCGGAGGCATTCTGCGCGAGGAGGAAGCGAAGCGTATCTTCGTCGAAGAAAAACGGATCGAGATTCGAACTTTTGGCCCCGATGATGCGGCTATGGAACATCGGGTCAATATAATCGGGGCCGCATTTCGCGGCGGCGACTGAAAGGCCGCGGTTCACGAGCGCCTGCAAAACGGCACAAGTCACGGTCGTCTTGCCGCAGCCGCTGTTCGTCCCGGCGAGGATCAGACGCGGAAGATTTTGCTGCATAGGCTCACTCCGATCGGACAAGAATTGTGGCAAAATAGCTGACATTTTCCGGGATCTCCCGCAGATCGCGGAAGACCCGCTCGCTGGGCAGGCCGCAGTCGGCGACCATCGAGGCCCGCTTCAACAGACCCGCGCGCCCCAGCGCTGCAACGGTCTCGTGGATGGCGGAGCCGGATTTCATCAGCACCTTCGTGCCCGGGAGGGCCAGCGCCGCATCCAGATCGCAGCTCGCCGGAAGGATGTGGAGCGGCTGCTCCATCTCGGTCAGGCTCTGCCCGAGGCGGGCCGCCACGGCGGCGGCGCTCGTCACGCCTGGGAGCATTCTGGCCGGAAACCCGTCCCGCTCGATCTCCGCGAAGATGTAATACGCCGTAGCGAAGAGGGCGACGTCACCGAGGTTGACCATCGCAACGTCTCTTCCCTGCCGCAGCTCGGCCTCGACGGCGGACGCCGCCGCGCGATAGCTTTCCGCCCGGACGGCAGCGTCATGCGACATCGTGAATCGGAGCGGCAGAACGGATTTTCCGGTCAAATCGACCGCGCCGCGCGCGATGTCGAGCGCGAGCATCTGGCCGGACGCCGTCTGCGGCGCGGCGATGACGGGCGTGTTCTCCAGAACGCGGACGGCCTGGAGCGTCAGCAGCTCCGGGTCGCCGGGCCCGACGGAGACGGCATAGAAGGTTCCGGTTTGTTCGCTCATCTGGCACCTCCGGGGACAAATTCCAAGGAATCGAAGCAGGGATCGTATTTTCCCGGCTCCATGCGATAGAGCACCGCGATATAGTCGGGCGTGAAAATTTCCGAGGGCGGGCCGACGCGGTCGATCCGGTCGCCCGCGACGCAGACGACGGTATCGGAGACGCGGGCGGCAAGATCCAGCTCGTGCAGGGACATGAGGACGGCGAGGTGCTCCTCGCGCACCATGCGCTTGAGGATGGTCAGCAGCTCCAGCTTATAGCGGATGTCGAGAAAACTCGTCGGCTCGTCGAGGACGATGAGCTCCGGCTGCTGGCAGAGGGCCCGGGCAAGCAGGACGCGCTGCCGCTGGCCGTCGCTGATGGACTGGAAGGGCCGGTCGGCAAAGTCGAGCGCGTCGGTCTCGCGGAGGCTCTGCTCGACGATGGCCTTGTCCTCCGGGCGGAGGACGCCGAGATGGCCGGTGTAGGGATAGCGGCCGGTGCTGACGACGTCGCGGCAGGTCATGAGCTCGGGGTCCATGCGGGCCGTCATCAGGATGGCCATGCGGCGGGCGACGTCGCCCCGGCTGCGGCTGCGCATGTCCGCGCCGTCGAGGAAGACTGAGCCGGAAATGGACGGGAGCTGGCCGATGATGGTCTTGAGGATGGTCGACTTGCCGGAGCCGTTCGGGCCGATGAGCGTGACGATCCTGCCGCGCTGTACCGAGAGGGCGACCTTGGAGATGAGCGTCTTGCCGTTGTAGCCGACGGACAGGGCATCGGTTTGCAGATAATCCATCACTGCGCCCCCTTTCTGTGGAGCATCATATAGATGACGACCGGCGCGCCGAAGACCGCTGTGACGGAGCTGATGCTGACCTCGGTGGGCGCGAAGGCCGTGCGCGCGATGAGGTCGCAGAACAGGCAGAACGCGCCGCCGCCGAGGAAACAGGCCGGGATCATCAAAAGCGGCTCTGCGGACTTAAAAAGGGACTTCATCAGGTGCGGCACGGCGATGCCGACGAAGGAGATCGGGCCGGCAAAGGCCGTGACGCAGGCGGAGAGCACACTGGAAAGTAAGATCAGCGCCGCACGGAACGCGCGCAGCGGCACGCCGAGATTCTGCGCGTAGACCTCGCCCAGCTGATAGGCCCGGAGGGGCTTGGAGAGCAGGAACGTCAGGATCAGGGCCCTGCCGCAGACCACGGCCATCGTGCGGACATTGTCCCAGCTCATGCCGGAGAAGGAGCCGAGGGACCAGTTGTGCAGGTTGACAATGTTGCTGTCGTCGGCAAACGTGACGAGAAAGTCCGTCAGCGCGGAGCAGATATAGCCGATCATCACGCCGCAGACGACGAGCAGGCTCATCCGGCGGACGCGCCGCGAGATGAGCAGGACAAAGCCCATTGAGAGCATCGCGCCGACAAAGGCCGCTGCGATCAGCGCGGCGGAGGACGACGTGACGCCCCGGCTGAGCAGCAGGATCATCGTGACCGCGACCGTGAACTTGGCCCCGGACGAGATGCCGAGGACGAAGGGCCCGGCGATTGGATTGTGGAAAAACGTCTGCAGCAGGAAGCCCGAGACGGAGAGGGCGCCGCCGAGAATCATCGCCGCAAGCAAGCGGGGCAGGCGGATATTCAGCAGGATGCGGCGCTGCGTGAGGTCGCCGCCGCCGTGGAGAACCGCCCATATTTCAGACGCGGGGAGCCGGACGCTGCCCGCGAGAAGATTCCAGATCAAAAAGGTAACAAGCAGGACGAGGAGCAGCAGGAAACCGCCCCATGTGTGAAGTTTGCGGGTATGTTCCATGCTGCTCCTCCTGTTATGATAATTTTTTTAGGAACCGGAGATCGGCGGCGTCCGGGTTGTTCAAAACGGCGTGGACGTCGAGGATCATGTCGCCGAGGGCGAGCGATTCCTGATAGAAGTTTTTCGTGATACACCAGACATTGCCGGTCTGGACGGCTTTAAAATCCGCAAACAGCGGACTTTTGGCGAGCAGCTCATCGATGGAGGCAATCCCGCCGTCGATGGTGCTGTTGTAGATGAGGACGTCGGCGTCCAGGGCGGTGTCGTAAAAGGACTCCATCTGGATGGTCATTGTGGACAGGGCGTTTTCCTCGCCGCTCTCGTCGAACGAGACGTAGTCGCCGCCCGCCATCCGGATGGCCTTGGCGATATAGTCGCCGGATTTGCGGACATTGACTGCGCCGGACGTCGTGATGTAGAAGAACGCGACGGTCTGGCCCGTCGGCTCCTGGTCGAGCACGGGCGCGAGCGCAGCGATGAGGTCATCATAATATGCGCAGGCCGCGTCCTCTCTGCCGAGCAGGGCGGCATAGAGCTTCAGCCACTCCATGCGGCCCAGCGGCTCCGGCTCGTAGCTTGAGCGCTCGATGAGCACGGGGACGCCGATGCGCTCGAGCTGCTCGATGACCTCGGGCGTATGGTAGATCATCGTGTTCTCGATGGCAAGGTCGCAGCCCGCAGCGAGGATCGTCTCATAGTCCGGGGCGGAATATTTGCCCGCGTAGACCATCGTCCCGGCCTGCATCGCGGCCTTGGCCTCGTCGATATACCAATCCGCCTCCTTCTGGCCGCTGAGGGCGATGGCGTCAATGGCGTCCAGCTGCCGGAAATAGTCCATCGCAGCGGTCGCGACCAGATAGATGTGCGAAAGGGGCCGGGTCAGGACGGTCACATCCGCGGGGACGCCGTCCGGCACGGGCGCGTCCCCGGCGACGACGAGGAATGTTTGATCGTCGCCGATCGTGAGGCGCGTATAGTCCTCGCCCGCGTAGGAAACAGAAAACTGCGTGGCGTATTGAAGCGGGAGCGTCCGGTCAAACGTCAGGTCGTCCCACGAAACCGCGCTTGCCGGCTCGCTCTGCGCCGGTTCCGGCGCGGCGGTCTCCTGCTGCGGCGCGGCGCAGGCCGCGAAGGCCAGCAGCAGCGCGGCGAGGAGCGCTATAAAGAGCTTCTTCATTCGGCAGCGGTCAGCGTCGCAGAATCGAAGTTCAGCGTGTACTCGATCTCATGCGGGGTGCTCATCGCGGTGGTGTCGCCGATGACCGTGAGCTCGGTGTCAAAGGCCGCGACGGGGATCTCAAATGTGGAGCCGGGCTCGGTCGTGAGGACGTCATAGCGTTCGCCGTCCACGAGCATATAGTCATATTTGCTGCTGCTCCAGACGACGGTAGCCACGGCCTTGCCGTCCGCGACGGTCAGCGTGCAGGGAGACTGGATATAAGCCTTGCCGGAGCCGCCTGCGAAGGTCAGCTCGGCGGTGTAGGTGCCGTCGGCCAGGGCGAGATCGTCGACGGTCTTGCCGGATTCCTCGACGGGAACGGGGTTGGAGACGGAGACCTTGTGGTCGTACCACGTGCCCTTCTTGCCGATGAGCGCGAGGTCAAATTCCTCGTCCAGCGTAGGAACGGGGATGTCGAAGCCGAAGACCTCGTCAGAGAGGCCGTCGGAATAGGTAACGGTGTCGGTGGTGGGCTGGAGCAGCTCGGCCCCTTCCTTTTCCGCGTCTTCCTTGACGCCGGGGAAGAGGTTGAGGATGCTGGTGCCCGCAAGGCTGACGTGGATAGTCATCTCGCCGTTTTCGACGGTGAGCGTGCCCTTGCCGTCGCAGGCCTCATTGGCATGGAACATGGAGCTGTCGGTGTTGAAGTCGGCAGTATAGACGCCGTCGGGCAGGGCCGGTTCGGCGGGCTGCTCCGGTTCCGCGGGCGTCTCTTCTTCGGCGGACGCATCCGCATCCTCCGCAGTCTCGTCGGTTTCGGGTTCGGCGGGCTGTTCGGTCTGCACGGTCTGTTCCAGCTCTGCAGGTTCGGTCTCTGCGGGCTTGGCCGCGCAGGCGGTCAGCAGCGCGAGCAGCATCAGCGCAGCGAGCGCAAGGGCGATGGTCTTTTTCATGATGGTTCCTCCTGAATGGCGCTTGGCTCCGGGGCAGGTCTTCCCCACCCCGGAGCTCAGTTTAAGTCAAATTAGGCGTTCAGCGAGTCGATCGCAGCCTTGGTGTGGGCGACATAGAGCGCCTGCACATCGGCGATCTCGCCGAGGCCGTGGATCTGGCAGTCGACGGTGAAGCCAGCGGCTTCGAACATGGTCTTCCAGGAATCTTCCTCGGAACCGGCCATATCGTTGTTGGCGTGGTCGCCGGCGACGACCATCAGCGGGCGCAGCACGACATTGGTATAGCCTGCAGCCTTGACGGCCTCGATGACAGCCTCGCAGGCGGTCTCTTCCGGCTCGCCCTCGACGGTGCCGATGAAGACGTTCTCATAGCCGAGGTTCTGCATCTGGGTCTGCATCTGGCTGTACGTCACCTTGGCAACGTGTGCGGTGCCGTGACCCATGAACACGAACGCGGTACCGGCGTCCTTGGCGGCATCAAGGCTCTCGAAGCCGGAATCGGCAACAGCCGCAGCGGTGATGGCCTTGGCAACAGCTTCCTTGTCGGCATTGATGACGGTAGCGTCGGAGCCGACTTCGCCAAGCAGCGGCTCGGCAATGGAGACGGATTCAAACTTGTCCTTATACTGCTCGATGGCTTCGCACATCTCGTCATACTCTGCGCCATGCATCAGGTGCGTCGGCTGGACAACGAGGTTCTTGACGCCGTTGGCGACGGCACGATCGAGCGCCTGATCCATGTTGTCGATCTTCTCGCCATCGCGGGCCTGCACGTGGTTGATGATGATCTGCGCGGTGAAGGCGCGGCGGACGGACCAGTCGGGATACGCGGCCTGCAGGGCGTCTTCGATGCCCTTGATGTCGGCAACACGGCTGTCATTGTAGGACGTGCCGAAGGAGACAACGAGCAGCTCGTTCTCGCCGATCTCATCCTGATTGCGCGCATCGTCGAGCGTAGCGTCGCCGGTATCGAGGCCGAAGTAGTCGGGGCTGGCCTCGTCGCCTTCGACGAGCTCCTTCTGCGCATCGGTCAGGGCGTCCCAGGCGGCCTTGGCCGCTTCGCACTGGGCGTCGGTCTCATCGGTGCGGGACTGGACATAGATCGCGTCGATCAGGGCGGCGACATTGTCGGCGGCTGCCTGATCCAGCTCTTCCTGAGAGGGCTGCGGCTCTTCCGGGGTCTGCTCCTCGGCGGGCGTGGTCTCTTCGGGGGTAGTGGTCTGTTCGGTTTCTGCGGGGTCTACGGTGGGGGTCTCGTCCGCGCTGCTCTTGCAGGCGGAGAGGAGGCTCAGCAGCATCACGGCTGCGAGCACAAGCGCGAGGGTCTTTTTCATGTGAGGTCTACCTCTTTTCTAAAATGTTCTGAAAAATATAAAAACGGCTGCGCTGGCGCAGCCGTTCTCCCTAGCCGTATCGAATGTCGTCTTCCAAAGCGGAAGACCATACAAACTTGCAGGAAGGCCGACCCGTGGACAGCGGATCTGAGATTCCACGCCAAGGCAGGTCTCCTGACTTCGTTCTTCGCGGCTCTGCCCTTCCCGGTTTCCCAGTGGTAAGGACGCACACACCGGCCATCTGGCCGGTCCGGCGCTTCCTTTGCAGGTCCGCTCCCGTACACAGTGACTGCATCGCTCCGGATTCTCACCGGATTCCCTTTTCATCCGCCTTGCGGCGGACACCTTGGCGCTACAATTTTATATTGTTTCAGACAGTCCACATTATAACACGCATCGGAAAAGAGTCAACCGGAGAAATCGACAGTTTTCCCCGGTCGGCAGCCGCATTTCCCGGCGAGAATGCCCGAAAACGGGAAAGTGCCCGGCGGACACAGGGTCCGCCGGGCGCTTTGGGCGTTCCGCAAGAGATTACTGCATAAACGTGCCCGCGATCATCTGGTCGATGTAGGCGAGGTACTTCTCCTGCACGTCGGCGGGAACAAGATCGCTCAGCGCGCCGGCGGAGAGGGTGTTGTTCTGCAGCGTGCCGTAGAGCGTCGCGCCGCCGAAGGTGCCGTCGATGACAGCCTGCATGGAGGCGACGATCATGGCGGAGTTGTCGGTGACCTGAGAGCAGATGATGCACTCGTTCTGGCCGAGGATGTCGGCAGGCTGGCCGATGTCGTAGATCTTGACTTCGCCCGCGGCGGCGTTGGCCGCGTCGATGGCCTCGCGCGCGCCGGAGTCGACGGCGGAAGCGTCGCCGAAGAAGACGTCAGCGCCCTGGGCGATCAGCTCAGTGGCAAATTCCTTGCCCTTCGGGGCGTCGGAGAAGGAGTTGGCATAGGGGACATTGAGCAGCTCGACGGTCTTGCCTTCCTGCTCGGCGACGTACTTGGCCGCCTCTTCAAAGCCCGCGATCTTGCCCTTGGTGGTGTCGAGCTCCATGCCACCGATGAAGCCGAGCTTGCCGCTCTCGGTCATGAGGCCGGCGAGGGCGCCCGCGATCCAGCCGATCTGCTGCGCGTTCGGGAGCAGGGAGGAGACGTTGCCGTTGACGGCCTTGTCGGGGGTATCTTCCGCACCGTTCAGCAGGGCGAAGGCCACGTCGGGATATTCCTCAGCCGCCTGCAGGACGGCGTCGGTGTACTGGTTGCCGGGGGCGTAGATCATGTCGTAGCCGAGGGTGCAGTAGGCGACGATGGAATCATAGTAGGCGTCCTGCGAGATGGAGTCGGTGACCTCGGTCTCCCAGCCCATCTTTTCGGCCGCGGCGATCATGGCGTTGTAGCAGGCCGCGCCCCAGCCGCCGTCGTTGATGCTGGAGTCGCAGATCATGGCGACCTTGTAGGCAGAGCCGTCGTCCTTCATGACTGGGACAATCTCATCG
>OLGE01004396.1_pt1 | contig 10236 bp, 8 predicted proteins | sample 1605151 | NCBI WGS metagenome assembly OLGE01 (sample SAMEA3888912, study PRJEB22519) | human gut metagenome | biome: human gut; feature: human-associated habitat; material: faeces | place: Denmark | collected 2010
CCGCCATCGTAATGCCCTTGTCGATGGCCATGCCCTCGATCTGGTGGAACATGGGCGAGTGCGTGGCGTCGACCTCGTCCTTGCGGTACACGCGGCCGGGAGCAAGGATACGAATGGGCAGCTCGCGCGTTTCCATCGCGTGGATCTGCATGGGAGAGGTCTGCGTGCGCAGAAGAATGGAGCTGTCGTCACTGAAGTAGAACGTATCGCTCCACTCGCGGGCGGGGTGGCCCTCCTCCACGTTGAGCTTGGTGAAGTTGTACTCGGCAAGCTCCACCTCGCGGTCTTCGAGGATCTCAAAGCCCATGCCGACGAAGATGTCCTTGATCTCGTCGAGCACCTGATACATCGGGTGCTTCACGCCGATCTTTTCCTGCTTGCCGGGAATGGTGACGTCCACGGCCTCTTCCTTGAGCTTGCACTCCATGGCCTTGTCGGCAAGCTCACTTGCCTTTTTCTCGATGCCCGCCTCCAGTGCGGCGCGCACCTCGTTGGCAAGCTGCCCGATCACGGGACGCTCTTCGGCGCTGAGCTTGCCCATCTGCTTTAAAACGGCGGTCAGCTCGCCCTTCTTGCCAAGATAACGGACGCGCAGCGCTTCGAGATCCTCTGCCTTGGCGGCGTCGGCGATCGCTTCGAGCGCCGCTTTGCGGATCGCTTCCAGTTGCTGTTTCATATCATTTCTCCTTTTCAGGTAAAAATTTGCAGGTGTCGTATAACAAAGGCGGCAGGGACAAAAAAATAGTCTCTCCTCCCGACATTCGGGACGAAAGACTTCTTCCGCGGTACCACCCTGATTCACGCCCGCAGGCGCGCACTCTTTTGCCCGTAACGGGGGCTGACCGGCCGCGCATTTCCTCGCGGCTGCTCGGGGGCGAACCAAGCGACATCCCGCAGACCGGCTCCCAGCCGCCGACCGGTCCTCTCTACGCGGAACAAACACGCTATTTTCCCTTTCACAGCATTTGTCTAAGTGGTACTTATATCACAGAAAAAAGGAACTTGCAAGGGGGAATTTGCCCCTTGCCGGCAAAAAAGCGGCAAAAGCGCAAAATATCGCGCATTTTCCTCTGCGCGCTCCCCTTTTCCTGCCCAAAACGCGGAAAAACCGCACTTTACAACGTGCAAAAACGTGGTATACTATAATAGTTATTTACAAAACCACCGTGGCTGCTCTCGCAGCCGGATAAGGAGAACGATCATGGACGAAAGAAAGCGTCTTTACAAGTCCCGCAACAACAAGATGATCTGCGGCGTCTGCGCAGGCATCGCAGACTACTTCAACATTGACCCGTCGATCGTGCGCGTGCTCTGGGCGGTCCTCGCTCTGGCCGCCGGTACCGGCGTGCTCGCCTATATTGCCTGCGCGATCATCCTGCCCGAGGGCGACACCGAGGTCTGACCGCTTGACAATCCGCGCAAAAAAGATATACTAAATCCTGTTTGCCGCGCGAAACGGCAGAAAAAGATGTAAAACGCGAAGGGAGCTTCCTTTTATGGCGACTTATCCGATGCATGTCGCGGGTCTTGACCGCGACTTTCCCATCTGCAAGGTAACGGACGATCTTTATATCGGTGCTTTCATCATGTTCGGCGACGCGGAGCTGACCGTGCGCTGCGCAGAAGAGCTCTTGAAGCTCGCCGAGGGCGTCGACTACGATTACCTCTTCACCGCTGAGGCAAAGTCCATCCCCCTCATCCACGAGATGGCGCGCCAGAGCGGCGCGAAAAAGTATTTTATCGCGCGCAAGGGCCCCAAGGTCTACATGCCCGATCCCATTTCCGTGGAGGACAAGTCCATCACCACCGTCGCCCAGCAGAAGCTTTTCCTCGGCTCTGACGACGCGGGCCTCATCCGCGGCAAGAAGATTTTGCTCGTCGACGATGTCATCTCCACTGGCGGCTCGCTCAAGGCGATGGAAGCACTCGTCGAAAAGGCGGGCGGCACCGTTACGGGCCGCATGGCCGTTCTCGCCGAGGGCGGCGCAGCCGACCGCAAGGACATCCTGTTCCTTGAAAAGCTGCCCGTCTTCAACGCCGACGGCAGCGTGAAGTAAAAAGATTCAATCACAGAAGCGCAAAGCGCCTTTCAAAGAGCTTTCTTTGAAAGGCGCTTTCTCTGTTATTCGGTGATCTCCTCGCAGACCGTCGGCGATGTGGGCCTTGCTTCGGCCTCCGGCGCTGTTCTTAGTCCGCTCAAACCGCGGCGGCAGAGCACGCAGCCCGCCGCGCATACGGCGGCCATGACGGCAAGGAACTGCCACTTCTCCGCAAAACCGCCCAAAAGCCCCAGCGGGTCGTTCATTGCGTTGAACGCGGCGTGCGCGGCGATCGTGGGCAGGATGCTCCCCGTGCGATAGCGAATATAGCCGAAAAGCAGGCCCATGAGAAACGCGTAGCCGATCTGCACCGGCGTTCCGTGGATGAATCCAAAGAGTACCGCTTGCAGTACAATTGCGATCCACACCGGCATGGCCCGTTCCAGCCGCGACTGGATGACGCCGCGGAACACGAGCTCCTCCGCAAGCGGCGCGCCGGCCACCACGGCAAGCGCCGGGATCAGCCCCGTCTCTGTGCTCAGGCGCATGGCTTTTCCATATTCCTCCATCCAGCTTTCCGGCAGCAGGGCAAGCACCAGACTGACCAGCACATAGAGGCCGACCGCGCCGAAGGCGCAGAAGCCCACCGTCCAGCCCGAGCAGTGACGAAGGCCCGCCGCCTCGGATAGCGGCTTTTTCCGCAGCAGGAACCACAGCAGCAGTACCGCGGCGATGATCAGACACGATAGCAGCGTGAGCGCCGACAGGCCGTCAAGAAGCCGCTCCGCCACCGCCTGCGCCCCCTGTGCAAGGTCCGCTCCCCTATTGATCGCCGCATCGGCAGCGATACCGATCCCATAGACAAAGGGCAGCAAAACCTGCACCGCCACGAAAAAGAGCTGATACAAAGCGGATCTCCCCAGCGCAGCCAAAACGCCCTTTGCGGAATAGGAATGCTCGGTTTTCATATCTTCCCCCTCCTTGTCCGGTCCTAAAATTGCCGCAGCCTCCATTTTGTGTGCGGGCCACTTCAAGCAAGCCCGGCGCAGTGAATGCCAGCGCGTTTTATTCGTCTTTTAGTTGAAAATATTCATTTATCTCTATACCGTTTGTTTAATTATACTGTATTATCAGATGCTTGTAAACAGCATTTTGTGAAAAGCAATCTTTCGGCAACGGCCTGTATTTGTCCGGTCCATCATACAGTTTATGATACAGTGAACTTCTGCATTCTTCTCACTTTTCGTCAGTTTTACTAAAAATATTTTAGCTTTTTCTGCTGGACAAGTGCAAAAGAACGTAGTATCCTATAAAAAATAAACGAGGAAGATAGATGATTCATCCGATAAACTGGTCAAACACAACAAAATAAGGAGGAAAACGCATGGCATACCGGGAAAGCTACGCAGGAAAGATCAACCGCAAGCTGAACAAGAAGCTCCACGTCGTCGAGGTGGCCTCGGGACGGCAGAAGGCCGACCTCGTGCTCAAGAACGCGACGTATGTGAACGTCTTCTGCAACGAGCTCAGCCATGGCGACATCGCCGTGGCCGAAGGGCTGATCGCAGGCATGGGCGAGCATTACGAGGGCGCGGTCGAGGTCGACATGGGCGGCAAGCTCGTGCTGCCCGGCTTTGTCGACGCGCACATCCACTTAGAGAGCGCGCTCGTCTCCCCCAAAGAGTTTGCCAACGCCGTCATTCCGCACGGCACCACGACCGTCATCACCGACCCGCACGAGATCGCCAATGTCATGGGCACCGACGGCATCGAGTATATGCTGCAGGCGACGGAAGATCTGCCCGTTGACGTGCGCTTCATGCTCCCCTCCTGCGTGCCTGCGACGCCGCTCGACGAATCCGGCGCGGTGCTCGATTACCGCGCGATCGACTCGTTCTACGAGCACAACCGCGTCGAGGGTCTGGCCGAAATGATGAACTATGTCGGCGTCGCGAACGCCGACGAGCAGGTGCTCGAAAAGATCGTCGCCGCGCAGGCGCACCACAAAAAAATCGACGGCCACGCCCCCGGCCTTTCGGGCAACGACCTGAACGCCTACATCGCCGCCGGCGTCTATTCCGACCACGAGTGCAGCACCGTGGAGGATGCCATCGCCAAGCTCGAGCGCGGACAGTACATCATGATCCGCGAGGGCACGGCCGCGCGCAACCTCGACGCGCTGCTCCCGCTGCTCACACCGCAGTATTACACCTACTGCATGTTCTGCACGGACGACAAGCACCCCAATGATCTGCTGGAAAAGGGTCACATCGACTACATCATCAAGAAGGCCATCGCCGCGGGCGTGGACCCCATCATCGCCGTCAAGTGCGCGAGCCATCATGCTGCCCGCTACTTCCTGCTCAACAACCGCGGCGCCATCGCGCCCGGCTTCCTCGCCGACTTCGTTATCATCGACAACTTCCGCGACTTCAATATTCTCGAGGTCTACAAGAAGGGCAAGCTCATGTTCGACGGCAAAGAGGTCGCGCCCTTTGAGGCTCCCGAGATCGACCCGCATCTCATCAAGCGCTCCCACGAGACCTTCCACGTCGCGCACCTCACCGCCGACGATTTCACTGAGACCCGCCCGCGCGCCGTGCTCGGCATGGTCCCGGGCGAGATCGTGACGACCGACGCCGGCTACGCCGACAAGATCGACCTGGAAAACGACATCCTCAAGATTGCGGTCATCGAGCGCCATAAGAACACGCACCACATCGGCATCGGCTACATCAAGGGCTACGGCCTCAAGTCCGGCGCGGTGGCGACATCCATCTCGCACGACAGCCACAACATCATCGTCGTCGGCGCAAACGAGGAGGACATGGCCGCGGCGGTCAACCGCGTCGTCGAGCTCGGCGGCGGCATCGTCGTGATGGACGACGGCAAGGTGCTCGGCGAGCTCCAGCTCCAGATTGCAGGCATCATGAGCGAAGCGCCGCTTATCGAGGTCAACGAGGCGCTCGAAAACGCCAAGGAGCAGGCCTTCAAGCTCGGCGTCTCGCGCGGGGTCGACCCGTTTATGACGCTTTCGTTCATGGCGCTGACCGTCATTCCAACGCTGCGCCTCACGACGCGCGGCGTGTTCGATGTCATCAATCAGCGCTACGTGTGATCTTACATTGTGAAAGGCTCCGGCGCAGTGCGCCGGAGCCTTTTTTCGAAAAGTTTTGCTTGCAAATGCTCCCTGCATCGCATATAATAATTGTTGCACCTGCCGGTGTGATGGAATTGGTAGACGTAGCGGACTCAAAATCCGCCGCTGGCGACAGCGTACCGGTTCGAGTCCGGTCACCGGCACCAAGAGCAGAGGACCTGCGCCGCAGGTCCTCTGCTCTTTTCTTTGAACGGGCAAAAGAAAATCCGGATATTAAAATTGTGGTCGTTTGGCCGGGGCAGTACCGGAGTGAGGCTTTCCTCTGCGATCCCACTGTTGCACTTGAGAAGATCCGATAAGCAGCATTGTATTCCTCGGAAAATCTACAATGCTGTGCGAGCCAGTCTGTCATCGCCTTTCAGGCCGCAATCAAAGTAAGAAAAAGCACGCCTGCCAAGCAGACGTGCTTTTCATTTTGTGTCAGGGGTTTTGGCTTTTCAGCGTCTTCCGCCGAAGCCGCCTCCGCGGCCACCGCCAAATCCGCCGCTGCGACCTCCACCGAAGCCACCGCCGCGGCTGCCGCCGAAGCTGCCGCCTCTGCCGAAACCGCCCCCGCGGCTGCTGCCGCCAAATCCGCCGAAGGAATTACCGGAACCGCCCGAGGGCCGTCTCGGCTGCTGGGGCGGACGGCGATTACCGCCGGAGGAGCCGCCGCTGCGCGGCGGTCTGGGTCCGCCCTGTGGAGGACGGGGGCCGCCCGAACGGGGCGGACGCGGGCCGCGCGGAGGACGGCGCCCCCAGAAGATGGGGTGATACATCACCGTCGGCACGCCCATGCCGGGCATCATGTAGCGGCGGCGATAGCGGCGATAACGCATGCCATCAAGCATGATCCAGAGGACAAAGAATATGATGAGGATCATGATGAACATCACACCGTTGGCCGCCTCGTCCAGCGCCGCCTCGCTCTGCTGATACTGCTGGCTCAGCTCCACATGGAGCGCGGCGCAAAGCGAGCGTACCGCCGCGTCATAATCGCCCTTCTGCACGTTATCCGCCATGCAGGAGGCAACAAAGCTCTGCGAAAGCCTGCTGAGCAGGTCGTAAAAATTGCCGCTTGCAAGCAGGTAATAGTCCTGCTGCTGCTTTGCGATGACCAGGATCGCATCATTTTCCGCAAGCTGCATCTCGATGGCGTAATCATACGCCGCATTCTCTATGTCGTTTGCGGATTCGGTCGTGACGACGGCCATGATGCTGCCAAACATCTTGTCCCAGTTGGCATTGTAGAGACCGATGGCCTCCTCGGTCTTGTCGGAAAGAACATCGGCATCATCGCGCACATACTGCGTAAAGGCCGCCGTGGAAAGTGAGGGATCGAGCTTTTCTCCGCCCTCCGGCGTAGAGACGGCGGGCGCCTTGTGCAGTCCCCACGCGCCGGAAGCAATGATCGCCAGAATCAGCACCGCGATAGCGACGCCGCGTTTTTGAAAGAATTTCATGTGGTTCTCCTATCCGGAGCGCTCTCAGCTTCTCAGCTCCATGAGCTTCTGCTTCAGCTCGCCCTCGATGCGGCCGAGCTCGACCTCCGCTTCTTTGCGCTTCTGCGCGCCTTCGCGCTGAATGTTCACGACTTCGTCGAGTGTGGAGACAAGCTGCTCGTTCGTGTGCTGCAGTGTCTCGATATCGACGATGCTGCGCTCGGCCTCCTTGGCCGTGGCGATGGTGCCCATCTTGAGCATATCGGCATTCTTCTTGAGCAGCTCGTTCGTCGTCTGCGCCACGGCGCTCTGCGCGGCCGTCGCCTGACGGCTGTGCTCCATGCCGAGCGCGAGCACCATCTGGCTCTTCCAGAGCGGAATGGTGTTGACAAGCGAGGACTGGATCTTCTCGACCATCAGCGTGTCGTTGTTCTGCAAAAGTCTCGTCTGCGGGCCCATCTGGAGCGACACCATGCGCGTCAGTTCCAGGTCGTGCAGCTTCTTTTCAAAGCGGTCACACTTCTGTGCGTAGTCGTTGTAGGCCTGCGCGTCCTCGGCAAGGCCGCTCGCCTCCGCCTTCTTGCGCAGCTCCTCGAGCTCGCCGGAGCGGACTTCCGCAAGGCGCTTCTTGCCCGCGATGATATACATCGTGAGTTCCTTGTAGTACTTGAGGTTCAGCTCATACATCTGGTCGAGCATTGCAATGTCCTTCATCAGCGCGACCTGATGCTTTTCAAGCTCGGATACGATGCGGTTCACGCTCGTTTCGGTCTTGCCGTACTGTGCGCGCATCAGCTCAAGCTTGTCCTTCTGCTTGTGGAAAAGGCCGGCAAGCCCCTTCTTCTCTTCTTCCTGGCCGAAGCCCTTGACCTCAACAACGAGGTTCGAGAGCGTTTCGCCCACGCCGCCCAGATCCTTGTTGCGCACAGAAGAGAGGGCACTTTCCGAGAACGTCGCCACGCTCTTCTGCGCGGCCACGCCGTAGTTGAGTACGAGGTTCGTGTCCTTAATGTCGATCTTCTGGGCAAACTCGTCGACAGCCTTCTTCTCCTGCTCGGAGAGCATGCTCTCGTCTACCTTGACCGGCTCGACTTCCTTTTTCTGCTCCTGCTCGGGTTCGGGAGCGTCCGGAGTGAGCGTCAGCTCAGGGACGGCTTCCTGCGCCGCTTCGGTGGGGTTCAGGGTCAGCTCGGGCATCATGTTGTCACTCATATCATTTCTCCTCCGTATTCTGGCTTTCTGCCTGTTCCTTTTCGTATTTTTTGATGCGCTGGATGCGGCGCAGGCACAGCAGTGTGGCCATCGCCCAGATCGCCGTGGAATAGTATAAGTTGCTCTTGTGCAGGCGCAGCGCGCCCACAAGGCTAACCACACACATCACGGCAAAGACCGCGCAGAAAACGGGGTCGAGCCACACGCCCTTGAGCCGCTTGAGAATCCATGCATTGACCTTGGCGTTGAACGCCATCACTTTCTTTCGCATCGCTTACTCCTTTATAGTTCGAGCTTGATGTCGTCCTGCGAGGCGGTCGCCGTGCCGGACTCGGCATGCAGCTCGCCAGTATCCTCGCTCAGGCCCTCGCGCTTCATCATGTTTTCAAGCACCGTGATGTCGGCGGAAATATCCATCGCCTCGCTGCCGAAGAGCATGTCGAGCTGCTTTTCAAAAGCCGTAACGATCGTGCCCATCATACTCTCCACGCGCTGCATGGTCGCGTCGATGTTCTCGCCGCTCACGCCCTGCGCGCCCATACGGTCATAGGCGTTCAAGAGCTTAAGGGTCGTGGGCAGGTAGTAGTCCATGAACTTGCGGATCTGCGGCAGCTTCGACGGGTCGGATTTGACCTGCGCGAAGATCTTCGCGCTCAGGTCCTCGAGCCGGTCGATGTCAGCGGAGATCTTCTCATCCTTGATGGAATCATTCAGACGCTTCATCTCGGAGATGGCAAGATTGCCGTCCTTGATCATCTTGTCGAGCTCGGGGTTGCCGGTGCTCTCTTCCTTTTTCGGCGGGTCGGGAACTGTGACCTCCACCGTGCCGCACACGGCGTTCATGATGAAATACACCACCGCCGATACGATGGCAATAAAGATGAACTGCGGCACGCGGTAAAGCGGGAACAGCAGCGCATAAATGACCCATGTTCCCGCCGCGGCGTAATAGGGTACGGTGGATCTGCGTTTGACAGTTGCCAAGACGATCCCCTCCTGTTTTCATAAATATTTTGACTGATATATGATATCACATCGCATCAGCGCGGTCAAGCAAAGCAAGCGCTTGAAACATTGCAATATCGCACTTTTTACAAAAGAAGGCGGCGTCCGGTCCAGGACGCCGCCTTCTTGCAAAATACTGCGTTTTCTTATTCGTTTCGGATGGCTTCGAGCGCCGAGATCTTGACCGCCTTGTTCGCGGGCTGATAGCCGGACACCAGTCCGACCAGCACCGAGAACACCAGCGCGAAAATCACAAGCTCCGGCTTGATGACGGACGTGCGCACCACGCCTTCGCCGCCGATGAGCGCCTGCTTGATAAGCTCCCACGTGACGCCCCCGCCGCCGAACGCGCCGAACGAGAACAGATTGATGATGACGGATATGATGAAGCTGAAAATAAGCCCCAAAATGCCGCCGAGAAGGCCGATGCTGCCCGCCTCCATGAGGAACATCGCGCGGATATCGCGCACATAGCAGCCGAGCGCCTTCATAATGCCGATCTCCTTCGTGCGCTCGGAGATGGACATGATCATCGTGTTCGTGATGCCGATGGCCGCGACCAGAAGCGAGATCGCACCGAGGCCGCCGAGCATCAGCTCGATCTGGCGGGTCTGCTTGTTGAGCTCGTCGCGCATGCTCTGCATAGAATACGTACTGTAGCCCAAGTCCTTGATGGACTGCTCCACATCCGACACGGCGTCGAGGCTCTCAGCCTTGACGTTGATGCTTGAATACTCGAACTTCGTGTCGGTCTTGCCGGTCAGGTCCTGAATAAGAGCTTTGAGCGCATTGATGTCCATCATCACGCCGTCGCTCGTCTCGTAGCCCTTGCCCCGATCTTCCTTCATCACACCGACGACCTTGAGCTCGACCTCATAGGGGGTAGGTTCGGTGCCTGTACCGTCGTCATACGGTGTGAGTACCATGGTGATGCTCGTCTTGAGCGGGTCAAAAAACGGGTCGGGGACCTTTTCCGTGTCGATATTGCCGTTTTCGTCCCAGATATATCGGTCGACATAATTTCTGCCATCCGGCATCAGCGTATCGAAGAAGTTATAGGCAAAATACTGGCCCACGACCACCTCGTCGCTGCTCTCCGGATACCGCCCGTCCATCAGCTCAAAGCCCATGTCCTCAAGGGCGCTCGAGTCAATGCCGGCAAAATCGACCCAGTTGGCCGTGTAGCGGCCGTTGACGCCAGCCTTGAAGCCTACATTATATCCGTCGAGACTTGCCTTGGGCATGACGGCCTTGACGCCCGCGATCTCGTGGAAGCTCTCGACCGCCTTGTCGTCAAGCTTGCTCTCCGTCTGTGTGCCGGTATTCTGGTTGTAGCCGCGGTAGACCTCGATGATGGAGAGGTCGCCCATATTTTTGAGCATCTGGTCGTAGGACTCCT
>OLGE01004397.1_pt1 | contig 10236 bp, 8 predicted proteins | sample 1605151 | NCBI WGS metagenome assembly OLGE01 (sample SAMEA3888912, study PRJEB22519) | human gut metagenome | biome: human gut; feature: human-associated habitat; material: faeces | place: Denmark | collected 2010
CGTTCCTTTCACCACATATTTTTTCTTCGTTCTCTCTATAATAACATTTTTTTCTGTAATTTGAATACCTTTTTCTTCCAAATCGTCAAGATATTTCTTAAGATTCTCAGAAGCCAGTCGTTTTGCCTCCTTTTCTGTGTACGTCTTTTGTTCATTTTTATAGCCCACACAGGTCTGTCTGACCAGATAAACCGGAAGATAAAAATTATCTGTAAAGTGAAATTGTGACACATCCGACACAACTTCATATGGTTCTTCCACCGGTGAAAAAAAAGGATTTTCGATCAGATAATCCAGAATTCTGACCTGATAAGTTATTTTTTCTGCGCCGGTCGGCACTTTTTTTACATATTCCATCGGTATCTCGTCATGGTAGGAATATGTAACTTTTGCAATGACATCCGCATCTGCGGTGCGGTAAAGATATTGTGCCGTCTCTCCGTCATCATTTAGAATCTCAACATACCCATTGACTAACACATCTCCCTTTTTCACCGGGGTTCCTACAGTCACTGCCGGTGTACCACTTCTTGTGATCATTTCTGTGATCAAGCCATCATCAGCAGCAACGATATCGTGCGCTGTCTCCTCTTTCTTTTCCTCATAATTTTCTTCCGGGAGCAGATTTTCCTGGATATCAACCGTCATTTTGGTGCCGTAGATTTTGATGGAAGTCCAGATCACTTCGGGATAACGGCTTCTTAACGTTTCCTCTAAAGCCGCACAGTCAATATTTTTTTTCTTTGTGCCAAAAGAGGCATGTTCTTTCGAAAGAAAGCAGAGTACGACTTCCTCAGACAGATAGGAATTGCCGTTGACTTCAATATTCCAGATAAAACCGGAAAGGTAATAGATCAGCCCTGCAAATAACAGCATGCCCATGGCAAACATTTTCCGTTTGCGGTAATGGTACAATTCAAACGGCATGCCATATCTTTTTTGGATGCGGATGTGTGTTCTTGTTTTTTTTAAGATCGGACGTAACTGCTTAAAACCTGCTACACTGATGCAGAATTCGTATCCATCCTTCGTAGATTTCAAATTCCAGATCAGAATATCATGGCTTCCGCATAAATTCAGGAAACGTTCCGGCGCATAACCGCTTAAACGGACATACACGTATCCTTTAAAATACTTAATTACCGAGAGCAGCATCTGTTAATTTTCGTACTGGATCGTGTCTAAAAACCCGGTAATTTTCATTTCCTCATTCGTGTAATAGTCGATTGCAAGATGTGAGCCGGAAATCAGGATCCTGCAGTTTTTTGTCTGTATTTTGATAAAGGAATCCTCATATTCCAGGATTCCTTTATAATTAGAAATCAGAACCTCATGCCTTCCGGTTGCAGTCACGATCGCTGCGCCGAGCATCAGATCCTTCGGCAGTTCTAAGCTGTTTATTATTTTTTCTTTCTGATTTTTCTTCATATATGATTGTATGAAGGAAAAAAAGATCTTATTCTTTATTCGTAAATATATTCTCTTACGACCGGCAGCATTTCTTTCGGCACGGCAGCAATTTCATAAGCATGCAGTACTTTTTCGGCAGCCGCATCCATTTTTTCACGATCATTTGCATAAATGACTGCCAGTGTGTCACCGGTATCTACAGCATCTCCATTTTTCTTCTTTAAATAAATGCCAACAGAAAGATCGATCACACTGTCCTTCGTTTCACGTCCACCGCCAAGTGTCATACAGGCAATGCCAATATTTTCCGCCAGAATGCGATGCACGAATCCGCCGCACGCTGCTTTTACTTCGACCGAATATTTTGTTTTTGGGAACTTTGAAGTGTCATATACATAAGATGCATCCCCACCCTGCGCTCTCACAAACTCAGCCATTTTATCAAGCGCAGCTCCACTGTCTATGGAATCCTGCATGAGTTTTACCGCCTCTTCGCATGAATCTGCACGTCCTGCAAAGAGTAACATCTGGGCCCCCAGTGCAAAGACTACCTCTTTAAAATCCGAAGGGCCTTCTCCTTTTAAGGTGTCGACCGCCTCGATCACTTCGATGGCATTTCCAACGGCATTTCCAAGCGGCTGGTCCATATCCGTGATGACTGCCGCCGTCTTTTTGCCTGCCATCGTTCCGATCGACACCATCTCTTTTGCAAGTGCGACAGAGTCCTCATATTTTTTCATAAATGCGCCGTTTCCGGTCTTGACGTCGAGCACGATTGCATCACTGCCGGAAGCTAATTTTTTGCTCATAATCGAGCTGGCAATCAGTGACATCTGATCGACGGTAGCCGTGACATCACGCAGTGCGTACAGCTTTTTATCCGCCGGGGCAAGATTGGCCGTCTGCCCTGCCAGTGCAATACCGATCTCACGGACATTTTTAAAAAAGATTTCCTCCGGAAGCGCAGTCGTAAATCCCGGAAAACTCTCAAGTTTGTCAATGGTTCCTCCGGTATGGCCAAGTCCTCTTCCAGACATCTTTGCAACCGGAACTCCAAGAGAAGCAATGATCGGTGTCAGCGCTAACGATGTCTTATCTCCCACACCGCCGGTACTGTGTTTATCTACTTTCACACCCGGAATTGAAGAGAGATCGAGCACATCCCCGCTGTCACGCATGGCAAGTGTCAGATCGACCGTTTCCCGTTTACTCATTCCCTGAAAACAGATCGCCATCGTCATGGCAGACATCTGATAATCCGGAATCGAACCGTCCGTAAAACCATCGATCATAAAACGGATCTCATCTGTGGTCAGTTCCATGCCAAGTTTTTTCTTTTCAATCAGGTCATACATTCTCATGTGCATAATCCTCCCTTGTATCGATATCAACAAAAAATTCCGGCATTAAAACCGGATAAGAGAAAACATCATCCGGGTGGGAACGGATCACTATTTTACCGCCGCACTCCCCGGTCAGTGCAAGCAGTTTCCCGCGATAAGTTTCCGAAAAAAGATTGGGGCTGCGCAGACTGCCGTCACACGCTAAAGCCCCGATCCCTTTTTTGCTGCGAAAAAATGCATCCAGAAAGTCATGGAGTAATTCTGCTTTTACATACGGCTGGTCTGCCTGAAAAAACATATCATAGGAGACAGAATCACCCGTTGCTGTCACGGGATAAGTGACAGCTGTCTCTATGCCTTTTCGAATGCTTGAGGCAATTCCGTCGTTTTGCGTACCTTGATTGCGCACGACGATACAGTCGATTGCAGACAATTCTTTACACAACTGCTCAATTTCATCGTATGCAGTCACAACAATGATCTTACACGGATAACTGCACATATTCTGCAGGCGCACTAATTCTGTCAGACCATGCAGGAACAACGGTTTTCCATGAAATTCCGTAAGCAGTTTATTGCTGCCGAACCGCCTTGCGTATCCGGCAGCAAGATAGATCAGATTTATCTGTATCGTATCAGATCACCTTCATTCCCTTCAGGATTTTCTCAGGTGTGATCGGCAGTTCATTGATCCAGACACCGGTCGCATTGTAAACTGCATCTGCGATTGCCGGAGCCGGCGTGTTGATGACGATCTCACCGATTGATTTTGCACCGAAAGGACCGGTCGGCTCATAGCTGCTGTCAAATTCCACACGGATGCGGTCGGTATCTAAACGGCTTGGCACTTTATACTGCATGAAGGAGTTAGAAAGATTCTTTCCTCTCTCATCGTACCAGATATCTTCATACAGTGTCATACCGATTCCCTGTAAAAGACCACCCTCAGTCTGTACCCTTGCAAGGTTGGTGTTTACAACCGTTCCACAATCCACACAGGCGGTGTAATCCAATAACTCGATAGCACCTGTTTCCGGGTCTGCTTCGATCTCCGCACACGCCGCCATAAATGGTGGCGGTGATACCGGAGAGCTGTGTGAGTATGTTACTTCCAGTGAGATCTCATTGTTGCACATGGATGCAGTTGCAATATCAAACAGACTCATTTTTGCGCCGTCCGACTCATCGATGACATTTTCTCCGTCAAAAGTGAGTGCCGAGGCATCTTTGTTCATGCGTACTGCTGCAAGCGCGATGATGCGTTCACGCAGCTGTTCACACGCCTTCACTGCTGCCATTCCGGTCAGATAGGTCGTACTGGACGCATAAGAACCGGAATCATATGGGGAAATATCTGTATCAACACCGTACACGGAAATATTATCGATCGGTGTCTCTAACACATCCGCCGCAAACTGGGCAATGATCGTATCGCACCCTGTTCCCATATCGGTACAGCCGACCGTGATATGATAAGTTCCCTCATCACTTAATTTTACCGTGACAGAACCGACGTCACAGTTGGAAATGGAAGATCCCTGCATTGCCATGGCAACGCCGCGTGCACGGATCTTTCCATCCGGCATGACAGTGCGCATGCCTTTTTCTTTCCATCCGATCATATCAGAAGCCTTTAGCAGACATTCCTCTAAGCGGCAGCTATTCGCAGTCTCGCCATAATAAGCTGGCATCACATCGCCCTCATGGATCATATTCTTCTGGCGAAGCACGATCGGATCCATGGAAAGTCTGTCTGCCAATTTATTGACTGTGGACTCCACCGCAAAAATACCCTGTGTGGCACCGTAACCGCGGTAAGCGCCTGCGGACATCCGGTTTGTATAGACTACCTCATACTGAAAACGGAATGCCTCCGTGTGGTACATCGGGATGGATTTGTGGCCGCTTAATCCCACCGTAGTCGGACCATGTTCACCAAACGCCCCTGTATTTGAAAGTGTGTGCAGGTCGATGGCACGGATCGTTCCATCCGACATTGCGCCAAGACGTACACGGACTTCCATCTCGTGGCGCGGTGAGGATGCGATCATGGATTCCTCCCTGGTGTAGATCATTTTTGCAGGTTTTCCGGTCTTCCATGTTACGATCGCCGGATATACTTCCGTCACAACCGTCTGTTTTGCACCGAAACCTCCACCGATACGCGGTTTGATGACACGCACTTTTGCCTTGGAAATATCGAGTGCATTTGCAACGATTCTCCGCACATGGAACGGGATCTGCGTGGAACTGAGCACGATCAGACGGCCATAGGTATCCAGATAGGTACAGGTACGGAAAGTTTCCATCATGCTCTGCTGCATGGCTTTGACATGGTAAGTTTCGTCTAATACGATATCACAGTCCGCAATCACGGCATCCACATCACCCTCTCCGTCCACACCGGACGCACAGAGGTTCCTTTTGTTGTCCGCACCCACCGGGCAGAGTGACTTCCAGTCATCCTCCGGATGTACTAAAACCGGATTATCCATTGCTGTGTGGAAATCTAATACAGCATCTAAAACCTCATAAGTCACTTTGATCCGTTTTAATGCCATATCGACTGCTTTTTCGGTCTCTCCGGCAATGATCGCAACCGGATCGCCGACAAAGCGGACACGATCTTCTAATATATAACGGTCATACGGACTCGGCTCCGGATAAGTCTGTCCTGCCATGGTAAAGCGGCGTTTTGGAACATCTTTGTAGGTCAGTACACAGACAATACCGTCTACTTTTTCTGCAAGGTCTGTGCGGATCTCCTTGATCAGTGCATGCGCATGCGGACTTCTCAGAACTTTTACGACCAGACAGTCCTTTGGCGCCACATCATCCATATAAACCGGTTTTCCGGTCACAAGCGCCATCGCATCTTTTTTCATTACGGGAGCGTTGACAAATTTTCCCGGTTTTCTTAAGTTCGTACTGCTGTTCATGCTTTTCCCTCCATTTTAAACTTCAGGTATTCTTTGACTGCACGAAGCTGGCTCTCATATCCGCTGCATCTGCAGAGATTTCCGGCAAGATATTCCTTCATATCCTCCTCCGTCGGGTTTTCCAACTCATCCTCCAGCGCAAGTACATTCATGATAAATCCCGGATTGCAGAAGCCGCACTGCTCGCCGCCCTGTTTTGCGAGATAAGTGCCAAATTCTTTTGCACGATCTTCCACTCCCTCTAAGGTTGTGATATGTGTACCGTCTGCCCTTGCCGCTAACACGGAACAGGAAAGCACCGGTTTGTGGTCGATCCACACGGTACAGAGACCGCAATTTGAGGTCTCACATCCTCTTTTTACACTGTAACAGCCCTCTGACCGGACAAATTCTAACAGCGGCAGATCTGCTGCTATCTCGCGTGTGATTTCACGCTCATTCAGCCATACATGTATTTTCATCTTATTGTTCGTTCTCCATTTCTGATATTGTCTTTTTATAAGCAAAGACTTTCATACCTTTTTACACCAATGCCTGTCTTTTATTTTTCCAAAGAACAGATTGCTCTGCGGATCAGCACGCCAGCAACATGTTCTCTGTAATCAGCTCCAGCTCTGCGGTTGCTGCCATAAGTAAACTGATCTGCGCACCAGGTTGCAAGTTCCTTTACCAGTGCCTCATCTTTTTCAAATCCTTCCGAAAGCTGCTTTCCAAAACTATCCGGTTCACCGGAACCGAGCGGCAGCTCTACCAATCTGGCATGAACCGGTCTTGCTCCGATACTCACATGCAGACTGCCATCATATTCAGACACTGCACAGGCAACCACCGGAAAATCGGTAGCCGTATTGCGCTGGCTTAAATAGGCAATGCGGATCGGCTTTTTTGCCACATGCAGAGCTACTAAAATATCATTATCATATGGCATATCAATAAATTCTTTTAAGGAAACCATACCTGCATGATACAGCTCTACCTGGGTATCCATTGCCAGAAATACGGTCAGTACATCGGAAAAACCAAAACGTCCGAAAATACTTCCACCTACGGTTGCACAGTTGCGGAACTGTACACCGACAATATGGCGGACACTTTCACGGATGGCTCCGTCTGTATATGCGGCAAGTCCCGCATGTTTTTCTATCTCACGCAGTGTTGTCATGGCACCGATGACAAACTCTGTATCCGTCTCGGTGATCTGATCCAGCCCAAGCCCTGACAGATCGATTGCCGTCGCAATTCTCCGGTCACCGATCTTCATCCAGACACCGCCTGCGATGATCTTATTATTCTTTTTCTGATTCAGCTCATACGCTTCTTCTAAACTTTCTACCTTGCGGTATTCATTGATCGTTAACATTGATTCCTCCTGTGTGTACGCATAAAAGGGTGCTATTTATATTATACTGTACAGAAGTACTGCCGTCAAACGGGAATAAGGGAAAATCAAGGACTTTTCCCGGAAAACCAAGGACTTTTTCTGGAAAACTGTGGTTTCCCGCAAAAAAATGGGCATATTACGCAAACTCTCATTTGCAATATGCCCATTCTCTAAATAACTCTTATTCTTTTCTAATAAGTAAACAACTGCGTCCAGTACGGCGTTCTCTGACTATCTGTACGGTAACCGACACCAAGCTTCTTAAAGTTCGGGTTTAAGATATTCGCACGGTGCCCTTCACTGTTCATCCATGCATTCATAACTGCTTCCGGTGTTTTCTGACCCCATGCGATATTTTCCCCGGCTCCGCGATAAGTGATACCAAGATCTGTGATCGCCGTTCCAAAATTTCTTCCATCCGGTCTGGTATGGGAAAATGATTTTTCAATTTCTTTTGAACGTGTCATTGCGGCAGTCGCAACTGTATCATCCCATGTAAGTTCCGTTAAGCCGGCCTTTTTCCGCTCTGTGTTGACCAGTTTTAAAACCTGTTTTGCATAGAAATTTTCCGTTACATCATCTTTCGGCTGTTCACTGTCTGTAGTACTGTTCCCACCTGATTCAGTACCGCCCGGCTGACTTTCTTCCGGCTTTTCTGATGTACCCGGCTTTTCTGATGTACCCGGCTTTTCCGATGTGTCTGGTTTCTCTGACGTATCAGGTTTTTCTGATGTATCCGGTGTCTGCTCTTCTTTGTCGTCTTCTGGAATTTCCGGTATGCAGTCTCCCGGTAAAACGATTGCCGGAAAACGATCACATATTTTTTTCAATACATCATTGATAGAACCTGTCTCAACAGAGTTCCACTGATTTGTTGTGCAGTCCTTCTCATAAACTGAGATGTTCACACGGTTAGCGGACGCTGCCTCTACCGGTGCAGATACGCTCATCGCAATTCCAAGTGCCGTTGTAAATGCCAGTATTGTCTGTTTCTTCATGATATTCCTCCATTTGTAATTTTGCATTATGTAACAGTTTAAATATTTCTTATCCATTTCAAATATATTACATAATTGTTACAAGCAGAAGAATATCATAATTTATACTGCCATCCAACCGGTAAAATCTGGAATTTCCGGTATTTTTTACTCCACTCCCGTCTTTTTACAGACATCGTTCAGACAACAGCGGTCACAATACGGTTTTGTCCGCGCCGTACATACTTCACGTCCATGATACACAAAACGGTGACACAGATCATTCCCTTCCTCCGGCGGAATGATCTTCCAGAGTGCCATCTCTACCTTTTTGGGTTCTTTGATTCCATCGACAAGACCAATACGGTTTGCAAGGCGGATACAGTGTGTGTCAGTTACGATTGCAGGTTTTCCAAAGACATCTCCCATGATCAGGTTCGCACTCTTTCTTCCCACACCCGGAAGTTTTAAAAGGGAGTCAAAATCTTCCGGCACATTTCCACCGTACTGCTCCCATAAAATCTTCATACATGCACTGATATCCCGTGCCTTGCTTTTTCCAAGTCCGCACGGTCTTACAATTTCTTCAATTTCTTCCACCGGTGCTTCGGCAAGTGCTTTCACATCCGGAAATTTTTCATATAATTTTTCTACAACGATATTTACCCTTGCATCGGTACACTGTGCCGCCAAGCGGACACTGACCAGAAGTTTCCACGCCTGGTCATATTCGAGACTGCATCCGGCATCCGGGTATTCTTTTTTCAGACGCTCGATCACTTCTTTGGCAAGTTCTTTCTTTCTCATGGTTAGCCTCACTTCCTTATTGTCTTATTACAAAATATATTCCCTTAAACACATTTATTTTAAGCGTTATTCTTGTCTGTTTTCAGGTATCACAAGTTTTAGCGCAGGCACCAAGCTTGTGATACCTGATATTCTATCATAAAACCTTACCTGAAACAATGAAAGCAATACTGGTCAAAATTACTTTCTCACTTCCTGCGCTCCATAAATAGATTTATCCCCGTTCACCAGATAAGCAAAAATGCATACGATCAGAAACGGCACCATATCATTTGCTCCAAATACTTCAAGTCCGATCAACACCGGCGCAAGCAGTGTGTTCGTTGCACCTGCAAATACAGCTGCGTATCCGAGTGCCGCACAGTAAACCGGCGAAATGGAAAGAATTCCCCCTAAAACAATTCCAAGCGATGCACCAATGGAAAATAACGGTGTAACCTCCCCACCCTGATATCCGATTGCAAGAGTTAAAATTGTCAGCAGCAGTTTTAAGATCCAGTCATAAGAATAAATCATTCTGCCAGAAAATGCTGCCGAGATCAGATTGGTTCCAAGTCCGCTGTATCTTCCGTTGTAAAGCAGAAACAAAATCAGTGCTAACGGGATGGAAATAACACCTATCCTGAAATATGGATTTTTGATTTTTTCTCCGAAAAACTTTTTTGATTTTGCAAGCAGAAACGAAAACAGCCGTCCGGTCAGTCCAAAAATGATTCCAAGCACAATGAGCCGGGCAGCCATACCAGCATCTGATATCTCAAGTGTATCCTTAAGCGGCACATAAAATTTTTCCAGCCCCAGTGTATGGGAAGTATAAGCAGCTATATATGAAGCAATCAGTGCCGGCAGCAGTGCTTCATACTGTATTTTTCCTGCAACGATCACTTCCATGGAAAAAAATACGGCTGTAAGCGGCGTCTGAAACAAACCACCGAACCCCGCCGCCATACCGGTGATCAGCATAACGCGGCTGTCTTTTGGAAGATGAAATCTGCGCCCAAGTACATGTGATAATGCTGCACCGATCTGCACGGCGACGCCTTCGCGGCCGGCACTTCCTCCGAATAAATGCGTGATCCAGGTTCCAGACATGACCAGAGGAATTAACAACAACGGAATATCCTCTCTTTTTTTCTGTCCCGTCTCAAATACTAATGTCATCCCCTTTAAGCTTGTCTCGCTGAAATGATAATACAGCCATGTGATCAAAAGACCAGCAAACGGCAGAAACGGTATCAGATACAAATAATGGCCTGTCCGAAAATCAGAAATTGTCAGTAGTCCTCTGCCAAATACTGTATCAATGATTCCAACCAGTACACCGGTTAAAATGGCAAGCAATACATATTTCAGAGATAAAACAATCGTTTGTGATTTGT
>OLGE01004401.1_pt1 | contig 10226 bp, 10 predicted proteins | sample 1605151 | NCBI WGS metagenome assembly OLGE01 (sample SAMEA3888912, study PRJEB22519) | human gut metagenome | biome: human gut; feature: human-associated habitat; material: faeces | place: Denmark | collected 2010
AAGATTTCCATCCCGCCGACGGTGCTCTTCTCCTGCATCGGCGTCATCAACAACGTAGTGGCCACGCAGACTTCCGACTTCAAGCACCCCGGCGACGCCATCTACCTCATGGGCTGCACCTACCGCGAGATGGGCGGCTCCGAAGCCGCCGAGGAACTCGGTCTCTGCGGCGGCCAGGTGCCCACCGTGGACGCTGCCACAGCCCTGCCCCGCTACCGTGCCATCAACGGCCTCATGGGCCAGCGCGGCGTCTCTGCCTGCCACGACTGCTCGGACGGCGGCCTCGCCGTCGCCCTCGCCGAAATGTGCATCGGCGGCCGCGTGGGCTGCGAAATCGACATCGACAAGGTGCCTGCCAGCGCCGGCCTGAACACCACGGAACTGCTGTACTCCGAATCGGCCAGCCGCATGCTGATCACAGTGAGGCCCGAACTCTGCGCCGTGCTGGACACCCTCGGGCTCTACCAGGTCTGCAGGCGCATCGGCAAGGTCACCGACACCGGCCGCATGACCCTCACGAGTGGCAGCACCCGGATTCTGAGCGAACCCGTGGATGAGCTGACCTCTGCCTTCAAGCACACGCTCGACTGGTAATCCGCCCGCGTACATCCGTTTCATCCCGGCGGCGGGAGGCTATCCGCCTTCCGCCGCCTTTTCTGACACTTTCCGGAGGTCATCCCATGCGCAAAGCCAACAGCGCCGTCACGCCAGAAGGCTATCCCGTCATCTTTCTGACCACAGTCTGCGCCATCGTCTTCGCTCTGCTCGGCTGCACCCTGCTGGCCGTGCTCTCCCTCGTGGCTGTCTGGTTCGCCCTGCATTTCTTCAGGGATCCCGAACGCGTTGTTCCCACCGATCCTGACTGCGCCGTGAGTCCCGCAGACGGGAAAATCGTGCGCATAGAGGAGAAGGAGGATCCCATGAGCGGGGAGACACGCGTCTGCGTCTCCATTTTCATGAATCTCTTCAGCGTGCACGTAAACCGCATGCCCGTTGCCGGCACTATCCGTCACATCACCTACTGGCCCGGCAAATACTTCAACGCCTCCCTGGACAAGGCCTCCAAATATAACGAACGCTGCGGATTCCTGGCCGAAGCCGCGGACGGATCGACCTGGTCCTTCGTGCAGATCGCAGGCCTTGTCGCGCGCCGCATCGTGTGCCGCACGGAAGAAGGTGACACCCTCGCCCGCGGTGAACGCTTCGGCATGATTCGCTTTGGCAGCCGTGTTGACCTTTACCTGCCCTCTGGCTATAGTCCTGTGACCGCGCTGGGAGATACTGTTCTCGCCGGGCAGACCATTGTTGCCAGGAAAAAGAACTGACCGCCTGCGTGGATTCATTGCGGGAGTACAAAGTGGATCAGGAAAGCCAGCAGAATGTTGTCAGCCCGGAGGGCGCGGACAGCTCGCCCGAAGAAGGACGCAGAGAGCGCTTCCGTCTCAACCGCCAGATACGGATGAGGCTGAAGGACAGGCGTGCTGTCTACATTCTGCCGAACATGTTCACCATGACGAGCATGTTTCTCGGTTTCCTGTCCATCATCTGGGCCGTTCAGGGACGCTTTGATGACGCGTGCCTGGCCCTCCTGGTATCCGCGCTCATGGACGGTCTTGACGGCAAGGTCGCCCGTCTGACGCATTCGGCGAGCGCCTTCGGCGTCCAGTTCGACTCCCTGGCCGACCTCGTTGCCTTCGGCATAGCCCCGGCCATCCTTTCCTGGGAAATGAGCCTGCAGGCCTTTGGCCGCTTCGGTGTGGCCTGCGCCTTCATCTACGCAGGCTGTGGGGCTCTGCGTCTCGCGCGCTTCAACGTCATGGCCCCCACGGCAGGTAAACGTTTCTTCATGGGCCTGCCTATCCCCGCCGCGGCCTGTACGCTGATCTGCTACTTCTTCCTGTGCAGCCAGCTGCCTGAATGGTGCATTCCGGCAGCCCGCTATTTCTGTCTGCTGCTCACCGTGGGGCTCGGCCTGCTCATGGTCAGCACTGTCCGCTATTTTTCCTTCAAGGAGTACGACTTCCTCAGGGCGCATCCCTACCGCACCCTGGTTGCGTTCGTGCTCTCTCTCGCCCTTCTCTACAGCGCTCCCAAGATCATCAGCTTCCTTTACTGCGCTGTCTACATTCTGAGCGGCCTGCTCTATAACTTCGTTATCCTTCCCAAGCGCAACAGCCAGCTACTACACACCGCTTCATCTTCTGATGAATAACGGTGTATAGCGGCACGCCGCCCCCTCTGGCGGTACGAGCCTCCCTTGGCCAAACCGCCTCCCGCGGTCGTTATGCACAAAAGACTAAGGTTCAAGGAGTCTCTATATGGCTAGTTCAAATCGCGTTATTTTCTTTGATACCACGCTCCGTGACGGCGAGCAGTCTCCCGGCTGCACCATGAATCACGCAGAAAAGCTGCGCATCGCCCATCAGCTCGAAATTCTCGGCGTCGATGTTATCGAAGCCGGATTCCCGGCCTCGAGCCAGGGAGATTTCGACTCCGTCCAGGCCATTGCGAAGCAGGCCGGGGACAATATCCAGATCTGCGGCCTCGCCCGCTGCATGGAAAAGGATATCCGCCGCTGCTGGGAAGCCATCAGCGTGGCCAAAAATCCCCGCATTCACACCTTCCTCGCCACCAGCGATCTGCACATGAAGTACAAGCTGCGCAAGACGCCGGAGCAGGTCATTGAAATGATCAAAAGCTCCGTCTCTCTCGCCGCTTCCCTGACGAGCAATGTGGAGTTTTCCTGCGAGGACGCTTCCCGCTCTGACAAGGACTTTCTCTGCAGGGCCTGCGGCACCGCCATCAGCGCCGGCGCCACGACCATAAATCTGCCTGACACCGTGGGATATGCCGAGCCTGACGAATTCGCCCAGCTCGTCAAATATGTCATCGAGAACACCCCCGGTGCGGACAAAGCCATCTTTGCCATTCACTGTCACGACGATCTCGGACTGGGCGTGGCCAACACCCTTGCCGCCCTGCGCGTGGGCGCCCGTCAGGCCGAAGTCACCCTGTGCGGCATAGGCGAACGCGCCGGCAACACGTCTCTCGAGGAAGTGGCCATGAACCTGGCCGTGCGCAAAGACTACTACGGCCTCGAGAGCAATATCGTCAGCACGCAGCTCTATCCGTCCTGCCGTCTGCTCTCCATGACAATCGGCCAGCCCATCCCGCACAACAAGGCCATCATCGGAGCCAACGCCTTTGCCCATGAGTCCGGCATCCACCAGGACGGCATGCTGAAGAACCGCCAGACGTACGAAATCATGACCCCGCAGTCCGTGGGCCGTGATTCCACCAACCTCGTCATTGGCAAGCATTCCGGCCGCAACGCCGTACGCTCCAAGTTCGAATCCATGGGCTACAAACTTGACGACGAACAGCTCCAGACCATCTTCGAGGCCGTGAAGGATCTCTCCGACCGTAAGAAGAAGCTCTACGACGAAGACCTCATGGCCCTGGTGCAGGACAAGCTGTACCGCATGCCCGACAGTTACCGCCTGAGCCACGTTTCCGTTTCCAGCTCTGATGCTGGCGGCGTGCCTCCGACGGCCGCTGTGCTCATGGACGTGGACGGCATTGAAAAGAGCCACGCCGGCTTCGGCGTCGGCCCCATTGACGCAGTGTTCAATGTGATTGCCGACATGGTCGGCCGCCAGCCCGAACTGGAACAGTACTCCGTCAACGCCATCACCGGCGGCACCGACGCCATGGGCGAGGTGACCGTGCGCATTGCCGAGAAAGGCTTCAGCGCCATCGGCCGCGGCGCCCATCCCGATATCATCGTCGCTTCCGCCAAGGCCTACGTGAACGCTCTGAACCATCTCGTTCAGGCTGAGAAAGAAGGCCATAAAATCCACTGCCAGCTCGACGACGAAAACGCCTAGCCACGCGGAGAAAAAAATCAATGAAACAGACACTCGCGCAGAAAATTCTGCAGAAACACACAGACGAAGAAATCACCGCTGACGGGCAAATCGTCAACTGCCGGCTTGACCTCGTGCTGGCCAATGACATCACCGGCCCTCTGGCCATCAAGGGCTTCAAGGCCATGGGCGCCACCAAGGTCTTTGACAAAGACAAAGTTGCCCTCGTGATGGATCATTTCACTCCGCAGAAGGACATCGCTTCCGCCAACCAGGTGATGATCAGCCGCAAGTTCGCGGCCGAACAGGACATCACCCATTACTACGAGGGCGGCAACTGCGGCGTCGAGCACACCCTGCTCCCCGAGCAGGGACTGGTGGCCCCCGGCGACCTCGTCATCGGCGCAGACTCGCATACCTGCACCTACGGCGGCATCAGCGCCTTCTCCACGGGCATGGGCTCCACGGATCTCGCCGCTGGCATGGCCCTCGGCGAAACCTGGTTCAAGGTTCCCCCGACCATCCGCGTGAACATCACCGGCACGCCCGATCAGTATCTGCGCGCCAAGGATCTCATGCTCATTCTGATTCACAGGATCGGCGTGGACGGCGCCCGCTACAAGGCGCTCGAATTCGGCGGCTCTGTCATCGACAATCTTCCCGTGGAAGGCCGTCTCACCATGGCCAACATGGCCATCGAAGCCGGCGGCAAGGTGGGCCTCTTCCCCTGCGATGAGCACACCCTCGCCTACTGCCACGCTCACAAGCGTCCTGACGTGAATACGAAGTTCACGGCAGATCCCGGCTGCGTCTACGAGAGCGTCGTGGATATCGACGTCACCGGTCAGGAACCCGTGGTGGCCTGCCCCCACATCCCCTCAAACGTGAAGAACGTCTCCGAACTCAGGGACGTGAAGGTCGATCAGGTGGTCATCGGCTCCTGCACCAACGGCCGCTACTCGGATATGCTCGACGCGGCCAATGTCCTGCGCGGTCGCAAGGTCAGCAAGGGCGTGCGCTGCATCATTCTGCCCTCCACCCCCGAAGTCTGGCGCAAGTGCCTGAAGGAAGGCCTCATGGAAGTCTTCGCCGACGCCGGCTGCATCATCGGCCCCTGCACCTGCGGCCCCTGCCTCGGTGGCCACATGGGCTGCCTCGGCGATGGCGAGCGCTGCATTTCCACAACCAACAGAAACTTCCGCGGCCGCATGGGCAGCCTTGAGAGCGAGGTCTATCTCGCAAGCCCTGTCACCGCCGCAGCCAGCGCCGTTACCGGTGTCATCACCGGCGCCGCCGATCTGTAGGAGAAAATACCATGATCTTCAAAGGTAAAGTTCACAAGGTCGGCGACCACGTTGATACCGACGCCATCATTCCCGCCCGTTATCTCGTCACAAGCGATCCCAAGGTTCTCGGTGAAAAGTGCATGTCAGGCCTCGATCCCGAATGGGTAAAGCAGGTTGAGAAGGGCGATATTCTCGTTGCCGGCCGCAACTTCGGCTGCGGTTCCTCCCGCGAGCACGCACCCATCGCCATTCTCGGCGCCGGCATGCCCGTGGTCATTGGGCACAGCTTCGCCCGTATCTTCTACCGCAACGCCTTCAACCAGGGACTTCTGCTCTTCGAAATCGGCGACGGCGTCGACAAAATCAAGGACGGCGACCAGGTTGAAATCGACTCCGACAGGGGCATCATCACTGACAAAACCAATGGCAGCACGTTCACCTGCCCGCCTCTGTCCAAAACCATCTCCGCCATTGTCGAAAAGGGCGGCCTGGTCAACTACGTCAAATCCCGCCTGCTCGCCCAGGCAAAGTAACTACCGGGAGGGCCCAGCCCTCCCTGAGGACATATCCCATGAACAAGAAAATCTGCCTTCTTCCCGGCGATGGCATAGGCCCGGAAATCCTGGCCGAAGGCCGCAAGGTTCTGGAAGCCGTCGGCGCCAAGACCGGCTGCACCTTCACTTTTGACAGCGCCCACATCGGCGGCGCCGCCATCGATGCCACAGGCTGCCCCCTTCCCGAAGAGACCATCACCAGATGCAAGGCCTCTGACGCCGTATATCTTTCTGCAGTGGGCGGCCCCAAGTGGGACACCCAGCCGCCGGAAAACCGCCCCGAACGCGGACTTCTCGGCATCCGCAAAGCCCTCGGCCTCTTCGCCAATCTGCGCCCTGCCCTGCTCCTTCCCGAGCTCGCGGGTGCCTGCCTGCTCCGCCCCGAAGCTGCCCGCAACGGCCTTGATTTCATCGTTGTCCGTGAGCTCACCGGCGACATCTACTTTGGTGAACCCCGCGGCCTTGAGGTGAGAAACGGCCTGCGCACCGGCTATAACACCATGATTTACAACGAAGAGGAAATCCGCCGCATCGCCAGGATCGGCTTCGAGACCGCCATGAAACGCCGCCGCAAAGTCTGCTCCGTGGACAAGAGCAACGTTCTCGAAACCTCACGTCTGTGGCGGGCCGTGGTTGCTGAAGTACACAGGGACTACCCCGAAGTCGAGCTCAGCAATCTCTACGTCGACAACGCCGCCATGCAGCTTGTCCGCGATCCTTCGCAGTTCGACGTCATTCTGACCGGCAATATCTTCGGCGACATCCTTTCCGACGAAGCCTCCGCCATCACTGGCTCCCTGGGCATGCTGCCCTCCGCCTCCGTTGGCGCCGGGGGCCCGGGCCTCTTTGAGCCCGTGCACGGCAGCGCCCCTGACATCGCGGGCCAAGACAAGGCGAATCCTCTCGCTACTATTCTCTCCGGCGCCATGATGCTGCGCCTCGGCCTGAATATGCCCGAGGAAGCAGCCCTCGTGGAAAAGGCCGTCAGACTCACCCTGCAGCAGGGGTACCGTACTCCTGACATCATGGAGGAAGGCAAGACCCTCGTAGGCTGCAAAAAGATGGGCGACCTTGTTGCCGCCAACATCGGCAGGTAAATCCGTTCAGCACGATGAAAAAGGCGCTGTTCCATCCCGGGACAGCGCCTTTTTCATCGGCATCCGTTTTCTGATTTATTTTTTTCTGTCGAGAACGACCCTAGCCTCGGGGTGCGCGCTCAGCATGGCCTCATGCATGGCTGCGGCATCCGCGAAGGAATCATACGGACCGATCTTGTCCCCATCGGCGGGGTTTTCCAGCTGCACATAAAACGCTTCATCCCTGGAAAGCGGCACGCCATTGGCGTCGCTTACGACCTCGATGCCAACATCGGAAACACCCTTCGTCTCAAGTCCGATACTGTTGGCTGCGGCGTAGGAGAGGTCAATGATGCGGCCGTGCACGAACGGGCCGCGATCGGTCACACAGACCATGACGCTCTTGCCGTTATACTGATCGGAGACACGGACAACCGTCCCGATTGGAAGCGTACGGTGTGCGGCCGTGAATGTGTACATGTCATAGGGAAGTCCGGACGCTGTCGGCCTGGCATCAAAATCCCGGCCGTACCAGGACGCCTTGCCCCGCACAATATCCGAGTTCTTTCTGACACGGTCAAGCCAGACATCATGCTCGTTCCTAGCGCTTTTTTCTCCGGCCGCCGAGGGAGCAGAGTCTCCTTCCTCAAAATCCTGAGCCACAAGTGTCGCAGCTTCCTGCTGGCTGATATGCGTATACGGCTGCGGATGGCTCCCCTCTGCAAAATTCCACCCCAGCGTTTCGGTGTCACCGGCGGTGGCGTTTCCCCGGAATGCCAGCGTGCAGACAAGCGCGCACGCGAGGACAAACAGAGGGAAACCAAATTTTGAAGTCGTCATGAAGACTCCTTTGCTGCGGTTACAAGGTCGGCCGCGGCATAAAAGCCCCGGCCAAGCCGCCCATGCGGCACAGCCCCGTGGCATCCGAACTGGCAGACTACGACTCTCCAGAACCCGGCAGGGCTGCCTCAGAAGAAACCAAAACGTAACACCCGATTTTATAGTCTCCGTGTTTTATCCTGTCAAATCGGATCTCTGTCTCATCTGGAAACACTGTTCCGGCTGACTGCAGAACACGGTTTTGCACCCGTTCTTGCCTCTGATAAAGGCAAAGTATATTCTTATATGACTGAAGGAGTCCTCTATGAGCACCAGAATACTCACTGTTATAGGCGTTTTGTCCCTGACTGCCCTCGTCTCCTGCGGCCCCAAGGATATCGGACAGGGAAGCAGCGACGACGAGTACGCCGACTCCGGAGCCCCGGATCCCCGGGAGGAAATGCGCTATCCCTTCAATGCGGCCAGCCGCCCGCAGGAACGCGTCCTGTACAATATCAACCGTCCCTCTGTCATGGAACACATTCAGAATTATAACCACAGCCTGGTTGCCCCGCGCGGCGAAGAAGAGAACTCCCGCCTGACCACGCCCCGGCAGAGCTCCCCCTTCAGGCAGTAACCGCCATGGATCCTGTCACACATGCCACTTCCGGGGCGCTCCTCATGCTTGCTCTGCCGAAGCGTCCGGCCACGGCCTGGGCTATTCCCCTGGCCTGCCTCGCCGCAGCCGCCCCGGACATCGATACCTTCTTCTGCCGCTCGCCGGAACTTTTTCTGGCCCTGCACAGGGGCATCACGCATTCCCTGCCCGCGCTGCCCCTTTTTTCCCTGATCCTGGCTCTCGCCTTCCGGCCTCTCTGGCGCAGAGGGACGGATGACGCCTTTTCTTTCGTTGGGACCTGGATTTTCTGCGCGGCATGCGTGCTCCTCCATATCTGGCTCGACTGCATCACAACCTTCGGTACCATGATACTTCAGCCGTTTTCTGATCTCAGGGTCAGGCTCAACGGCGTCTTCATCGTCGACCTCATTCTCACCGTGCCCCTGCTGATTCTCACTGTCTGCGCCCTGCGCCGGAAGGACGCCCGGCGCCGCCTGGCTGCCGCGGGTCTCATCTGGATTTTTCTCTACCCGGCAGGCGCCATCGCAGCAAACCGCGCGCATACAGCCACGCTGCGCACCGAACTCGCCTCTGAAGGCATCTCCGTCAGGGAAATAACCATTTTTCCCGATGTCTTCTCGCCTTTCTTCTGGAGAGCTGTCTCCCTGCAGGAAAAGGACGGGCACTTCACTGTGCACGAACAGAGTCTTGATTACAGGGCAAGGCCCCGCGCTCCCGAAAAGGTTTACCCGGCTCTTGCCCCGTCCGACGCCTCCCGCCTCGCGTCACAGTCCGGCCTCTGCAGGCAGTTCCTGAATTTTCTTATCATGCCCGTGGCTGTTCCGCTCCCTCCGGACAATCTTAAGGGGTCTGTGCTTGAGGGCCGGGAAAATGCGGAAGGCTTCACGTCTCTTCTTGTCTATGATCTGCGCTTCGGTTCCGGACTTGCCTTTGCGCGTGCCATTATGGCAAAACGACCGAATGCCAATATTCCGTTCCGCCTCATGCTCATCCTGGACAGAAACGGCAGCCTGATTCAGGAACGGCTCGTATTCTCTGACAGCCGCACGGACACGGGCTGGCTCCGTGCCGGATCGCAGAAAAACTAACGGCTGACTGATTTTCCCGAACAACTGCCGGAGTCTGACTCCGGAAGGATACTTCAATATATGACCGCAAATTTTGATCCCGTCGCCATTTCCCTGGGCAGCCTTGAGATCCGCTGGTACGGACTTATGTATGTCATCGGCTTCCTGCTCGGCTGGTACTTCGGGCGGAAAAGAGCGCCGCGCTACGGCTGGGCCGGCCGTGACGTCGATGATCTCGTGACCATCTGCATGCTCGGATGCATCCTTGGCGGCCGCCTCGGATACATCATCTTCTACGATCTGCCCGTCTATCTGAACGATCCCATGGAAATGCTCCGTTTCTGGGACGGAGGCATGTCATTCCACGGCGCGGCCATAGGCCTGGCCCTGACCTTCTGCTACTTCGCAAAGACCCGTAAATGCCATTTCATCGATATCGCTGACTTCATCACGCCACTGGTTCCGCAGGGACTGCTTTTCGGCCGCATCGGCAACTTCATTAACGGCGAACTGTGGGGCAAGACCACGGATCTGCCCTGGGGAGTCATCTTCCCTGACGCCGGGCCCCTTCCGCGCCATCCCTCACAGCTTTATGAATCCTTTCTGGAAGGCCTCGTTCTGTGGATCGTCATGTGGATCTTCACACGGAAGGAACGCCCGCGCGGACAGGCCGCCGGATTATTCGCCATGGGATACGCCGGCTTCCGCTTTCTCGTGGAGTTCGTGCGTCTTCCCGATCCCCAGCTCGGATACCTTGCTTTTGGCTGGGTGACCATGGGACAGATTCTCTGTCTTCCGCTCTTCGCTTTCGGTGTCTGGCTCTTTTTCGCGGATCACTCGCTCCCGCCTTCGGACCCCCGCACACCCAAGGCTTCCAGAGCCTGAGAAAAAAACAAAAAAGGCCGGCTTCACCGCCGG
>OLGE01004403.1_pt1 | contig 10219 bp, 8 predicted proteins | sample 1605151 | NCBI WGS metagenome assembly OLGE01 (sample SAMEA3888912, study PRJEB22519) | human gut metagenome | biome: human gut; feature: human-associated habitat; material: faeces | place: Denmark | collected 2010
CAGAAAGTTACGGGAAATGAAGGAAAACAATACGAAGATCTACAAGAGCGTGTATGTGTAAATCTTCAAAAAAAAGATATAATAGAAAATGCGAAAATTGGACATGAACAGTTTTTGTGGATTGCAGTTTTGGCATTAGTTGTTGCAATATCTATGATTTTATTGATTTATAATAACATTAGTCTAATGACCAAAAAGAGAATGCGGGAATATAGTATATTACGTTGTATAGGAATGGACCATAAGTATCTGAGAAAGCTTTTATGGATTGAGATTGGATGTTATGCTGGAATTGGAATTCCGTTTGGAATTATATTGGGAAATGTATTGAATGCGATAGTGGCAAAAAGGATTATATCCTACATTTCTGGAAATGATATTGGTGTAATACAATCACCTTATTTTATTGCTATTGGAATTAGTATTGTTGCCATTGTCATTGCTAATCTTCAGATGTTGTTCAAAATTAAGGATATGACACCAATTGAAGGTATGAACTATCCAGAGGGGTCTTTCTTTAAAAAGAAAGTGACAAAAAGGGCGACAAAAAGAAAGAAACTTATAAATTTTCTGGTTAAAAGAAATATTGAACGCAATTTTGGAAAATCTATGATTGTTGTTGTATCATTAACATGCTGTATGACATTGCTTTTAGTCATCGTATATTTTGGGACTGCAATGAGAAACTTTTTGATGAGTGAAGATTGTTATAAACAAAAAATATCTGATTTTGAAACTTATATTGAAGCGGAAAGTGTTGCATATAACAATCCAGAAGCTAAAAATTCTGAGTATGTTTATCCAGAAAATATAGAAAAGGATGTGGAAATTTCAGGTATACGTCAATGTTACCGCTTCAATGATTTTAGTTATACTGTTGAAGATGGGAAAAAAGGAGATTACATAAAATGGAGTGGAAATATAGTATTATTTGATGATGCAATGCTGCAAAAACTTAAAGAAGATTATGCAGAGTTACAACAATTGGATTTATCAAAAGAAATTTTGATTTATGTATCTTTAGATGATTATCAGTTGAAAAATTTGAAAAATGGTAAACAGGCTGAAAATAACTGCTATATTGACAAAAAACAAGAAGTTATACTTAATATTGCCGCAGTAGATAATTATGAAGATGAATTTTTAGAAAAAATGAAATTAAGTGCACGGCTAAAGGGGCTTAATTTAAAGGATAAAAAGTGGGCGCAATCGCAAAATAGTTATTTTATTGCAAATGAGAAATTGATAAAGCGGTTATATGGCACTGTAGGTTATAATCACATTTTGTTTTCAACAATAAAGGATAAGAACATAAAACAAAGGATTAAAGATATCTATGTGAAAAATGTGAATGGGGCAGTTTTTAATAATTATAAGTTGGGAAGTGAGGAAGATCAAAGACTCCTGAAAGGGGTTATTTGTTTATTAGTATATTTAGTAGTATCAATGTCGTTGGCAGGCTTTTCAAATATGAGTAATACTATGAAAGCAAATCTAATGACAAGAAGAAGAGAAAACGGAATAATGCGAGCATTAGGAATGACCAAAAAAATGGAGAAAAGAATGATTATAAAAGAAAATCTCCGACTGGTTACATATGCATTAATTGCTAGCTTTATTTTGGGTTTTATTATTAATACAGTAATTATTTTGGTGTTCATGGGAGAATTTACATTTTATTGGTATGTGTATATTGTTTTGGCAATTTTATTTTTTGTTATGAGTACCTGTGTGCTGGAGTTGACGTTGCAGCATCAGTATCAACACAGTATAATTGAAAATTTAATCAGAGACGAATGATACGAAAAAACATATCTGGAAAGGAGTCGAATAAATTGTTAATTGAAATAAAGAATGCATATAAGACATATGATAATGGAGAGGTTAAAAACCAAGTGTTGAAGAATTTATCATTACAGATAGAACAGGGGGAATTTATTGCTATTCTAGGACCTAGTGGTTCTGGCAAAAGCACACTTTTAAATATGATAGGTGGATTAGATCAGTTAGACAGTGGAGAAATCATTATTGATGGAAACTCTATTCAAAAAGAAAAGGATGACAAGTTGTCTCAGTACAGAAGAAAAAAAATTGGATTTATTTTTCAGGCATTTAATTTAATTCCTGTTCTGTCTGTATATGAAAATATTGTGATGCCGACCGTTTTAGATGATAGTGAGATTGATGAAGATTATATTAAAGATATTATTGAACAAATAGGAATGACCGAATTTTGCAATCAATTTCCCTCAAAATTATCTGGTGGACAGCAGCAAAGAGTTGCAATAGCAAGAGCACTGGCAAATAAACCCAAGATTGTTCTTGCTGATGAACCTACAGGAAATTTAGATACCAAAACAGGAAATGATGTAATGAAGTTACTTAGAGATGGAATAAAAAAATATGGAGATGATAAGGAAATAATAGTATTTATGCATTACCCACCAATATCAAATACAAATAGAAAATCGGAGTTTTTAAAAATACTAAAACAATACGATATAAAAAGATGCTATTATGGCCATTTGCATGGAAAATCACATCAAGATGCAGTAGAAGGAATTGTTGACGGAATAGAATTTAAACTAATAAGTGCAGATTATTTAAACTTTGATGTAATTAAAGTTACATAAACACTTGAAATACTTGAAAAATGTGGTATAATATAAAAGCTAAATTATTTTTTTGAAAGGAAGATTATAAAATGAGTGTAAAAGTAGAAAACACAGAAAACAAAAATGAAGTAAAATTAAGTTTCGTAATAGAAGCAGAAAAATTTGATGAAGCAATGAAAAAAGTATATGCAAAAACAGCTAAATACTTTACAATTCCAGGCTTTAGAAAAGGTAAAGCACCAATGCAAATGGTAGAAAAACAATATGGAACAGAAATATTCCATGAAGACACATTTAATGAATTAGTGCCAGATATTTTTGATAAAGCAATTAAAGAGAATAATATTCAAGCTGTAAGCCAACCTGATATTGACATTACTCAAATTGGTAAAGGAAAAGACCTTATATTCACAGCAGTAGTACAAGTAAAACCAGAAATTAAATTAGGAAAATATAAAGGTATAGAATTAGAAAAAATTGAGTATAATGTATCTGATCATGACATAGAACATGAACTAGGACATATGGCTGAACACAATGCAAGATTAGTAAGCGTTGAAGATAGACCAGTAGAAAAAGGAGATATTACAGTTATCGACTTTGAAGGATCTATTGATGGTGTTCCATTTGAAGGTGGAAAAGCAGAAAAACACGAACTAGAAATTGGAAGTAACACATTTATTCCAGGTTTTGAAGATCAAATAATTGGAATGAAATTAGATGAAGAAAAAGACATTACAGTTACTTTCCCAGAAGACTATTTCTCTAAAGAATTAGCAGGAAAACCAGCTGTATTCAAAGTAAAACTTCACGAAATAAAGAAAAAAGAACTTCCAAAAATGGATGATGAATTTGCAAAAGATGTCAGCGAATTTGACACATTAGAAGAATTAAAAAATAGCATTAAAGAAAAAATGCAAAAAGAAAATGAGCAAAAGGCAGAATATGAAACAGAAGAAGCTGCTATAAATGCAGTTTGCGATAATGTTGAAGTAGAAATTCCATCAGGAATGATTGACAGCGAAGTTGCAAACATGATGAAAGATGTTGAACAAAGATTACAATATCAAGGTTTAACTTTACAACAATACTTTATGTTATCTGGAAAAACAGAAGCACAAGTAAAAGACGAAATGAAAGAACAAGCTAAAAAAGCTGTTAAATCAAGATTAGTAATAGAAGCTATTATTAAAGAAGAAGACATTAAGCCAGAAGAAAAAGAAGTTGAAGAAAAACTTAAAGAAATGGCTAAAAACTATGGCAAAACTGAAGAAGAAATGCTTAAAAACGAATATGTAAAAGAATATATCGAAAACAATATGAAGTTTGAAAAAGCTATTAAGTTCATAGTTGATAATGCAAAATTTAAAAAATAATTATTATCTAGTTTTGGCAAAATTCATTTAATGTATTTTGCCTTACTATGAAACCCAAAGAGAAAGGTTGGTACAAATATGAAAGAGCAAAATAGTTTGGTTCCTTATGTTATTGAACAAACAGCAAAAGGAGAAAGATCATATGATATTTTCTCAAGACTTTTAAAAGACAGAATTATATTTTTAGGAGAAGATGTTAATCAAACCTCAGCAAGTTTAGTAATTGCACAATTGTTATTCCTAGAGTCAGAAGATCCTGACAAAGAAATTCATTTATATATCAATAGCCCAGGCGGATCTATTACAGATGGAATGGGAATTGTAGATACAATGAATTATATAAAATGTCCAGTTTCAACTATATGTATTGGAATGGCTGCAAGTATGGGAGCTGTACTTTTAGCAGCAGGTGAAAAAGGCAAAAGATTTGCAACACCAAATGCAGAAATTTTAATCCATCAACCACTAATTGGTGGTGGCGGCTTATCTGGCCAAACAACAGAAATTAAAATCCATGCAGACCATATGGTTAAAACAAGAGAAAAATTAAATAAATTCTTAAGTGAAAGAACTGGTCAACCATTAGAAGTAATTAACAAAGATACTGAAAGAGATAATTATATGACAGCAGAAGAAGCACTAAAATATGGACTTATTGATGGTATTATGGAAAAGAGAGTTTAATTATATAAAATGGAAAGGAAATTAGCTAAAAATGGCAAATAAAACTAAAGGTGTAAAATGCTCTTTTTGTGGTAAATCACAAGAAGCAGTAGGCAGAATTATTGCAGGACCTGGAGTATATATTTGTGATGAATGTATAAAGGTATGTAATAATATTTTAGAAGAAGAAATATATGAAGATGCCGAAATTACGTATACAACCAAAGTGGGAGACGAATTACCTAAACCAACTGAAATAAAAGAGGTTTTAGATTCATATGTAATTGGCCAAGATGAAGCTAAAAAGACATTATCTGTTGCAGTATACAACCATTACAAAAGAATAAATCATCAAGATGAACCAGATGATGTAGAGTTACAAAAAAGTAATGTTTTATTACTAGGACCAACAGGCTGTGGTAAAACTTTATTAGCACAAACATTGGCAAAAATCTTGCAAGTACCTTTTGCAATTGCTGATGCAACAACATTAACAGAAGCAGGATATGTTGGAGAAGATGTAGAAAACATTTTATTAAAACTTATCCAAGCAGCTGACTATGACATTGAAAGAGCAGAAAAAGGTATTATATATATTGACGAAATAGACAAAATTTCAAGAAAATCAGAAAATCCATCAATTACAAGAGATGTTAGTGGAGAGGGAGTACAACAAGCCTTACTAAAAATTGTAGAAGGAACTGTTGCATCTGTACCACCACAAGGTGGCAGAAAACATCCACACCAAGAATTTATACAAATAGATACATCAAATATACTATTTATTTGTGGTGGAGCATTTGAAGGACTTGAAAAAATAGTAAAAGATAGAATTGGTCAAAAATCAATAGGCTTTGGAGCAAAAATAGAAAGCAACAAAGACATAGATAAATACAAAGTGTTTGAACAATTACTACCACAAGACTTATTAAAATTTGGTTTAATACCAGAATTTGTAGGTAGATTACCAATTATAGCCACGTTGCAAGAATTAGACAGAGAAGCTTTAATTGATATTGTAACAAAACCTAAAAATGCATTAGTAAAACAATATCAAAAACTATTCAAGCTAGACAATGTTGAACTTGAATTTGAAAAAGAAGCTCTAGAGTCAATAGTAGACAAAGCAATAGAAAGAAAAACAGGAGCCAGAGGTTTACGTTCTATTATAGAAGAAATTATGAGAGACATAATGTTCGAAATTCCTTCTAATCCTAAGATAGAAAAATGTATAATAACTAAAGCAACTGTAGAAAATGGAGAACCTCCAAAGATTATTATAAACAATAATAGAGAAGTACCAGAAGCAAAACCAGTAAAAGCCAAAAGACAGGCAACAACTAAAAAAACAGAAACAGCATAATTAATTAAAACAGGTTGGTTAAATTTTAACCAACCTATTTCAATTTTAAATCAATCTTCTTCATTTAATTCAAAATTTTTCTTTTCCTCTTCGACAGCACTGATTAATTCTTGTTCTGTTGGCATATGTAATTTATATTCGGATGAAAATATTGTTTTATTATCTTTAGGTAGAGTATATTTAACAACAGTTTCATTTTTATTAGTTGAGAGTAATATTCCAACAGTTTGATTTTCATCATCCTTTTTAATTTCTCGGTCATAGTAATTAACATACATTTGCATTTGGCCAATATCCTGATGGGTTACTTTACCAATTTTTAAATCTATTATAACAAAACATTTTAAAAGTCTATTGTAAAAGACTAAATCAGGGTAAAAATGCTCTTCTTCTAATGTAAGTCTTACTTGATTTCCAACATAACTAAATCCTTTTCCAAGTTCAAGTAAAAATTCTTTTAAGTGTTCTAATATATTTTTTTCTAAATCAGATTCTAAATAGTTTGTATTTTCTTTAATATCAAGAAATTCAAGAACAAAAGGATCTTTTACTAAATCTTTACTGCTTTTTAAGATTTGTCCTTTTTCAGATAATTCAAGAGTTTTTTCTTTATTAGCAGATAAAGCTAATCTTTCATATAACAAAGAATCTCTTTGTCTTTGTAATTCACGAACACTCCACATTGAATTAATAGCTTCGTTTAAATAAAAACTGCGTTTAGGTTCTTCTTCTATTTTTATTAATTCTAAATAATGTGACCAACTTAATTTGGAAGACACTGTCTTCCAAATTGGATATGTTAAATAGAATTTTCTCATTGTTCTCAAATTCCTTGAAGAAAAGCCTTTGCCAAATTCATCAGTTAATCTTTGAGATAATTTTTCTAAAACAGCTTCACCATAACTGGCTCTTTCATCGCCCTGTTGTATTTCCATTATTACTTTACCGATATTCCAATATAAATTAAGCATTTCAGTATTTACAGTGGTATAAACTTTATTTCTACTATTAATAATTAGAGTTTTTATATTGTGAAAAATGTTGTTTATCTCATAATTATTATCTATTATTTCATTATTCAAGGTAAAACCTCACTTTCTAATTGCAAAAATATTGATGTAATTTAAAACTGATTATAACATGAAATGTAAAAAATTTCCATAGATTCAGTGCAAAAACTAAAAAAATATAATTAACTCTCAATAAAAACAAAAAAATGTCAAATATTTGTTTGACATTTTTTTGTTTGTGTGTTATTATATAAAAGGATATGAAAAATGGTTATATTAACCAATTAAACAAATAAATAAGGAGTGATGTTATTTTGGCTAGAAAAAAAGATCCAATGGCAATAAATAAAAGAGAAAAAGCAATATTAAAATTTATTCAAAAACAAGTTGAAGAAAACGGATATGCACCATCTGTAAGAGAAATAGGAAAAGCAGTAGGACTAAAATCAACAGCAACAGTACATGGATACTTAGCAAAATTATCTGAAAAAGGTTATATTAAAAAAGAAGACCAAAAAGGTAGAACTTTACGTCTATTAAAAGGTGGAGACGGAGAACCAGTTAAAAAACATGAAGACAAAAACTATTATACAGGTAGAGAAATGGTTGAAGTACCTGTTATTGGTAAAATAACAGCAGGAGAACCAATTTTAGCTGTAGAAAATATTACAGATACATTCCCTATCCCAATTGATTTTGTTGGAAATAGTGAAAGCTTTATGCTTACAGTTCGTGGCGAAAGTATGATTGAAGCAGGAATTTTAAATGGAGACTATATTTTAGTTAAAAAACAAAACACAGCAATAAATGGAGAAATAGTTGTAGCACTAATTGGAGATGAAGCAACAGTAAAAACCTTCTATAAAGAAAAAGACCATATTAGATTACAACCACAAAATAGTACAATGGACCCAATAATTGTACCAACATGCGAAATCTTAGGAAAAGTAGCAGGGGTATTTAGAAAACTATAAAATAAAGAAAGAGGAGTATATATGAGCGATTATTTATCAATATGGATATTTAATAGTAGACCTAGAATAAAAGTATTTTTGTGTTACTTACTATTATTTATAACAGTTTTTATATTTTCAGATATAATGATATACTTATACACTAAGTCATTATATCAACCAATGGAAAAATATGAAGTAAATATAGAAGCACCACAAGTAACAATAAATGTAGCAGAAGCATCAAATGTAAATGGAAATGTAAAAGGTACTATTAAAAATACTACACAAGAAAAAATTACAGATAAATACATAAGATTTGACTTTTATACACCAAGAGAAGTTAATGTAGGAACTAAATACTTGAAAATAGATGGATTAGAAGTAAATGAAGAAAAACAATTTGAATTAGGTTTTAAATATGATAATGTAAGTAATGTAAAAGTTTCAATGGCAGGAGAGGACGATTTACTAAAAGCAACACCAGAAGAACTAGAATTTACTCCAGCATTTGGACCAGCAGGAATATTACAATTGTTACTTTTAGGACGCCTATTTGTATAAACTAAGTAAAATATGGAAAAAATAGAGTATGTAAAAACATATTCTATTTTTTTACTAAAATATTGAAAAACAGATTGCTATTTTGATTACTTTGTAATATAATTGTAACGAAAACGTAACAAAAATGAAATATACTTTGTCGAAAGGAAAGATTCAAATGTTTAAGTATGGACAAGATATAGGAATAGATTTAGGTACAGCAACCGTAATTGCCTATGCTAAAGGTAAAGGAATAGTGCTAAGAGAGCCTTCTGTAGTTGCAGTTGATAATAATACAGGAGAAGTATTAGCAGTGGGAAAAGAAGCCAGAAGAATGTTAGGAAGAACACCAGGAAATATAGTAGCAACAAGACCTCTAAGAGATGGCGTAATTTCAAATTATACTGTAACAGAAAAAATGCTTAAATATTTCATAAACCGTGTTTGTGGTAAGTTTATATTTGCACCAAGAATTATGATTTGTATACCTTCACAAGTAACAGAAGTAGAAAAAAAGGCAGTTATAGATGCAGCATCACAAGCAGGTGCAAGAAAAGTATATTTAATTGAAGAACCAATAGCAGCAGCTATTGGAGCAGGAATAGATATATCTAAACCATGTGGAAACATGGTAGTTGATATTGGTGGAGGAACAACAGATATAGCAGTTATATCTTTAGGAGGTTCAGTAGTTAGTACTTCAATAAAAGTTGCAGGAGACAAGTTTGACGAGGCAATAGTAAGATATATTAAAAAGAAATATAATACAATTATAGGAGAAAGAACAGCTGAGGATTTAAAAATAAACATAGGCTGTGTATATCCTAAAATTCAAGATATGGAAATGGATATTAGAGGAAGAGACTTAGCAACAGGACTTCCAAAAACAATAACAGTTCGTTCAAGTGAAATGCTAGAAGCATTGATAGAACCCGCAATGCAAGTAGTAGATGCTGTTCATAGTGTACTAGAAAAAACGCCACCTGAACTTGCAGCAGACATAAGTGATAGAGGAGTATATATGACAGGTGGAGGATGTCTAATAGATGGATTAGACAAACTTTTACAAGAACAACTAGGACTAAATGTAATGATAGCACAAGATGCAGTATCATGCGTAGCACTAGGAACCGGAAAAGCCTTAGATAACTTAGATGCATTGGATAGAAAAAGAAAATAAATAATAAAGCATAAAAAACAATCCGTGCTCATTTTGAGCACGGATTGTTTTGTTTCGAGCACCGTGAGCATGGAAAGAAAAAGAGTGCTCAAAGCAGGCGAGGAGAGCTAAATAATTATGTAATTGATTATCATTAGATACCGGCAAGTACCTTTATGCTGCTGCCTGCTTCGAGAGTGGCGCTGAACTGAACGTTTGTGTGGTCGGTTTTTGGGTTTGCAGATCGATTGAGCAGCAGCTCAATCGCTTTCATACCCATTTCTTCTGATGGCTGATCGAGAGTGGTAATGCTTATTCCACTTCCGAGAAGTATAGGCACGCGGTTGAGCACCAAAAGGCTTAAATCAGCGGGAATCTGCTTTCCGAGTTGCTGAAACTTTGCAACAAAGCCGGTGCACTGTTCGCTGCTCATAAGGTAAAGCGCGGTGAAATCAAGCCCTTCATGAACGAAACGGTTGGCAAAATCTGAACCGCCGGCATAGGTATTCGGCTCGAAAAAAATGCTTTTTTCCGCTT
>OLGE01004415.1_pt1 | contig 10188 bp, 4 predicted proteins | sample 1605151 | NCBI WGS metagenome assembly OLGE01 (sample SAMEA3888912, study PRJEB22519) | human gut metagenome | biome: human gut; feature: human-associated habitat; material: faeces | place: Denmark | collected 2010
GAAAACCCCGGTACGCCCATTGCGCCCGAGCACTTACCGCGATTGTTTGACCGTTTCTATCGCGTTGACCCTTCCCGCCAGCGAAAAGGTGAAGGTAGCGGTATTGGGCTGGCGATAGTGAAATCGATTGTTGTCGCGCATAAAGGCACGGTTGCGGTAACGTCAGATGCGCGGGGGACAAGGTTTGTGATTATGCTGCCGGAGAGAGAGTGATTATTAAGTTCAAATTCAGGGCGTGGTGCATCACCTCCTGGTATTGTTGATCAACAAATTAGAGAAAAACTTATTAAACATATGAAATATCGAAGGCTTTTATTTTTCAAAGTTTCACGAGATGTTTGTATATGAAACTTAGTTAAATCTGTGTTTCTTCCAATTGTAGATCACAATGCCCTTTCTAAATTTTCATCGTTATAAACAAGCCATCTATCATATAAAGCAATGAATAATTTAATCGCGATTAATCATCATTAATTGTTATATTATTCACTCAATCTATTTATCAAGTGAATTTGATAAATTCCTAATTTAAAATATCCACTATTGAGCCAGTATTTAACAACGTTAAGATGTGCAATGTGCAGATCATGTTATCAGGGTGGAGCGGTAGCATATATTTCTTATGCAATCATTCATTTTAATAATGTTAATTGGATTATTTATTGCTGTGAATAAAAATATATTATGAATATTGGTTTAACTTTGCGTTTTTGTTACTCGTTGTGATATGCGTACCTGTCCTGAATAACGCCAAGAAACAAGAGGTTGAGCTTGTGATTATTTTTTTGACTGAACAGACACCCGTTTCTGTAAAGTAATATTTAAACAAAATTCTCACATAACCATAGCATTTTCTGTTCCTTCCCTAATAACGTCTGAAGTCGTCCCGCTTATCACATTATCCGCAGTTGTATGGTACGGATCATTATTCATTTTACTGGAGGTTGCTATGTCAACCGGATTACGTTTCACACTGGAAGTGGACGGCCTGCCGCCGGATGCTTTTGCGGTGGTTTCCTTTCATCTGAACCAGTCACTCTCTTCGCTCTTTTCCCTCGATCTCTCCCTGGTCAGCCAGCAGTTTCTCTCCCTTGAATTTGCGCAGGTGCTGGACAAAATGGCCTACCTGACGATATGGCAGGGCGATGAAGTACAGCGCCGGGTGAAAGGCGTGGTGACCTGGTTTGAACTCGGGGAGAACGACAAAAACCAGATGCTGTACAGCATGAAGGTGCACCCGCCGCTGTGGCGTGCCGGTCTGCGCCAGAACTTCCGTATCTTCCAGAACGAGGACATCAAAAGCATCCTCGGCACGATGTTGCAGGAAAACGGGGTGACCGAATGGAGTCCGCTGTTCAGCGAGCCGCATCCTTCCCGTGAGTTTTGTGTCCAGTACGGTGAGACTGATTACGATTTTCTGTGCCGGATGGCGGCGGAGGAAGGCATCTTCTTTTATGAGGAGCACGCGCAAAAAAGTACCGACCAGAGCCTGGTCCTGTGCGACACCGTGCGTTATCTGCCGGAGTCCTTTGAGATCCCCTGGAATCCGAACACCCGTACCGAGGTGAGCACCCTCTGCATCAGCCAGTTCCGCTACAGCGCACAAATCCGCCCTTCTTCCGTGGTGACCAAAGACTACACCTTTAAACGCCCCGGCTGGGCCGGACGTTTTGAACAGGAAGGCCAGCACCAGGACTACCAGCGCACGCAGTATGAAGTGTATGACTACCCCGGACGTTTCAAGAGCGCCCACGGGCAGAACTTTGCCCGCTGGCAGATGGATGGCTGGCGAAACAACGCAGAAACCGCGCGGGGAATGAGCCGCTCGCCGGAGATATGGCCGGGACGGCGAATTGTGCTGACGGGGCATCCGCAGGCGAACCTGAACCGGGAATGGCAGGTGGTGGCAAGTGAACTGCACGGCGAACAGCCACAGGCGGTGCCAGGACGGCAGGGAGCGGGGACGGCGCTGGAGAACCATTTTGCGGTGATCCCGGCAGACAGAACATGGCGACCACAGCCGTTGCTGAAACCGCTGGTCGACGGCCCGCAGAGCGCTGTCGTGACAGGACCGGCAGGCGAGGAAATCTTCTGCGACGAACATGGTCGCGTGCGGGTGAAGTTCAACTGGGACCGTTATAACCCGGCAGACCAAGACAGTTCGTGCTGGATCCGTGTGGCACAGGCGTGGGCAGGCACCGGTTTTGGCCACCTGGCGATACCGCGTGTGGGTCAGGAGGTGATTGTAGACTTCCTCAACGGCGATCCGGACCAGCCGATCATTATGGGGCGCACCTACCACCAGGAAAACCGCACCCCCGGCAGCCTGCCGGGAACAAAGACGCAGATGACCATCCGCTCCAAAACGTACATGGGCAGCGGATTTAATGAGCTGAAGTTTGATGATGCGACAGGGAGAGAACAGGTCTACATCCACGCGCAGAAGAACATGGATACCGAAGTGCTCAACGACCGTACCACCACCGTAAAACACGATCACCGCGAAACCGTAAAAAATGACCAGACGGTCACGATCCAGGAAGGTAACCGCCTTCTTACGGTGGAAAAAGGCCACAAGATCACCGGAGTACTGAAAGGGTCTTTATCTGAGGATGTCTTTCAGGACAGAGGCACGATTGCCGGTTCGGTGCATGTTGACGCTGTAAACAATGGTGGCGAAGGCGACGGTATACAGGCTTATACGGCGATTAAGGAAATTTTGCTGGCTGTGGAGGAAAGCAAAATTGCGCTGACGCCGGATGGCATTCAGCTACAGGTCGGGGAATCGACGGTAATCAGGCTGTCGAAGGATGGCATCACCATCGTGGGCGGTTCTGTTTTCATCAACTGATTCACTCAGATTATCAGGGAGTATTTTATGCAGTTCACTTTTAATGAAGGCCACATTCAACTGCCGTCTCAATGGCAGGATCAGTCAATGCAGGTCCTGGTGTCCACAGATAACAGTGGCATCAACCTGGTCATTACCCGCGAAGCCGTTCCACAGGGAACCCTGACACCAGAGCTGTACCAGGAAACGCTGGCGCTGTACCAGGGCAAACTTGATGGGTACACCGAACATGCCTGCCGGGAAATCACTCTGGCAGAGGCCCCGGCCTGGCTGCTGGATTATTCCTGGAACGGTCCGGAAGATAAGGGGAATCAGGGGCGGATTAGCCAGATAGCCGTATTCCAGCGGCGTGGAGATACGCTGCTGACCTTCACTTTCAGCACCTCCTTATCCCTGAAGAACAGTCAAAAGACGATGCTGCTGGAGGTGATAAAGAGCTTCACCCCGTTGCCACCGGAGAATGACATCCAAAAGGACCAGCCGCGCTGACATAAACGAGGGATAACACATGAGTGAAGGACCAGGCGGGCCACAGGGAGCGACCGCAGGCGGTACGCTGGCAATGCGAATGCTGTCACAGCAGGCGATGGTCGCCAGCCAGATGAAACGGGCAGCCAACGACAAAGCCATTGCACAGATGCTGGCAGCAAAGAAGTCCGGCCCACCTGCCGCCAGGCTGGGCGATGAAATTCAGCATAAAAGTTTTCTGGGGGCACTGGCAGGGGCCGTGCTGGGGGCGATAGTGACCATCGCAGAAGGTTGCCTGATTATGGCCGCCTGCGCCACCGGCCCTTATGCGCTGGTTCTGCTGCCTGCGCTGATGTATGCCAGCTATAAGGCGAGTGATTATGTGGAGGAGAAACAGAACCAGCTTGAGTCATGGATAAACAGCTTTTGTGACACGGACGGCGCCATCAATACCGGTTCTGAAAATGTAAACATTAACGGAAAGCCCGCTGCCAGGGCCGCCGTCACCCTTCCCCCTCCTCCCCCACCTGGAGCAATACCTGAAGTCCCACAGGGGGAACCCTCATGGGGTGATATTGCCACTGACCTGCTTGAATCGGCAGCGGAAAAAGCAGTACCACTGGCGAAGGCCTGGGGGAACGCTGTTATCACCCTGACGGACAGCAATGCCGGTTTTATGGATCGCGTCAGCGCCGGCGCATCGCTTCTGTTTCCCGCCGGTCCGGTATTAATGGAGTTTGCCACCATGGTGGGCGGGCGTGGCGAAATCAAAAAAGATGTGGATTTCCCGGAAGCCGGTGAGGACACGGCGCTCTGCGACAAGGAGAACAAACCACCGAGGATAGCCCAGGGCAGCAGCAACGTCTTTATCAACAATCAGCCTGCCGCGCGCAAGGGCGACAAACTGGAGTGCAGTGCGGCAATCGTGGAAGGTTCGCCGGACGTCTTTATTGGCGGTGAGCAGGTCACATATCTGGATATCCAGCTGGAGTTCCCGCCATGGCAGAGAATGATCCTGGGAGGAATAACGATAGCCAGCTATCTTCTGCCGCCAGCAGGACTGCTGGGAAAACTGGGGAATCTGGCGAGACTCGGCAAACTGGGAAACCTGCTGGGGAAAAGCGGGAAGCTGCTGGGCGCAAAGCTCGGCGCGTTGCTGGGGAAAACAGGTAAGTCGTTAAAAAGTATTGCCAATAAAGTCATCAGATGGGTAACAGATCCTGTCGATCCGGTAACCGGCGCATACTGCGACGAACGTACCGACTTTACGCTGGGCCAGACCCTCCCCCTCTCCTTCACCCGTTTCCACAGTTCTGTACTGCCGCTGCATGGCCTGACCGGCGTGGGCTGGAGCGACTCCTGGAGCGAATACGCCTGGGTGCGTGAACAGGGAAACCGGGTGGATATCATCACCCAGGGAGCCACGCTGAGATTTGCCTTCGACGGTGACAGTGATACGGCGGTTAACCCGTATCACGCCCAGTACATTCTGCGCCGCCGCGACGATTACCTGGAGCTGTTCGACAGGGATGCACTGAGCAGCCGCTTCTTTTATGACGCCTTTCCGGGAATGCGTCTGCGCCACCCGGTGACTGACGATACCAGCGATGACCGCCTGGCACACAGCCCCGGTGACCGGATGTATATGCTGGGCGGGATGAGTGACACCGCCAGCAACCGCATCACGTTTGAGCGCGACAGCCAGTACCGGATCACGGGTGTCAGTCACACCGACGGGATCCGGCTTAAACTGACGTACCATGCCAGCGGCTACCCGCGAATGAGTTACCGCGAACTGTATAAACCAGATGAAAAACCGTTAGCGATTATGGTTCCGGCATGGAATGAAACGGGCGTCATCGGCAATATGGCCGAGCTGGCGGCGACCACGCTCGACTACGAAAACTATCATATCTTTGTTGGCACCTACCCCAACGACCCCGATACTCAGCGTGATGTTGACGAAGTGTGCGCTCGCTTCCCGAATGTGCATAAGGTAGTCTGCGCGCGTCCTGGCCCCACCAGCAAAGCCGACTGTCTGAACAACGTGCTGGACGCCATCACCCAATTTGAGCGTAGCGCCAATTTCGCTTTTGCTGGTTTTATTCTGCATGACGCCGAAGATGTGATTTCACCGATGGAATTGCGTCTGTTCAACTATCTGGTCGAGCGTAAAGATCTGATTCAGATCCCGGTGTATCCGTTCGAACGCGAATGGACGCACTTCACCAGCATGACTTACATTGATGAGTTTTCAGAGCTGCATGGCAAAGATGTTCCGGTGCGTGAAGCCCTCGCCGGACAAGTGCCCAGCGCAGGCGTCGGCACCTGTTTCAGCCGCCGCGCCGTGACCGCTCTGTTAGCTGACGGTGACGGTATTGCTTTCGACGTGCAGAGTCTGACTGAAGATTACGACATTGGTTTCCGCCTGAAAGAGAAAGGTATGACGGAAATTTTTGTCCGTTTTCCGGTGGTGGACGAAGCCAAAGAACGCGAGCAGCGTAAATTTTTACAGCACGCACGGACGTCAAACATGATCTGCGTGCGCGAATATTTCCCCGATACCTTTTCGACTGCAGTTCGACAAAAATCTCGCTGGATCATCGGCATTGTTTTCCAGGGCTTTAAAACCCACAAATGGACATCCAGCCTGACGCTGAACTACTTTCTCTGGCGCGACCGCAAAGGGGCAATCAGTAACTTTGTCAGCTTCCTCGCGATGCTGGTGATGCTCCAGCTTTTGCTGTTGCTGGCGTATGAAAGTTTGTGGCCCGATGCCTGGCATTTCCTTTCTATTTTTAGCGGCAGCGCATGGTTAATGACCCTGCTGTGGCTAAACTTTGGCTTGATGGTTAACCGCATCGTGCAGCGGGTGATTTTCGTCACTGGCTACTACGGTCTGACGCAGGGGCTGCTATCTGTCCTGCGTCTTTTCTGGGGCAACCTGATTAACTTTATGGCCAACTGGCGCGCGCTAAAACAGGTACTTCAACACGGCGATCCACGTCGCGTCGCGTGGGATAAAACAACGCATGACTTCCCCAGCGTCACTGGCGATACCCGCTCGTTGCGCCCGTTAGGTCAAATTCTGCTGGAAAATCAGGTCATCACTGAAGAACAACTCGATACAGCACTGCGTAATCGCGTCGAAGGTCTACGCCTGGGCGGTTCAATGCTGATGCAGGGGCTGATTAGCGCCGAGCAGCTGGCACAGGCGCTGGCAGAGCAAAACGGCGTGGCGTGGGAATCCATCGATGCCTGGCAGATCCCTTCCTCGCTGATTGCCGAAATGCCGGCCTCCGTGGCGCTGCATTATGCAGTACTGCCGCTGCGTCTGGAAAATGATGAGTTAATTGTCGGCAGTGAAGATGGTATTGACCCTGTTTCGCTGGCGGCCCTGACGCGTAAAGTCGGACGCAAAGTGCGTTACGTCATTGTTCTGCGGGGACAAATTGTCACGGGGTTACGTCACTGGTATGCACGCCGACGCGGTCACGATCCGCGGGCAATGTTGTACAATGCGGTTCAGCATCAGTGGCTCACGGAACAGCAGACCGGTGAAATCTGGCGGCAATATGTGCCGCATCAGTTCCTGTTCGCCGAAATACTGACCACGCTCGGTCATATTAATCGTTCAGCAATTAACGTGTTGTTATTGCGCCATGAACGCAGTTCTCTGCCGCTCGGCAAGTTTTTGGTCACCGAAGGCGTTATCAGCCAGGAAACGTTGGATCGCGTCCTGACAATTCAACGCGAATTACAAGTTTCGATGCAATCACTATTACTCAAAGCAGGTTTAAACACAGAACAGGTTGCGCAACTGGAGTCCGAAAATGAAGGAGAATAACCTTAATCGCGTCATCGGATGGTCTGGTTTACTGCTGACGTCTTTATTGAGTACCAGCGCACTCGCAGACAATATCGGCACCAGCGCAGAAGAGCTGGGGCTGAGCGATTATCGCCATTTTGTTATTTATCCCCGTCTCGATAAGGCGCTGAAGGCACAGAAAAATAACGACGAAGCAACCGCCATCCGCGAATTTGAATATATACACCAGCAGGTGCCGGATAATATTCCGCTGACTTTATACCTTGCGGAAGCCTATCGCCATTTTGGTCATGATGACCGGGCGCGGCTGTTGCTGGAGGATCAACTGAAACGTCACCCAGGAGATGCCCGACTTGAGCGCAGTCTGGCGGCTATTCCAGTTGAAGTGAAAAGCGTTACGACTGTTGAAGAACTGCTTGCCCAGCAAAAAGCGTGCGATGCTGCGCCGACCCTGCGTTGTCGCAGTGAAGTCGGGCAGAATGCCCTGCGGCTGGCACAGTTACCTGTCGCCAGAGCGCAACTGAACGATGCGACGTTTGCTGCATCGCCGGAAGGAAAAACGCTGCGAACCGATCTGCTGCAACGGGCAATCTACCTGAAACAATGGTCCCAGGCAGATACGCTATACAATGAAGCACGCCAGCAGAACACATTAAGCGCGGCAGAACGCCGTCAGTGGTTTGACGTGCTTCTTGCCGGGCAGCTGGACGATCGGATCCTGGCACTGCAATCACAGGGGATCTTCACCGATCCTCAGTCATATATTACTTACGCGACCGCGCTGGCTTATCGTGGCGAAAAAGCACGCCTCCAGCATTATCTCATTGAAAATAAGCCGCTGTTTACCACGGACGCACAAGAGAAAAGTTGGCTCTATCTGTTATCTAAATACAGCGCCAACCCCGTTCAGGCATTGGCGAATTATACGGTGCAGTTTGCCGATAACCGCCAGTATGTTGTTGGCGCGACGCTACCGGTGCTGTTAAAAGAAGGTCAGTACGACGCAGCGCAAAAACTGCTCGCCACCCTCCCCGCCAATGAAATGCTTGAGGAGCGTTATGCTGTCAGCGTGGCGACCCGTAACAAGGCTGAATCTCTGCGTCTGGTACGATTGCTGTATCAGCAAGAACCGGCAAATCTTACCCGCCTGGATCAACTGACCTGGCAACTGATGCAGAACGAGCAGTCACGCGAAGCTGCCGATTTATTGCTGCAACGCTATCCTTTCCAGGGCGATGCGCGTGTCAGCCAGACTTTAATGGCGCGACTGGCGTCTCTGCTGGAAAGTCATCCTTACCTGGCAACTCCAGCGAAGGTGGCGATTTTATCAAAACCCTTGCCGCTGGCGGCGCAACGTCAGTGGCAAAGCCAGTTGCCGGGTATTGCAGATAATTGCCCGGCAATAGTTCGCTTGCTGGGCGATATGTCGCCTTCCTACGATGCCGCCGCCTGGAACCGTCTGGCAAAGTGTTATCGGGACACGCTACCCGGTGTGGCCTTGTATGCATGGCTTCAGGCCGAACAACGACAACCGAACGCCTGGCAACATCGTGCGGTAGCCTATCAGGCGTATCAGGTTGAGGACTACGCCACCGCACTGGCGGCCTGGCAGAAAATCAGTCTTCACGACATGAGCAATGAGGATCTGCTTGCTGCTGCCAATACCGCCCAGGCGGCAGGAAATGGTGCAGCTCGCGATCGCTGGCTACAACAGGCAGAACAACGTGGACTGGGAAACAATGCCCTCTACTGGTGGCTGCATGCGCAACGTTACATTCCTGGTCAGCCGGAACTCGCACTGAGCGATCTCACGCGCTCAATCAATATTGCGCCTTCTGCCAACGCTTACGTTGCGCGGGCGACAATTTATCGCCAACGTCATAATGTCCCGGCGGCGGTGAGTGATTTGCGCGCCGCGCTGGAACTGGAACCGAATAATAGCAACATCCAGGCAGCGCTTGGTTACGCCTTGTGGGATAGCGGTGATATCGCACAGTCGCGGGAAATGCTCGAACAGGCGCATAAAGGGCTTCCGGACGATCCGGCACTGATCCGACAACTGGCCTACGTGAACCAGCGTCTGGATGACATGCCTGCGACGCAGCACTACGCCCGGCTGGTGATTGATGACATTGATAATCAGGCGCTGATAACCCCACTGACCCCAGAGCAAAATCAGCAACGCTTCAATTTCCGCCGTTTGCATGAGGAGGTCGGTCGCCGCTGGACGTTCAGTTTCGATTCTTCTATCGGCTTGCGTTCCGGGGCAATGAGCACCGCTAACAATAATGTCGGCGGCGCAGCGCCAGGGAAAAGCTATCGTAGCTACGGGCAACTGGAAGCCGAGTACCGCATCGGACGCAATATGCTGCTGGAAGGCGACCTGCTCTCAGTTTATAGCCGCGTCTTTGCCGATACCGGAGAAAACGGGGTGATGATGCCGGTGAAAAATCCGATGTCCGGCACCGGTCTGCGCTGGAAGCCGCTGCGCGATCAGATCTTTTTCCTCGCCGTCGAACAGCAGTTGCCGCTGAACGGGCAAAATGGCGCATCCGATACCATGCTGCGCGCCAGCGCCTCATTCTTTAATGGCGGCAAATACAGCGACGAATGGCACCCGAACGGTTCAGGCTGGTTTGCCCAAAACCTGTACCTCGATGCGGCGCAATATATCCGCCAGGATATTCAGGCGTGGACGGCAGATTATCGCGTCAGCTGGCATCAGAAGGTAGCTAACGGACAGACTATTGAGCCTTACGCTCACGTTCAGGACAACGGCTATCGTGATAAAGGCACTCAGGGCGCGCAGCTTGGCGGAGTCGGGGTCCGCTGGAATATCTGGACCGGCGAGACGCACTACGACGCCTGGCCGCACAAAGTCAGTCTCGGCGTCGAGTATCAACATACCTTTAAGGCGATTAATCAACGTAACGGAGAGCGCAACAACGCGTTTCTCACCATTGGAGTGCACTGGTAAATGCGTAAGTTCATTTTCGTATTGCTGACACTGCTTTTGGTCAGCCCTTTTTCCTTTGCGATG
>OLGE01004417.1_pt1 | contig 10185 bp, 8 predicted proteins | sample 1605151 | NCBI WGS metagenome assembly OLGE01 (sample SAMEA3888912, study PRJEB22519) | human gut metagenome | biome: human gut; feature: human-associated habitat; material: faeces | place: Denmark | collected 2010
CCACTGCTATCTGACCATTAACAAATTCTCCGGCAACCGCCAGTTTATTACCGGTAACCGCTGTGAGCGTGGTCTTGGCAAGGAAAAGAGTACCGAAAAACTGCCAAACCTGTTTGACTATAAGTTAAAACGTTTATTTGGTTATGAACCGCTTTCCGAAAGTGAAGCTGTCCGCGGTGTTGTCGGTATTCCGCGTGTACTGAATATGTATGAAAATTATCCGTTCTGGTTTACATTTTTTACAAAGCTCGGTTACCGCGTTGTCCTTTCACCGCAGTCCAGCCGTAAAATTTACGAACTCGGTATCGAATCCATCCCATCCGAGTCCGAATGTTACCCGGCAAAGCTCGCACACGGCCACGTTTCATGGCTGATTAAGCAGGGTGTAAAGTTCATCTTCTACCCTTGTATTCCGTATGAGCATAAGGAAATTGATAAGACGAACAATCACTATAATTGTCCGATTGTAACGTCTTATGCCGAAAATATTAAAAATAATGTAGAAGAATTGATAACGGAACACATTGATTTCCGCAATCCTTTCCTTTCTTTTGAAAATGAGGAAATTCTCGCAAAACGTCTGCGCGAGGAATTCCCGGACATTCCGAAAGCCGAAGTCACTGCCGCCGTTTCTGCCGCATGGAAGGAAATGATGCAGTCCAAGGAAGATGTCCGCAAAAAAGGTGAAGAAGTTATCAAGTTCCTTGATGAAACCGGAAAACGCGGTATTGTCCTTGCCGGACGTCCATACCATGTAGACCCTGAAATCAATCACGGTATCCCGGAACTGATTAATTCCTACGGGATTGCCGTGCTGACAGAAGATTCTATCTCCCATTTAGGCAAGGTAGACCGTCCTTTGATTGTTATGGACCAGTGGATGTATCATTCAAGACTGTATGCCGCCGCAAGCTATGTAAAAACAAAAGACAATCTGGACTTAATCCAGTTAAATTCTTTTGGCTGTGGTCTGGATGCCGTTACAACCGATGCTGTCAATGATATTTTAACAAAGGCAGGAAAGATTTATACTGTATTAAAGATTGATGAGGTCAACAACCTCGGTGCTGCAAGAATCCGTGTCCGTTCACTGCTTGCCGCACTGCGTGTTCGCGAAAAGAAACACTATCACAGAAAGATTGAATCTGCCGCATTTGAACGTGTGGAATTTACGCCTGAAATGCGTGAAAATTACACCATTCTGTGTCCGCAGATGTCACCGATTCACTTTGAACTGTTAGCACCGGCATTAAATTCATGCGGCTACAATTTTGAAGTATTGGACAACGATAACAAATCTTCTGTTGATATCGGACTGAAATATGTAAATAACGATGCCTGCTATCCGTCCCTGATGGTTGTCGGACAGATTATGAGTGCCGTACTTTCCGGCAAATATGATTTACACAAAACCGCGATTGTTATTACACAGACCGGCGGTGGCTGCCGTGCTTCCAACTACATCGGATTTATCCGCCGTGCGCTGACAAAAGCAGGACTGGAATATATTCCTGTTATTTCTATCAGTGCGCAGGGTCTGGAGTCCAACTCCGGCTTTAAATATTCACTGCCGATGTTAAAGAAAGCCATGCAGGCTGTTGTATACGGCGATGTATTCATGAACGTCGTATACCGTACCCGTCCGTATGAAAAAGTACCGGGTTCTGTGAATGCCCTGCATGAAAAATGGAAGAATATCTGTATCCGGCAGTTGACAAAGGATAAGGTTACCATGCGTGAATTTAATAAAAATATCCGCAGTATTGTCAAAGAATTTGATGAGATTGAATTACTGGATATTAAAAAGCCAAGAGTCGGTATTGTCGGAGAAATTCTTGTGAAATTCATGCCTGCCGCCAACAACTATCTTGTTGACTTATTGGAAGCAGAAGGCGCGGAAGCGGTTATGCCGGATTTAATGGGCTTCTTGCTGTACTGCGCAGAAAATGCAAACTTCAAAAAAGACTACCTCGGTGCTTCAAAGAAGTCTGCATTTATCAATAATTCTGTAATTAAACTGCTTGAGTGGTTCAGAAAGGGTGCAAAACAGGCATTAAAAGAAAGCAAGCGTTTTACACCGCCTGCTACGATTCAGGAAACTGCAAACCTTGCCAAAGATTTAGTTTCTTTAGGTAACCAGACGGGTGAAGGCTGGCTCTTAACCGGTGAAATGATTGAGCTGATTCACAACGGTGCCGGTAATATTGTCTGCTGTCAGCCGTTTGCATGCCTGCCAAACCACATTGTCGGTAAAGGTGTTATTAAAGAGCTGCGTGCGGCATTCCCGGAAGCTAATATCATTGCTGTTGATTATGACCCGGGTGCTTCCGAAGTCAATCAGCTGAACCGTATCAAACTGATGCTTTCCACCGCACAGAAGAACCTGCCAGAAAGGAAAAAGGAGTCAAGAATTGGATGATTTTGGATTGATTTTGGATAAAATTTCCAGCTGACTTTTAAAGACGTCTGTGCTATAATAAATTTATATGGAGTTTAAGATAGGCTGTGGATTCCATAGCCTATCTTCTATATAGTGGAACAAAAAGACAGACTAAAAGGAGATCTCAGGATGAAATCGAAATTATTCCTCTGCGCGGCTCTGGCTGCGGCTCTCTACGTGATGCCGTCTTATGCAGCTGATTATTCCGCACAGGTTGTGAGTTTTTCTCAGGAGGACCCGGACAACCTCTCCATCGAGCTGACCAGCTCCAAAGTAATTACCGACGATTTTTCATTCAAACTTCCATCCCAGGCATTTTCGAGACTCATCATGGTTCCGAGCGGGGATTCCTACGAGGTATATGAAAAAACAGCCTATGAAGCCAACGGAGGCGGACTTCTCTTCCGCATTCTCGCATTTGAGGACACGCATTACCGCGATTTAAACGGCTGCACCATCTTAGGCTTCTGCGGCAACAAGCTCTTCATTCTGGATCCGCACTACGACGAGCAGTATGCCAGCGACAGCGAAGAATATACACAATGCAAAGAAATCGTGACCTCGATCAAGAAGAGTTTCATTTCCTATATCAAAGACGCCGGGACGGTTGAGTAGCATCGAATCGAATATAAATATGCAAAAAGAACGTCAAATTCTAAGTTTTTCGCTTGGATTTGACGTTCTTTTTTACTTTAAACTCTTCTATTTAAATCAAACGCCTCTTACTGTTTAACCTTCTCCGGATCCACCAGACTAATCAAAATAAACACAGCCCCGCAGACTGCCAGCATAAAGAATCCAACATTCTTAAATACCGGAACCAGCGCCGGAACCATATTCCATGCCACGATCGACACAATCGAAGCCATGATGGTCCAGAAACCTGCCTTGCGGCTGGAGAATTTCGGGCACAGCAGACCGCCGATGACGATAAACGAAGTACCGATCGCCAGAGAAAGCGCTTTCTGCATCGCGCTTAAAATCGCGCCCATCTGAGTTGCAATCAGATAGGTAACCAAACTGCTGAGTACAACGATTACCTTATTTAAAATATGTTTCTGACGGTCATTCAGCGAAACACCCGGAATCTTTCCGATAATATCCGTGCTGACGGTCGTCGCCAGGCCGATAATCATGGAGCAGCCGGTTCCCATATCAGCCGCCCACAGACCGGACAGCGTGATGCCGCCAAGTACCGGAGGAATGCTCATCAGGATCATCGGCAGTGCCACCGATGCCTCTGCATCCGGCAGAAGCGATGCCAGAATCGAGCCGCCCGCCTTGTACTGCAGGGCGATGATGCCTGACTGGATGATACACATGGCAATGACCATGATAAGGCTCGTCTTTGTGCCGTAGAGGTCCCTTACAAGACCGCTGATGGTCGTGTACTGGCTTCTACGCAGGTAACGGACTGCCAGCATAGAAGAAACAACCGCGCCGATCGCCCATGCTGTATCATACCAGCCTGCCGACAGCCCCACGGTAAAGGCGTTCTCCGCGATACCGATCGTCGAAGCACCGCCGATCGCCAGACCCGCGATACTAGCTGCCACGACAAACGCATTATTTTTTCCTTTATATAAAAGGAAGTTCTCTGAATCCTTTTTCTGGCCGTAAGACACATAGATACTGATGCAAAACAGCAGAAGCACATATAAAATAACTATTAGCAGCGGAATATTCATTACTTCGCGTCTCCATTTTCCTCTGCCTCGCGGCAAATACGCTCGTAGGCTTCCTTTGTCTGCGGGAGCACACTTCCGCCGTACGGAATTACATATACATCTTTTCCGTTAAAGTCTACCTCTGCCAGCAGATCCTTCATATCTTTAAACGATCTTACGCCCATATCCCGAACCAGCTCCGGCTCCATGGAAGACAGAAGCAGCGTCTTCGAACGACGGATGGACTCGCAGGCTGCGGAGAAAATATAGCCGCCGATGGTGAAAGACGCACGCAGTGCCTCATCCAGGCATCCCTTAGAGAGAAGCTTAATCCAGTCGAAGAAATCCTTGGAACCGCTTCCCTCCGGGCATTCCGCCAGCATAATGAGTGTACCGCCCTCTTTGACCGCTCTCGATGCGTTAAACAGCGTCTTGGTGGACTGATAAAAATTCAGATCCTTCGGGAAACCGCCGCAGCTTGCAATTACGACATCTGCCTGATAGTCGATCGGCAGTCCGTATCCCTTCTGTACATAACTGCAGCTTGCCTGCCATGCCTTGTCAAACTCACCACAGAATAAACCGCTGTGGCGGGAAGACGTATCTACCACGATATTAATACCGAACGTAACATGTACCATGGCACCTGCCTCGCGCATATCCAGGTTGATCGGGTTGTTCTCCACCAGACCGCTGCCGACACGCACATCCGTCATCGGTTTCTCCGGATCCAGCGCACGCTCATGGTTCATGCGGATCGTCTCACGGGAAGCAATACCTGGAACGATGCTCTTTCTTCCGCCGCCGTAGCCTGCCATCAGATGGTGCACCGTACCGCCGATGCAGATGACCTTTCTGCCGACTGCCAGCGGATTGACCGATACACGCGTTCCGAAGGACGTCGTACCGATGTATACCAGATCCGGCGCATCGCAGTCATGGTCAGTCACGCTCGCTACATGGTCATAGACAAACTCGCTTGCAAGTTTTCTGCGGTCCTCCGCCGTATTCTTGCGGTGTGTTCCCAGTGCAACCACAACCGCAATCTGGTTATATCCCACGCCCATCTCATCGTGCAGATATTTTACCAGAAGCTCGCAAATCACGTCCTGACGCATCCAGAAACGCGTCATATCACTGATCACGATCGTAACCGGATCGGTCGGTGCAATCAATTCCTTTAACGGCTTCGTGCCAATCACACCATCCGTCACACAATGCAGAAATTCTGCTTTTATATCTTCAATGACCCGCATCTTATTTTCATACAGGTATTTTACACTCTTCGCACCGTCAATCTCAAAATCAACCGCCGACGTTCCGTACTTTAAATGTACTTGCTCCATTGTCTTTCTCCTTCACATTTCCTCATCTGCGTTAAACAGTTGCGCTTTAAACCACTAAAGTATATAGTAAAGCACCTGTTTTGTCAAGTTTTTCACAAAACAGGTGCTTTATTTTTATAATTTATATGATATTTTTCAATCTCCCCGGTACGCCGCATACATCTGCGTCGTTGCCATATCCGAATGTCCGAGAATCGTCTGAACCGCCCGCATGTCTGCACCTCTCGCAATCAGGTGCGCCGCAAAGGAATGGCGCAGCGTATGCGGCGTGATATCTTCCTCAATCCCGGCTTTCTCGCCGTAATATTTGATAATCTTCCAGAATCCCTGCCGGCTCATCGCGCCGCCTGTACAGTTGACAAAGAAATAGTCCGATCCCTTTCCGCGAAGCAGGTCGTTTCTCGCATGTTCTAAATACTCCTCCAGCGCTGCTTTCGCCGAACGTCCAAATGGGATCGTCCGCTCCCTCTCCCCGTCGCGACAGACCAGAAATCCAATGTTCATATTGATATCTTCCATCTGGATCCCTATAAGCTCTGACACCCGGATTCCGGTCGCATATAAAAGAGCCAGCATCGCCTTGTCCCGGATCTCCTTCGGCGTCTGCCCGGATGGCTGTGCCAGAAGCGCCGATACCTGATCGACACTCAGGATCACCGGCGCCTTTTTCTCTACTTTCGGCGCATGCAGACTCTCCGCCGGGTTCCGCCGGATGCATGCCTGCATACATTCATAATTAAAAAAAGCTTTCATCGCCGCCATCATCCGTGAAATGGTGGTAGCCGCCTTTCCCTGCTCTTCCATATGAAGAATATATCCATGCAGGCTGGTCTTTGTCACCTTCGCCGCCTCCCGGATCTCTTTCTCCTCCAGATAAGTAATCATCTGCATCAGATCTCTCCGATATGACTGTACGGTATTTTCCGATGCCTGTTTTACCTCCCGCAGGTACTGTTCAAATCTGTCTACTTCCCCTCTCATACTTCCCCAATCTATTCTCGTAACCATTTCCGCCATTCTTTTATTCACGGCATTTTCTGCCAAAGCCCCAGCCTGCGGGGCAGATATCGTTTCGCGGCAATCCTATTGATTCCTCCATCTGAACCATCCATTCTCCTGAGGTTTTCTCACCCTATCTGCAACTTACCTTCTTCTCCACAAACAGGGCTTTTATCGTCCGCAGGTATCATTATATCTACATTTTCCCATAAAATCAAACATAATTTTCCCCACTTTTCCTACATTTTTCGACTGATTTACATAAAAATACAACATATGGTACGTCCACTTTTTTCACCCCCATATGTTGTAAATTTTGAATTATATTTTTATTCAGACAGCCCCATTAAAATGGGCAGTGTGAGACCAGTAATGATACAAAACCAGGATTCAGCCACACTTCCAGCGCAGTTCCCATCCCCAGCACCAATAAAAGGATTAAAAATCCAGCCGTCCGTATCCGCCTCTCCTTTGCAAGCGCCCAGGAAAGAAGCAGCCAGAACACAGGAATATAAAACACCACCTGTGGAAATAACGTCGCCACAAATACAGGCAGTCCCCAAAAACCGCCCCAGCCAGTAAATCCTGCCAGCAGCCATGCCTGCTCCAGACCTAAGACGAGACAAGCACCCCACGCAGCCAGGCATGCGACCGGCGTCATACCTGCCAGCCACAGCATCAGCGCCATCCCTGACCGCTGCAGCCAGACCTGAAAAAACAAAGTTCCCCGGCTGGCTGCCTTCATTCCGGCGTTTAGATGCCACCCGGCACCCGATGGATCTCCCATTTCTTGTCCAAGCCTCGCTGCCAGCACACTTTCCAGCCCGGCATGTCCGCTCCCGGACGAAATTTGAAAACAAACGGCTGCTATCGTCCCCAATACAATCCCAAGGATCCAAAAAAACACTGATACATCCCAGGTACTTAAAGCCGGAAGCCGGAATCTCCTTTTCACATGCAATCCCTGCCTATTCCTTTGTTACCTTATCTGTATTCAGTGTTTTTTATAATATGCCTTTATATCTGCCTCTATATGCTGTTAGCTTCATGCGTCTTTCAGCGTCTAATCCATATATTTATTTCATCACAGATGCTCACAGTGCTTCGCTAATCCTTATTTTTACTTCTGTCCTGCTTTGCAGGCATACGCCAGAATCGCGGACACAGTCTTTCCATCCGTCAGCTCTCCTGCGTAGATCCGTTTCAAAAGGTCGGAAAGTTCCCACGCCTCTACCTCAATCTCCTCGTCCGGGTCAAGATGCTGATGGGTTTTCTTGAGATCGCGTGCCAGAAAAATATCCAGCGCCTCATCACAGAACGCGATCGTTGTGTTGACGCTCATCAGATATTCCAGATGGTCACAACGGTAGCCCGTCTCCTCCTCCAGCTCGCGGTACGCGCAGTCAATCTTCGCCTCATCCGGCGAATCCAGCTTACCAGCCGGAATCTCCAGTGTATAGCGATCCAGCGCATTGCGGTACTGACGCACCATGAGAATCTTCCCATCCTCCGTAACCGGAAGCACCGCTGCCGCGCCGTCATGATGGATAAAATCCCATTTTGCCTGATGTCCGTTTACCTCGACGGTATCTTCGTACATTTTCAAGATGGTTCCCTGATATTTTAACTCTCGTTTCAGACGTTTGACCGGCACGGACTCCAGCGATGCCTGCTTTTCTACTTTCTGTTCCATATTTCCTCACCCTTATGTCCAGGTTACTTCTGGGTTCTTTTTCAACATTTTTTCACTATTTCAGGTCGATGCACTTCTCATAGCATGCGTCACATGCCTTGATAACCGCATTCCGCAAACCATACTCCTCCAGGACGCTGACCGCGTAGATCGTCGTGCCGCCCGGCGAGCAGACATCATCTTTGAGCGCGCCCGGATGCTTGCCGGTCTCGAGTACCATCTTCGCACTGCCGACAACGCCCTGCGCCGCCATCCGGTAAGCCACATCTCGCGGCATGCCGTACTTAACGCCCGCATCTGCCAGCGCCTCGATGAACATATAGATGTATGCCGGTGCACTGGAACTGATACATACAACCGCATTCATCATATATTCCGGAACGATCTCCATCATACCAAAAGATTCAAAGAAATTGCTGATCATCTGCTTTTCTGTCTCTTCAAACAGCTTCTTGTCGTAGCAGACACCTGTCATACCCTCGCCGATCAGCGCCGGCGTGTTCGGCATCGCACGCACGATACGGCGGTCACCGCCCAGCTTCTCGTTGACACTGTCAATCGTGATACCCGGTGCAATCGAAATAATAATATTTTCTTTCGTTACATGATCCTTGATATCTGCCAGTACATTGTCATAAAACTGCGGTTTTATAGCTAATACGATATATTTTGCATTTTCCGCACAATCCTGGTTTGTGTCAACCGCCTTGACACCTGTCTCTTTCTCTATCTGTGCCACTCTCCGGCGGTTCAGATCCGTAAAAGTGATGTCTTCCGTTTTATATTTGTTCAGCAGGCTTCGCATGATCGCATAGCCGATATTTCCCATTCCGATAAAACCAATTTTCGCCATAATCTTTGTCTCCCTCCATCTGCCATCCGGCACTTCCCTGCCGGATGATCCTCCATTTGTTGTCTGACTGCAGCTACTCTTTCCAACAGCCACATCTGGCTTTCTATTCAGCATCTTGATAACGGTTCAATCTTCTTACCATTACGCCACAATAAATGCATGAAGCTGCTAAATAATCACTATTTTTCAACTCTATCATGCTATAATACTCGTCTTTTGGACAGTTTGCAAGCAAAATTTCTCCGCCTGCCTTCACGCTCACGACCCTTTATTTTACCCTGCTCATGCAAATTTTCAGTCTGTCCGAAAAACAGAGTTTCCGTTTTCCGCTTCATGAAAAAAACCTGTATTTTTCTGTATTTCTTTCTCTCTCAAAAAAGATGTAAAGAATGTGCCTTGGCACATTCGGGCGTCTCGCGCGGTCGCTTGCGACATGTTTCTGCTTCGCGCGAGTGCGCATCCTCGCGGAGCGTTTTTTTGTTTCATAGGACGCAATTTCCCATGAAACAAAAAAGTCTTATGAATGTAATGTATCTTCATCCATAAGACTTTTATTTTCATGCTCAAGTTTACTCCATGCAGCCCTGCTGCCGGGTTTTATTTGGCGTACTCGGTAACTCTCGATTCACGGATTACATTGACCTTGATCTGTCCCGGATACTGTAACTCTTCCTGAATCCGCTTTGAAATCTCTCTCGCCATCAGAACCATATCATCGTCGCTGACCTGTTCCGGTACAACCATGATACGCACCTCGCGACCTGCCTGAATTGCGTAGGATTTATCAACACCCTTATAGGAGTTCGTGATATCCTCCAGCTGTTTCAGACGGTTGGTATATGTTTCCAGAGTCTCTCGTCTCGCACCTGGACGTGCCGCTGAAATCGTATCAGCTGCCTGTACCAGACATGCAATCAAGCTCTGTGGCTCTACATCGCCGTGATGGGCTTCCACTGCATTGATAACGGTTGCGGACTCTTTGTACTTCTTACAGAGCGCCACACCCAGTTCTACGTGGGTTCCCTCCTGCTCGTGATCGACTGCCTTTCCAATATCATGTAATAAACCTGCACGTTTGGCGGTCCGTACATCGACGCCCACCTCAGCCGCCAGAAGTCCGGCTAACTGTGCAACCTCAATCGAATGCTTCAATGCATTCTGTCCATAACTGGTACGATACTTCATTT
>OLGE01004418.1_pt1 | contig 10183 bp, 11 predicted proteins | sample 1605151 | NCBI WGS metagenome assembly OLGE01 (sample SAMEA3888912, study PRJEB22519) | human gut metagenome | biome: human gut; feature: human-associated habitat; material: faeces | place: Denmark | collected 2010
GGGAGGACGGGGAGAAGATCTACACGGTCCATGATGCAGATTCGGGCGAGTTTATACTGGAAGCGCCGCCGGGCATTTATACCGTGAACGTACAGGGGAAACACGCAAAGGGGAATCTGTCCTTTGAGGTGCAGAAGGCTCCGTGAAATGCCCGATGTGCATGAAACAGATATTGTATATAAAGAATGCGGCGCGCTATGCTGATAGAAAACAAAGCTGCTGAAACATGGTTACGCAAGCTGCGACCTGTCACTTGACGACGGCGCACAAGAACGGCGTTATCCGCACGGAAATGGCAGAGATACTGACTCACATCGCGTTCTGCGCCGGTTGGCCCAGCGCCTGGGCGCCAACGATGCCTATGCCAGGTTCTTCACTGGCAAGAGCCCTCTCAACCCCTTGACCGAGCCTGAAAAGACGGTCTTTGTTGCCAACGTAACCTTTGAGTCCGGCTGCCGCAACAACCGGCACATCCATCGCGCAAAGGACGGCGGCGGTCGGCTGCTCATCTGCGTAGACGGTGAAGGCTGGTATCAGGAAGAGAGACAAGCCTGCCCGCAGCCTGAAGCCACGAGACGTGGTGACGATTCCTGCCAACGTCAAGCATGGGCACGGCGCGAAGGCGAACAGCTGGTTCAGCCACATCGCTGTCGAGGTTCCCGGCGAGAACACCCGGAACGAATGGTGCGAGCCGGTTTCGGATGAGGAATACGCAAGCCTCGGCTGATAGGAGACACGATGGGCTGGGATGTTTTATTATTTGATCTGGACGGAACGCTGACAGATTCCGGGCCGGGGATCATGCACGCGGCTGAGACTGCGCTGGGATCGTTCGGGATCACCGGTCTGTCCGAACAGGCACTGCGGCAGTTTGTCGGCCCGCCGCTGGTCGAGTCGTTTGCCGTCTATCTCCCGCAGGCGGATGTCCAGACGGCCATCGACCGCTTCCGTGCATATTACCGCGAGACGGGCTGGCTCGAAAACGAGCCGTATCCCGGCGTGCGGGAATGCCTGCACGCACTGAAAGCGGCGGGAAAGCGGATGTACGTCGCCACGTCCAAGCTGGAGAGCATGGCGCGGCAGGTGCTGACGCATTTTGATCTGATGCGGTATTTTGACGGCGTGTGCGGCGGGATCGCCGACGACCCGGAGGCCGGGAAGAAGGTCAACGTCGTGCGCCGCGCCCTGCGCGAGGCGGAATACACGGAGTATTCCCGCGCCATTTTGTCCGGCGACCGGGAATATGATATTTACGGCGGTCACGCGGCGGGAATCCAGACCGTCGGCGTGCTCTACGGCTACGGCAGCCGGGAGGAGCTGGAATCAGCCGGTGCGGACGCGCTTGCGGAAACGCCGGAGGCGCTGCTGGCGCTTCTGCTGTGATTTTTCCGGTGAAGCCGCTTGTAAACAGGCGGCTTGTGTGATAAACTAAACCAGTTGTGTAAAAAACCAGAATGATTTGGAGGGCGACCCATGTAGCGGCTGACGATTCAATCAAAAACAAACTGAATTTGGAGGAACATACATGGCATCCCTGAAAGAAGAAATCTCCCGGCGCAGAACGTTTGCGATCATTTCGCACCCCGACGCCGGTAAAACGACCCTGACAGAAAAATTTCTGCTCTACGGCGGAGCCATTGCGCAGGCAGGCGCGGTCAAGGGCAAGAAAAACTCCCGCGCCGCCGTGTCCGACTGGATGGAGATTGAGAAGCAAAGAGGCATCTCGGTCACATCGTCCGTCATGCAGTTCCAGTATGAGGGCTTCTGCATCAACATCCTCGACACCCCCGGCCACCAGGACTTTTCAGAGGACACCTACCGCACGCTCATGGCGGCAGACTCCGCCGTCATGGTCATTGACGGCGCGAAGGGCGTCGAGCCGCAGACCCGGAAGCTCTTCAAGGTCTGCGCTATGCGCCATATCCCGATCTTTACCTTTATCAACAAAATGGACCGCGAGGCCCGCGACCCGTTTGAACTGCTGGACGAGCTGGAAAACGAACTCGGCATCGAGACGTATGCCTGCAACTGGCCCATGGGCTCCGGCCGGGAGTTTCAGGGCGTGTACGACCGCCGTTCCAGCCAGCTGATCTTTTTCTCCGGCGTGTCCGGCAAGAACCGCGCGGACAAGATGGAAATTGATCTGTACGACCCGCAGGTCGCGCAGCTCATCGGCGAGCGCCGCCATCAGCAGCTGATCGACGATGTGGAGCTGCTCGGTGCAGGCCGCGAATTTGACCTTGAAGAAGTTCGTGCGGGCAGGCTTTCGCCCGTGTTCTTCGGCTCGGCCCTGACCAATTTCGGCGTAGAGCCGTTTCTGGAGGAATTTCTGCGCATGACGCCGAGCCCCCTGCCGCGCGAGGCGGACTGCGGCGTGATCGACACGTTCAGCCCGGATTTTTCCGCGTTTGTCTTCAAAATCCAGGCGAACATGAACAAGGCCCACCGCGACCGGCTGGCCTTCATGCGCATCTGCTCCGGCCAGTTCCAGCGCGACGCGGAATATTATCACGTGCAGAGCGGCAAGAAAATGCGCCTGTCGCAGCCGCAGCAGCTTATGGCCTCCGAGCGCGAGATCGTCGACGAGGCCTACGCGGGCGATATCATCGGCGTGTTCGACCCCGGCATTTTCTCCATCGGCGATACCATCACCGTACCGGGCAAAAAGTTCAAATTCGGCGGCATCCCGACCTTCGCGCCGGAGCACTTCGCCCGCGTCAGCGCCAAGGACTCCATGAAGCGCAAGCAGTTCCTCAAGGGAACCGAGCAGATCGCGCAGGAGGGCGCGATTCAGATCTTCAAGGTGCCGAATTCCGGCATGGAGGAGGTCATCGTCGGCGTCGTCGGCACGCTGCAGTTTGACGTTTTCCAGTACCGCATGAAGGCCGAATACGGCGTCGACCTGCGTATGCAGCAGCTGCCGTATGAGCAGCTGCGGTTCATCACGAAAGCGCCGGTCACGGATCTCAAGGATCTGTACCTGTCCACCGACGCAGAACTTCTGGAGGACTACCGCGGCCGGAGCCTGCTGGTCTTCGCCTCGCAGTGGTCGATCAACTTCATCCTCAAACGCAACCCCGGCCTCGAATTGTCGGAAACGGCGCAGTAAGCGCGGGTTCAGGCTTCAAAGGCTCCCCTCTCCTATTTAGGCGGGGGGAGCCTTATTTGTTTGTTCAAATCTATTTATGCCGGATTTTCAGTGTCTGCCCCTACCGGCTGCTTCTGATTTTGGTCAGGGTTTCCTTATGTCTGCGGAATCTCCCCAAATACCCGGCGCACACCGAGCCTTCGCAGGAGGTTCAGCTTTTCCCGGCAGGTCTCCTCCGTGTCGTACAGGAAGACGTGCGCGTCCCCGTCTTCGTCCCGGAAAAAGCAGTAGCGGCAGACAAGCTCCGGGGAGAAATGCGATGGGTGCCGCGCGGTCAGCGCGTCCGCCGCCGTTTCGTCAAGCGGCGTTCCGACACCGGAGGGGCATGGGACGGGGAACAGCATCCGGATGGGCACGAGATATACCCAGAGCCGGTCCCCCCAGACCGGGAGCAGCCCGCGCAGGTATCCCTCCAGACTGCCGCCGGAGACCTGCGTGTCGCACCAGACGGCGGGCGCATCCGGCGCGGCAGTCTGTACGGGCTGCAGAAGCCGCGTGTCGCGACAGCCCGGCGCTTCGCAGAACAGATATCCGCCGTCAAATTCCGCAGGCGGCACAGCGCCCGGCGCGAGCAGGTACAGCTCCGCGGCGGGTTCTCTTTTTTCTTCATCAAAGCCCGCAATGCCGCATTTCAAGGCAGAACCGGGCGGAAATGGATACAGAATCATGGACAAGCCGCCTTTCCTGTGATATAATGCTATGTATAAAATTATGAAGCTGTAGGAAAAGCTATGCCGTTTTCATTTTTGCCCCGCATGATCTATCCGCATCTGACCGACGTGCGTGCAGAAGACCTGACCGCGCGCGGTATCTCGTTTCTGATGCTGGATTTTGATAATACCATCGTCCCCTATACGACAAGCAAACCGACGCTGGAAATGGCCGCATGGCTCAAAGCCATGCAGGCATCCGGAATTGGGCTGTGCGTCGTGTCGAACAGCAGGAAGCCCCGCGTCGTGGAATTCTGCAAACAATACGGGCTGGACTGCATCACGCATGCAAAAAAGCCCTTTTCGCGCGGCATCCGTGCGTGCCTGACGCGCTTCTCGCTGGAACCGGCCCGCTGCGCGCTCGTCGGCGATCAGATCTATACGGACGTGCTGGGTGCGAACTGCGCGGGGGTGCAGTCGGTTCTGATTTCTGCGATTCATAATCATACCATATGGCTGAAGCTTCGGCATGTTGCCGAACTTCCCTTTATTGCAATCGGAAAATGGAGGATTCAACATGAAAAACATTGAAAAGTATCAGAACCTCATCTCGAAGGGTGAGGTTGACGCGCTGCTGCTGACCTCGAAGCACAACCGGCAGTATGCCGCGGAATACTGCATCGCAGAGGGCGTCGCCGTCATCTGCAAGACGCAGAGCTATTATTTCACCGACTTCCGCTATATCGAGTCGGCGCAGAAGAACCTGCCGGGCTTTGCCGTGAAGATGGTCGATACGGAGCACCCGTACACAAAGCTGATCAACGAGGCCATTTCCGACAATACTGTCAAGACCATCGGCTTTGAGGACGATACGCTGACCGTGGAGGAGTATACGCTCTACAACACGAAGCTCAACGCCGTCCTGCATCCCTACGCCGCTGAGATCAACGCTCCGCGCGCAAGCAAGGAGCCGTGGGAGATCGAATACATGAAAAAGGCGCAGGAGATCACCGACCGCACATTTGACGATCTGCTGAACGTCATCCATCCGGGCATGACGGAAAAGGAGCTGTGCGCGGAGCTGATCTACCGGCTCTACAAATACGGCTCCGAAGGCCCGTCGTTCGACCCCATCACCGTCTCCGGCCCCAACACCAGCCTGCCGCACGGCGTTCCGTCCGAGCGCGTTCTGCAGTACGGCGATTTCGTCACCATGGACTTCGGCTGCCTGTACCACGGCTACTGCTCCGACATGACCCGCACCATCGCGCTGGGCTACGTGTCCGAGAAGATGGACAAGGTCTATCATACCGTGCTCGAGGCGCAGCTGGCGGGCATCGCCGCGACGAAGGCGGGCGTGGCCGGCAGGGAAATGGACGCAGCCGCGCGGAATGTCATCAACGCCGCAGGCTTTGAGGGGCTGTTCGGCCACAGCTACGGTCACAGCCTCGGCCTTCTCATCCATGAGGGGCCGTATGCCAACACGCGCAACGACAAGCCCATGCCCGCAGGCGCGGTCGTATCGGCAGAGCCGGGCATCTATATCCCGGACGAATTCGGCGTGCGCATCGAGGATGTGACCGTCATCACCGAAACCGGCTGCGAGATCCTGACGAAGAGCCCGAAAAATTTGATTATTTTATAAAATATCTTGAAAAGCCGAGCAAAATAGTGTAAAATCAAAACGCTATTTTATTTGTTGGTGTATTCTACACGTATATTGGAGGAATATTTTTATGGCTACTATTACCGCTGGCGATTTCAGAAACGGTAAAACATTTGAGATGGACGGCAAGATCATGCAGGTCGTGGAGTTCCAGCACGTCAAGCCCGGCAAGGGCGCCGCATTCGTCCGCACGAAGATGAAGAACGTCGTGACCGGCGCCGTGACCGAGACCTCTTTCAACCCGACTGCAAAGTTCGAAGAGGCTTTCATCGAGCGCAAGGATTATGAGTACAGCTACAACGACGGCGATCTGTACTACTTCATGGATCAGGAGACGTACGACATGGTTCCCGTCAGCAAGGATATGCTCGACGACTCCTTCAAGTTCATCAAGGAAAACACCCCGGTCAAGCTCCTGAGCTACAAGGGCAACGTCTTCAGCGTCGAAACGCCGAACTTCGTCGAGCTGACCGTTACCAAGGCCGATCCGGGCGTCAAGGGCGACACCGCTACCAACGTCACCAAGCCCGCGACCGTCGAGACGGGCGCGGAGATCAAGGTTCCCCTGTTCATCAACGAGGGCGAAAAGATCCAGATCGACACCCGCACGGGCGAATATCTGGGCCGAGTCAAGGGTTAATCCAAACGTCAGCGAAAGGCAAACCGCCGGAAAGGAGATTTTACGATGACGCTTTCTGAAAAATCCGCATATCTCAAGGGCCTGATGGAGGGCATGAAGCTCGACACCGAAACTAACGAGGGCAAACTGATCTCTGAGATCATCAGTATGCTTCAGGACGTGGCTGAGAATGTTTCCGATCTGGAAGAAGTCGTGGACTGCATTTCCGATGAACTCGACTGCATCGAAGAGGATCTCGACAACATCGACGATTACCTGATGGACGACGATGACGACGAGTATGACGACTACGACGAAGACGAGGACTACGAAGACGACGAGGACGACGACGATCAGAACGAGTACGACTTCGGCAGCGAAACGCTCTATGAGGTCAAGTGCCCCACCTGCGGCGAAGTCATCACCATCGACGAGGAAATGCTCGACGAGGGCGCGACGACCTGCCCGAACTGCGGCGAAGAGCTGGAGTTCGACATGGAAGACGAGGACTCCGAAGAGGACGAGTAATCAAAATTCAAAAAACGCCGCCCGGCTGGGCGGCGTTTTTTTCCTGTCGGCAGCATTCTCCATACGGTGCCAGCGGCTTATTCGGCCCACTGGCTGTACAATCCGCGCATCCACGCGGCAACATCCATGCCGTAGACCCGATCAAGATTTGCGGGGGTCAGGACGTCGTTCGCCCGGCCCAGTGCGATCTTGCGGCCGCTGTCCATCAGCAGCGCATCCGTGCCAAAGGCCCGCGCAAGAGACAGATCGTGCACCACGCTCACCACAGCGCGGCCCGGCGTTTGCAGCCACTGGCCGATCAGGGCGAAGATCTGCTTCTGATAGATGAGATCGAGATGGTTCGTCGGCTCGTCGAGCAGCAGGAGCTTCGGGTCCTGCGCCAGAACCTGCGCGAGGAACGTGCGCTGCAGCTCGCCGCCGGAGAACTGGGTGGGGTATTTGCCCTTTACGACCGCCAGAGAGAGGCCGACGCTCTTCAGGGCGTCATCTACAAGGTTTGTAGCTTCTGCTTTGTTTTTCGCAATGCCAAGGCGCAGCGCCGTGTTGAACAGGTAAGAGTCTACCGGCTTACGTGCGGAGAAAGACTCATACGGGTTCTGGAAAATCGGCTGCACTTCCAGCTTGAACTGCTTTGCGTTGTAGCTTTTCTTATCGCGGTAAGATTTGCCGTCCAGCACGATGTCGCCCATATCCGGGTTGTGCAGACGCAGAACCATCTTACACAGTGTGGACTTGCCGCAACCGGATTCGCCAACGACGGAGAGGATGACCGGCTTATCGTTGTCGATGGAAAGCGTAACGTCGTCAACCGCAACAAGCTTTTTGCCACGAATCATACCGCCTACGCGGAAGATTTTGCTGACGCCCTTGATTTCAAGCAATTTATCAGCCATTCTTCTCTCCCTCCTTCTTCAGCAAATGGCAGGCTGCAAAGCGGCCCGGCTTAACTTCAATGAACTCCGGAATCTCCTGACGGCAACGATCCGTAGCATGCGGGCAGCGTGCTGCGAAACGGCATCCCGGAGGCGGGTTCTTCAGTGCCGGCGGACGACCTGGAATACCGACCTTCTGGCTCTTATCGCCAACGCGCGGCAGGGAGTCAACCAGCATCTTCGTGTACGGATGGATCGGGTCATTAAAGATTGCATCGGTCGGGCCAAGCTCGATGATGCTGCCGGAATACATGATCGCCATGCGGTCCGTAATCTGATAATGTACGCCCATATCGTGGCTGACGATGACCATGGTGTTCTTGAGTTGCTTCTGCAAGCGCATCAGCATTTTCAAAATACCCTTCTGCACAACAACGTCCAGAGCGGTGGTCGGTTCGTCGGCAAGCACGACATTCGGGGACATAAAGGTCGCAAGTGCGATGATAACACGCTGGCGCATACCGCCGGAAAGCTGGAACGGATAAGATTCCAAAATATCCGGGGAAAGATTCAGCTCCTCGAGGTATTTTGCAACCCGTGCGAGGGTCTGCTCTTTCGTTTCGTTCTTGCGGTCTTCCTGCGGGATAGAATCCAAAAACTGCTTTTTCAGGCGAACGATCGGGTTCAGAACGCTCTGTGCGGCCTGCGGAACGTAAGAAATGTTATTCCACCAGGTCTTCTGAATGTTTCCGGATTCATAAGAAAAGGATTGTCCATTCTTTTCGCCGCTGAGGATAACTTTACCTTTGTCGATCTCCAGCGGGAACTCGATAATATCGTAGAGGGTCTTCAGCAGTGTGGTCTTGCCGCAGCCGGATTCACCGGCGATGCCGAATATCTCGTTATCGTGGATCTCAAAGTTCAGGTCGTTAAGGACGTGAACGTCACCGTCGATGAGCTTGTAAGAAGTGGACAGATTTTCGACTTTTAACATATTCGTTACCTGCCTCTCTTCATGGATAAGTAATCGTTATAGCCCGTAATGAGTAAGAACAGGCCGACAAACAGAATAACCGTTGCAACGATCGGTGCGCCGATCCAGAGATACTGCTTGTTGAAAATTGCGTTGTAGCTTCTTGCCCACTGAATCATGTTACCGAGAGAAACAAGGTTGCCGGGGGAAAGACCCAGAACAGCAAGGCTCGACTCGGAACCGATAGCGGAAAGCGTAGCGTTCATAAAGTTGGAGAGCGACCAGGTCAGCGCATATGGCAGAATCTCGGTCACAACGATCTGCACCGTGCTTTCACCGGAGAACTTCGCCGTGTGGATAAAGTCGCGCTCTTTAATGCTCAGCGCCATGGAACGGATCTGGCGGCTCGGCCAAGCCCATGCGAACATGGCAAGCACAAGAGCCATCACGATCGTGGTGGAGCTGCCCTTCATCAGGGAGGTCATCATGATAAGGATCGGCAGAGACGGAATAACAACGAACGTATCCGTAACAATCATCAGCACGCGGTCTAAAAGGCCACCGGCAAAACCGGAAAGCAGACCGACAAAAACACCGACAACCGTGCCGAGGAATGCCACGATGAGACCGATGACGAGCGAGTTGTGGATAGCTTCAATCAGCAGCCACACAACGTCCTGACCCATACTGGTAGTGCCCAGCCAGTGTTCTGCGGAAGCACCCAGCTTATTCGGGTAGGTATTGAACGTGAACGGGTTCACGTGCGGTACATAGTAAACAACGAAACCGATGATAAAGAATATCAGGGTCACGATAAGACCGAACTTCAGGCGGAAGTTGGCTGCTTTCCAAAATTTTGCAAATTTTTTCATTACAACTTCCCTCCTTATCAACCGTAACGAATTCTCGGGTCGATGAACGGATATATAAGGTCAACAACCAACGTCGCCGTGGAAATCGCCACGATGGAAATCGTGATACATCCGAGGATCATGTTGTAATCGGACTGCAAAATCGCATTTTGGATCAGCGTACCGACACCCGGGTAACCGAAGATGATTTCTGTCATGATGGAACCGCCGAAGACGCCGCCAAGGCTCATGGCCAAAGCCGTAATCTGGGTCAGGATGGAGTTACGGAAAACGTAGCTTGCACCGATCTTCGCTTCGGAAATGCCGCGGTAACGTGCATATAAAACGAAGTCTTCTTCTGCAGTCGTGCCGGCAAGGGACTTCATAGAGATAATCCACCAGCCTGTGCCGAGCAGAAGCATGGAGATACCCGGCAGAACAGACGCTTTCAGAAGCGAACCGAGCCACTGTCCAAACGTGCCGCGGGTAAGCAGCGTTGTCTGGATTGGGAACCAGCCGAGGACGAACGCGAAGACAATCTGCAGAACAAGAGCGACAAGGAAGTACGGGATCGGGTAAATGCAGATCGCGATGCCTTCGAGAATTTTAGAGGATGTCTTGTTCTTGCGGAAACCTGCAAGCAAACCGATAAAGTTGCCGATGATCCATGCAAGCAGCGTGGTGGTCAGGGACAAACCGAGGGTGTACGGCAGGTTACGACCGATAATAGAGGTAACCGGCTCCGGATAGCTCATCAAAGACGGGCCAAAGTCAAACTGCAAAAGGCCATGCAGCAGGAAGTAGCCATACTGCTCAAGAAGAGTACCATCGAGACCGAATTGAATTCTAAGTTGTTGACGTAGCGCTTCCATTTCT
>OLGE01004423.1_pt1 | contig 10178 bp, 9 predicted proteins | sample 1605151 | NCBI WGS metagenome assembly OLGE01 (sample SAMEA3888912, study PRJEB22519) | human gut metagenome | biome: human gut; feature: human-associated habitat; material: faeces | place: Denmark | collected 2010
TGGTGTACCTTTTTGCGCCAGGAATGACATCGCGTTGCTGTTCACTACGCGTGCATTGCCTGCTTTTAGTGTCGCCAGATTCTTAATTAACTGCTGAGAAACTGCACGATCCATCTCAATCAACGTGGCCTCCGCAGCGTAGCGTGATAACGCTTCCAGCCCCAGCGCGCCGCTTCCGGCGAAGCAATCCAGACATTGGGCGTCAACAATGACCGGAGCCAGCCAGTTAAATAACGTTTCGCGTACGCGGTCGGTGGTGGGGCGCAGACCTGGGCTATCAGGAACCGGTAGTTTACGGCCTCGCCACTGCCCGCCAATAATGCGGATTTGGCCGCTGCCGGAATGATTCGGTTTTTTCATGATAAATTGCTCAATCCGCCAGATAACACATACTTGCAGGCGGTGATGTGAATTAAGTTAAGTGATAGACTATTTCATCATTTTTTTAGCTGCTATGTACATAGCGTTAACGCTGTGCCATGAAGCAACAGCGAGGAGTGTAGTCGCAAATGGCGAAAGAAAAAAAACGTGGCTTTTTTTCCTGGCTGGGCTTTGGTCAAAAAGAGCAGACCCCGGAAAAAGAGACAGAAGTTCAGAATGAACAACCGGTTGTAGAAGAAATCGTTCAGGCGCAAGAGCCTGCGTAGGCTTCTGAACAAGCCGTCGAAGAGCAACCGCAGGCGCATACTGAAGCCGAGGCGGAAACTTTTGCTGCCGACGTTGTGGAAGTCACTGAACAGGTTGCTGAAAGTGAAAAAGCGCAGCCTGAAGCGGAAGTCGTTGCACAGCCGGAACCGGTCGTAGAAGAAACGCCGGAGCCAGTGGCTATCGAACGTGAAGAGCTGCCGTTGCCGGAAGACGTCAACGCCGAAGAGGTTTCGCCAGAAGAGTGGCAGGCTGAAGCGGAAACCGTAGAGATTGTCGAAGCGGCGGAAGAAGAAGCGGCTAAAGAAGAAATCACCGACGAAGAGCTGGAAGCACAGGCGCTGGCTGCCGAAGCGGCAGAAGAGGCGGTGATGGTGGTTCCTCCGGTAGAAGAGCAGCCGGTGGAAGAAATCGCTCAGGAGCAGGAAAAACCGACCAAAGAAGGTTTCTTCGCGCGCCTGAAACGCAGCCTGTTAAAAACCAAAGAAAATCTCGGTTCCGGATTTATCAGCCTGTTCCGCGGTAAAAAAATCGACGATGATCTGTTTGAGGAGCTGGAAGAACAGCTGTTGATCGCCGATGTGGGCGTGGAAACCACACGTAAAATTATCACCAATCTGACGGAAGGCGCATCCCGCAAGCAGCTTCGTGATGCCGAGGCGCTCTATGGCCTGCTGAAAGAAGAGATGGGCGAGATTCTGGCGAAAGTCGATGAGCCGCTGAATGTTGAAGGTAAAACGCCGTTCGTGATCCTGATGGTGGGCGTCAACGGTGTGGGTAAAACCACGACGATTGGTAAGCTGGCGCGTCAGTTTGAGCAGCAGGGCAAATCGGTGATGCTGGCGGCGGGCGATACTTTCCGTGCAGCAGCGGTTGAACAGCTTCAGGTCTGGGGTCAGCGCAACAATATTCCGGTGATTGCCCAGCATACCGGTGCGGATTCCGCCTCTGTTATCTTCGACGCCATTCAGGCAGCTAAAGCGCGTAATATCGACGTCCTGATTGCCGATACCGCCGGACGCCTGCAGAACAAATCGCATCTGATGGAAGAGTTGAAGAAAATCGTCCGCGTGATGAAGAAACTCGACGTTGAAGCGCCGCATGAAGTTATGCTGACTATTGATGCCAGTACCGGGCAGAACGCGGTAAGCCAGGCCAAACTGTTCCACGAAGCCGTTGGCTTAACCGGCATCACGCTAACGAAACTGGACGGCACGGCGAAAGGCGGGGTAATTTTCTCGGTGGCTGACCAGTTTGGTATCCCTATCCGCTACATTGGTGTCGGCGAACGTATTGAGGATTTGCGTCCGTTTAAGGCGGACGACTTTATAGAGGCACTTTTTGCCCGAGAGGATTAACAATGATTCGCTTTGAACATGTCAGCAAGGCTTATCTCGGTGGGAGGCAGGCGCTGCAGGGCGTTACGTTCCATATGCAGCCGGGTGAGATGGCGTTTCTGACCGGTCATTCCGGCGCAGGGAAAAGTACCCTCCTGAAGCTGATCTGTGGGATTGAGCGGCCCAGCGCCGGGAAAATCTGGTTTAGCGGCCATGACATCACGCGTCTGAAAAACCGTGAAGTTCCGTTTCTGCGCCGCCAGATTGGCATGATTTTCCAGGATCACCATCTACTGATGGACCGTACTGTCTACGATAACGTGGCGATCCCGCTGATTATCGCTGGTGCCAGCGGTGACGATATTCGTCGCCGGGTGTCGGCGGCACTGGATAAAGTCGGGCTACTGGACAAAGCGAAGAACTTCCCTATTCAGCTTTCCGGCGGTGAACAACAGCGTGTTGGCATTGCCCGCGCGGTGGTGAATAAGCCCGCGGTACTGCTGGCGGACGAACCGACCGGTAACCTGGACGACGCGTTGTCGGAAGGGATTCTACGTCTGTTTGAAGAGTTTAACCGCGTTGGGGTAACCGTATTGATGGCAACGCACGACATCAACCTGATTTCACGGCGTTCCTATCGCATGCTCACCCTGAGCGATGGTCACTTGCATGGAGGCGTGGGCCATGAATAAGCGCGATGCAATCAATCATATTCGGCAGTTTGGTGGGCGTCTGGATCGCTTCCGTAAATCGGTCGGCGGCTCAGGCGACGGCGGTCGTAACGCACCGAAACGCGCGAAATCCTCGCCAAAACCGGTAAATCGCAAAACCAACGTTTTCAACGAACAGGTGCGCTATGCCTTCCACGGCGCATTGCAGGATCTGAAAAGCAAACCGTTCGCCACGTTTTTAACGGTGATGGTTATCGCCATCTCCCTGACGCTGCCCAGCGTCTGTTATATGGTGTACAAAAACGTTAATCAGGCGGCGACGCAGTATTATCCGTCACCGCAAATCACTGTTTACTTGCAAAAAACGCTGGACGATGACGCCGCTGCGGGCGTGGTGGCACAGTTGCAGGCCGAGCAAGGCGTGGAGAAAGTGAACTATCTTTCTCGTGAAGACGCACTGGGCGAGTTCCGTAACTGGTCTGGTTTTGGTGGTGCGCTGGATATGCTGGAAGAAAACCCGCTTCCGGCAGTGGCGGTGGTGATCCCGAAACTCGATTTTCAGGGGACGGAATCACTCAATACGCTGCGTGATCGTATCACGCAGATTAACGGCATTGACGAAGTGCGGATGGATGACAGCTGGTTTGCCCGTCTGGCGGCGTTGACCGGGCTGGTCGGGCGCGTTTCGGCGATGATCGGCGTGTTGATGGTGGCGGCAGTGTTCCTCGTCATCGGTAACAGTGTACGCCTGAGTATCTTTGCTCGTCGTGACTCCATTAACGTGCAGAAACTGATTGGTGCAACGGATGGTTTCATCCTGCGCCCGTTCCTGTACGGTGGCGCATTGCTGGGGTTTTCTGGCGCATTGTTGTCACTAATTTTGTCAGAAATTCTGGTACTGCGATTGTCATCGGCGGTTGCGGAAGTGGCACAGGTTTTCGGAACGAAGTTTGATATCAATGGCTTATCGTTCGATGAATGCCTGCTATTGCTGCTGGTATGCTCGATGATTGGCTGGGTGGCAGCGTGGCTTGCCACGGTACAACATTTACGCCACTTTACGCCTGAATAATAAAAGCGTGTTATACTCTTTCCCTGCAATGGGTTCCGTAGCAGGGAAAGAGACCCCGTTGTCTCTTCCCGGTATTTCATCTCTATGTCACATTTTGTGCGTAATTTATTCACAAGCTTGCATTGAACTTGTGGATAAAATCACGGTCTGATAAAACAGTGAATGATAACCTCGTTGCTCTTAAGCTCTGGCACAGTTGTTGCTACCACTGAAGCGCCAGAAGATATCGATTGAGAGGATTTGAATGACTGACAAAATGCAAAGTTTAGCTTTAGCCCCAGTTGGCAACCTGGATTCCTACATCCGGGCAGCTAACGCGTGGCCGATGTTGTCGGCTGACGAGGAGCGGGCGCTGGCTGAAAAGCTGCATTACCATGGCGATCTGGAAGCAGCTAAAACGCTGATCCTGTCTCACCTGCGGTTTGTTGTTCATATTGCTCGTAATTATGCGGGCTATGGCCTGCCACAGGCGGATTTGATTCAGGAAGGTAACATCGGCCTGATGAAAGCAGTGCGCCGTTTTAACCCGGAAGTGGGTGTGCGCCTGGTCTCCTTCGCCGTTCACTGGATCAAAGCAGAGATCCACGAATACGTCCTGCGTAACTGGCGTATTGTCAAAGTTGCGACCACCAAAGCGCAGCGCAAACTGTTCTTCAACCTGCGTAAAACCAAGCAGCGTCTGGGCTGGTTTAACCAGGATGAAGTCGAAATGGTGGCCCGTGAACTGGGCGTAACCAGCAAAGACGTTCGTGAGATGGAATCACGTATGGCGGCACAGGACATGACCTTTGACCTGTCTTCCGACGACGATTCCGACAGCCAGCCGATGGCACCGGTGCTCTATCTGCAGGATAAATCATCTAACTTTGCCGACGGCATCGAAGACGATAACTGGGAAGAGCAGGCGGCAAACCGTCTGACCGACGCGATGCAAGGTCTGGACGAGCGTAGCCAGGACATCATCCGCGCGCGCTGGCTGGACGAAGACAACAAGTCCACGTTGCAGGAACTGGCTGACCGTTACGGCGTTTCCGCTGAGCGTGTGCGCCAGCTGGAAAAGAACGCGATGAAAAAATTGCGTGCTGCTATAGAAGCGTAATTTCCGCTATTAAGCAGAGAACCCTGGATGCGAGTCCGGGGTTTTTGTTTTTTGGGCCTCTGTAATAATCAATTTCCCCTCCGGCAAAACGCCAATCCCCACGCAGATTGTTAATAAACTGTCAAAATAGCTATTCCAATATCATAAAAATCGGGTATGTTTTAGCAGAGTATGCTGCTAAAGCACGGGTAGTCATGCATAAAACGAAATAAAGTGCTGAACAACAACATCACAACACACGTAATAACCAGAAGAATGGGGATTCTCAGGATGAACATAAAGGGTAAAGCGTTACTGGCAGGATGTATCGCGCTGGCATTCAGCAATATGGCTCTGGCAGAAGATATTAAAGTCGCGGTCGTGGGCGCAATGTCCGGTCCGGTGGCCCAGTACGGTGACCAGGAGTTTACCGGCGCAGAGCAGGCGGTTGCGGATATCAACGCTAAAGGCGGCATTAAAGGCAACAAACTGCAAATCGTAAAATATGACGATGCCTGTGACCCGAAACAGGCGGTTGCGGTGGCGAACAAAGTCGTTAACGACGGCATTAAATACGTGATTGGTCACCTCTGTTCTTCATCAACGCAGCCTGCGTCTGATATCTACGAAGACGAAGGCATTTTAATGATCACCCCAGCGGCAACCGCGCCGGAGCTGACCGCCCGTAGCTATCAGCTGATCCTGCGCACCACCGGCCTGGACTCCGACCAGGGGCCGACGGCGGCGAAATATATTCTTGAGAAAGTGAAACCGCAGCGTATTGCTATCGTTCACGACAAACAGCAATACGGCGAAGGTCTGGCGCGAGCGGTGCAGGACGGCCTGAAGAAAGGCAATGCTAACGTGGTGTTCTTTGATGGTATCACCGCCGGGGAAAAAGATTTCTCAACGCTGGTGGCGCGTCTGAAAAAAGAGAATATCGACTTCGTTTACTACGGCGGTTATCACCCGGAAATGGGGCAAATCCTGCGTCAGGCACGCGCGGCAGGGCTGAAAACTCAGTTTATGGGGCCGGAAGGTGTGGCTAACGTTTCGCTGTCTAACATTGCGGGCGAATCAGCGGAAGGGCTGCTGGTGACCAAGCCGAAGAACTACGATCAGGTTCCGGCGAACAAACCCATTGTTGACGCCATCAAAGCGAAAAAACAGGACCCAAGCGGCGCATTCGTTTGGACCACCTACGCCGCGCTGCAATCTTTGCAGGCGGGCCTGAATCAGTCTGACGATCCGGCTGAGATCGCCAAATACCTGAAAGCGAACTCCGTGGATACCGTGATGGGTCCGCTGACGTGGGATGAGAAAGGTGATCTGAAAGGCTTTGAGTTCGGCGTATTTGACTGGCACGCCAACGGCACGGCGACCGATGCGAAGTAATCATTAATCGGCAACTTTGGGTTGCCGCCAAATTGCTAATATCGAGTACGTTGCTTCATGCCGGATGCGGCGTAAACGCCTTATCCGGCCTACAAGATCCAAAGAAATCAGTAAATTGCAACACACATTGTAGGCCTGATAAGCGTAGCGCATCAGGCAGTCTGGCGTTGGTCATAACCCCATCACCCTCTGTAGCGGACATAACAACATGAAAGAGCTTGTGGTCGTTGCCATTGGTGGCAACAGCATTATCAAAGATAACGCCAGCCAGTCGATTGAGCATCAGGCGGAGGCGGTGAAAGCCGTCGCCGATACGGTGCTGGAAATGCTGGCTTCCGATTACGACATTGTGCTGACCCACGGCAACGGGCCGCAGGTCGGGCTGGATTTACGCCGTGCGGAGATTGCCCACGAGCGCGAAGGGCTGCCCTTAACGCCGCTGGCGAACTGTGTGGCAGATACGCAGGGCGGCATCGGCTATCTGATCCAACAGGCGCTGAATAACCGGCTGGCGCGTCACGGCGAGAAGAAAGCCGTCACCGTGGTGACTCAGGTGGAAGTGGATAAAAACGATCCAGGTTTTGCCCATCCCACCAAGCCCATCGGCGCATTCTTTAGTGACAGCCAGCGTGACGAATTACAAAAGGCAAACCCTGACTGGTGTTTTGTTGAAGATGCCGGGCGGGGCTATCGCCGCGTGGTCGCCTCGCCGGAACCGAAACGTATTGTCGAAGCCCCTGCCATTAAAGCGCTGATCCAACAAGGTTTTGTCGTAATTGGCGCGGGCGGCGGTGGAATTCCGGTAGTGCGTACTGACGCGGGAGATTACCAAAGCGTGGACGCGGTTATCGACAAAGATCTCTCTACCGCGCTGCTGGCCCGTGAAATTCACGCCGACATTCTTGTGATCACCACTGGCGTCGAAAAAGTGTGTATTCACTTTGGCAAACCGCAGCAGCAGGCGCTCGATCGGGTGGATATTGCCACCATGACCCGCTATATGCAGGAAGGGCATTTCCCGCCCGGCAGCATGTTGCCAAAAATCATCGCCAGCCTGACATTTTTAGAACAAGGCGGCAAAGAAGTGATTATCACCACGCCGGAATGCCTGCCTGCGGCGCTGCGCGGCGAAACGGGCACTCATATTATTAAAACGTAAGGACGTAAGATGAAAGAAAGCAATAGCCGCCGTGAATTTCTGAGCCAGAGCGGTAAGATGGTCACCGCCGCCGCGCTGTTTGGTACCTCTGTGCCGCTCGCCCATGCGGCGGTAGCTGGCACCCTAAACTGCGAAGCGAACAACACCATGAAAATCACTGACCCGCATTACTATCTCGATAACGTGCTGCTGGAAACCGGTTTTGACTACGAAAATGGCGTGGCGGTGCAGACCCGCACGGCGCGCCAGACCGTGGAGATTCAGGACGGCAAAATTGTCGCCCTGCGCGAGAACAAGCTGCATCCGGACGCCACGCTGCCGCACTATGACGCTGGCGGTAAGCTGATGCTGCCCACCACCCGCGACATGCATATTCATCTCGACAAAACCTTTTACGGCGGGCCGTGGCGCTCGCTCAATCGTCCGGCAGGCACCACCATCCAGGACATGATCAAACTCGAGCAGAAAATGCTGCCGGAACTGCAACCGTACACTCAGGAGCGGGCAGAAAAACTGATTGATTTATTGCAGTCGAAAGGCGCCACCATTGCCCGCAGCCACTGCAATATCGAACCGGTTTCCGGCCTGAAAAATCTGCAAAATTTGCAGGCGGTGCTGGCGCGACGTCAGGCGGGCTTTGAGTGTGAAATCGTCGCCTTCCCGCAGCACGGTTTGCTGCTGTCGAAATCTGAACCTTTAATGCGTGAAGCGATGCAGGCGGGGGCGCATTACGTCGGCGGCCTGGACCCGACCAGTGTTGATGGCGCGATGGAAAAATCCCTCGACACCATGTTCCAGATTGCGCTGGACTACGACAAAGGCGTCGATATTCACCTGCACGAAACCACTCCGGCAGGCGTGGCAGCCATCAATTATATGGTTGAAACGGTAGAGAAAACGCCACAGCTGAAGGGCAAGCTGACCATCAGTCACGCCTTTGCGCTGGCAACGCTCAACGAGCAACAGGTAGATGAACTGGCGAACCGGATGGTGGTGCAACAAATTTCTATTGCCTCGACGGTGCCGATTGGCACGCTGCATATGCCGCTCAAACAGTTGCACGACAAAGGCGTAAAAGTGATGACTGGCACTGACAGCGTTATCGACCACTGGTCGCCTTATGGTCTGGGCGACATGCTGGAAAAAGCCAATCTGTACGCGCAGCTCTATATTCGTCCTAACGAACAGAACCTCTCCCGTTCGCTGTTTCTAGCCACTGGCGATGTATTGCCGCTGAATGAAAAAGGCGAGCGTGTATGGCCAAAAGCGCAGGATGACGCCAGCTTTGTGCTGGTGGACGCCTCCTGTTCTGCCGAGGCGGTGGCGCGTATCTCGCCGAGAACAGCAACGTTCCATAAAGGGCAACTGGTGTGGGGGAGTGTGGCAGGTTGATGCGCATTTGAAACGCCTGCAACGGTGAATAGTAAGAGATTTAAGCCCCAGGGAGTGGGGCAATCTGAATATGAGTGTGTCGGCAGAAATGGACATTATCTTTGAGGAATATGCCCTTATTGACGTTGTGTAGATAACTATTTGTCTACGTGAAAAGATCATCAGTTTTACCGATTTTAGTCTTTTACAGATAGCAAATATCACACTTACAGGCGCTCGCCTTATGGGGAACGTTGCTGCTCTGTTTCATTCAGGCTCGCGGCATGTTGGGGCTGGATCGGGTGGTTTAAATATTGGCTATATTCAATGGACGCGTTTTGCCGCGATGACATATCAGGCGTTGCCAAATACACATAGCTAATCAGGAGTAAACACAATGAAGATCAAAGCTGTTGGTGCATATTCCGCTAAACAACCACTTGAACCGATGGATATCACCCGGCGTGAACCGGGACCGAATGATGTCAAAATCGAAATCGCTTACTGTGGCGTTTGCCATTCCGATCTCCACCAGGTCCGTTCCGAGTGGGCGGGGACGGTTTACCCCTGCGTGCCGGGTCATGAAATTGTGGGGCGTGTGGTAGCCGTTGGTGATCAGGTAGAAAAATATGCGCCGGGCGATCTGGTCGGTGTCGGCTGCATTGTCGACAGTTGTAAACATTGCGAAGAGTGTGAAGACGGGTTGGAAAACTACTGTGATCACATGACCGGCACCTATAACTCGCCGACGCCGGACGAACCGGGCCATACTCTGGGCGGCTACTCACAACAGATCGTCGTTCATGAGCGATATGTTCTGCGTATTCGTCACCCGCAAGAGCAGCTGGCGGCGGTGGCTCCTTTGTTGTGTGCAGGGATCACCACGTATTCGCCGCTACGTCACTGGCAGGCCGGGCCGGGTAAAAAAGTGGGCGTGGTCGGCATCGGCGGTCTGGGACATATGGGGATTAAGCTGGCCCACGCGATGGGGGCACATGTGGTGGCATTTACCACTTCTGAGGCAAAACGCGAAGCGGCAAAAGCCCTGGGGGCCGATGAAGTTGTTAACTCACGCAATGCCGATGAGATGGCGGCTCATCTGAAGAGTTTCGATTTCATTTTGAATACAGTAGCTGCGCCACATAATCTCGACAATTTTACCACCTTGCTGAAGCGTGATGGCACCATGACGCTGGTTGGTGCGCCTGCGACACCGCATAAATCGCCGGAAGTTTTCAACCTGATCATGAAACGCCGTGCGATAGCCGGTTCTATGATTGGCGGCATTCCAGAAACTCAGGAGATGCTCGATTTTTGCGCCGAACATGGCATCGTGGCTGATATAGAGATGATTCGGGCCGATCAAATTAATGAAGCCTATGAGCGAATGCTGCGCGGTGATGTGAAATATCGTTTTGTTATCGATAATCGCACACTAACAGACTGAAAA
>OLGE01004426.1_pt1 | contig 10172 bp, 9 predicted proteins | sample 1605151 | NCBI WGS metagenome assembly OLGE01 (sample SAMEA3888912, study PRJEB22519) | human gut metagenome | biome: human gut; feature: human-associated habitat; material: faeces | place: Denmark | collected 2010
GCGGCACGGAGCTGATCCGCCGCAAGCTGGGCAAGGACGCCCACGCCATGACCATTACCCTGCTGACGGATTCTCAGGGCAATAAGATGGGTAAGACCGCCGGCAACGCCGTGTGGCTGGATCCCAACAAGACCAGCCCCTTCGAGTTCTATCAGTACTGGCGCAACATCGACGACGCCGACGTGCTCAAGTGCATCCGGATGCTGACCTTCCTGCCGCTGGAGCAGATCGACGCCATGGCCGATTGGGAGGGCGCTAAGCTCAACGAGGCCAAGGACATCCTGGCCTATGAGCTGACCAAGCTGGTCCACGGTGAGGACGAGGCGGAAAAGGCTCGTCAGGCATCCAAGGCGCTTTTCTCCGGCGCCGGTGATACCGAGCATATGCCCACCACTGAGCTGACCAACGACGACTTCGGCGGCGGCGCTATTGACGTGCTGACGCTGCTGGTCAAGTGCGGCCTGGCTGCCTCCAAGGGTGAGGCCCGCCGGCTGGTGCAGCAGGGCGGCGTGACGGTGAACGACGAGAAGGTGTCCGCCATCGAGACGACTTTTGGCTGTGAGCAGTTCACCGGTGACGGCGTCATCATCAAGAAGGGCAAGAAGGTGTTCCACCGGGCTGTTCTGGTGTAAGAGGCTCTCCTGCATAATAGCTTTTACCGTCTCAAGGGGCCGCGGCAGTGCCGCGGCCCCTTGATGTATCGGAATGATGGTGCAGTCCCACAGAAAAGGAGTTGAACGCGGCGGGATTTTATATTATAATAAATCATTATTACTTTAGAAAATGAGAGATGTACAGATGAAGACCCATGATTTCTATTTTGACCTGCCGCCAGAGCTGATCGCACAGACCCCTATCGCGCAGCGGGACGCCTCCCGGCTGCTGGTGCTGGATAAGACCACCGGCGCCACGGAGCACCGGCATTTCTTTGACCTGCCGGAGTATCTGCATCCCGGCGATTGCCTGATCCTCAACGATTCCAGAGTGCTGCCCGCCCGCCTGCTGGGTCACCGTGTGCCGGGCGGCGGCGCCTGCGAGATCCTGCTGCTCATCGACCGGGGCGACAACGTGTGGGAGTGCCTTGTCCGTCCGGGCAAGAAGCTGCGCAAGGGCGCGAAGGTGTCCTTCGGCGATGGTGAGCTGACGGCGGAGATCGCGGAGGAGCTGCCGGACGGCAACCGGCTGGTGAAGTTCTTCTACGAGGGTATTTTTCTGGAGGTGCTGGATCGGTTGGGCAAGATGCCGCTGCCGCCCTACATCAAGGAGGAATTACAGGATCGGGAGCGGTATCAGACCGTCTACTCCAAGGTGAACGGCTCTGCCGCCGCCCCCACCGCCGGACTGCATTTTACACCGGAGCTGCTGGAGAAGATTCGGCAGATGGGTGTAAAGGTTGGATACGTTACACTCCATGTGGGACTTGGTACTTTCCGCCCTGTGAAGGAGGAGGAGATCACCGACCACGCCATGCACAGCGAATACTGTGTTATCTCGCAGGAGACGGCAGACCTTATCAACGAGACGAAGAAAAACGGCGGCAGGGTCATCTGCGTGGGTACCACAAGCTGCCGCACCGTGGAGTCGCAGGCGGCGGAGGATGGCACCATGCGGGCCTGCGCCGGCTGGACGGATATCTTCATCTATCCCGGCTATCGCTTTAAGGTCATGGACGCGCTGGTCACCAATTTCCACCTGCCGGAGTCCACGCTCATCATGCTGGTGTCGGCGCTGGCAGGACGGGAGCACGTGCTGTCCGCCTACAAGGAGGCGGTGGAGCAGCGCTACCGCTTTTTCTCCTTCGGCGATGCGATGTTTATCCACTGAGCATAAAACATAAGGGGGGACGCAGATGCATCTGCCGGAGCTTGTTTCCGATCTTGCCGTCATTCTGCTGACAGGCGGCGTGATCACGGTGATCTTCAAAAAGCTGAATCTGCCGCTGGTGCTGGGTTACATACTGGCGGGATTCCTCATCGGCCCCTATATGCCGCTGTTCTTCTCGCTGGCCGACATCGAGGCGGTGTCCACGTGGAGCGAGATCGGCATCATCATCCTGATGTTCTGCCTCGGTCTGGAGTTCAACCTCCACAAGCTGGCCAGCGTGGGCGGCACGGCGATCATCACCGCGCTGGTGGAGGTCGGCGGTATGCTGGCCTTCGGCTTCGCCGTGGGACAGCTCATGGGCTGGGGTACGATGGACAGTGTGTTCTTGGGCGGTATGCTGTCCATGTCGTCCACCACCATCATCATCAAGGCCTTTGACGAGCTGAACGTCCGGAAGAAGGACTTCGCCCAGCTGGTGTTCGGCACACTGGTGATGGAGGACATCGCGGGCATCTTCATGATGATCATCCTGTCCACCATCTCCGTCAGTAAGTCCATTTCCGGCGGGGCGCTGGCGCTCCAGCTGGGACTGCTGGTGCTGTATCTGGTGCTGTGGCTGGTGCTGGGTATCTTCCTGCTGCCCACGCTGCTGAACAAGGCGTCCAAGCTGATGAGCGACGAGACGCTGCTCATTGTGTCATTGGGCATTTGCTTCGGCATGGTGCTGCTGGCGGATGCGCTGGGCTTTTCCTCGGCGCTGGGCGCGTTTTTGGCAGGCTCGCTGCTGGCAGGCACCGTCCACGCCGAGCGGGTGGAGCATCTGACCGCCGGCGTCAAGGATCTGTTCGGCGCGGTGTTCTTCATCTCCGTGGGTATGATGCTGAACCCCGGCGCCGTGGTGAAGTACGCCGTTCCCATCCTCATCCTGACGCTGGTGACCATTGTGGGCAAGCTGATCTTCTCCTCGCTGGGCGTGCTGCTGTCCGGTCATACGCTGCGGCAGGCCATCCACTGCGGCTGCGCGCTGGCGCAGATCGGCGAATTTGCATTTATCATCGCCTCGCTGGGTCTGTCGCTGGGCGTGATCGCGGACTATATCTATCCCATCATCATCTCTGTATCCGTCATTACCACGCTGACCACGCCGTTCTTTATCAAGAGCGCCGACAGCATCTGCAACGGCATCGAAAAGCTGCTGCCGGAAAAGCTGGTGCAGAAGCTGGACAGCTATACGGACGCGGAGCAGGCGGCCAAGGAGCAGGACAGCGACTGGGCGGTATTCCTGCGCCGCTATATAAAGCGAACGGTGTTCTACGGCGTGCTGATGCTGGGCATCGTCAGTCTGGGTGATATGCTGCTGCTGCCGCTGCTGGAGAAGACGCTCTCCGCGGCGGCGTGGGTCAGCAAGGCGGTGACGCTGTGCGCCGTATACCTGTGCATCGCCATGTTCGTCCGGCCTATGCTCGACGCCCATTCGCCCCAGTACACGGTGCTGTGGGCCAAGAAGCGCAGCTTCCGCCTGCCGCTGATCGCGCTGAGCGTTATCCGTGTGCTGCTCATTGTGTTTATCGTGTTCCTACCCATCCGCTCGGTGCTGGGCATCCATAGCCTGTGGATCTTGCCGCTGCTGGCGGCGGCGGTGCTGGTGGCGGGGCATTTCGGCTGGTTCGCCTCGGCGTATCTGCTGGTGGAGACCCGGTTCCTCACCAACTTCAACGAGCGCCTTTTGCAGCAGTACGGCGACAGCAATGATGCCACATGGCTGGACGAGAAGATGTATGTAACGGAGCTGATCTGTCCGCCGGAGGAGGCGGGGAAGGATCTGCGCGCCTTGGGTTGGGGACGGCGCTACGGCGCGAATATCATCAAGATCGTCCGGGGGAAGAAGGAGTTTGATATCCCCTCCGGCGACATGGTGCTGAGCGAGGGCGACCGGCTGGCGGTCATCGGCGAAAAGGAGAATCTGGTGTCGCTGCGGCTGTCCATCGGCGCTGACGCGGCGGAGGATATCCCTACGCTGCACACCTATATCGCCGGAGAGAAGGCGTTGTATACCTACACGCTGGATGTGGCGAAGAACGACCATCTGGCGGGCAGCACCATCCGGGACAGCGGCCTGCGGGAGAATTACGACTGCATGATCCTGGGCTTGCAGCGAAATCTGCTGCCCATCATCGGGCCGGATGTAAATTTTGTGATACAGCGCGGGGATCTGGTCTGGCTGCTTGGCTCCCACCGCATGGCGGAGAAGGCGCTGGACGATATGGAGGAAGCATAAATGTTCAAAGTGATCAAAAAGCAGGGCAGAGCCCGGCGGGGCGTGTTCACCTGCGCCCACGGCGGCGAGGTACAGACGCCGGTTTTCATGAACGTAGGCACGCAGGCGGCCATCAAGGGCGGCGTCAGCGCGCTGGATCTGAAGGAGGAGCTCGGCACGCAGATCGAGCTGTCCAACACCTACCACCTGCACCTGCGGCCCGGTGACGACGTGGTACGCCAACTGGGCGGCCTGCACAAGTTCATGCGCTGGGATGGCCCCATCCTTACGGATTCCGGCGGCTTTCAGGTGTTCTCACTGGCGGGCCTGCGGAAAATCAGCGAGGAGGGCGTCACCTTCGCCAGCCATCTGGACGGCCACCGTATCTTCATGGGGCCGGAGGAGAGTATGCGCATCCAGTCCAATCTGGGCTCCGATATCGCCATGGCGTTTGACGAGTGCGTGGAGAACCCCGCCGCCTACGACTACGCCAAGGCCAGCTGCGAGCGGACGCTGCGCTGGTTGGAGCGCTGCAAGGCGGAGCACGACCGGCTCAACGCGCTGCCCGACACCATCAACCCGCAGCAGATGCTGTTCGGCATCAATCAGGGCGCGACCTACGCCGACCTGCGTATCTGGCATATGCAGCAGATCGCCAAGATCGACTGCGACGGCTTTGCCATCGGCGGGCTGGCGGTGGGCGAGCCGACAGAGGTGATGTACGAGATCATCGACGCGGTGGAGCCGTATATGCCGGCGGACAAGCCCCGCTACCTCATGGGCGTGGGGACGCCCAGCAACATCATCGAGGGCGTGGCCCGGGGCGTGGACTTCTTCGACTGTGTGATGCCCGCCCGCAACGCCCGGCACGGCAAGCTGTTCACATGGAGCGGCACGCTGAACATTAAAAACGCCAAGTACAAGCTGGATGAGAGCCCCATTGATCCGACGTGTGACTGCCCGGTGTGCCGGAATTTCAGCCGCGCCTACCTGCGGCACCTGTTCACGGCGGAGGAGATGCTGGCCATGCGCCTGGCGGTGATGCATAATCTGTATTTTTATAACAAGCTGACCCAGCGCATCCGCGAAAGCCTCGACAACGGCAGCTTTGACGCCTTCCGTGAGGCATACAGCAAAAAACTGGCGGAACGAGTATAAAACCTCTTGCCAAAGCGTGTAGGGTTGGGTATAATAATAGCAATTTGTAAAAAAGGAGTAACGTTTCCATGTTTGACATCGCATACGCAGCAACTGCCTCCGGTACCGCCTCCGGCGCCGGCATGGGTTCCACGATCATGATGATCGTTCTGATGATCGCTATCTTCTACTTCCTGATGATCCGCCCCGAGAACAAGCGGAAGAAGCAGGCTGAGGAGATGCGCAGCGCTCTGAAGAAGGGCGACTGGCTGACCACCATCGGCGGCGTGTATGGCCGCGTTGTCGCCATCACCGATCGCACCGTGGTCATCGAGACCAGCGAGGATCGCGTCCGCGTGGAGTTCCTGAAGTCCGCCATTGGCCAGGTCGGCACGCTGGATCAGCAGGCCGCCGCCCAGCAGCGTCCCGCCAAGAAGGACAAGAAGGCTGCTGAGGAGAAGGTCGAGAAGGTCGAGGAGAAGCCCGCTGAGACCGAGATCGAGTCCGACAAGACGGACGACCAGTAAGTTCTCTGCATAGAAAAATACCTCCCCCGAATATGCTGTGAAAAAGCATTTGGGGGAGGTATTTTTTTATGTCTGTCAAGAAGCTGCTGGGCGCGGCGATGTGGCAGGGACTGCTGCTGGCGATGCTCACATTACTTGCGTTGCTGGCGGTATCGTCGCTGATGCTGCAAAGAGGGCTGCTGCCGGAGAGCGCCGCGCCGTCTATGGTCTGTGTCGCCTGCGCTGCGGCGGTATTTGCCGGCGGCCGCCGTGCCGTCAGAAGGGGGGAGGGCGGCCCGTTGCCGCAGGCGGCGGCTGTGGCGGTGTGTCTGTACGCCGCGCTATGGCTCATTGCGCTGGGCGGTACGCCGCAGTTTTCCATCCACGGCCCTGCCGTGACAGCGTCGGTATTCGGCGGGGCGCTGCTGGCGGGCCTGCTGGGCAAAAAGAGGGGGAAGCGTCAGGCGGGAAAACGCCGCAAGGGGGAGAAGGGGTGGCCTGCCACCGGGAAAGGGCGGCGGTGACATAAAATAGAGCATGGTTAAAATAACGAATTTGTTTTTTTCGCCCGGATTTCCTTGACGGGAAATGACGGCTGGCTTGCCGCGCCGGACGGGAAAGCAAAAGTCAATATGTTGTGCGCATTTTTCTGCGATCCTGCCACATCTCGGAGTTTTCGGCAACTTTCCGGAGGCGAAAACGTCTGCGTTTACGCGGTTGACATAATAGTGTTTACATAACATTTTGACATAATTTACAAAAAACGTGTTTTTGCGCGAAATCGCTTGCAGATTTGTCGGATTTGCCATATAGTATTCAGTACGAACATACGCGGTCTATTTGCACGGCTTGGCTCATAAAATTGGACGAGGTGAGCCGATGAAGCCGTATAACAGACAGACGCGCCTGCCCGCACCGCCGGACAGAGGTCTTTTCATTTTATGTGGATGCTTTGTTCTGGGGATGGTGCTGGCGTATCCGATCCAACGCAGGGTCGGCGCGGAGGCGCTTACCCAACTGGGTACATATGTCCAGGGCTATGCGCGGCTGGCGGAGGATCGCGTGCAGCAGCCTGCGTCCATTCTCTCCGCGGCAGCGGCCTATCTGCGTTACCCGCTGTTGGCGTTTTTGTGCGGACTCAGCGGTGCCGGTGTCGTGCTGATCCCGCTGCTGTGCGGGGTGCAGGGCTTCTTCCTGTCCTTCTCGGTCTGCTGCTTTGCCGCATCTCTGGGACGCGAGGGCGTCCTGCTGGCGTTGACGGCGCTGGGACTGCGATGCCTGTTCGTACTGCCATGTATGCTATATCTGTCGGGAACCGGCTTTTCCCGCGCCTGCCGGTCGCTGGAGCGAGGTCAGGCGGCCAAGGCCGCGATCAACTGGCGGATGCTGTTGTTTTGTGTGTTTGTGCTTCTTGCCGGTACGGTGGTGGAGTGCGCCATTGTACCGAAATTTTTCGCGCTTATTTTGGCGCGGATGTCCTAGAGAAAGGGGTGAGGGAATATGACGGACTATATCGCGGCGTACCGCGAGTATCTGGCCGAGGAAAAGCAGGCGTCCGCCAACACCCTCAGCTCCTACATACGTGACCTGACCCAGTTCCAGAGTTGGCTCATCACCAACAATGCCGCCGATCTGCGGAAGGTGAAGAAGGATACTATCAACGAGTATCTGCTCCACATGAACCACAGCGGAAAGTCACCCGCCACCGTGACGCGCTCCACCGCGTCCATCAAGTCGTTCTACAACTACATGGTGCAGATCGGCGCGGTCAAGACCAACCCCGCCAAGGCGGTGGTGGCCATGAAGGTGGAGCGCAAGTACCCGGAGATCCTGACCAACCGGGAGGTGGAGCTTTTTCTGGAGCAGCCCAAGTGCGTGGATGAAAAGGGCTTCCGCGACCACGCCATGCTGGAGCTGCTGTACGCTACCGGCATCCGCGTGTCGGAGCTGATCGGTCTGAATGTCAACGACGTGAACCTGTCCGCCGGTTTTATCCGCTGCCAGAGCAAGGGCAAGGAGCGCATCGTACCGCTGTACCCTGCCGCGGTGAAGGCGCTGGAGGACTATGTGAAGGATATCCGTCCCCGCATCGTGGCCAACGAGGAGGAGCAGGCGCTGTTCGTCAACATGAACGGCGAGCGCATGAGCCGTCAGGGGTTCTGGAAGATCATCAAGTACTATCAGGAGAAGGCGGAGATCGACAAGGACATCACGCCCCATACGCTGCGCCACTCCTTTGCGGTGCATCTGCTGGAAAACGGCGCGGATCTCCGCTCCATTCAGGAGATGCTGGGACACGCCGATATCTCCTCCACCCAGATCTACACCCATGTCATCAAAAAACAGCTGAAGGATGTCTACAACAAGGCGCATCCCCGCGCCTGAGCCTTTCCACGGCATCCTTCGCCGATATGCCGCTGCGCCGCCCGGTTTTCGCCGGGCGGTTTTTGTTGCTATTTCACGGCGGCTTTGCTATAATAGAACTAATGTTTAATAGGCGGAGGAACGTCATGCGCATATTGGGTATCGACCCCGGCGTAGCGATCGTTGGCTTCGGGTTGATCGAGTCGGAGCGCGGCGCCGTGCGGATGCTGCAATACGGCGCGGTCAATACATCGGCAGGCTTGCCGCTGGCCACCCGGCTGGTGCAGATCGAGCAGGATCTCACCCAGCTTATCCAGCAGTTCAAGCCGGACGAGATCGCCATCGAGGAGCTTTTTTTCAGCAAGAATATCACCACCGGCATCGCCGTGGCCCACGGGCGCGGTGTCATTCTCTGCACGGCAGAGAAGCTGGGCGTGCCTATCTACGAGTACACCCCCATGCAGGTAAAGCAGGCGGTGGTGGGCTACGGTCTGGCAGAGAAAAAGCAGGTCATGGACATGACGCGCCGGCTTTTGCATCTGAACGCCGTGCCGCGGCCCGACGACGCCGCCGACGCGCTGGCCATCGCCATCTGCCACGCCCGCAGCGCCACCAGTCTGCTGCGGCGCAAGGATCCCAACGTGAAGGAGACAGTCTGATATGTTCTACTATGTCAACGGCACTGTAACGGAGCTTGAAGCCGGACTGGCCGTGATCGACTGCGGCGGTGTGGGCTATGCCTGCGCCACCACCAACTATACACTCTCCCAGCTGAAGAAGGGGGAGCGCGCCAAGCTCTACACCTACCTGAACGTCCGGGAGGACGCTATGGAGCTGTTCGGCTTTGCCAGTCAGAGCGAGCTGCGCAGCTTCAAGCTGCTTATCGGCGTGTCCGGCGTTGGCCCCAAGGCGGCGCTGTCCATCCTGTCCGCCACCACGCCGCAGCAGTTGGCCATGGCGGTGGTGATGGGCGACGAGAAAGCACTGACCGCCGCGCAGGGCGTGGGCAAGAAGATCGCCCAGCGCATCATTCTGGAGCTGAAGGACAAGCTGGCAAAGGAGCAGGGCAGCTTTGACGCCGGCAGCGGCGCAGTGGCGGTGCTGCCCGTCCAGAACAACAAGTGCGGTGAGGCCGCCGCTGCGCTGGCGGTGCTGGGGTACGGCAGTCAGGAGATCAGCGCCGCCCTGAAGGGCATCGATATGGAGGCGCTGCCGCTGGAGGAGATCATCCGCCAGTCGCTGAAAAAAATGGTGAAGTAGGGGAGGGGATCGCATGAGCATCGACTTTGGCGCGGACATCTACGAGGAGCCGCTTGTCGCCAAGACGTTTCTGAACGAGGACGCCGGCGAGACATCCCTCCGTCCCCGGACGCTGGCGGAGTACATCGGACAGGAGAAGGCCAAGCAGAATCTCTCCATCTTTATCGAGGCCGCCCGCCGCCGCACGGAATCACTGGATCACGTGCTGCTCCACGGCCCTCCGGGTCTGGGCAAGACCACGCTGGCGGGCATCATCGCCCAGGAGATGGGCGTCAACATCCGCATTACCTCCGGCCCCGCCATTGAAAAGCCCGGCGATCTGGCGGCGCTGCTGACCAATCTCAATGAAAACGACATCCTGTTTGTGGACGAGATCCACCGTCTGAACCGGTCGGTGGAGGAGATTTTGTACCCCGCCATGGAGGACTACGCCATCGATATCATCATCGGCAAGGGTCCCTCCGCCAACTCCATCCGTCTGGATCTGCCGCGCTTTACACTGATCGGCGCCACCACCCGCGCCGGCTCGCTGTCCGCCCCGCTGCGGGATCGCTTCGGTGTCACCCTGCGGCTGGAGCTGTACACGCCGGAGGAGCTGGCGACCATCGTGAAGCGCAGCGCCGGTATCCTCAACGTGGAGATCGAGCCGGAGGGCGCCATGGAGATCGCCCGCCGCTCCCGCGGTACGCCCCGCATCGCCAACCGGATGCTCCGCCGCGTCCGGGACTTTGCACAGGTGGTGGCGGACGGCGTGATCACCCGTCAGGTGGCCGATCAGGCGCTGCTGGCGCTGGAGGTGGATCATCTGGGGCTGGATCAGGTGG
>OLGE01004448.1_pt1 | contig 10127 bp, 10 predicted proteins | sample 1605151 | NCBI WGS metagenome assembly OLGE01 (sample SAMEA3888912, study PRJEB22519) | human gut metagenome | biome: human gut; feature: human-associated habitat; material: faeces | place: Denmark | collected 2010
TTGCTGAGCACGAAGCACACCAGCACCGCCGCGATCACGCCGCCGTAGATGGCCAGCCCGCCGTCCCATATTGCCACGGACTCCGCCCAGTCGAAGGAGCCGTCCTCTTTTTTGAATCTGTCCAGATAGAACAGCACATAGTACAGCCGCGCGCCCACGATGGCCAGCGGCACGCCCCACAGCACACCGTCCATAAGGTCGTCCTCTTTGATGCCGTACCTCTCCTTCTGCTTCATGCAGAAGGCCAGCGCCGCCAGCACCCCCAGTGCAATGAGGATACCGTACCAGTAGATGGCCTTGCCGCCGATGTGGAACGCCGTGGACGAGGCGGTAAACGCCCAGTCCCCGAAAAGCCCCGGAAACCGAATGGGGCTGTCTGTCATGATGCTCATGCTTCCTCCTCCTTGGGCGCGATCACTGAAAGCGCCATGTGGCTCCGCGTCACGTTCTCCCGCAGGAACGCCAGCACATCCGCCGCCGTGATGCTGTCATATATCTCCGGGAACCGGTAGGGGTCGTACCCCTGAAACCGTCCCTCCGCCATGGACACGGCGATGGACTCGAAGGAGTTCAGCTCCCGCAGCGCCGCGCCGAAGTTGGCGTTGACGATGCGCTTGTAGTAGTCCTCGTCCACGCCCTCGCGCGCCAGCCGCTGCGCCTCGGCCAGTATCGCCTCCGCCACGGCCTTGGGATCCTTGCTGTCGCCGCCGGCGTAGGCGTAGGCCGCGCCGGGCAGGATGTCGAACGCCGCGCCGAAGGAGCCGTTGATCAGCCCCTGGCTGTACAGCCGGGCGTACAGCGGGCTGGACTCGCCCATGAGCACGTCGCAGGCCAGCTCGCCGATGGCGGCGAACCGGTGCTGCTCCTCTCCTCCGTGCTGAGGCGGGCACTTGAAGCCCACCAGAAACGAGGGCATGGACACCTCCATGCGCTCCTCCGCATAGGCTCGCGCCGCCTCGGTAGGCTCCTCCGCGCCGTAGTCCCGCTCGATCAGTTCGCCGCTGTCCTTGGGCAGCACGCGCCGGGCGATGTCCAGCACCTGCTGCGGCTCCACATCGCCCACCACCACAAGGCACATGTTGGCCGGGGTGTAGAACGCCTTATGGCAATCGTACAGCGTCTGCGCCGTGATCTCGCGGATGCTCTCCACGCTGCCGGCCACCGGTGTCCGGGCGGGGCTGGTGTGGTACAGGGACTGCATCAGCTGCTTGTACACCTGCCACTCCGGGTTGTCCTCGATCATGCCGATCTCCTGCCCGATGATGCCCTGCTCCTTCTCCACGCTCTCGTCGGTGAAATAGGGCACCGACACGAAGGACAGCAGGATCTCCAGATTCTCGTAAAACTTCTCCGTGGAGTCGAAATAGTAGCATGTGATGGCGTTGGAGGTAAAGGCGTTTGGCTCCGCGCCGTTCATGGCCAGCTCCTGCAGGGCGTTGCCTTCCTCCGTATCGAACATTTTATGCTCCAGATAGTGGGCGATGCCCGCCGGCGTATCCAGCCACTGGCCGTTCAGCCGGAAGCGCATGTCCATGCCGCCGTACCGGGTGGCAAACAGCGCGTACTTCCGGGAAAAGCCCTTCTTGGGCACGATGCACACCGGCAGGCCGTTGTCCAGCGTTACCCATATCACTTCCTCCCCGATGCGGGGATACAGCTTCTTGTCCATTTACGCCTCCTCCTTTCCGCTCAGGAAGTACACCGTATCCGGCTTCACCGTCTGTGCCGCCGCCACGATGCGCTCCTTTGTCACCTGCTCCAGCGCCGCGGCCAGCTCCTCCGGTGTCTCCTCGACCCCAGCCGCGATCTGGCCCAGATAGAAATTCTCCAGCGCACCCTGAGAGTCCGACAGTGACAGCAGCGATGCACGGATGGCCTGCAGAGCACCCTCCTGCTCCCAGTCCTCCCAATCGCCCTGCTGCACTGCCTGCAGCTGGCGGCCGATCTCCGCCTCCGCCCGTTCAAAGTCTGCGGTCTCCACGCCGCTGGATACGGTCAGAATGTTCTTGCTGCGGGCATAGCTGCTGGAGGCGTAGTAGCACAGGCTCAGCCTCTCCCGCACGTTCAAAAACAGCTTGGAGTTGCTGGTGCCGCCGAAAATCAGATTTGCCAGCACCATGGCCGGATAGTCGTCGCTGCTGCAGCGGTAGCCCATGGCCAGCTTGCCCTGGGTCACGTCCATCGTCTCCACGATCCGCCGGGGCGTATCCGGTGCCTGTATGCGCTGCACCTCCGGCAGCGCCGTCTGGGCGCCGCGGGGCAGCGCCGCCAGCGCCGTGAGCACTGCGTCCTCCACACGCTGCGCCTCCGCGCTGCCGCAGTAGATGACCTCCACCCGGCTGGACGCCATCAGCGCCTGCCCATGGACATACAGTGACTGGTTGGTGATACGCCCGGCCGTCTCCTCGTCTCCCAGGCGCAGCACGCTGTACGGCTCGCCGGCGCACATCTCCTGCATGAGCCGGATATCCGCCCAGTCACGCTTGTCGTTCTTCAGGCCCCGAATGGCGTCGATCAGGTTGGCCTTTTCGCTCTCCACATAGCTGCTCAGAAAACGTCCCCCGTGGGTCACAGGGTCCAGCAGCAGCTCGCCAAGCATCGCCGACACAGGCTCCAGCAGCTTCTCGCCGTGGGGCGTGAAGGCGTCGTCGATAAAGCCGGCAGCAAAACCCACACACTGGCGCTCACCCTTTTTGCGGACGGTATAGTCGATATTGGCGCCGTACAGCGTATCCAGCGCGGCGGACAGGCTCTCCATATCCGGGCAGCGGACGGTGCCCCGCCGCAGCACGGCGGGCAGCAGCGCGTTGGCCGCCGCTGTCTCTCTCTGCAAAGGCGCGATCAGCTGCACGGTCATGCGGCTGGTTTTGAAACGTTGTGCGGGCAGATACGTCAGAAACACATCCTGCATGATCTCCCGTCGATTATCAAACATAGTCAGTACCTCCGGTGCAAATACTCATTCAGCGTATAGTATACACCAAACTTTTCCAAAAGAAAAGAGGGCGTTTTTCAAAAGACGCAAAAGGCACAAGTATCCCCCGGCGAAGCCGGGGGATACTCACATATTCTTCCTGATGCTGCTCAGTGCTGTCTTTTCCAGTCGTGACACCTGCGCCTGTGAGATGCCGATCTCGCTGCTGACCTCCATCTGCGTCTTCCCCTGGCAGAACCGCAGCGCCAGTATGCTCCGCTGCCGCGGGTCCAACCGGGCTATGGCGTCCTTCAGCGCGATGCGGTCCAGCCAGCTCTCGTCGGTATTCTTCTCGTCCCGCACCTGGTCCATAACGCACACCGTGTCCCCGCTGTCGGCATACAGCGGCTCGTACAAACTCACCGGATCGCTGAACGCGTCCATGGCGAACACCACGTCCTCCCGCGGAATGTCCAGATACCGCGCCAGCTGCTCCACCGTGGGCTCCCGCTGCGTCTCCACCAGCAGCGCCTCACGGGCCCGCAGGATCTTGTAGGCCGTGTCCCGCATACTGCGGCTGATCCGCAGGGCGCTGTTGTCCCGCAGATAGCGGCGTATCTCCCCCACGATCATGGGCACGCCGTAAGTCGAGAACCGCACCGGCTGCTCCACATCAAAGTTGTCGATGGCCTTCATCAAACCGATGCACCCCACCTGGAACAGGTCGTCGGCGCTCTCGCCCCGCCCCGCGAACCGCTGCAGCACCGACAGCACCAGCCGCAGATTGCCGCAGATCAGCTGCTCCCGCGCCGCTGTATCACCTGCGTGGGCGCGGCGCAGCAGCGCCGTCATCTCATCGTTTTTCAGCACAGGCAGCTTCGCTGTGTTGATGCCGCTGATCTCCACTCTGCCCCGCATGACGCCACCTGCCTCTTTCGTGATAGTGGCAGTATTTCCCGCCGGTGCGGCGGTTATTCTCCCCGGCGAAAAGCCCTAAGATCCGACGGTATGGGACAGCCTCCGCCGCGCATATCCTGACGGCAGGAGGTGACGCCGATGCTGTGCAAATTTTCGCTGCTGCGGCGCAAAGAGGTCATTAACCTGTGCGACGGCTGCCGCCTTGGCTGTGTGGGCGACGTGGAGGTCACGGTGCCGGAGGGCTCCGTCAAGGCGCTGATCGTCTTCGGTCCCTGCCGGTTCTTCGGGCTGTTCGGCCGGGGCGAGGATTACTACATCCCCTGGGAGTGCGTCCAGAAGTTCGGCGATGACATCATTCTGGTGGATAAACCCTTCCGCCGGGACCCGCCGCCACCGCCCCGCCGTAAAAAGGGTTGGCTTTTCTGAACCATGCTTGTTAACAGCTTCTTATCACACGATCGGATTTGTTGCAGGTTCTTCTGAAATTTGTCATATGAGCGCATGATTTTCACGCATCAACCCTCCATTTTTGCCGATTTCATGTGGAAAAATGTCGAAAAAGGAATTGACTTTACGGCGAAAATGCGGTATAGCAATTTTCACTACATACAGTAGGGTATTGTAGGGGTTGAAAACACTACCGCGAGGCGCAGACTGCGTCCCGCGTTTTTGCCCCTACTTAATTTTTTTGCTTTTTACCGTTTGGAGGTGTATTCCGTGGCATATATGCGGCTGGGCGATCTTTTGGTCTCCTCCGGTATCATCACCGGCGAGCAGCTGGAGCAGGCCCTGGCCCTGCCCCGCGAGGACGGCCAGCGTCTGGGCGATGTTCTCATCCGGCAGGGGGTTATCTCCGAAGCGCAGCTCATTGACGCGCTGCGTGTGCAGCTGGGCGTGGACTTCGTGGACCTGACCGCCGTGTCCATTCCCGTGGAGCTGGCCAAATACGTCCCCCGGAACCTGGCCAAAAAGTTTCTCGTGGTCCCGGTAAAGCTGGTGCAGGACCGCCTGTACCTGGCCATGCACGACCCCCTGGACTTTGTGGCCCAGGACGAGGTCAAGACCGCCTCCCGCAAACGCATCATCCCCATGATCGCCACCCGCAAGGCTGTGGAGCAGGCCATCGAGCGCCTGTATGGCAGCGAGGGCACCGCCCGCGTCATCGAGGAGATGAAGCGCGAGGCCGGTGCCGGCGAGGACATCATCCCCGCCCAGATGGCCCGGGACACTGCCGACCCGGAGGCCTCGGCCCCCACCATCCGCTTTGTCAACTCCCTGATCGAGCGCGCCTTCACCGAGCGCGCCAGCGACATCCATCTGGAGCCCCAGGAGGGTGAAATGCTGGTGCGTATGCGTATTGACGGCCTGCTGCAGCGTGTGCTCACTGTGCCCGCCGATCTGCAGAACACCGTCATCTCCCGCCTGAAGATCATGGGCGGCATGAATATTGCCGAGCACAAGGTGCCCCAGGACGGCCACGCCATGTTCTCCGTCCGGGGCCACAGCCTTGACCTGCGTATCGCCTCCATGCCCACCGTTTACGGTGAGAAGATCGTCCTTCGCCTGCTGGACAAGTCCGCCCAGGTGCTGGACAAGTCCGTCCTCGGGCTGGAGGGCCGCGACCTGGACAACTACAACGCCCTGCTGAAAAACACCAGCGGCGTGGTGCTGCTGGTGGGCCCCACCGGCTCCGGCAAGTCCACCACCATGTCCAATATGCTCCGCGACCTGTCCAGCGACGCGCTGAACATCGTCACGCTGGAGGATCCGGTGGAGTACCACCTTCCCGGCGTGAACCAGTGTCAGATCAACGAAAAGACCGGCATGACCTTTGCCAGCGGCCTGCGCGCGATCCTGCGTCAGGACCCGGACATCATCGCCGTGGGCGAGATACGCGACGGTGAGACGGCCTCCATCGCCATGCGGGCAGCCATCACCGGCCACCTGGTCTTCTCTACCCTGCACACCAACGACGCCGTCTCCGCCGTCCACCGTCTGGAGGACATCGGCGTGGAGCCCTGGTTGGTGTCCAGCGCCCTGCGGGGCGTGGTCAGCCAGCGTCTGGTCCGCAAGCTCTGTCCCCACTGCAAAACGGCTTACCGTCCCTCTGCCGAGGAGCTGCTTCTTCTCGGCCTGCCCGAGGACAGCGACGTCACCTTCTACAAGGGCGCCGGCTGCCCCGAGTGCCGCCATTCCGGCTACATCGGCCGCCGCGCCGTGTTCGAGATACTGCTGCTCAACAGCCGCCTCCGCCGGCGCATCAGCCACGGCGCCGACGGCGACGAGCTGCTGGCCGCCGCCCGGCAGGACGGCTTCACCACCCTGCGGGAAAGCTGCCGCGAGCTGGTGCTCTCCGGCGTCACCTCCGCGGCGGAGGCCGCCCGCGTCATCAACACCGCCGCCGAGACCTGATTTCACAGAAAGGAGCGCCCCGCGCCCATGACCACATTCCGTTATAAAGGCCAGACCGCCGGCGGCGCGAAAGTCTCCGGTGTGCTCCGCGCCTACGATGAATTTGAGGCGGCGGACAAGCTCCGCGAGAGCGTTGCCATCATCACGAAGCTGGAGGCCGTTCCCGAGAAGAAGGAGAGCGTGCTCTCCCGCCCCGTGGCCTTCCGGGTCAAGGAGAAAGAGCTGGCGCTCCTGTGCTCCCAATTCGCCATCATTCTGGCCTCCGGGCTGTCGGTGGAGCGCTGCGTGTCCATGGTAGCCGCCCAGACGAAGAACAAATACCTCCGCCGAATGCTGGATAAGGTCTCCGAGGAGGTGGGCGCCGGCTATTCTCTGGCCCAGAGCTTCGAGAACAACGCCCCCTACCTGCCCAAGACCTTTACCGAGACGCTGCGCGCCGGCGAGCAGTCCGGCACGCTGGAGAGCTGCTTCCAGCGTCTGCATGCCTACTACGACCGTTCCGCCAAGACCAGGGCCAAGATCGTCAGCACCCTGACGTACCCTGTGATGGTCATCATCGTGGCCATCGTCGTCTTTGTCATCATCATCGCCGTGGCGGTCCCCGCGTTCACGGACGCCTTCACGGACCTGGGCTCCGGCAGCCTTCCCGGCGTCACCAGAGTCCTGATGGCCGTCAGTGCCTTCTTCACCAAGTGGTGGTGGCTGACGGCAGGATCTTGTCCATGGACGCCATGGCGGACTTCCTCCGCCAGGCCGCCCGGGACAACGGCATTCCCCTGACCAACGCCGCCGTGGTCCTGCCCTCCACCGAGGTCTTTACCCGCGAGCTGACCATGCCCGCCATGACGGAGGAGGACACCCGGGTGACCGCCACCCTCCGGGTGGATGAGCAGGCGTTCACCCTGTCTGTCCCCTACGGCACAGCGCCTACGGCGGAGGACGTGGCCCGGCTTCTGACGGACAACGGCATCTCTCCGGACACCATCGACAGCTGGACCCCGGACATCACCCAGCCGCTGTATGCCGACACGGCCTTCACCGCCGTGCGCAAAACGGCGGACAGCGGCAAAAGCTTTACCGACACCATCACCCTATCCGTGGACGGGCTGGACGATGTCTCCGCCGTCTTTACCATGGCGCCCAATTACGACATCACCATCGTCCTGCACCTGGCCGACGGCGGCGACAGTGACTGCCGCCTGGTGCTGATGCTCCGCGAAAACAAGGCCGACCCCGCTGTCAGCACCGTCAGCGGCGGCGGTCTCCGGGTCCGCGACGTCACCACGACCACGACAACCATCTCCTGGCCGTCAGATAATGCCACCATCGAAAAGGAGGCGGTCGTATCAGAAAGCTGAACAGCACCCGCGGCGAAACGCTGGTAGAGACGCTGGTCTCCATCCTGATCATCGTATTGACCTTCGTGTTTCTGACCACCGCCGCCGTCTCCGCCGCCAAGATCAACGCTAAGGTCCGTTCCGCCGACATCTCCTTCCACTACAGCAGCGCGGTGTCGAACGGCACCGCTACCCTGACCGCCTCCGGCGGCGGCACCCGCAGCGGCCGCACCACCGTGCAGGTCTATGAGGACAACGGCTGCCTCTATTACGAGGAGGTCGCGCCATGAACAAGCTTCGTGACCGCCGCGGCTTCACCCTGACGGAGCTGCTGTGCGCCGTTCTCATCGTCCTGCTCATCAGCGCCCTGCTGACCGTGGGCGTCCGCTTCGCCGGCCGCACCTACAACAGCTCCATGTAGCTGTCCGAGGCCCAGGAGCTGTGCTCCACCCTTACCAGCGTTATCAGCGACAAGCTGCGCTTCTGCGGCACCGTGACCCCCGGCGCGGACGGCAGTCTGGACCACATCTTCATTCAGGATCTGGGCAGCGTGGAGGGCGAGGGCGCCGCCTTTCAGGTGGATGCCGACGGCCAGCTCACCCTGGGCAGCACCAGACTGCTCAGCAGCGCCGCCTATCCCCGGGGTCTTCGGGTCCGCGATGTCAGTCTGCGCTACGACAGTGCTTCGGGCATCTTTACCGTGACCCTTCAGGTGGGCACCGCCGACAGCACCCTGGCCGAGACAGACTTCGAGGTCCGGCGCCTGAACCACACATAAAAAAGCAGCACCGGGAGGTGCTGCTTTTTTCGTCCCGTCGGCGTGAAAAAAGCACCCCCGGAGGGGTGCTTTTCTTCACTTCTTAAAGCTGTCCTTCAGCGACACACTGCGGTTGAACACCATGTGCGCCGCGGAGCTGTCGCGGTTGTCCAGGCAGAAATAGCCCACACGCATGAACTGGAACGTGGGTGCGTTGACGCCGGTGCGGTCGGCCTGCTTGTCGAACGCCTCCGCCACCTTCCGCATCTCCGGCTCCACCTTGCAGCCGGTGAGCACCGTAAGGCTCTCCGGGTTCAGGCAATCCAGGAAGTCCTTGTCCGGGCCGTCGGGCTGCTCGTCGGAAAACAGGTTGTCGTACAGCCGGACCTCCGCGTCCATGCAGTTCTCCGCGTCCACCCAGTGGAGCGTGGCACCCTTGACCTTGCGGCCGTCGGCGGGATCACCGCCGCTGGACTCCGGATCATAGGTGCACAGCACCTCGGTGACGTTGCCGTCCGCGTCCTTCACACAGCCGGTACACTGCACCAGATACGCGCCCTTCAGGCGGCACTCCGGACCGTTGGGGGTCAGTCGCTTGTACTTGGGCACCGGGACCTCCATAAAGTCCTCCGCCTCGATCCACAGATGGCGCGAGAAGGTGATCTCATGGGTGCCCTGCGCCGGGTCGGTGGGGTTGTTCTCCACCGTGAATACCTCGCTCTTGCCCTCGGGATAGTTGGTCACCGTCAGCTTCACCGGGTGCAGCACCGCCATGGTTCGCTCCGCGTGGGCGTTCAGGTCCTCCCGCAGGCAGTGCTCCAGGAAGCCGTACTCGATGGTGTTGGGGGACTTGGCCACGCCGATACGCTCGCAGAAGCTGCGGATGGCGGCGGCGGTATAGCCCCGGCGGCGCAGGCCACACAGCGTGGGCATCCGGGGATCGTCCCAGCCGGAGACATAGTTCTCCTCCACCAGCTTACGCAGCTTCCGCTTGGACATCACCGTGTGGTCGATGCCCAGCCGGGCAAACTCGATCTGCCGGGGATGGGCGGGCAGCTCACAGTGCTCGATGACCCAGTTGTACAGGGGCCGGTGCGCCTCGAACTCCAGCGAGCACAGGCTGTGGGTGATGCCCTCCAGCGCGTCCTGAATGGGGTGGGCGAAGTCGTACATGGGGTAGATGCACCACTTGTTGCCCTGACGGTGATGCTCGGCGTACTTGATGCGGTAGATGGCCGGGTCACGCATATTCATGTTGGGACTTGCCAGATCGATCTTGGCACGCAGGGTCTTTTCGCCCTCCTTGAACTCACCGGCACGCATCCGGCGGAACAGGTCGAGGTTTTCTTCCGGGCTGCGGTCGCGCCACGGAGAGGGGCGGGAGGGCTTGCCGGCATCGGAGCCGCGGTACTCGCGCATCTCCTCGCGGGTCAGGTCATCCACATAAGCCTTGCCCTCGGTGATGAGCTTCTCGGCGTACTCGTAGCACTTGTCAAAGTAATCGCTGCCGTAGAAGATGCCGCCGTTGGGGTCGGCACCCAGCCAGTGCAGGTCCTCGATGATGCTGTTGACGTACTCCTCGCCTTCGCGGGCGGGGTTGGTGTCATCCAGACGCAGGTTGAACTTGCCGCCGTACTGGTTGGCAATGGACCAGTTGATGTAGATGGCCTTGGCACTGCCGATGTGCAGATAGCCGTTGGGCTCGGGCGGGAAGCGGGTATGGATCTCGCGGATCTTGCCCTCGGCAAGGTCGGCATCAATGATATCCGTCAGAAAGTTTTTATCAGCC
>OLGE01004466.1_pt1 | contig 10097 bp, 10 predicted proteins | sample 1605151 | NCBI WGS metagenome assembly OLGE01 (sample SAMEA3888912, study PRJEB22519) | human gut metagenome | biome: human gut; feature: human-associated habitat; material: faeces | place: Denmark | collected 2010
GGCAGCTTGCCATCGACCGGCACGCCTACCGCGAGGATCCGTGGGTGGCGAAGAACTGGAAGTTCCGCTACGTCGTCTTCGGCGTCAACCGCGAACTCGGCCTGGGCGTCTGGAACGACGCGCATGCCCTCGGGAAGGTCCTCGCGCGCTTCCCGCAGACCGTGCGGGTACGGGCCGTCGAGGCGGAACTGTCCGCCCTTGCGCCGGAAATGGCCTTCGCCGCGCCGCCGCAGGGCCTCGACCGGCTGCGCCTCTGGCTCTACGGCTGGTCGCTGCGTCTCCAGATGCTTCTACGCGGGCGGCGCCACCGCAAGTACGCGCAGCTGGCGCGCCGCTGGCGGACGGTACGGGGGACGTTCAAGGAGGAGGCGGGCGCGCCGATGCCGCAAGACCGTCCAGACCTCCAGGAGCGCGGCCCGTGACGCGGCGGATGTTGACCCATCAAGGTGGAAGCGGTATACTGTGGGCCGTCTAGATGTAAGGTGATGCACGTGACGAAGATTTCCATTGACCGCGCCGCCTTGGCCTGTTTCCTCATCCGGCTGATGACGGCCCTGATTCCGGTGAAAAGGGTGCGCGTGCGCGTGCGGCGGCGGCTTCTCGACCGCGCGCGCGACGCGCGGACGGCGCGGCTTGTCCCCATTGTGCGTGCGCGGTATGCGGCCCACGAGCAACGCTGCCGCGACAAGCTCGCGCGCGGGGAGCGGCTGCGTGTCGCCTTCCTTGTCTGCGATGCGTCGATGTTTTCCGCCGAGCCGGTCTTCCAGGCGATGGTGGATGACGCGCGCTTCGAGCCGTTCATCGCCATCGTGCCGCGCGTGACGCGGGGCGAGGCGTTTCTTCGCGAAACGCTCGCGAAGACGCTAGAGACGCTTGCGCCACGTTACTCCGGGAAGGTGGAAGCGTTCTATGATCCAGAGACCAAGGTCCGCCGTCCACTTGCCGAGCGGGCGGACATCGTCTTCACGTCGATAGTCTATTCGGACCAGACGTTTCCGGACTATACATCGGAAAGCCTCAGTGAACAGGCTTTGACGGTCTACATCCCCTATGGGTACAGTGGACCGTTGGCGGCGGACCTTCGGCGTTTGGTGTTTCTGCCTGAGTTGGCCTTGTTTTGGCAGGGGGTCGTACCGGTTGAGTCGACAAGGGCCGCCTGGGTTAAAGCCAATCCCCTCCTTGCTGGTGTCTTGATGGTGGGGGGGTACCCCAAGATGGATCGCCTCTCGCGAGTTGGGAGGATTGGAAATCGTGCGAAGACGGTGTTGATTTGCCCTCATCATTCGTTGGGGCGTGGTGATATGAAGGGTGTGGCGCTGTCCAATTTCCTGCGGTTCTCGAATTTCTTCCTGCGTCTGCCAACGTTGTTCCCTGATGTCCATTTTGTCTTTCGCCCGCATCCTTTGTTGTTTCCCCGCCTTGCCACCCGGGAGTGGTGGGGTGAACGGAGGGTTGCTGAGTACCGCGCCGCCTTGGGGAGGTTGCGTAATGTCACGCTTCAGGAAGGTGGCGATTACTTCGAGACATTTGTGAATTCAGATGCCCTTGTTCACGATTGTGGATCGTTTTTTGCCGAGTATTTTTATACAGGCCACCCTCAGTGCTACATCGTCGAAGACAACACCGTGCTTACCCGCGAGTTCACGGAGTTTGGCAAACGGTTGCATCGGTATGTCGCCCATGCACAGACGGAAGAAGACATTATTGAGTTCATTCGTACGACGGTTGTCAATGGGAAGGATCTGATGTCTGAAAAACGTCAGGCATTTGCCGCTAATGAAGTCTGTCTCTACCATCCACATTCTGTAGATTTGGTAGTCCGCAAAGTAATTGAACGGATTGAAAGATGAAGTATGCCTCGCTGCGATATTATGGTTCCAACATTGGCGACGTGGTTCAGATCATCGCGTCGAGCCGTTTTATTCCACAGGTCGATGCATGGTGTAATCGCGAGGCATTGAATACGTATGTGTTTGAGGAAGCGCATAAAATCATTCTCAATGGGTGGTTCTTGCATCGTCCGGAGAATTTTCGTCTGCATCGGAGCCTGGTTCCGCTCTTGATCTCGATGCATGTTGCGCCGAAGGCCGCAGAACGTTTCTTTAGACCGGATGTCGTCGCCTATCTCCGAGACCACGGACCAGTTGGATGTCGGGATTCCTATACGCTGCGATTGATGGCGCGGCAGGGTATTCCCGCGTATTTTTCTGGTTGCTTAACGTTGACGCTGGAGCCAAATCCTACTTTTCCTAAGCGGGATTATGCATTCTGTGTCGATCTTGAACCGGCTTGTGTTGCGCACGTACGGAACGTTTTCCCCGGCCCCGTTTACGAGGCGCATCCAATGTGGGATGTTTCTGCATCGTTTTATGAGCGACTTCCGCAGGTTACCCTATTCCTCAAGAAACTCCAACAGGCTAAATGTGTCATTACTCGAAGATTACATGCGGCATTGCCGGCGATGGCTCTAGGAACGCCTGTTATCTTTGTTAACGAGCCGACCTACAACACGGTTGCTGAGCGGTGTTCCGATTTTCTTGGCCTTTTCCCGCGAGTTGTGACGGCGGAACGGTTTGTGGAAGAATTGTCCGTCGATGTGTTGGAGAGCCTTCAGCCTAGTACGGCATATCAGGTACTTCGTGATCGCTTGGTTGAAACATGCCGGACGTTCACAGGATATGATCGAGGGTGCGTGCTTCCGTCAACAACAGACGATGATGATGTGATGATGATGTTGAACGCACAGCAGCGGAAGTCAGGGGAGGGGGATGGGCATGAATGGCCGCGATTTCTCTATTGGCAGTCGAACAAGAAGTTACTTCGCTTCATCTTGCAACGGGCTGTAGGCAAGATGAGGTGGTGGAACATTGATTAGTGAGGTCAGGGTGACGATTGCGCTTATATTTGCCGGTGGGGATGGAATCCGTATGGGGGCCGACATCCCCAAGCAGTATCTGATGTTGGGAGATCGGCCTGTACTCGCGCATACACTTTGCCTGTATGCGGACCACCCGTCTGTTGACGGGGTTTATCTTGTGGTTAGTCCGATCTGGGAGAATGCCGCGCGGAAGATGGTGTCGGAGTATGCAATCGGGAAGATCCGCGGTTTTGTCCATGGGGGAGAGACCGCTCAGGATTCAATTTACAAGGGTCTTGCCTTCATCGCACGGCATGAGCCAAAGGATACGATTGTCCTCGTACATGACGGTGCCCGCCCTTACATGACCCCTGACGTGATTTCGGCGAACATTGACTCTGTACGGCGTTTCGGTTCCGCAATTACGTACACGCCTTGTTTTGAGACGGTTGTGCTTTCACACGACGGCAAGTCGATCGACGGGATTCCTGTGCGCGAGGACTCGTATGTCGCGCAGGCGCCGCAAAGTTTCCGGCTTGGAGATATCCTTGCCGCCCATGAAAAGGTCAGGGCGTCTGTAACTGGTTACAGGGGGTTGGTTGATCAGGCCACGCTCTGCCATTCGCTGGGGATCGGCGTGCATCTTGTTCCGGGGTGCCGTGGAAACATTAAGGTGACGACGCCGGAAGACCTTGTGACGCTGAGGGCGTTAATCGAGTGGAGGGGATCAGGCCATGGCTGAGACGGTTCTCATAACGGGGGCTACGGGGCTTCTCGGAAAGTCTCTCGTGAGGTATTTTTCAGGGAAAGGCGATACCGTTGTCGCAGCCGTCAGGGACAAGGCGAAGGGGCGGGCACTCTTAGGAGAAATGCCCAATGTCCGCATCATTGAATGGGATGTTCTGAACAAGGCCTCGGAGAACATTTCGATTGATCGGTTGATCCATGCCGCTTCCGAGACCTCTTCTGCGTGTTTTGTTACGCGGCCTGTTGAGACCATCGTGTCCATTGTGGACGGCACACGCAATGTTCTGGAGTTTGCGCGTACCGTTGGCGTGCGCTCCGTTGTCTTCCTTTCCACATTGGAGGTCTACGGAACGGCTTCGGATAAAGAGTGTCTGTCCGAGACCGATTGTGGAGCCCTTGATTCAATGGCCGTTCGGTCAAGTTACCCCGAGGCCAAGCGCCTGGCCGAAACGTTGTGTGTCGCCTATTACCGTGAATATGGGGTGCCCGTTCGAATTGCGCGCCTGACACAGACGTTTGGAACCGGCGTGGTTCGTGGTGATTCGCGTGTCTTTGCCCAGTTCGCGGAGGCGGCCTTGACGGGGCGGGACATTGTTCTGCATACTCCAGGCACGACAGCTCGCTGTTATTGTGCGGTCTCCGACGCAGTACGCGCACTTGATGTCATCCTTCATCAGGGAACAGATGGAGAAGCATACAACGTGGCCAATCCGAGTACGTATTGTACAATCCGTGAGATGGCTGACCGTATCGCCATGCGTTATCCGGGAGTACACGTGGTCTCGGATCTGGCTGCCGCCGAGGGGCGTGGATATGCACCAGAGGTCCACATTTGCCTTGATGTCTCCAAGTTGCGATCATTGGGATGGAGTCCGCGTATTGGCCTGGATGAAATGTTCGACGGGATGATCAATGAATGGCGGGTTGGACATGCCCGCACGGGGGACGAGGATGGGACCGTGCGTCAAACGCACGGAAATGTTGTCCAGGAAAGGATCGAGAATGGTTGTTGACGTGTTTCCGTTTTTCCGGGAGTTCGACTTGTTGGAACTCCGTCTCGCCGTGCTGGATTCCATTGTGGATCGGTTTGTCATCGTTGAGGGGACGCGAACCTTCTCCGGACAACCCAAGCCACTGTGGTTCGTCGAACATCGTGACCGTTATGCGAAATGGCTGCCGAAGATTCGGCATGTAGTCGTCGATGACTGGCCGGATTCTCGGGACCCGTGGCTTTACGAGAACCACCAGCGGAATGCCGGGGCGCGGGGGTTGGGCGATTTGCCGGATGATGCGCAGCTTATCGTCTCAGACCTGGACGAGATCCCGAACCCAGATGTGTTGGCCCGTGCTTTCGGACTCCCGGGCGTCAAGTGGCTGTTGATGCGTGATTTCAGAATGTTCGTCAATGCAGTGCCGGTGGCGAAACCGCTTTGGTTCGGGAGTCCGAAGGTGTTGACGTATGGAGAGTTCCGGCGCACGGCGGAACTGCGTCGGTTCAAGTATTGCAAGTTTGCTCCAAGGGTCTGCAATCAGGGGGCTTCGCTCGTGAAGGTACGTCGCATGAAGGACTCGGTACTTGTCAGGGACGGGGGCTGGCATTTCTCCTTCCTTGGCGGGATTGTGGAAATCACGCGCAAGATTCAGGCGTATTCGCACCAGGAGCGTAACACGCCGGAATTTCTGGATGCCGAGCGGTTGAAAAGACTGCTGGCGGAAGGACGTACCGTTAATGGAAGCCGTCTGCTGATGGAGCCGTTGAAGAGTCTTGGACTTCCTTCTGCGGCACGCGAGGTGATTGCTCGTTGCCCGGACATGGTGGCGCCGTTGCAGGGTTCGTCCGTTCGTGCGGAACTGGCGCGCATGGCCGTCCGTGCGGAGGCGAGGCAGCGGCGGTCGTGGCTCTATCTGTCCCGTTGGCTTCGTGCGGCCTGTGCCGCGCGGGGCATCCGGCTGCCGGTTTCCCGCTGAACGGGGGGCGACAGTGTCCGCCACGGCACGCAGTAGATCTTCCCACAGATCAAGGATCTTGGCACGGGCGTAGTGTTCGGCACAATAAGAGCGGCAATGTGTTCCAAGTGCGTGACGATAGTCGGCGTCGGACATAAGACGGACGAGCCCGGCGGCATATTCCCGGACGTTGGCCCCGACGATTTCGCCGCATCCAATCCAGTCCTGAATCGCCAATGCGGGTTTTCCGAATGCGGCGGCATCAACAAGCGCCAGCGGGAATCCCTCCGTTTTTGACGGAAAGGCGACAAACGCACATTCGGCGTAGGGACGGGCGAGGTCTGCGTATCCCATCAGGCGTACGCGGGGGCCGAGGGCAAAATCGGGCTTCCCGCTTCCATAGAGATGTACTTCCCAATCCGGAAACTGTTGGGCGATGGAGTTGAAGGCCTGGACGAGCAGTCGTTGATTCTTGTCGCGATTTATCGCTCCGGGACAGATGATCGTCTTATGTTCCGTGAACGGTTGGTCTTGTTGTGCGGGGGGAATATAGGCGGCCCAGTTTCCGATGACGTCCACGCGCGGCGGATGGATGCCGAGACGGGTTAGGGCTTCTCGGAATGGCTCACGGAGTACCTGGATTGCGGCAACCTTGCGCAAGGCCACCCTGGTGGCACGGCAGCGACGCCATCGGCGGATCCAATGGCGGAAGGAATAGACGGAATCGGTGTGGAATTGCTGGATGATGGGCGGGAGGCCGTCAATCGCCGCAAGATCGCGGATTTCATTGGTGCCGGAGTAAATGAGAATGTCGTAACGGCGCCAGTTCTGCCGTGGAAGTTCGGAACGTTCAAAAAGCGTGACCGCATGTCCACGCTCGGAGAGCCCGTCGGCAAGGTTACAAACGGCAACGTCGGCACCACGTCGGGCGGCGAGCGTATCTTTGTAGAGCCCAATGTTCATAGCTTGTATTTCCCGCGGGTTGCCAACATGTAGAGTTCCGCCGGCGTTTTACCCCGGGGCAGAATCTGTCGGTGGATGTGGAAGGCGTCACGAGGCGGAGGGCGAAGATGCTTCTCCATTGTTGCTGCGCACCGATATCCGGCGGCACGCACGGCTGCAACGATGGCGTCATTGTACTCTCCGCGTGGGTAGGCAAAGCTTACGACTGGATGGCCGAGTATGCCTTCCAGCCAGTCCTTGTTCCTTCGGATCTCCCGCCGTGCCGTCTCGATGTCGGCATGAAGCATGCAGCAGTGGTGTGCGGTGTGGCCACCAATCTCGACAAGGCCGCTTTGGTCTAGTTCCAGGATCTGCGCGCCGGAAAGAAACTCCGGCGAGGATTGTCCGCGATTGGTGACGAAACACGTGGCGGGGACATTGAATTCCCGCAGGATGGGCAGCAGGTTCGTAAGGTTGTCCGCAAAGCCGTCGTCGAAGGTGAGGACCATCCTGCGGCGGACGGGGCACGGTCTATCAGGTTTGACGCTCCCGAACGCCGCGCCGAACGTCGTGAACGCATACCCCGCTGCACGAAGCAGATCAATCACCGCATGCAGCTTTTCGGGCTCAATCGCGTTGTTCGATGGGCAGTCCGGCAGGTCCATCCGATTACCGACGGAGTGGAGCATGCAGACACCGACACGGTGACGCGGCAGACGGGGCCACCACCAGGTACGGTGTGGGGCGATGAACGGCAGAATCCATTCAGTATTGACTTCCATGTGATTTCACTTCACTTCCTTCAAGCGGATGCATGATATCAAACCTCTATCGAAGAACCAAGTCTCTTGCTGAATGTGAGGGGGGGGGGGCAGAGGCTCGTCAAAAAATCGGGACAAGGGAGCCCCCGGTGTTTTTTGATGGGGTGGACCATGTCGCCCGTTGCCCGCGCTTTGCATGGGAATGTAAATCTAGACGGGCAAATGATGGGCAAGAACCGGGAACGTGTCTGCGTCGCCACAAATTTTCGCAAGGTTTAGAGCGCCCGTGTGGGGTGCGGTTTTCTCGGTTGGATTATAAGCGCAGATTCCGCAGGATGCGCGGATTGTTTCGGTAAATTGCGGCTGTGGGCGCGATGAGGGCGTCTCTCTAAAACATGCGGTGCGCGTGTTGAAGCGAGACGCCTTTTGCGTTTATCTCCCTCTCTCTCCGCATTTTCTCTCAACCGGAGAGAGTGTGTGAAATGCCTGATTTCATTGGGTGAAGTGATGTTCGGGCGGTTGCGGGGCGAAGAATATGCGAAGGGTCCGATAGAGCAGAGAGGTGGAGATTCGCACACTCTGGTGCAAGCGGATAACGGTTGTCTGTCCGCTCGTCAAACGTGATTCGTAATGCGTCACTGAACAGCGGGGTTTAGAAACTCCGACGGTTGGCAAAGGGGCTCCGCTACCGCTGCGCCTGACGCTTCGCGCCATCCAGCCTCGTGCCAGCAAACATTTCTTGATTTTGCTCCTTGATATCTTATATGGCTTATGCTATATTGTCCACATGAAAAACACAAAGGCGGAGAAGGACGGCGAGGAGAGCGTTCTGCTGGACGCCCTGAGGTCGTGCGGCCCCGTGGCAAGGGGATGCCTCTCGCAAGTGCGCATGAAGTGCGCCAGGAGCGGATGCGGGGCGTGCAAGTCCGGCAAGGGGCATCCCGCGTGGATATTCGCGTACCGCGTCGGGGGCAGGCGCAAGTGCCTCTACGTGCGCAGGCGCGACGTGCCGGCGGTGGAGGCCGCGCTGGAGCGCGGCAGGCGGCTGGAGTCCCTGCTGCTTGCGGAGGGCGTGCGCCTGATCGAGTCGCTGCGCGCGGAGGCGGATGCGGACTGAGCGCCAGTCCGCGGGCTGCCTCTGCCCGAAGCACGCCAGGGCCATCGGGCGGATGGCGGAGCTGGAGGAGGAGAACGTCCGCCTCAAGGCCCGCGTCGCGCACCCCGAGTCGCGCCTGAGGACCGAGGTGCGCGACGCGAGGGAGGCGCCGTTCGGGGAGGACACGCCTCCGTCGAAGGTCAACTTCAGGAAGGACTCGGACGAGGCCGCGCGGCTGCGGCAGGGAGGCGCGAGACCGGGCCACGAGGGGCATGGGCGCAGGCTCGTCCCCGCAGAGGACGCGGACGAGCGCCGCGAGGCGCCGGCGCCGTCCGTCTGCCCGGACTGCGGGGCGACGCTTGTGCGCGTCGCGCCGGAGGGCCGCGAAGTCCGCGACATCCCGCCGCCGAGGTTGCGCACCGTCCACTGGACGGTGGGGCGCGGATTCTGCCCGCACTGCCGCAAGGCGTTCGCCGGCGCGGTGCCGGGAGTCCTGCCCCGCTTCGCGGCGTCGAACCGGGCGATCGCGCAGAACGCGGCGGACCGCTACCTGCACCGCATGACGGTCGGCACGATATCGCGCCGCACGGGCATGAACGCGAGCACGCTGCTCAAGGAGGACGGGGCGCTGGCGGACATCCTGGGGCCGTGCGCCCACAGGCTCCGCAGGGAATATCTCGAGGCGGACACGAAGCATGCGGACGAGACGGGGTGGCCGTGCAACGGGGCGCACGGACAGTACGCATACGGGTTCTTCGCGGAGGACGTCGCACTCTACAGGTTCCGGAAGACGCGCGCGGGCTCCGTCCCCGCCGGGGTGTTCGGGGGCCGCAGGCCGCACGGCGTCCTCGTGACCGACAGGTACACGGGCTACGACAGGCCGTGGCGCGGGGACAGGCAGTACTGCTACGCGCACGTCCTCAGGAAGCTCCTGCGGCTGCCGAAGAAGGAGCCGGACAATCCGGAGTACAAGGCGTTCGTGCCGCCGATGGCCGAACAGCTCCGCGCCGCAATGAAGCTCCGGTCAAGGGGTCTTCCGCCAGGGGACTTCGCCCGCGAGGCCGAGGCGGTCAGGTCCAGGATCGTCGAGCTTGCGAACAGGAGCGCGAAGGACCCGGCGCTTCAGAACGTCCAGAACATCTTCAGGGAGCATGCCGACAGGATGTACCACTGGGCGAGGGGCCCTGACGTCCCGGCGGAGAACAACCGCGCGGAACGCGGCGTGAGGGGGCTGGTCATAGCCCGCAAGACGAGCTTCGGGGGACAGTCCGAGGGGGCGCTCCGGGTACGCGAGGTCAACCAGTCGGTCATTGAGACGCTGGCGTTGTGGCACGCAGATCCTGCCGGGAAACTCACCGAGGCGCTCGACATCTACGCGGCGACGGGGAAGAAGTCGGACGTGCGCGAATTCCTGTTCCCCAAGAGGCGGGTTGGACGGTTGAATCGTGCGGAGCGTCAGGCGCAGCGGTAGCGGAGCCCCTTTGCCAACCGTCGGAGTTTCCAGACCCCGCTGTTCAGTGACGCATTACGTAATGGTGACTTGTCAGAGTAAATGCGACTAAATCTGTGCCTTGACGGCACATGGTCGCATTTAGTTGTTCCGAATGTGCATTTAGTTGTTCCCAAGACCGCCTCCCGCGCCGTCCTGGACGTCGGTTCTGCCCGCCGCGAGGCCGTTTCAGGGCAGAGTTCCCCCAGCCCAGGCGCACCGTGTTTTTTCGGAACAGGTAGATGCGACTGGTCGCCA
>OLGE01004467.1_pt1 | contig 10096 bp, 8 predicted proteins | sample 1605151 | NCBI WGS metagenome assembly OLGE01 (sample SAMEA3888912, study PRJEB22519) | human gut metagenome | biome: human gut; feature: human-associated habitat; material: faeces | place: Denmark | collected 2010
CATCATGGGCATGATGAACTCCCTCGGCGTCGACGAAGATACACCGATCAACTCTAAAATGCTGACCAATGCGATCGAATCCGCGCAGAAGCGTCTTGAAAGCCGCAACTTCCAGATGCGTAAAAACGTCTTGGAATACGACGACGTCATGAATTTGCAGCGTGAGACCATCTACAAAGAACGCCGCATGGTTCTGGACGGCGAAGACGTCCACGACTACGTCATGAAAATGCTGCACGACACGGTCACGCGCTATGTCTGCTCGGTCGTCGGCGAAAACGAAACAGTTGAGCACGCCTCACTGCTCCGCCTCTCTTCCCTGCTGGTTCCGATCTTCGTTCCGGCCGATCTGGTCGGCGACTATCTGATCGGCATGACGCAGGAACAGGTGCTGGATGCCGTCATGCAGGCGGTCGATCAGAAATATGCGGCGCGGGAAGCGGAGTTTGGCGCGAACATCATGCGCGAGCTGGAACGCATCGTTCTGCTCCGCTCGGTCGATGAAAAGTGGATGGACCACATCGACGCCATGGATGAGTTCCGCCGCGGCATTGGGCTGCGCGCATACGGACAGACGGATCCGATTCTCGCCTATAAAAAAGAAGGCTACGAAATGTTCGAAGCGATGGTTCAGTCCATCTGCGAGGACACGGCTCGAAACCTGATGACATTCCGGCTGCGCAGCCAGAATCCGCCGGAACGGCAGGCCGTCGCAAAACCGGTCGTCAGCTCGGCCGGCGACGGAACCGTCGCAAAAAAACCGGTTGTCAAGAAGGGCGCCAAGATCGGGCGGAATGATCCCTGCCCCTGCGGCAGCGGCAAGAAGTATAAAAAATGCTGCGGGCTGAACGCCGATACGGCCGAGCCGGCAAATGCCGGGAAAGAAAAGGATTAGGCAAAAATGCGTTTTTGTCTGAATCGGGGAAGTTTTTACCGTATAGGTCTTGACTTTTCCGGCCAGAATGTGTATCATATAGGGTGTAAAAAACGGGGCCTTGCTCTGCAAAGGACACCATTCAGGAGGTAGGATATCATGAAAAAATTTCTGACCGTTCTCGGCGGCATTGTTCTGGGTGTTGCTGCAATCGCTGGCACAGTCTACGCGGTGCTTTACTTCCTCAAAAAGGATGAAAATTGCGACGACTGCTGCTACATCGACGACGATGATGACTGCTGCGACGACGACGAAGCCGAAGAAGAAACCGAAGAATCCGATGGCGAATGCTGCTGCCACGGCGAAGAAGAAGCCGAAAAGGCACTCGCGGCGGCAAAGGCGCTCTTCATTTCCGGCGGTGCATCTGCCGATATGCCGACAACTGAACTTTCCGATGACAATTTCACGGACGGCAAGGTGGCGCTTCTCGATATGCTCGTGCTCGCAAAGCTTGCCCCCTCCAAGGGCGAGGCTCGCCGTCTCGTTCAGCAGGGCGGCATACTTGTAGGCGATGATAAGGTCACCGACCTGTACCTCTCATTTGATAAATCCGCCTTTGAAAACGGACTTATCGTAAAGAAAGGCAAAAAGACATATCACAAATTCACGGTAAAATAAAAAAGAAGCGGGCGGCTTTTGCCGCCCGTGTTTTTTGTCTCGCGGAAAAGAAAAACGATGGTGTACTTTTCTTTGAAGAAAAGTACCAAAAATTAAAAAGAGGAAGGATTCCTTTTTTAAGCTCTTTCTTTGTCGCCTCGCGGCGACTCGTGCGAACATACTGCCACGACAGTCCGACCACAGACTAAACCGGAAGTATGGTTCAGACCCCAGGTTAACACGTACTTTTGCCTGTTCAGACTTTAGATTCAGCTGCCTCGTTTCGATGTCCGTCAAGTTATGCGCACTTTGGTGGAGCTTTAGCTGAAACGGGATGCAGCTACGGCTTTGGCGCGGAACCACCCACCCCGTCGAATCTGCTCGTTTTTTGCGGGATACTGTGTTCGCACGCGCGGTATGGCTGATGATATGCGAAGAGATATGCTTGGGTTTTGGGATTTGCTATCCGTAGCACACGCTTGCCGCGCATTACTTCCTGCGGCTAACTCGACGGGGTGCGAGGTGGTTTGCAAAGGAGAGCGAGGAGCCTTCCTTTGATGACTTTTCCTGCGCTTTTCGTCAGTGAAAAGCGCAATCGTTTCCCCATAAGGGACAAAAGCAACTTTTTGGTATACCACGTGTTCAGAGGTGGCTCCGCCACCCTGAGCCCTCCTCTTGGTCACGCAAAAATACACCTTCGTTTCCTTCGTAGAGGAAAGTAACTTTCCCGCGGATTTTTATTCCTCCGCAGTTGACATGATATGCGATTTTTGATATAATTTCGGTAAAGCATGATTTATTCGGGAGGGAGAGCAGATGAAAAGGAACCGCAAAGGTAAGACCGGCATAACAAAGATTATGGACTTTTTAATCGACCTCAATTCCCAAAGAACAACAAAGCTGATAGTTGTTCTTCTGCAAGCCGTCGGTGTGTTCACCTTTTGGCGAAATGCCGATATTTTCTTCATGATTATTATGTTTACCGTCTCGTGGGTACTCATTCCCTGCGTGTGCGATGATACCTCATATATCAACCTGCGTTTTGCAAAGCTGAAAAATGATGGCAAGTTGGAAAACGGCTTTCTGCGTCAGATGAAGATCCCGCGCTTTATGCGGAAATTTTACTACGGATGCAGTTACGATGGAGATTTTCTATGGGTATCGGTTGTCTTTCAGACGGTTTTGTATCTCTATACCGCGGCTTTTCTCGCTCTTTGCGGCGTTCTGATAACAAAACTGATAATCGGAAGCTCCACGGAAACGGTGCGTGCATATTGCCGCTTTATGCTTATTTTCGTTATTATATATATTTTTATATTTCGTCTGAGCCGCTTTGGAATAAACCTGTTTTTCAGGCGCCGCGACGGAAAGGAAATAAAAAGCTACATATCCAGCAACAAAATTGATTTCAAGAGCGGCAAAGAGATTAAAAAGGCGATTGCAACGGTCAATCGTCAGGTGGACATAATAAACAGCCTGAAAAAATCGGGACTTCGCGAATACAAAAAGGGATACTGCGTAAGAAAAGACAACCTGCCCGACTTTGAAAACACCCTCCGCTCCAAATATCCGAATCTCGAATACAGCATCAGCCGCCGCTCGCGGCAAATCTATATCACAATATGTGAAAAGGGCGAGGACGGCATTCTGCTCCGCGCCGCAGTGAAAAACAGCGTAAAGTGAAAGTTTGTGCCGTCGGCGTATACGCTCCGCAAAACACACTAAATATAGAAAAACAGGCGCACGATGTGCACCTGTTTTTTAATTTTACATATACATTTTGCCTATTATCTTATTTTGCAGTCTCTGCGGGAGCAGGCGCGAGAGAAAAACAAAAAGCTTATATTTCCTGCCGACAGTACAGCGCACGGGCATTCTTCTCTTTTCCGCTATGCGGCAGATTTTCCTGCCCACAGCATCGGCGCTCAAGCCGCCGCGCTCATCCTTTTCCATAGATGAAACGCTGCGCGATATCATGCCACAGTAAAGCTCATCGCCCGCAAAAGTCTTTTCGCGCGCGTCGGTAAAGCCTGTTCTGACATCGCCGAGCATGGCGGTGCAGACCTGAATTTTGAAAAGCGAAAGCTCATTTGAGAGCGCGAAGGCAAGGGAATTCAGCGCCGCTTTGGAGGCGGAATAAAACGCCTGAAAAGGTATCGCAAAGACAGCCGCCGCAGAGCTTGTGACTATTATCCTGCCGGCTTTCTTTCCGTTCTCGCATGCGCGCAAAAGCGGAAGGGCCGATTTTATACATTTGTATACTCCGAAGAAGTTCACCTCAAAAAGTCGCTCTGCGTCTGCATTCTCGGTAAATTCCACCGCGCCCGATATGCCATATCCGGCATTGCAGATGAGCAGGTCTATGCCGCCGCTCTTCTCTGCCACCTTTGCAAAAGCACCTGCAATATCGGCTTCCGAGCAGACATCGCATCGCAGGCTGACTACGCCGTTTTCGGGGCAGCGACTGCGGCTGAGATTATATACCGTGTAGCCGCGCGCGAGCAGTGCCTTTGCCGCAGCGAGCCCGATGCCGCTTGAGGCACCCGTGATAACGGCAACTTTCTTTTTGTTTTCCATGATTATTTCAGCTTCTCAAGCGTTTCCCAGATACCTGCCATATACATAGCGCCGAGCGCTCTGTCATAGAGACCGTAACCGGGCTTGCCCTGCTCGCCCCATATCATTCTGCCGTGGTCGGGACGCAGATATCCGTCAAAGCCGACATCATGATAAGCCTTCAGTATCTCTACAACATCGAGCGAGCCGCAGGGCGAATAATGTCCGCTTTCTTCAAATCCGCCGTCATCGAGTATTTTTATATTGCGCACATGGGCAAAATGGATTCTTCCCATAGCGCCGTATTTGCGCACCATCGCGGTATAATCGTTTGCCTTTGTGCAACCGAGGCTTCCGCTGCAAAGCGTGAGCCCGTGGTGCTTGTCGTCATAGAGCGAGAGGAAGCGATCGATATTCTTTTCGCAGGTGATTATTCTCGGTATGCCGAAAATAGACCACGGCGGATCATCCGGATGTATCGCCATATTGACATTGTACTCCACGGCAACAGGCATTATTTCCTTAATGAAATATTCGAGATTCTGCCAGAGACCCTCTTCGCCGAGCTCCTTGTATGCGTCGATAAGCTCCTTTATCTCCGAGGGAGAATAAGAAGCGTCCCAGCCGGGCAGGGTAAGCTTCGTAGGGTCCATCTTCGCTACATCTTCGGTGTGATATACAAGTGCAGTTGAGCCGTCGGGAAGCGGCTGGTCAAGGCGCGAACGCGTCCAGTCGAAAACAGGCATGAAATTATAGCAGACGCATTTCACTCCCGCCTCGGCAACGCGGCGGATGTTTTCCTTATAATTATCTATATACTCACGATAATTGCCGCGGCGGAGCTTTATATCCTCGTGAACGGGAATGCTCTCTATGACCTCCATTTCAAGTCCATTGTCATTGCAGAGCTTTTTCAGGCGGGCTATGCTCTCGCGCGGCCACACCTTGCCCGGGGCTACATCGTAAACCGCCGTGACTGTGCCCGTCACGCACGGGATCTGTCTGATTTTGTCAAGTGTAACGGGGTCGTCTTCCCCATACCATCTGAATGTTATTTTCAAATTCTGTATACTCCTTTCCGAATAATACATAATAAGATTATTATAAAAGTGTCGATTTGTCAAGTCCTTTGCGCAAAAAATGCGCATGCGGAAACTTTTTTTCGTTTTTTTGAAAAAGCGGTGAGAAAAAACCGTTTCTCCGGCGACTAATTGACGGTGCTCGCGAAAAGCGAAAATAAAAAAGCAAGAAAATGAAGGTCATATGAGACTTTCGGGAGGTTTTAAAAATGAAAAAAATAATATCACTTATTCTTATTGTAGGCATGCTTGCGGCAGTGCTCGTTTCCTGCGGCAACTCAGACCCGAATAACACAACGGGAAGCAGCAACACCACCGCTTCCACAGAAACAACAGAGAACACAGGCTCCTCCGAATCCACAACAGAAACAACAGAATCAACCGGCAAGCCCGAGGAAGTAAAGAACACGGACTACAGCGTGGAGGATCTGATGAACAAGGTTATCGAAAGCATCGGCGGCAAGGTAACCACTATCGACGAATATGACGGCTCCGAATTTGAGATAATGCTGTCAGGTCCCACGCACTTCAGCGTAAGCGATGCAAACGAAGGCAAGTATTACAGCGGCATCTCCGAGAGCGCTTCCCTTGTCGAAGACGACGCAGTGTGGAACGAAAGCGTCATGATGGGCGGTGAACCCTTCTCTATGGTTATCGTAAAGCTCAAGGATGCAAAGGACGGCGACAAGGTCAAGGAAGAAATGCTTGGCGGCGTGAATATGAGAAAATGGATCTGCCGCAATGCGGAATATCTCATCACCGTAAACAACGGCAATTATGTTCTCATGGTTATGTGCTCCAAGGCTACCTGCGAAAAGATTGCAGATGCCTTTGATAACGTTCTCGAAGAAAAATCCGGCACACGCCTCGAAAAAGAATTTGATATGGAATTTTAATCAATAAACTCTGAAAGGTTAAAAACGAAATGGTCTTTTCAAGCATACCTTTTCTCTATTATTTTCTGCCGGCGGTGTTGCTGCTCTACTTCATAGCACCCCGCAAAATAAAGAATTATGTACTTCTCGCTTTCAGCCTGTTCTTCTATTTCTACGGCGAAAAAAAGCTCGTATTTCTTATGGTATTCACAGCGATGTGGGATTACCTCTGCTCGCTCTCCATAGATTTTTTCCGCCGCAGAAATAACAAGGTCATGCCGAAGGTGTCGCTTGTCCTGTCACTGCTTGTCGATTTGGGACTGCTTTGCTACTTCAAGTATACCGACTTCTTCATTTCAAACATAAACGCAATCGTCGGAACAAACATTCCGCTGCTCAAGGTGGCTCTGCCTATCGGTATCAGCTTTTATACCTTCCAGAGTCTGAGCTATACAATAGATGTATACCGCGGAAATGTTCCCGTTCAGAAAAACCCCTTTACCTATGCCACCTATCTGACGCTTTTTCCTCAGCTCGTGGCAGGACCTATCGTCCGTTATTCAACCGTTGTAGACGAGCTTGATAACAGAAAACATTCCTTTGAAAAATTCTCGCAGGGTGCCTTCCGCTTCTGCGTGGGTCTGGCTAAAAAGGTCCTCATCGCAAATGTAATCGGCGAATTCTGCTCCAAATTCTCCGCCATGGGAGAAAAAACCGTCGTGCTCTACTGGTTCTATGCGATAGCTTACAGCCTGCAGATTTATTTCGATTTTTCGGGCTACAGCGATATGGCTATAGGTCTGGGCAAAATATTCGGCTTTGAATTTTGCGAAAACTTCAATTATCCCTATGTTTCAAAGACAATCTCCGAATTCTGGCGCCGCTGGCATATGTCGCTGGGCAGCTGGTTCCGCGATTATATCTATATCCCGCTCGGTGGCAACCGCGTGAAATTCGGCAGATGGATTTTCAATATATTCGTAGTATGGTTTATTACAGGCTTCTGGCACGGTGCCGGCTGGAACTTCATATTATGGGGTCTCTTCTTCGGTGTACTGCTCGTGCTTGAAAAGCTCTTCCTTAAAAAATGGCTTGATAAGCTCCCGGCAGTATTCTCACATATATATGTGCTCCTCGCCGTGATGATAAGCTTTGTCATCTTCTCGAGCAAGGATAATCTCGGCGGATTTTCGCAGGGACTCCGGCATATCGGCGCCATGTTCGGCGGTGCGGGCGTGAAATTCTGCTCATCAGAAACGCTCTATTATCTGCGTGACTATGCCGTTGTGCTCCTCGCGGGCATCGTCGGTTCAACTCCGCTCATGAAAAATATGGCAAAGAAGCTCTGCGAAAAATGGAAGCCTATCGAATATGCCGCTCCCTTTATCGTAGCAGGCATACTGATAATCTGCACGGGCGAGCTTGTGGATTCCACCTTCAACCCGTTCCTCTATTTTAATTTCTAAGGAGGCAAATATATGAAAAGTGCAAAAGTAAAAAATATAATAACCTCCGCGGTTTTTGTGCTGATAATCGGTTTTCTCTCGATATCGTGCCTTTTCCATGGAGCAAAGGATTATTCCGAATCCGAGAGAAGAAAGCTTGAACAATTTCCCTCTCTGACGCTCGGGAATGTGCTCTCAGGCGACTTCTTCAAGAAATTTGAGAAATATGCCGCAGACCAGTTTCCGATGCGCGAGGGCTTCCGCAGCATTAAATCGGTTTCCCGCTTCTATCTGCTCGGCAGACAGGAAAATAACGGCATCTATATTTCAAACGGTATCGCAGTAAAGAAGGAAACGGAAATAAACAGCGACCGCGTCACTTCAAATGTCAAGCTGTGGCAGAGCATATGCAATAAGTATTTCCCCGATGCCAACATCTATTACAGCGTGATACCGGATAAGAACTATTACGCTTCGGGAAACAAATATCCGCATTACGATTACAATGAATTCATGAAAATCGTTTCTTCAAATGCTCCGAAAAACTCACATTATATAAATATCTTCGATAATCTCGCGATTTCCGATTTCTACTCTACGGATATTCACTGGAAGCAGGAAAATATCTACGGTATCGCTGATAAGATAGCCGGTGCCATGGGTGCAAAAATCGATCCCAAGGACAGCTACAGGATTGAAAATCTCGGAGATTTCTACGGCGTTTATTACGGGCAGAGCGCTCTTCCGCTCGCTCCGGATAAGCTCAATGTGCTGAAGAACAATACCACGGACTGCGCAAAGGTTTATCTCTATGGCTATAAGGACGGCAAATTTGCAAAGAATGAAACCGTGGTCTACAATCCCGACGACCTCACATCAAATGACAGATACGATATCTTCCTCTCCGGTCCCGAATCACTTGTTGAAATAGAAAATCCGAACAATAAAAACGGCAAAACACTCTTCGTATTCCGTGATTCATTCGGCTCGTCCGTCTCTCCCCTTCTTATCTCGGGCTATGAGCGCGTAGTCCTTGTAGATACAAGATACATGGCAAGCGGACTCCTCAATCAGATAGGCGTGAATACAGACGCGACAGATGTGCTCTTCCTCTACACAACAACAACTCTCAATGATACAATAATGAGATAATTTATACCGACGTATAAAACACTGCAGGGCTTCCGATTTCGGAAGCCCTGTTTCATTCTTATTTAATCTTTTCGAGCAGCTTGTCTGCTATGTCAATCTTTTCCCATCTTACACCGAGCTCTTCTCTGCCGAAATGACCGAAAGCGGAAAGCTCACGATAGATAGGCGCACGAAGCCCGAAATAGTCGATTATCGCCGCGGGACGCAGGTCTACCACCTCGGAAACAGCCGCGGCTATCCTGTCATCCGCACAGATTCCCGTGCCGAATGTATTTATATTCACGCAGAGAGGCTTTGCCACGCCGATGGCATATGCTATCTGCACCTCGCATTTCTTTGCGATGCCTGCCGCTACGATATTTTTCGCGATGTATCTCGCGGCATAGCAAGCGCTTCTGTCAACCTTTGTCGGGTCCTTTCCCGAGAAAGCGCCGCCGCCGTGTCTGCCGTAGCCACCGTATGTATCAACAATAATCTTTCGCCCCGTGAGTCCGCTGTCGCCATCGGGACCGCCGATAACAAATCTGCCCGTCGGATTTACAAAAATCTCCGTCTTGTCGTCGATATATTTGGCCGGAACAACAGGCTCTATCACATATTTTATGATATCGCGGCGAATCTGCTCAAGCGAAACATCGGCGCTGTGCTGAGAGGAAACAACGATATTGGCAAGGCGAACAACTTTGTCGCCATCATATTCCACTGTCACCTGCGTCTTACCGTCAGGACGGAGATAAGGCAGAGTGCCGTTTTTTCTCACCTCGGTGAGCTTTCTCGAAAGCTCGTTTGCCAGCACATAGCCGAAAGGCATATAGCAGGGTGTTTCATCACAGGCAAAGCCGAACATCATGCCCTGATCGCCCGCACCTATCTTCTCATATGCGCTGTCATCGCCTTCCTTTGCCTCGAGCGAATTATCCACCCCGAGCGCAATATCGGGCGACTGCTTGTGAATTTTGTTTATAACCGTGCAGGTGTCGGCGCAAAAGCCGCAATCGGGATAGATATATCCTATCTCGCGCACAGCCTCGCGGACTATTTTCTCTATGTCAATATCCGCCGTCGTCGTAATTTCGCCCATGACCATCACAAGATCGGTCGTGGCGCATGTCTCGCAGGCTACGCGAGCCATCGGGTCAACAGCATAAATAGCGTCAAGAACGCTGTCGGAAATCCTGTCGCAGACCTTATCGGGATGACCCGGGGTCACGGATTCTGTAGCAAAAAATTTTCTCTCCATTTTAAATTCCTCTTCATATTTATTCTCGTCTTATACATTAAAAAGCCCTCGGGTTATCCCCCGAGGGCGAGCATATCATAATTTTTGCTCATCTGTCGGGAATTGGCACCTTGTAAAAACAGGTTGCCGGGCTTCATCGGGCCAGTCCCTCCGCCACTCTCGATAAGGTTATTGCATTGTGTCACTATCATAGCAGAATTCCGGAAAAAGTCAACAGG
>OLGE01004470.1_pt1 | contig 10088 bp, 9 predicted proteins | sample 1605151 | NCBI WGS metagenome assembly OLGE01 (sample SAMEA3888912, study PRJEB22519) | human gut metagenome | biome: human gut; feature: human-associated habitat; material: faeces | place: Denmark | collected 2010
GCCGCGTGGAGGCGGACAGCCACTACGACGTGGGCAACAAGATCATTCTGGTGGCGCCGGGCTACCTGCCGGACACCGGCGAATAACGGGAGAAAAACAAGGGGGCGTATCCCCGGATACGCCCCTACTTTTGTACAGAAAAACGGTCGAAATTTGCGTTTTTCTTAAGACTTTCCGCCAGACGCCTTAAACCGGCGGCAGACCGATTGCGAACCGGCGCAGACCGCGTATAATCGACTTACAGACATCTCTTACGGAGAGGAGGCGGACGCCGTGCCTGCATTTGTTGTTGACAGCGCGGCGCTGTCGCGCAATATCGAAAAGCTGCGGCGTTTTACGTCCGCGCAGATCATCGCCGTGGTCAAGGGCAACGGCTACGGGCTGGGTCTGGTACCCTACGCCCGCTTCCTGACGGCGCAGGGCGTGGCGCTGCTGGCTGTCTCCACGGCGGCGGAGGCCGCCGCCCTGCGGGATGCCGGTATCACGGCGGAGCTCCTGATGCTGTCCTCCACCGCGCTGCCGGAGGAGATCGCCGCGCTGCTGGCGCGGGACGTGATCCTCACTGTCGGCTCCGCCGACGCGGCCCGCGCCGTGTCTGATGCGGCTGCGGCGCGGGGCGTTACCGCCCGCGTCCATGTGAAGCTGGACACCGGCATGGGACGATATGGCTTTTTACCGCAGGAGACGGCGGAGGCCGCCGCCCTGCTGCAAGCGCTGCCCGCCCTCCGGGTGGAGGGCGTGTTCACCCACCTCTCCGACGCCGCCAACGCCAAATGCACCGCCCTGCAATACCGGCGGTTTACCGAGGGCGTCCGCATTTTGCAGGAGGCGGGCATCGACACGGGGCTGCGCCACGTCTGCGCGTCCACCGCGTTTCTGCGTTATCCGGAGATGCATCTGGACGCGGTGCGCCTTGGCTCGGCGCTGCTGGGACGGCTGTCCGTGCCGGACACGCTGGGGCTGGAGCGCATCGGCTGGCTGGAGGCGCAGGTGACGGAGCTGAAGACGCTGCCCGCCGGCTGGCCGGTGGGCTACACCGGCGCCTATTGCACGCGGCGGGAGACGCGGCTGGCGCTGCTGCCGGTGGGCTACACCAGCGGCGTGGGGGTGACGGAGGAGACCAACGCCCTGCGCCTGCGGGATCGGCTGCGGCGGGTGCTGCACGCCGGGCGGAGGCTGCTGCGCGCCGACGGCCTGACCGTACTGGTCAACGGCTGCCGCTGTCCGGTACGGGGCGTGGTGGGCGCCACGGCCATAGAAGCGGATGTGACGGGCGTACCCTGCGCCGTGGGCGACACGGCGCGTATTGAGGTGCGGCCCAAGTTCGTGGACAGCGCCGTACCCAGAGAGTACCGATAAATAGAGCAAAAACAGCGCCGGGCTTTCGCCCGGCGCTGTTTTCGTTGTTATTACCGGCACAGGAAGCTGTACCAGCCTTCGGAGTCGTTCTGCTCGAGGACCATCCAGCCGTCAGCACGAAGCTTGGCCAACACCTCCTCCGCCCGGTCGTCGATGATGCCGGAGCAGAGGAACAGGCCGCCCTCCTTCAGGAAGGGGCGCACCTTGTCGGAAAGCCCCATGATGACGTCCGCCACGATGTTGGCCACCACCATATCGTAGCCGCCGCCGAACTCCGCCTGCAAGGTCGTGTCCGTCAGCACGTCGCCCCACCGCACGGTGTAGCGATCCTTGCCCACGCCGTTGAGGGCGGCATTCTCATAGGCCACATCCACGCACTTCTCATCGATGTCGCAGGCAAAGGCCTCCCTTGCACCCAGCACCAGCGCGGCGATGGACAGAATGCCGCTGCCGCAGCCCAGGTCGAGGATCTTCTCGCCGCCATGGATGCACTTGTCCAGCGCCTGCAAGCACAGGCGGGTGGTGGCGTGGCTGCCGGTGCCGAAGGTCAGACCGGGGTTCAGCACCAGCTTTACCCGTCCGTGATCCCTCTTGGCCTGCTCCCACTGGGGGACTACCAGCAGCCGCTCCCCGATCTCCATGGGCTTGTAGAATTTCTTCCAGTTGTTCTCCCAGTCCGCGTCCGCCACGTTGTCGATGGTCAGCCGCAGGGGGGCGTAGTCCGGGTGCGCCTTTTTCAGCTCAGACATGGCGATACGCACCTGCGCGATGGTATGCAGCGCCGCCTCGTTCCGCTCCAGATAGAAGGTGACGCGGCTGACGCCGGCCTTCTCCCGCAGCAGCTCCTCGTCCACATAGTCCCAGTACTGCTTATTATGCTCCAGAAAGTCCTTGAAGTCCGCCTCGTCGTCGATGATGACGCCGGTGATGCCCTGCTGCTCCAGCAGCTCTGTCACCGCGTCCAGCCCGGACGGCGAGGTATCGATCTTCAGCTCCAGCCATTCCATGTGTGTTCCCTCCGCATCTGTGATGGTGTCAGCGCTTGGTGCCTACGAAGAACAGACCCATGGTGTTGGGGCCGGTATGGCTGCCGATCACCGGGCCGATGTAGTTGATGTAGACCTCCTTCACGCCGTAGCGTGCCTTCAGCTCCTCCGCCACGGCACGGGCCTCCACCTCGCAGTCCGCCTGACAGATGAACATCACCTGCTCACTGGGCTCGATGCCCAGCTCCGCCACCTTGTCGATGAGGGCTTGGAGGCTTGCCTTGCGGCCGCGGGCCTTTGTCATGGGCACCAGCTTGCCCTCGTCGGAGGTGTGCATCACCGGCTTGATGGACAGCATGGTACCCAGAAACGCGGTGGTGGCGGACACGCGGCCGCCCATCTTCAGGTAGTTCAGGTCGTCCACGGTGAACCAGTGGTCGATGTGGAGCTTGTTCTCCTCCACCCACTGCACCAGCTCCTCGGCGGACAGACCCTCCCGCTTTTTCTGCACGGCCAGATACAGCAGCAGACCCTGACCCAGCGACGCGGACAGGGAATCCACCACATACACGCGGCTGTCGGGGAACTCGTCGGCCATGGTCTTGGCGGCGATGACCGCGTTCTGATAGGTGGCGGACAGGGCGCTGGAGAAGTTGATGGACACGATGTCCTTGCCCTGCGCCAGCACGGCGCGCATGGCGTCCTCAAACTGCCCCACGTTGGCGGCGGAGGTGGTGCCGAGGATACCGGCGCGGATGTTCTTGTAGAAATCCTCGAAGCTGATCTCGCTGCCGTCCAGCAGGTTGGCGTAGTCCTTGCCGTCCATATGTACGGTCAGGGGTACCACGTTCAGTTCCAGCTCCTTGGCCATATGGTCGGTCAGGTCGCAGCAGCTGTCAGTCATGATGATGTAGTCGCGCATAGTAAAAGCCTCCTTGCAGCAGATGGATATCCGTATCGTCTCGATACTCCATGGTATCACGAAAAGCGTCCCGTGAAAAGGGAAAAGTGAAAAATTTGCGCCGATGGCGGCGGGGGTGCTTATTTCCCCACGCAGAAGCGGGAGAAGATGGTGTCCACCAGATCCTCCCGGATGCGCTTGCCGTTCAGCTCACCCAGCGCCTCCAGCGCCGCCTCGCAGTCCGTCAGCACCACATCCGGCGTCATGCCAATGCGCAGGGCGCTCCGCGCCTCCGCCACGGCGGACAGGGCGCGGGAGACGGCGTCCGCCTGCCGTGCGTTGGTCAGCAGCTCACCGGCGGGGGTCTCTCCGGCGGGATACAGCGCCGCCACCGCGTCTGAAAGCGTATCCAGCCCCTCGCCGGTGCGGGCGGAGATGGTCAGCACGTTGTCGAACCGGTCAGCCAGCTGCCCGATGTCCAAACGGCGCGGCAGGTCGCCCTTGTTCACCAGCACCAGCAGGTTGGGTACACGCTGCGCCGCGGCGATAGCCTGCTCGTCCTCCTCCGACAGTGCCTGCGAGCCGTCCAGCACCAGCAGCGCCAGCGACGCCCGCTGCGCCGCCTGACGGCTGCGTTCCACGCCCATGGCCTCGATCCGGTCGCCGCTGTCCCGGATCCCGGCGGTGTCCGTCAGCCGCAGCAGCACGCCGCCCACCAGCACCTTCTCCTCCACAGTGTCCCGTGTGGTGCCGGCAATGTCGGTGACGATGGCCCGGTCGTAGCCCAGCAGGGCGTTGAGCAGGGAGGATTTCCCGGCGTTGGGCCGCCCCAGAATGACGGTGGGTACGCCCAGCCGCAGAAGCTGTCCCCGGGAGAAGGTGGCCAGCAGCGTCTCCAGCTCCTGCTGGGAGGTACGCAGCGTGTCCAGCATCTGCTGGCGCTGCACGTCCTCGATGTCCTCATCGGGGTAGTCCACCACGGCGTAAAACCGCGCCGCCATATCCATCAAGCCGTCGTAGATGCGGCCGATGGCACGGCTCAGGGCGCCGTCCAGCTGGCACACCGCGTTTTTCGCCGCCTCTGCCGTCTCCGCGTCGATGAGGTCGGCCACGGACTCCGCCTGGATGAGATCCATCCGCCCGTTAAGGAAGGCGCGGCGGGTGAACTCGCCTCCCTTGGCCTGCCGGCATCCGGCGGCGAACAGCGCGGTAAGACCGGCGTTCAGCACCACCGGCGAGCCGTGACAGTGCAGCTCGGCGCAGTCCTCGCCGGTATAGCTGTCCGGGCCGGGGAACCGGACGCACAGCACGTTGTCGATGACGCTGCCGTCCGCGTCCAGCAGGTCGCCGTACACCATGCGGCGGGGCGTCTGCTCTCCGGCGGCGCGGCCGTTTTTGGCGCGGAATACCCGGTCCAGCGCGGTCAGCGTACCCGGCCCGGACAGGCGCAGGATACCGATGGCACTGGGCAGCTGGGGCGTGGCGATGGCGGCGATGGTATCGGACATAGGCGGAGCCTCCTTGCGGCGATTTTCTTCAGTATAGCACGGAAGACGGGGAAAAAACAAGAGACACGCCAGTTGGCGTGTCTCTTGTTTTGTTGTGTGGTTACTCGGCCTTGGGAGCCTCGGCAGCAGCCTTGGCGGCAGCGGCCTTCTTCTCGGCGGCAGCCTTCTGCGCGGCCTTGAACTTCTCCTTCTCCTCGGGAGTGGGGATGGGCTCGATGGCGTTGCGGGGGCAGGCCTTGGCGCACATGGTGCAGTTCTTGCACTTGCTGTAGTCGATGACGGCCACGTTGTCCACAACGTGGATGGCGTCGAACTTACAGGTACGCTCACACATACCGCAGGCGATGCAGCTGTTGGCGCAGACCTTGGTAACGGCGGGGCCCTTATCCTTGTTGGAGCAGTTGACAAACACCTTCTGCTTGTAGGGCACCTCCACGATCAGGTGGTGCGGGCAGGCAGCGCGGCAGGCACCGCAGTTGGTGCACTTCTCCTTGTCCACCACGGCAACGCCGTTTTCGACATGGATGGCATCGAACTTACAGGCCGCCACACAGGAGCCGAAGCCGAAGCAGCCATAGCGGCAGGCCTTGGCGTCGCCGCCGCAGACCTTGGTGGCCGCCAGACAGTCCTTCACGCCGCGGTACTCGAAGTTATCCTTGGCGTTGCAGCCGCCGTTGCACAGCACGTGCGCCACCATCTTGTCGCCGGAGGGAGCCTCCATGCCCATGATGGCGGCGATCTTCGCCGCGTTCTCGGGGCCGGCGGGGGCGCAGGCGGTAACGGGAGCTTTGCCGGCCAGGATCGCCTCGGCGCAGCCGCCGCAGCCGGGATAGCCGCAGCCGCCGCAGTTGGCGCCGGCCAGACATGCCTGGATCTCAGGCAGACGGGGATCGACCTCGACCTCGAAGACCTTAGCGGCAACAGCGAGGATCAGGCCGAACACAATGGCGAGTACGCCCAGAACGGCGATCGCGTATACAATAGTCATAGTTCCTTACCTCCTTACCAGACCTTCAGGCCGCTGAAGCCCATGAAGGCCAGAGCCATCAGGCCGGCGGTGACCAGCGCGATGGGGAAGCCGTCAAAGGCCTTGGGGTTGTCGCCGGAGACCTCCAGCTGCTCGCGGACCGCCGCGAACAGGAAGATGGCCAGCAGGAAGCCCAGACCGCCGGTGATGCCGTAGACCACGGACTCGATGAAGTTGTAGTCATTCTGGGTATTCAGCAGAGCCACGCCCAGCACGGCGCAGTTGGTGGTGATCAGGGGCAGGTAGACGCCCAGCGCGGTGTACAGGGTGGGGATGTTCTTCTTCAGGAACATTTCCACAAACTGCACCAGACCGGCGATGACCAGAATGTAGGCCACGGTCTGCATGAACTCCAGACCCAGCGCCACCAGCACCAGATTGATCAGATAGCAGAACGCGGAAGCCAGACCCATAACGAAGGTCACGGCGGCGCCCATACCCACGGCGGTGTCGATCTTCTTGGACACGCCCAGGAAGGGGCAGATACCCAGGAACTGGGAGAAAATAAAGTTATTGGTCAGAATAGCGCCAAGAGAAATGGCGAGCAAAGTAGTAATAGACATAACTTACTTGGCCTCCTTTTTCTTTTCGCTCTTGGCCAGCGCCCACTGCATCACAGCGATCAGTGCGCCCAGCGTCAGGAAGCCGCCGACCGGCAGCGTCAGAACCTTGATACCGAATTCCTCGGGGAAGATGACAACGCCGGGAGCGCTGCCCAGTGCGCCGCCGCCCAGCAGGCCGCCGCCGAACTTGCCGCTGCCCAGGAACTCACGAACCACGCACATGACCACCAGCACCAGCGTGTAGCCGATGCCCTGGCAGATGCCGTCCACCGCGGAAGCGCCCACGCCGTTCTTGGAGGCGAAGCCCTCGGCACGGCCCAGGATGATGCAGTTCACGACGATCAGAGGGATAAACACGCCCAGAGAGTTGGACAGGGCGGGAACGAATGCCTTCAGCAGCAGGTCGACGCAGGTCACGAAGCCGGCGATGACCACGATGTAGCAGGCGATACGCACTTCATTGGGAATGATCTTGCGCAGCAGGGAGATGAAAATATTGGAGAGGGTCAGGATGATCAGCACGGAAACGCCCATGCCCAGACCGTTGAAGAACGACGTGGTGATAGCCATGGTGGAGCACATGCCCAGCACCTGCACCAGCACGGGGTTCTGCGTAATAAGGCCTTCCTTGAGTTGCTTACCGAAATTCATTATTGCAGCTCCTCCTTTCTTAGCCCAGAACTTCCGCGGCAGCCAGAGCGGCGTTAGCGCCCATGGTGATGCCCTTGGTGGAAACGGTGGCGCCGGAGATGGCGGTGATGGTCTTGCCCACCACCAGAGAGCCCGCGCCGGACATGCCCTGGAACTGGTCCAGAACGGGGACACCGGCGGTGTTGGGCTCGTTGCCCACGACCTTGGTGCCGATGCCGGAGGTCTCGGCGTGGCTGACCACGGAGATGCCGGTGATGGCCTTGTTGGCGTCCACGCCCACCATCATGACGATGGTACCCTGAGAGCCGGAGGCGGAGACCTTCATGACATAGCCGTTGTCCGCGCCGCCGGTCTTAACGCCGTACAGCTCGGTCACCTTGCCGCCCTGAGCGGCAGCGCGGTACTGGGGGCAGCTCTTTGCGCCGCAGACCCTGCCCTTGCCACGGCGGCAGCGGGGCTTGGCTGTGCCACGGCAGCGGCGGCGGTGCTGGCACCCGGACGGCGGATGGAAACCCTTGCCGCCTACGCGGGCGGGTGCGTGTCCGGGGTACTCTGCGTACAGCCGCCCGGAAACGCCTTTGGGCTGCTGTTCAGCGCCTGCGGCGGCATGGCGGTGGTCTGTCTGCTGCCCGGCGGCTGGCTTGTCCCGGTGGCAGACACCCCGCAGAGCGGGGAAAACGCTCCCGCGCCCGCCCGCAGTGCGGCGGCCTCCACCCGGCTGGAAGCCGTGGCGCAGAGCCTTTCCTCACTGGCGGAGACGGTGAACGCGGTCTACGAGGGCCTGCCCCGGCGGCGGGAGGGTTTCCGCTGGGTCATAGACAATGTACATGATACGCTTTGTTTTAACTGCGGGCGGCGGGAGACCTGCTGGAAGCAGGAATATACTGCCACCATGGCGGGCATGGAGGCACTGCGTCCGCTGCTGGAACAGAATGGCAGCGTGGAAGCGGCGCAATTGCCCGGGCAATTGTCCCGCTGCATCCACCCGGCGGCGCTGTGCGCGGCGGCGGGGCGCAGCTTTGCGCTGTACCGCAGCCGCAAGGAAGCGCGCATCCATTCCGAGGCCATGCGCACCGCCCTGACCGAGCAGTACAGCGCCGTAGCCGAGGCACTTGGGGTGCTCAGCGAGCAGCTGGGACGTCCCGGCGACCCGGAGCCCTATAAATCCAGCCGGGTGGCGGAGTTCTTTACCGGGCTGGGTGCGCCGCCGCAGGAGTGCGCCGTCACGCTGGACGACCTTGGCCGCACCCATGCCGCCGTCACCCTGCCGCGCACCCGGTTCACCCCGCAGGAGCTGGCGGCGCTGGCGGGGGAGGTGGGGCATATCTGCCGCCGCACGCTGGAGGTGCCGCAGGTGCTCTCCTGCAAGGGCATGACCACCCTGCTGTTCAGCGAAAGACCGGCGCTGCGGGCGGTGTTCGGGGCGGCAAGCGCAGCCGCCCGGGGCGAAGTTTCCGGCGATGCAGTGCAGCAGTTTTGCAGCCCTACGGCGGCGCAGATGATCTTATGTGACGGCATGGGCACCGGACGCCCGGCGGCGGTGGACGGCAATCTGGCGGCAGAGCTGACCGCCCGGCTGCTCAAGGCGGGCTTTACCGCCGAGCTGGCGGCGCGGCTGGTGAACGTGGCGCTGGCGCTGAAAAGCGAGGACGAGAGCGGCGCCACGCTGGACCTGATCAGCGTGGACTTATACACCGGCACGGCGCGGCTGTTCAAGGCCGGTGCCGCCCCGGGGTTTCTGGTGCACGGCGGGCGGGTGCGGGCTGTGGGCGAAGCTACCCTGCCCATGGGGGTGCTGGGCGGGGTGAACGGGCAGAGCCGGGTGGTGCACCTGACCGCCGGGGATTACGCAGTGCTGGTATCGGACGGCTTGCTGGTGGACGGCGCGGGCTGGGTGGCAAAACAGGTGGAGCTTTCGGCGGCGGCAGGAGACGCGCCGGAAAAGCTGGCCGAGACGCTGGTACAGACCGCCCGCATCCGCGCGCAAAAGACCGGTCGCCCGGACGATATCACCGCCGCCGTGCTCCGGCTGGAAAAGAGCGGATAACGGCGGCAGAGTTTCCGTTGCAATTTGCGGGAAGGAGGGGTATACTGGAAGCATATTTTTCAGCCCGGCAGCGCCGGGCGCAGGAGGCGGCTTATGCTTACCATCAATGTTGCACCCGACGGCAGCAGACAGTTTACCACCATTTCCGAGGCGGTGCTGGCGGTGCCCTACGACTGCCCCGCAGTCATCCGCATCGCGCCGGGCATTTACCGGGAAAAACTGGTTTGTGAGAAAAAGGATATCACCCTTGCGGGCGCGGGCATGGATGCCACCCGGCTGGTATGGAACGATGGCGGCAAGCTGCCGCACCCGGACGGACGGCCCACCCACACCTTCCGCAGCTATACCGCCTTTTTCAGCGGCGAAAAGCTGCGGGTGGAGGATATGACCATCGAGAACGACGCAGGCCCCGGCGCAAAGGCCGGGCAGGCCATCGCAGCTTATGTGGACAGCGCCCGGGCGGCGTTTGACCGTGTGCGGCTGCTGGGCAATCAGGATACCCTGTTCTGCGCCCCTCTGCCGGAGAAAGAGCGGGAAAAGGACGGTTTTCTGGGTCCGCGCGGGCTGGCACCCCGCCGGACAAGCGCGCAGTATTACCACGCCTGCGAGATCGCCGGAGACATTGATTTTATCTTTGGCGGGGCAGACGCCCTGTTTGAGCACTGCACCCTGCGCACGGTGGACAACGGCCTTGCGCACAGCTGGGTCACCGCACCCTCCGGTGCGGCGGATGGGCTGGGCTTTGTGTTCTGGGACTGCGATTTTGTCTCGGACTGCCCGGCGGGCAGCGTGTATCTGGGCAGACCGTGGCGGCCTACCGGCAAAACGGCGGTGCTGGACTGCCGCCTTGGGGCGCACATTGCGCCGGAGGGCTTTGCCGGCTGGAACGACCGCACCGACACGGCGCTGGCCGGCTTTGCCGAGGCAGGCGGCACCGGCGCAGGCGCAGGAGAGCGCCCCGGGTGGGTGCAGGCGCTTTCGGCTGCCGAGGCCGCTGCGCTGCTGCGCACTGCCCGGCAGAAGTGCCGCATGGAGACTACGGAAAG
>OLGE01004475.1_pt1 | contig 10079 bp, 10 predicted proteins | sample 1605151 | NCBI WGS metagenome assembly OLGE01 (sample SAMEA3888912, study PRJEB22519) | human gut metagenome | biome: human gut; feature: human-associated habitat; material: faeces | place: Denmark | collected 2010
AGAGCTCCTGACAAAAGCCGTCGGTCAGGCCGCAGTCGCGCATGTATTGCACCGCTGTGCGGTACTCGCGCTCATTTAAGCGCCGCGCGAGCGCGCCGGTCGCGCCGCTCTGCGGCGTATACTGGCTCATGAGCGAAAAGAGCACGGTCTTTGGCGGGAAGTGGGCCGAAACATAGTCGATGACGCGCTTGGTGTTCTCCATCTGGCCCGGCAGGACGAGGTGGCGCAATATGACGCCGGACTTCATCAGTCCGTCGTCCCCAATTTTGTATGCCCCGACCTGGCGCACCATCTCGTCGATGGCCGCGGCGGCAACTTCAAAGTAGTCCGGTGCGGCGGAAAGCTCGCGCGCGGGGCGCTCCATGGCGTATTTTAAGTCGGGCAGATAGATCTGCACCTTGCCCTCGAGCGTTCTGAGCGTTTCCACACGCTCGTAGCCGCCGCTGTTCCACACAACGGGGACGGGGAGCGGCGGATCCAGCGCTTCAAGCACCCACGGCGTAAAATGCGTCGGCGTGACAAGGTCGATGCAGTGCGCGCCCTGCGAAACGAGGTCTTCCATGATCTCGCGCAGATGTGCCGGCGTAATGACCTTGCCGAAATTCTCGTGACTGATGCGCCCGTTCTGGCAGAAGACGCAGCCGAGGTTGCAGCCCGAAAAGAAGATGCAGCCCGCGCCGTTCGTGCCGCTGAGCACGGGCTCTTCCCACAGGTGCAGCATGGCGCGCGCGACAACGAGCCCAGCGGGCATGCGGCACACGCCGCCCGATAATTCCCCCGTGCGCTCTGCGCCGCAGCGGCGGGGACAGATCTCGCAGCGCATCAGTCGCCCGTGCCCTGACCGTTGAAGTCGGGGCCGAGGTCGCCGAGCATCCAGTGCTTGCGGCAGAGGCCGATGTACTGGTCGTTCGCGCCGATGACGACCTGCGCGCCCTCTTTCAGCACGCGCCCCTTTTCGTCAAAGCGGGCGTTGAAGGCGGCCTTCTTGCCGCACCAGCAGATGGTCTTGACCTCTTCCAACTTGTCGGCCATGACAAGCAGCTCGTAGCTGCCGGGGAAGAGGTCGCCCTTAAAGTCCGCGCGCAGCCCGTAGCAGATGACGGGAATGCCGCAGTCGTCGACGAGGTGGACGAGGTAGAGCACTTCCTCCTTCGTCAGGAACTGCGCCTCATCGACGATGATGCAGGCATTTTCCTTGAGCTTGTCCTCGTCCATCTCGCGCATCTCGTGAAAGTATACGCAGGGGTACTCTAAGCCGATGCGCGAATGCACCATGTGGTCGCCGTCGCGCGTGTCGAGCTGGGGCTTGCAGAGAAGCGTTTTCTGCCCGCGCTCTTCGTAGTTGAAGCGCGCCATCAGCGCGTTGGCCGTTTTGCTCGAGCCCATCGCGCCGTATTTGAAATAAAGCTGTGCCATGCGTCAAATCTCCCTCTTTTATTGCAGCCGCGCGCGAACGAGCGCGGTGTATTTCTTGAATGCCGTGGGCAGCGCGAGCGCGTCGAACGCATCGGCGTCCGCCCAGATGAGATCGTCGTTTTCGCCCGCCACGTCGGCAAAATAGCCCTTCATATCCCACTCAATGTGGGTAAAGATGTGCTTTGCACTGCCGGCGGGGGCAATGGATTCAGCCGACAGCCCCATCTGCGCGAGCGCGAGCAGAGCGCCCGCCCCGTCGAGGCTCTCGGGGAGGTTCGGGTATTCCCAGAGACCAGCAAGAAGCCCCGTGTCCGGCCGCTTTCGCAGCGCGACCTTTCTCCCCTGAAAGAGCAGCAGCACCGTGCGCTCCTCGACCCTGCGCGATTTTTTCTTCGCGCGCACGGGAAGGACTTCGGTGAGACCGTTTTTGTACGCCTCGCACACGGTACGTGCGGGGCAGATCTCGCACTTGGGCACGCCGTTCGGCAGGCACACGGTCGCGCCGAGGTCCATCATCGCCTGATTGTACGCGCCGGGGCGGGCTAAGTCGATGGCGTCGTTGAGATGCGCGGTGAATTGCTTTCGTACCCTCGCGTCCATGATGTCGTCGGCGCAGCCGCTGACGCGCGCGGCGACGCGCAGCAGATTCCCGTCCACCGCCGCGACCGGCTCGGAAAAATTGATGGACGCGATGGCGGCGGCGGTGTATTCGCCGATGCCGGGGAGCGACAAGAGCGCATGATACGACTGCGGCAGCGCGCCGCCAAAGTCGGAGACGACGATCTTCGCCGCCCTTTGGAGGTTCCTTGCGCGCGAGTAGTAGCCAAGCCCCTCCCAGAGCTTCAAAAGCCGTTCCTCGGAAACCGCCGCGAGCGCGGAAACGTCGGGGAGTTCTTCCATGAAGCGTTCAAAGTAGGGGATCACCGCGCCGACGCGCGTCTGCTGGAGCATGATCTCCGAGACCCATGTGCGGTATGGTGTGACGACGCTGCGCCACGGCAGCGTGCGGCCGTTTAAGTCATACCACGTGAGCAGCGGCGCGGTCATCGCAGTTAAGTTTTCCCAGTGTTCTCTCATAAGTCTTATTTGTTGAAGCGCGCGGCAAAACCGCAGCGGCGGCAGAGTTCTTCGGCGGGTCTTCGCTGCGAAAAGCCCTCGCGCAGCGCACACGCGCGCGGACTTTCGAGGATTTCCGCAAGCGGCTGGGTGAAGAGATTCCCCAGCGGAATGTCGCCCTCGTGATCGAGGCAGCAGGGCACCACGGTACCGTCGACAAGGATCCCGAGCTGGTCGCGCAGGCCGTAGCAGAACTGCGCGCCGGATTCGTTCGCCGAAAGGTCGGGCCATTCGAACTTGCCCGCGCGCTCTAAATACAAGTGGTCGCGCAGGAGGAAGCTGCCGTTTCGCATTTCGGGCCAGTCATTCCCCGTGCGAGAGCGCAGAAAGTCGAGAATTTCGCCGTTGCGCGCGTCCGCACCGCCATCGTTCCAGAGGCGCAGCGCTACGATGACGCGTTTTTTCGCGGCCTTTTCCGCAAAGTCCCAGACCTGCTCAAGATAGGCAAGCTCCTGTTCGTCCGCACCGTCGTTGCCCTCAAAGCTGTGGAGCGAAACGCTGATCTTGTGCAGGCTGCCGGCATTCAGCAGCTCGTCTGCGCGCTTTTCAAGGAGCGTGCCGTTCGTCGTGATGCACACCTTCATGCCCCGCGCCCCGGCAAGGGCGAAAAACGAGGAGAGCTCCGGGTGCAGCAGCGGCTCGCCCATGAGATGGAGGTAAACATACTGCACATACCCTTCGAGCCGGGAGAGGACGAGGTCGAATTCTTCAGCGCTCATCGTGCGCGGCGCACGCCGCGTCTTGGGGCAGAAGGAGCAGGCGAGATTGCAGCAGTTCGTGATCTCGACATAGGCTTTTTTCAGCATCGCGCGGCTCCTTTCTGCAAAGATAGAACATTCGCTGTTAAAATTGCAAATATTTTACCACAACCGCGCACGTTTGAAAAGCCTTTTCCCTTGCGTTGCGGCCGCGCGTCTGTTATAATCCTACGCGCAAACATCTAAAGCTCCGTTGGGAAAGGAGAGGCCTATGACCGTTACGTTTATCGCCCACAGCGCATTTCTTGTCGAGTGGGACAAGTTCTACACGCTGTTTGATTATACCTACGAGCCGGATTATACCGGCGCGCTGCCGGAACTAAGCGGCGATAAGCCCCTGCTCGTCTTTTCGAGCCACAGCCACGAGGATCATTTTGACGCGAAGGTCTTTGCGCTTTTGGAGAAGTATCCGGGCGCTCGCTTTTTTGTCTCGCGCGACACGCGCCTCACCGAGCGCAAGCGCCAGTGGCTCAACATTTCTGATGCTGCCTTTGCCCGCACGACCGTTCTGCGGCCTGACAGCATTTTGCTCACCGACGTCGCGGGCGAGGACTTAAGCATCCGCGCCATCAAGTCGACGGACATCGGCAACGCGTATCTCCTGCGCTGCGAGGGGAAGATGGTCTATCACGGGGGAGACCTCAACTGGTGGGACTGGAAGAGCGAGGGCGAGGCGTATTGCAATAATATGGCCGCCCATTACCGCGCGGCGATCGAAAAGCTTGCCGCGGCGGTTGAAAACGAGGCGACGGACAACGCCATCGCGCCCGAGATCACAGCGGCAATGGCACCGCTCGACCCGAGACTCGGCGAGGGGAGCGAGGGGCTTGGCATCGAAGAGCTGATGAGGCAGATCAAGGTGCAGCACGTCTTCCCCATGCACATGTGGAAAAAGTACGAGGTCATCGACCGCTACCTTGCCGCGCACTCCGCACAGAAGGACGCGATCGCGCGCATCACGCGCGAGGGCGAGTCGTTCGTGATTTGAAGAGAAAAGGAAAAGGCTCTCCGCTTATAGCGGAGAGCCTTTTTGCGTGTTATTTCGGCGGGTTCTGCGTGCTCCAGGGGTGATACTGGTAGGACTGCTCCTCGCTCATGCCAAAGTAGCGGAGATCCGTCCTGCCGTACTGATCGCCCCAGGTGACGTCGATGTGATACGTCGTGCCGTCCAGCTCTGCGAGCGTCCAGATGTGGCTGTCGTTGAAAAGCGCGGTGCAGTCGATGCCCTCGAGCTTTAAGAGCAGGTTGTACGCGCCTGTGTAGCCGTCGCACACGGCAAGGCCGCCCACGAGCGCGCCGTAGGCAAGGTGGCTGGCGGAATCATCGCCGGCGGCGCTGTCGTAGCGGCAGTTGTCGCACAGCCAGAGATAGTAGGCCTGCGCGATCTCATACTGGCTCATGCCGTAGCTCAGCGTGCCGCTCTCCCAGAGGGAGTCGTGCACGCGAATGGCGGCGGCGAGCGTTTTGGCGCGGTAGGATTCGAGCACTTTCTCCGCACAGGCAGTGGAGGAGAAGGTGAACACGACGCGCCCCGTCGCATACGAGCGGCAGGAGGCCACGTTGTACATCTGCTCGCAGTAGGTTTTGACGCAGGAGGTGAATGCCTGTGTCAGCGCATTTGCCGTGGCAGCTGAGAGCGCCTTGGGGTATTGGAGCGTGATGCTGTGCTCGCCGCGCGCAAGCATGCCGCGCACGAGCGCATCGATGGCGGCGGTATCCTTCGGCGAGGCGGGCAGCGCTGTTTTCTGCGGCGCTGCGACGAGCCCTGCGAGCGTTGCACCGGCGGCGGAGTGGTAGGGCGCGACCGTCCAGGTGAGCGTCAGGCGTGTTTCCGGTTCGACAACGCGCGTGAGCAGCGCCGCGATCTCCGCGCGGCTGACGCTGCGCTCGGGCGCAAAACTGCCGGCATCGTCCATGCCGGAGAGCAGTCCGCGGCGATACATCAGGAGGATCTCGCTGCGGTAGGGGGTCTTGTCCGTCACGTCGGCGATGAAATCGCCGCTTGCGTAGGCGGTGGTGACGAGCAAGGCGTTCGGCTCATCGTACCATTCGGCGGGCAGAGCAAACGCAAAGATGCCCGCCATCTGCGCGCGCGAGGCGGGCAGGTGATAAGCGCCTTCAAAGCGGTTGTCGAGCAGGTTTTCCGCCTTGAGGTAGTCAACGTAGGGCTGATACCAGCTCTCTTCGGGCGGCGCGGCGGGAATGATCTCCTCGCCGCCGGTGGTATAGATGGCGCGCAGGCGCGCGGCAATGGTCAGCATCTCGGCGAGCGTCACATTGTCGCCCGGCGCGAACGCACCGTTCCCGCGCCCGGAGAGGAGACCGTATTCATAGGCGGAGACGACCGAGGGGGCGAACCAGTCACCGCTTTTCACGTCGGCAAATTCGCCCGCATACGTGCGGAGCGGCGCGAACGGCGACGCCTTTTCGGCGGTTTCTTCCTGTGCGGGAGCGGGCGCCTCCGGCGCGCCTTCGCCGCTGTTTGCAAGGGCGTTGACGCTCAAAACGAGCATGAGCGCCGCGGTGAGCAGCGCGAAGCGGAACTTCAATGGCATCGGCGATCCTTTTCTCACTTTCTGAAAATCCTGCGAAAATTACGGGACTAAGATGTTCTGGTCGGCCGCAGTGATGTCCGCGGCGTAGGGGTTGAGCATGGAGTTGGTCATTTCCAGCACCTGCGTGGGGTCAAGGGCGTAGACCGACATGCCCTTGTACCAGCCCGTGCCGTCACCGGGGAGGGTGGCAAAGCTGATAGCGTCCATTCCGCCCATACCCAGCGCCTCGTTGGCAAGCCAGACGAGGTTGCCGAGTGTTAAGTCGGTCTTGACGTACTTTAAGAACGTTTCTGCCATCGCGGGGACGTTTTCAAGCTTCATGAGCTTCTGCGCCACGGCCTTCAAAAATGCCTGCTGCGTGCCGATGCGGCCGATGTCCTGCCGCCCGCCGTAGCCGGTGTTGTCGTTGTTGTGGCGGAAACGCACGACCTCCATGGACTGCTGGCCGCTGAGGTGCTGCAATCCCTTTTTGAAGTGAATGTGCAGATCCTGATAGGGGTCGTCGTAGTCCATGTCCTCAGGCACGTCAAAATCCACGCCGCCGATCTGGTCGATCAGCGCGATGAAGCCCTTGAGGTCGACGGAGACGTAGAAGTCCACGGGAATGCCCAGCATGTCTTCAATGTTGCTGCGCAGCTTTTCCGTGCCGCCGTTGTTATAGGAGGAATTGAGCTTGTGGCCGTTGCTCATCAGCGTGTCGCGCGGCAGGCTGACGACGTCGATTTTCTTGCCCTCCGCGTCAAAGCGCATGAGCATATTCGTGTCGCTGCCGCCGGCGTCGTTGTCCACGCCGTAGACCAGGATCGTGTAGCAGTATTTTTTGCGCTCCTTGCCATTCGCGATCGTTTCGATGACGTCAGTGTCCTCGTCCTGCGTGCCGTCCTGTTCGGTCTGCACGCTCTCCTTGCCAGCGTCCGGCTCGGGCGCGCGCACGACATACTTGACCGTTGCCACGGCGGCCACGGTCAGGAAAAGCAGCGACAAAAGCGTGACGACCACGCGCTCGCCGCGGCTGCCGGATCTTCTCTTTTTGCGCTTTTTCCCGTTTTGGCTGCGGGCGCGGCGGGGGGCATCGTCATAGCCGCGCTCATAATATTCCTGATCTCTCATCGTATCGCTCCGTTTTCTCTTTTGGTTTACAATAATGCGTTGCTTGCATTCTACCCTGTGCGGCAGAATTGTGCAAGAGTATTTTTGAGGTGCATCGGTGTATTCTTTCCAATTAGACGCAAAATGTCGAAAAAAGTTTCAGAATCCTTTGTACTTTTTCCGCGTGGCCAGGCCGCCGCGAATGTGGCGCTGGGCCTTGTTGACCTCCAGCACCTCTTTGACCTGAAGGTAAAGGCTGCGGTTGAACTGCGGCAGGCGATCCTGCAAGTCCTTGTGGACGGTGGACTTGCTCACGCCGAACTTTTTTGCCGCGGCGCGCACGGTGGCGCGGTTTTCGATGATGTAAGCGGCCAGCGCGCAGGCGCGCTCTTCCATGTTACCCTTCATGCAGCACACTCCTGACTGATGTTGCTCCATCTATATGCATCGGAAGGGAGAATATGCAAAAAAAGCGGTGCGGCCGCCGCAGACGGCCGCACCGCTATGGCGCGGAAAGTTATAACATGAGCATCAGCACGGGAATGACGACAAAGCTTGCCAGCGTGGACAGCGCCGCGCCCTGCGCGGCAAATTCCTCGTCCGCACCGTAGTCCGCGGCGGCGACGACGGTCTGCGTTACGACGGGCATGGCCGTTTCCACGAGCAGCACGCTGCGCGCGAGCCCCTCAACGCCGAAGAGTTCGCACAGGGCGAACGCCGCCGCCGGCACGAGCAGAAAGCGGAAGATCAGCACGACGGCGAGACTGCCGTCGAGCTTCAGGCTTTTCAGCCCGAGCTCATGGATAATATAACCCGTGAGCAGCAGGGCGAGCGGTGTGACGAGGTTGTTCATATACTTGCAGTAGCTCATCACGAGCGGCGGCAGCCTGAGGTTGAACCACACGAGAAAAAGCCCAAGGAAAACGCCGAGAACGGCGGGTGTGGTCAGAAACTTTTTGAGCATTCGGCGGTCAAAGCCGCCGCTCTCGCCTGCCCAGCGCACGAGCGAGAGTCCCACGAGCTGAACAAAGCTTGTGTTGACAAGGTAGTAGAGCATCACGTAAGGCGTGCAGGTCTCGCCAAAAAGCTCGGTGCACATCGGAAGGCCGATGAAGATGGCGTTGGACACCGAGCACATCATCATAAAAACGCCGAGCCGGCGGCGCGGCAGCTTCAGCAGCATGCCGACAAGCAGCGAGAGCAGAAACGCGCCGACGGTGGAGAGAAAGGGAACGAGCAGAAAGCCCGGCGACTCCGCGAGCAGCTCATGCGTGAGGTTGTTCGTCAGCCCGTAGACACACATGCAGGGAACGGCGACGGACATCGTGAAGCGGCTGATAAAGCGCTTGGCCTGCGGGCTCATCCAGCCCCTGACCGCGCAGAAGTAGCCTGTTGCCGTGAGCAAAAGAATGATGGTGACGGAAGTGACCGCGTGCAGAAACGATTCCATGGCGCACCTCGGGAAGTGAAGATGATTTTACCAGTATATCCATTCCTGCGGCAAAAGACAAGAGCGGAAAAGACGGTTGCAATGCCTCGCGGGATAAGCTATGATGGGGAGACAGCAAAATCCCTTTGAACAGATCAGAGAAGATTGAGAGGAGTTTAATCGTATGAAAGCAGCGCTGGTCATTATGGCGGCGGGCATGGGCTCGCGCTACGGCGGCAGCAAGCAGGTGGACGGGATCGGGCCGAACGGCGAGATCCTGATGGAATATTCCGTGTTCGATGCGCTGCGCGCGGGCTTTACGAAGGTGGTCTTCATCATCAAGCCCGAGATGCGGGAACTGATGGAAGAGCTTGTGGGCAAGCGCCTTGCAGAGCGCAAAACGGCGGACGGCGAAAATGTCGAAGTCTGCTATGCGTATCAGGATTTTTCGAGCGTGCCTTCCTTTTATCAGGTACCTGAAGAGCGTGTCAAACCGTTCGGCACGGTGCATGCGCTGCTGTGCGCAAGAGAGTGCGTGAGCGAGCCGTTCGTCGTCATCAATGCCGATGACTATTACGGCGTAGATGCGTTCAAGACGATCTATGCGGCGCTCTCCAAGCTCGCCGAGACCGGCGAGGGCACGATGGTCGGCTACGATCTTTGCAACACCGTGAGCGAGCACGGCACGGTCACGCGCGGCGTGTGCCACGTGAATGAGCTGGGAATGCTCGACCGCGTGGTGGAGACTTTCCATTTAAAGCCCTGCGACGACGGCAAGATCCGCGACATTCAAGAAAACGGTGACGGCCCGGTCTACGCGCCCGAAACGCCGGTTTCGATGAACTTCTGGGGCTTTACGCCGTGGCTCTTTGAAAAACTCGACGCGTACTTCAAGGATTTCCTCCGCGCGCTGCCCGCGGACGAAAAGAAGGCCGAGTGCCTGCTGCCAAGCCTGATCGGATTGCTCATCGACCGCGGCGAGCTTACCGTCTCCGTGCTGAGATCGAGCGCGCGCTGGTTCGGCATGACCTATCATGAGGATAAGGACATGGTGCAGCGCGAGCTGAAAAAGCTGCACGACGCGGGCGTGTACCCTAAGTCGCTGCGCGAGTGAGAAAAATGCATCACCTCCGGACATACTACGTCCGGAGGTGATCTTCTTGATGAAACGCAAAGACCCCGGTGCACCGCACGACCTGACGCCGATGCTCAAAGCGCGCTTCGGCCAGCCGGAGGACTGCGCCGATCTTGTCAATCAGTACGGCACCTACAACATTCAGCCGACGGCGGACACGGAAAATCTCTTTCCGCTGATCGCTCCGGGGCTGCCGGACGAGTGGAAGCGCATGGCCATCGGCAAGAAGGATCTTGAAAACTTGCAGTGAGCAAAAGTGAGAAAAGAGGGCGCTCCAATGCGCCTTCTTTTCGCTTTATTACGGCGATACGGTGGCATAAAAGCGAAATAATCCGAAAACATCGTGGAAAAACCGTGCAGATTTGACAAAAAGCCAGATGGCAAAATGGAGAAATTTATTGCTGGTATACAAATTGCAAACCTTACTGGTACTTGCGTTGTTGCTAAATTCGTATAAAGTAAAAGCAGAGCTATCTGCTGGGGAAGCGGCTGCGAGAGAGACGGCTTTCCGGCGAGATCGCAAATTTGAAGGAGGAGAGAGAATGGAAACCAAAAGTAACGCGAAACTGAAAGCTCTGTTC
>OLGE01004476.1_pt1 | contig 10079 bp, 6 predicted proteins | sample 1605151 | NCBI WGS metagenome assembly OLGE01 (sample SAMEA3888912, study PRJEB22519) | human gut metagenome | biome: human gut; feature: human-associated habitat; material: faeces | place: Denmark | collected 2010
CCGATAAGTCTGTTGAGCGGAGTAAAATTCATCACAAACAGGCTGATCGCCGTCACTACAACAAACAGCACAGCCATGCATATAGAAAGCTTTTTCAGAAATCTTCTGTTTTCTCTGTCCATAAGCACCTCACGAAGCTTGATTTTTTGGCCGTTTAATTATACCCCATTTGCGGCAAAAGTTCAAGTTTAATTGCCAATTAAAAAATATGAACCGCAATCCACATTTTCTGCGAATTGCGGCTCTTTTTTATTTTCGGTTCAATTAATACTTGACGTTGGTTATCTCAAGATAGTTGTCGAGAACCGCATTGCCGGAGAACTTGCTGCCGAGCACCTTGCCGGAGCCTGTGATAAGGACGTGCATATACTGATAGAGATCTACCATATGATTGGTCTTGGGGTTGTAGGTGAGCACTGCGGTGCAGTCATAGTACTTGAGCGAATACTCAACATCCTTGACGACCTTCGTGACGTTGGGGTCGTTCTGGAGGGTGTTGTCGATATCGGCCTTTGCAAGGGGGCTGAACATCGTTCCGGTGAAGCCCTTGGAGATAACGCCCGTCTTGGGATCGCAGGGCTCGGGGTTGATGTCCGCCTTGAGGACTATCGTTATCTTGTAGTTGCCGTTCGGGAGAATGTCGCACCTTGCGCTCTTTATCTTGCTGACGTCGGTCAGGGTGCAGCCCTTTGTGGGATGCTGGTAGATCGGGAACCACTTCATGTCGGTGCCCTTCGGGTTGTTCTCGTGCTTCTTGCCCTTGGCATCCTTTTCGCTGGTCATGAACAGACCCGCAACGGGGAGGAGCATATTGATGACGGTACCGTCGAAGTTTCTCTTCTCCTTGGGCAGAACCTGCCACTCGGACTTCTCATAGCCGACCTTGCTGCTCTTCGCGAGGTTGAGGACGTCTCTGTAGGCCGCGAGAATTTCCGCATGGCTCTCGGGCTTGCCGTTCGAGGGCTTCGCGGAGTTGTCGGCAACAGCCTCTGTCTCTGCGGCGGTGCTGTCCTCTTTGCCGGAAGAAGCCTCTGTCTCGTCGACAACTGCATTTGAGGGATCCTCGGGAAGCATATCGTCTCCGACGACCTCGCCTAAAGCGGCGGGCTCGTTTGCGCCGGTGGTGTCATCGTTATTCTTATCTTTCTTGCAGGCCGCGAAGCTTGCGGTCATGACAATTGCGAGCATAAGCGCCACAATTCTCTTGAGATTCTTTGTCATTATTAATTTTCTCCTTGCTTACGAGTAATCGATTAATCGGTATGTAATCAGTATTTGAAATCGGAATAGGTGACTGTCGTTGTTCCTGTTGCGGTGGGCTTTCCGGCTAAACCGAGGTCAACGTTGACATAAATATCGAACTTGATGTTGATATTCACAAGGCGGCCGGTCGCGGCGTCGACGGTTGCGGTAAGCACGGCTCCCGAATACTTCTCGGTGACCTTGGCGTTGCCGAAGACCTCGTCTATGGCGTCATAGATAACGCTCGCTCTCTTGTGGTCGTAGTAGTGCTTATCCTTGTCGCCCACGCAGATGCCGCTCTTGTCGAGGGGCGCGTTGCAGGTGGCGGTGCCCTTAGTGGCATAGGAGTTGCCGTTTTTGATGTTGATTGTTATGACGTAGTTCGCGCCGTTCTGCTTGCAGGAGGCGTCAGAAACGTCGCGCGTGCCGAGGGTCGAGGCTCTGAGATAATACTTGTTCGGCTCGGTTGACCACTGACCCTTTGTGACCGTCTCATTGTAGGCATTCTTTTCGCCGATGCCAATGAAGCCGTAGATAACGCTCTTGAACTGCTCGACGATCACGTTGGACTCTATCTTTTCGTTTCCGGTCTCTCTGTGCTTTTTGAAGCCGACTCTGCCGTCGAAGGCTGCCTTCGTGGCGGCATTGTAGTAGATGAGGATTGCCGCCGTGCCGGAGGGCATTTTGCTGCCGGCCGGGGGCGCTGCGGGAGTCTTGCCGCTGTCGGCGGGCTTAGTCTCGACTACCTTGCCGGAGTCGTCGGTAACAGTCTCGGCCTCGGTGGATTCCGCAGAAGGATCCTCAGTGGAGGCGTCTGCGGGGAGAGTTTCGTCGCCGGTGCTGCCGCCGACATCCGAGCTCTCGGAGGGAGCGGTTGAGTCACCGTTGTCTTTGTCCTTCTTGCAGGCTGCAAATGAGAATATCATAGCTAAAACAAGAAGAAGCGATGCGATTTTGATAAGATTCTTTTTCATGCTTCAAGTCCTTTCTTAACTTTTTTTTCGGAACAACTCTTGCATAATAAATTTACACTAAACGGCAAATAAAGTCAAGTAATTTTTGATAAAAACAAAAATAATAACACCGTGTTTTTATGCAAGATGACTTTACATACCGCCGCGCCGTAATAGATTGTTTACATTCGCCTTTATAAAGTTATGGAAATTCGGCGAAAGATATGATATAATATCAGGGTATATGTGCTCGGCGCATTTGATTTGTCCCGACGAAGGAGGTCCCGATATGGCGGAGAAAAGGCTTGTCTCGTGGAATGTCAACGGAATAAGGGCGTGCCTCGGCAAGGGCTTCGCAGAGGCGTTTGCCGCGCTCGACGCAGACATACTCTGCCTGCAGGAGACCAAGGTTCAGGCGGGTCAGGTCGATTTTGCGCCCGAGGGCTACCGCTGCTATTGGAACTACGCCGAGAGAAAAGGCTATTCCGGCACGGCGGTATTCTCGCGCGAGGAGCCTGTAAGCGTGGCATACGGCATGGACATCCCCGAGCATGACCGCGAGGGGCGCGTGATAACGCTCGAGTTTGCGGACTTTTTCTTCGTCTGCGTCTATACTCCCAACTCGCAGGACGGGCTCGCCCGACTCGACTACAGAATGACCTGGGAGGACGCGTTCAGGGACTATCTTCTCTCGCTCGACAAGACAAAGCCCGTCATCGTCTGCGGCGACATGAACGTGGCGCACAGCGAGATAGACCTGAAGAATCCCAAGACGAACCACTTCAACCCCGGCTTTTCCGACGAGGAGCGCGGGAAGATGACCCAACTGCTCTCCAGCGGCTTTGTGGACACCTTCCGCGCCCTGTACCCGGAGCGCACCGGCGCCTACTCCTGGTGGAGCTACCGCTTCCACGCCCGGGAGAACAACGCGGGATGGCGCATCGACTACTTCATCGTGTCCCGGCGGCTGATGCCCCGGGTAAAAAGCGCCGACATCTGGCCGGAGGTCACCGGCAGCGACCACTGCCCGGTGGTGCTGGAGCTGGCGGAGTGAGCGCCTAACAAACTACCACATACCGCCCGGCACCGGGCATAGGAGGAACACCATGGAACGGACATACATCGACACACTGGCGCAGCTCATCGCGCGCAGCCCCACCTGCTACCACGCGGCAGCCACCGCCGCAGAACTGCTGGCGGCGGCCGGATATGCCCCTCTGGACGAGGGGCAGCGCTGGCAGCTGCGCCCCGGCGGGAAATATTACATGACGCGGGGCGGCTCTGCCCTGATCGCCTTCCGGGTACCGGAGCGCGCCCCGGCGGGCTTCCGTCTGGCGGCGGCGCACGGGGACTCCCCCTGCTTCAAGCTGAAGGAAAATGCCGCCCTGCGGGACGGCGGCTATCTGCGGCTGAACACGGAGGTCTACGGCGGCCTGCGCATGTCCAGCTGGTTCGACAGGCCGCTGTCGGTAGCCGGGCGACTGTTCACCGAGGAGGACGGCGTCCTCCGCCAGACGCTGGTGAACATCGACCGCGACCTGCTGGTGATCCCCAGCGTGGCCATTCACTTCGACCGCGCCGCCAACGACGGCGTCAAGTACCGCGCCAACGTGGACACGCTGCCGCTGGCCGGAAGCGACGGGGCGGCGGACATCCTGACCCTGGCGGCGGAGTCCGCCGGGCTGCGCCCGGAGGACGTGCTGGGCAGCGACCTGCTGGTATACTGCCGCCAGCCGGGAACGCTGCTGGGCAGCAGCGGCGAGCTGTTCATGGCGCCCCGGCTGGACGATCAGGCCTGCGTGTGGGGCTGCCTGCACGGATTTCTGGAGAGCGGCGGCGGCGCACACCTGCCGGTATTCTGCCTGTTGGACAACGAGGAGGTCGGCTCCGCCACGCCGGAGGGCGCCGCCTCCACCCTGCTGCGGGACGTGCTGCGGCGCATCGCCGGTGCGCTGGACGTGGACGAGGAGGGCTATCAGATGCTGCTGTCCCGCAGCATGCTGGTGTCCGCCGACAACGCCCACGCCATCCACCCCAATCACCCGGAGCTCAGCGACAAGGACAACGCGCCCCGGCTCAACGGCGGCATCGTGCTGAAATTCAGCGCGCCGCGCCGTTACGCCACCGACGGCGGCTCCGCCGCCGCCTTCCGCGCCCTGTGCCGCCGGGCGGACGTGCCGGTACAGACCATGGCCAATCGCTCCGACCTGCCGGGCGGCTCCACACTGGGCAGCATCGCCGGCACGCTGGTGCCGGTCAGCGCCGTGGATATCGGCCTTGCGCAGCTGGCCATGCACGCAGCGGTGGAGGTCATGGGCGCAGAGGATTACCCCCGGCTCATCGCCGCCATGCGGCAATTTTATAAGGAGTGACCACACATGAAAAAGCCATCTGACAAGTCGCCGCGCCGCACCGGTGCGCAGCTGAAGGCCGCCATCCGCCGCCAACCCTCCGTGTTCGCCGTATACACGATCCTGCGGCTGATCGTGCTGGCCACGCTGGTGTCCTCCATCCTCCGCGGCGAATACGAGAGCGCCTTCATCTGCCTGCTGGTGCTGGTGCTGTTCATGCTGCCGTTTTTCATCCAGCAGAACTTCGGCATCGAGCTGCCGTCCACGCTGGAGATCATCATTCTGCTGTTTATTTTCGCGGCGGAGATACTGGGCGAGCTGAAATGCTATTTCATCACGTTCCACCACTGGGACACCATGCTGCACACCACCACCGGCTTCCTGTGCGCCGCCACCGGCTTTGCGCTCATCGACATTCTCAACCGCAACAGCCGCATCAAATTCCAGCTGTCCCCGATCTATGTGGCGCTGGTGGCCTTCTGCTTTTCCATGACGGTGGGCGTGCTGTGGGAATTCTTCGAATTCGGCATGGATCGGCTGTTCCAGATGGACATGCAGAAGGACACCGTGGTCAACTCCATCACCTCGGTGATGCTGGATCCCACCAACAGCAACATCCCCGTGACCATCGACGGCATCACCTCGGTGACGATAAACGGGCAGGAGCTGGGGCTCGGCGGATACCTGGACATCGGGCTGTACGACACCATGGGGGATCTGTTCGTGAACTTCATCGGTGCGGTGGTATTCAGCACCATCGGCTACTTCTACATCAAGCACAGAGGTCACGGCAAGCTGGCTAAGGCGTTCATTCCCACCATCACAGACAAGGCGGACGGCGCCGCGCCGCCGGAAAACACAAACTGACAGTCTCAAGCGCCGGCCTTCGGACATATCCGAAGGCCGGCGCTTTTTTATCTCCGCTTATTCCTCTTCCTTGCGTCTGCGGCGCAGCAGCTCCAGTCCCGTCAGGGACGTTACCGCCGCCGCTGTATAGACCGTGATGCCCGCGTCAAAGGTGGTGGGGCTGCTCTTGCCGCTGCCCACGGTGAACGCCGCGGTCAGGCTCCCGCTGTCCGTCAGGACGGTGAGCGTATGACTGCCCTTGGCCAGCCTGTTCAGGTACGATGCCTTGAGATACAGCTCCACGGGATAGCTCCCCTCGACGGTGTAGCTGCCCTTGCCGATGGTTCTGCCGTCCACCTGTACGCCCGTGATCCCGGACACGGCGGCGCGGAAGATCAGCCCGTAAACGCCGCCGGAATACTCCGTCCCGCTGGGCGGGTTGGTGCCGTTCCGCACGGGATAGAGGCTGGGCGCGTAGTACACCCGCCGCTTGGCGATGACCGTATCCTCCTGCTTGATCTCGTCCTGCGCGGCGGCGTCCTTATAATACTTGCCGCAGCCGCCGCAGTGCCAGTATTCGATGTTGCCCTCGGCGCTGGTGGTGGCGGCCTTGGCGGGCACGTTCACCAGATTCGCGTGGTGGGCAGGGTTGAGATCGCCATATTCGGCACCGCAAACGCTGCATTTTGCCTTTTCGGTGCATGTCGCCGTCCCGCCGGAGCAGTCCTTGGTTTCGGAGCCGGTGCAGCCGTCTACCGTGCATCTGCGGGTGTGCGTGCCGTCGCCGTTGGATGTCCATTCACCGTAGGTATGCCCGTCGTTGACCGTAACGGTCATTTCGGCGGTGTTGCCCGCCTTATCGGTGACAACGATCCTCTGCCCGCCGTTTGCCGGAGCAAGGGTAAAGCCGCCGTTTTCGTTAAGCGTGACCGCCGTGCCGTTTACGGTGACGGTATCCACATATTTCTCGTTGATCGTGACCGTCTGCGCCTCGCAGTAGGTCTTGCCGTTTTCTATGCCCTTGATTACGGGGCTTGTTCCGTCCAGCACAATGCCAGCCGAGCAGATATAGTCCGTGTTGCCCGCCTTATCGGTCAGTCTCACATAGATAATGTATTCGTTATCGGGGGCAATGCTGAACGGTGCGGTGTACGCCGTGAAGGTCATGCCGTCAAGCGCCGTCTTGGTCAACTCCCTATTGGACAGCAGATATTCAACCGTAACCGCCTCGCCGCTGTTGTCGGCGGCGTTTATCGTCACCGTCTGCGTGTCCTTAAAGAACAGCCCGAAGGTGATATTGTTGAGGAACGCTTTCCAGCTGTTCTTGCTGATTTTGATTTCGCCCGTTGGCTTTTCGCTGTCTTTCCACTTGGCCGTCAGGGTCATGTCCTCCGTCACGGAGGCGGCGAAGTCATAGGCGTTCCCGCCCAGCTCCCAGCCCGCGAAGGTATAGCCGGTCTTGGTGGGGTCGGCGGGGGTCTTGGCTTTCTCGCCGTAGGCCACGGTCTGTGCATCGACCTCACTGCCGCCGCCCGTGTCAAAGGTCACGGTGTACCGGTTGATTTCCCACTGCGCCTTGATGGTCATATCCCCGGCGGGCATGGCGGCCGGGAGCGCCGGATTCCATCCCATGAAGGTATAGCCGGTTTTGGTGGGAGCTGCGGGGGCTTTAATCGCCGTGCCGTAGTCCTGCGTGATGGGCGCAATCTCGCTGCCGCCGTCGGTGTCGAAGGTGATGGTGTACTGATTTGCTGTCCATCTGGCTGTCAGGGTCATGTCCTCCGTCACAGCGGTGTCGAAGTCATACTTCGTGTCGTCCAGATACCAGTCCGTGAACTGATAACCTTGTCTGCTGGGTACATCCGGCTCAATGGCCTTCTCCCCCGTCTGGACGATCTGCTTTGCGTATTCGTCGCTGCCGTCCTTGTAGATCACGGTGACGGGCGTGCCGTTGGGGTTGGGGATGTTGGTCTTGTCATTGATCACAGTGCCGGTGTTCATGGGCTGGCCGCTGAGCTTTGCGTTCTTTTCCATAGTCAGCCCGCCATAGTATGTGCCGCCGGAGACATGGCACTCCGTGGTGACAGGGCCGTAGAACGTGCCGCCGGAGAGGTTGCTGCAGAATTTCTCCCACGCTGTGCCCATGTTCCCATTAGAGTCCGTCACGGTGACGCTGCCATGGAAAATACCGCCCCGGATGTCGCCCTCGCAGTAGACATCGCCGGTGAAGACCGTGGTAGGCTTCCCGTCCGTGTGGTCGATGGCGTCGGTGGCCTTTACGGAGTCTAAGTAGTTATTTTTTGTGCCAATCTTGTTCGTTCCCACATACACCGTGCCCTCCACCCGGCCGCCGTTGGCATAGAGGAAGCAGCCGGGATGGTTGACGGTAAAGGTCGAGCCAAGATCCATATAGACCGCGGCGCCGTTGGTGGCCGTGCAGCCCGTGATGCGGGCGTTCTCCCCCAGCTCCAACTCAGCAAAGCTCATCAGGGCCACGCCGCCGCCGTTTTTCGCCTCACAGCCGGAGATCGCAGCGTCCAGAACAGATATCTGGTCTGCATGGCCGCCGATATACAGGCCGCCGCCGTGTTCGCTTGCCTTGCAGTTCTCGATGCGGCCGCCGGTGATCCGGACGGTACACCCGGATGTCAAGATGCCGCCGCCGTCCTTGGCAGAGCAGCCGCTGATGACGCCGCCGGACATGGTGACGGAGCCGGCCTTGGCATAGATCGCGCCGCCGCTGGCACCGTAATCGGCTGAGACAGCGCAGTTCCGGATGGTGCCGCCGGTCATGGTGACGGAGCCGCCCTCGGCATAGATGCCGCCGCCATACGCGGACTGCGCTCCGCTCTGGACGCCGCAGGCATAGATGGTGCCGCCCGCCAGCACGAAGGACGCGCCCGTCTCCACATACACGCCGCCGCCATAGTAAGTGTAGGACTGTCCCGCGCCATTGTCATACTTAAACCCCTTGCCGCCGGTGATGAGGCCGCCTGCGGGAAGGGATGCGTCGCTGTGGGACGCCGTGGGGGCGCTGTCGGTCAGAGTTAGGGTGCTGCCGCTGGTGACGCGGAAGATGCTGTCCGGGTTCGCCGCCTCGTCATAGCGCAGCACATAGCCGTTCAGATCCACGGTGACATCGCGGGTGATCTTCAGCCCCGCCGTAATGGTGATGTCCGCCGTCAGCCTGACCACACCGTTGGCGCTGTCCGCCAGTGCGGCGGTCAGCTCCGGCTCGTTTGAGACCTCCTGAGCTTTGAGTGTCCAGCGAGCCGTGAGGGTAATGTTCTCGGTGACGGCAGTGGTGAAGTCCCACTGCGCGCCGTCGGAGGTGTACCAGCCGTCAAAGGTGTAGCCGTGCTTGGCGAGGTCAACGGGCTTGATGGCCGTGCTGCCGCTGGGCACGATCTGCGTGGCGTAGATCCCGCCGTTGGCCTTGTAGGTCACGGTGATACCGCTGATCGCGCCTTCGGTGATCGTGCTGTAATTTGTCACCACGCCGTTAAACGTGCCGCCGGTGATCGTGCCGTAGTCGTTGACCACCTCGCCGTTAAAGATACCGTCGGTGATCTTGTTGCTGTTGACCACCCTGCCGTTAAAGGTACCGCCGCTGATCGTGCCCGTGTTTTGCACCGAGCCGTCAAACGTGCCGCCGCTGATGACACTTCCGGTGTACATACTCACGGCGTCCGTTCCACCACCGCTGGCCGTACAGCCGGTGATCCTCACATTGCCGCTGATCTGAAAAGCTTCGCCGTTGTCAGAAATGCCGCCGCCAAATGCAGCATCGCCATCGCTGTCTTTTGCATGACAGTCCCGGATCTCCGCCGTGCCGGACAAATTGACGGTTCCTTCATTGTATATGCCGCCGCCATAAGAATAACCTCCCACCGTCGTGCAGCCCGCAATACTGCCGCCGGACATGGTGAACGTGCCTTTTTCAGCTACGTACACACCGCCGCCCCGCGCTTGAAAGGTGGCGGAGGCCGTACAGCCCACGATATTGCCGCCGGTCATGGTGAACGTGCCGCCGCCCGCCACGTACACGCCGCCGCCTTTTTCAGCGCTGCCGCCGTAGATGACGCCGCCCTTAACGATCTTTGTGCCGTTTTGCTCATCCAGCACCCACAGGCCGTCATCGTTGGGGGTGAACTTATGCTCCGCATCAGACCGGCTGTCTTTGATGGTCAGGTGTACGCCTTTTTCCACCTTAATGCCGCTCATTTTCAGCACATAGCCGTTCAGGTCGATGGTAAGGTTGGCGCCCACCGACATGGAACCGCCGTAGTCAACGTCGTTCTGCATCGTGAGGGTACCACCGGCATTCCGCTTCTCGTCAAATTCGCTGGGCACCGTTCTCTCTCCGGCGGTGCCCGCTGCCATCGCCGCCGTGGACACCGTCAGCTGTGCCTCTCCCTGTACAAATTCCCGCACAGGTTCCTCCGGCTCCCCCGGCTCCCCCGGCTCCTGTTCCTCCTCCGGGTCGCCGGGCTCTTCGCCCTCCCCGGTCTGCTCCTCCGGGTCGCCGGGCTCTTTGCCCTCCCCGATCTGCTCCGCCTGTTTGATCTCCGTTACCGGCTCCCCCACGGCTGCGTCCTCCGCCAGTGCCTGCACCGGCAGCAGCGACAGCGCCATGACCAGAGCCATCAGTACGCTTACGATACGTCGTTTCATAGTCCTCTCCTTT
>OLGE01004481.1_pt1 | contig 10068 bp, 8 predicted proteins | sample 1605151 | NCBI WGS metagenome assembly OLGE01 (sample SAMEA3888912, study PRJEB22519) | human gut metagenome | biome: human gut; feature: human-associated habitat; material: faeces | place: Denmark | collected 2010
ACACTTTATTCGCGCCTGCGGGCGCGAACTCTACGAGGTTTTTGACAGTCTGAAATCCTCCCGCCGGACATCGTCCGGCGGGAGGATTTGTCTATTCGCGAGAAATCAGCGGAACAGCTTGCGCAGCACCGGCTGCAAGCGCACTCTGTAGAGTGGCTCGAGCCGCCGGAGCACCAGATCGTACAGCAAAAACACCAGATTTCCGGCCGCCAGCAGCACGAGCTGCATGATGCGCGTCGTTTCGTGGAACTCCGCGCGGAGCGCCTCGGACACGAGCACGAACAGCAGCAGCGCATAGACCGCGCAGACCGCGATGTTGAACAGCGCCAGCTTGCACACGATGACCAGCGCCCTCGGCTTCACCGCCTCCAGCGCCTTGTGCACGAGCGGGTAGTAGCCCAGCGCCAGAAACAGCACCGCCGCCTCCTTGTCCGCACAGAGGAACAGGCTCAGCAGCGCCGCCGCCACATACAGCAGCCACGCCGCCTTTGCACCGCACTCCTCACGCGCCGGAATGAGCACCAGACTTGCCAGCAGCGGCGCGCAGTAGGTCGCCGCAGGCAGGATGCCGCCCAGCGCCATCAATGCCGCCGCCAGACCCGCCAGCACACCGCAAAGCGCGACCTGCGCGCTCTTTTTCCGCATCATTTGCCCTTATTGTTGAGCAGATCGTTCTTGATATCCCACAGCTTCTGCGACAGGTCCACATAATAGGTGTGCGGATTGTCAAAACGCTTGACCTCGTCCCAGAGGGTGTCAACCTGCTCGGCGCAGTATTTCTGGATGTCCTTCAGCGGCGGCAGGTCGTAGACGAGCTCGCCGCTGCGGAACACCTGCACCATCAGCTCCTTCGCCGTGAAGTCATAGACCGTCTTGCGCTTCCACGTCGCGGACGGGTCGAAGATCTCCAGATCCTTGGAATCGTCCACCGTCTCGTCATACACGCAGAGATAGTCCGCGATGGCCTTGCCGGTGTCGTTTCCGAAGAAGCGGTAGAGCTTTTTGAAGTGCGGGTTCGTGATCTTGCCCACGTTCTCGCTGATCTTGATCTTGGGGATGATGTTTCCGTCCGCATCCTCCACGGCGGTCAGCTTGTACACGCCGCCGAAGACCGGCTCGGATCTGGCCGTGATCAGCCGCTCGCCGACGCCGAACATGTCGATGCACGCGCCCTGATTGAGAAGATCCTGGATCAGATACTCGTCGAGGGCGTTCGACACGGAGATCTTGCAGCTCTCCCAGCCCGCCTCGTCGAGCATTTTGCGCGCCTTTTTCGTCAGATACGTCATGTCGCCGGAGTCGAGGCGGATGCCGCATTTCGTCAGTCCGCGGGGCTTCAGGACCTCGTTGAAGGCACGGATGGCGTCGGGGACGCCGCTTTTGAGCGTGTTGTAGGTGTCCACCAGCAGCGTGGGGTTGTCGGGGTAGATCTCGCAGTAGGCCTTGAACGCCTCATACTGCGAGTCGAACATCTGCACCCACGAGTGCGCCATCGTGCCGCCGGCGTAGACGCCGTAGAGCTGGTCGGAGATGGTGCATGCCGTTCCGGCGCAGCCGCCGATGTACGCCGCGCGTGCGCCGAGGATCGCGCCGTCGCTGCCCTGCGCGCGGCGGGAGCCGAATTCCAGCACCGTTCTGCCCTTTGCCGCGCGGACGACGCGGTTGGCCTTGGTGGCGATCAGGCTCTGATGGTTGATGGTGAGCAGCAGGAACGTCTCAACGAGCTGCGCCTCAATGGCGGGCGCGCGGACGGTCATGATCGGCTCACGCGGGAAGATCGGCGTGCCCTCCGGCACCGCCCAGATATCGCCCGTGAAGCGGAAATCGCGCAGATAGTTCAGAAAGCCCTCGCAGAAAATGCCGCGCCCGCGCAGGTAGGCAATGTCCTCCTCATCAAAGTGCAGGTTCTGGATGTACTGCACCGCCTGCTCCAGTCCCGCCGCGATGGCAAAACCGCCGTTGTCGGGGACTGTGCGGAAGAAAACGTCAAAATAGGTGATCCGGTCTTTATAGCCCGACTGGAAATAGCCATTTCCCATCGTCAGCTCATAAAAATCGCACAGCATGGTCATGTTCAGCTTTTTATCCGTGTTCATAACGAACCTCCGAAGTGTTCGGCGCGTTCTCGCGGAGTGCGCCGGATAGTATGTGTATTATATCACAAAACCGCAAAAGCACAAGCGTCACCGCGCCGAAGCCAGCGCGCGGGCGCGGGCAAATTTGCTTCTCTGCTCCTCGCGCAGGCCGTATTTGCCGGCCAGCTTGCGGGCAAACGCCAGCATGGCCTCCGCGCTGCCGCCCTTCAGCTCCAGCTCCAGCTCGCACAGCGGCTCCCGCCGTCCGCCGCCGGTCAGCCAGCCGATGTCGCCGCACAGCTCGCACCGTGCGCCCTCGAGCGTCAGATCTGCCGCGATGCGCGTGAAGCTCGCGCCGCAGACGATCGTCAGCTCCGCCGCATCCAGAAGCGTCCGCAGCGCCTCCGGCGCGCCCGCCGCGATCAGTGCCTCCGGCGCCTCGTCCAGATATTCGCCTTCCCATTCCCATTCGCCGCGCTCATAGCCCGAACCCGGCGTTTTGAGCGTGATGACGCTGCGCTCGTTTTCCCGGCGCAGGCGGTAGGTCCACTTCCGCGCGGAAAACGCGCCGTCCTGCGTGTCGTAATAGGTCGTCTCCATCCGGATGTTCCGGAACGCTCCGGTGTGCATTTTTTCCCGGATCATCGGGTCGCAGAGCATACAGTCGAGCAGCTGCAAATCGCCCACCGCATATTTGATCTCAAGCTCCGTTGCCATACATCGGCCTCCCGTCGTGATGTTCTCTGCCGCAGACGCGCGCCTGCGGCGTATTCTGTTTTCATTGTACGTATTTTCCCGCCGCCTTGCAAGGAGAAACTTCCTTTTCTCGGCCAAGCCCCCTTTCCCGACGCATTTTGCCCCACAGCTTGTGTTAAGATAACGCAGGACACGCAAAATCTTCCCGTCAGGAGGGCTTTTTATGAAACAGCGCGCTGCGCTTGCCGGAAAACTGCACAGCCTCCGGCGGGATCTCTGCGTCCGCTTCGCCGCAAGCTCCGCGCTCCGCCTCGCGGCGCAGTGCGCAGCCGCATTCGGCGCCTGCTTTTTTCTGGCGGGCATCCGCCTTCTCGGCAGGAGCGTGCCGGCGGCGCTGGCGCTGCTGGCGGCCATGCCGTTTTCGCTCGCCGCCGTCTGCTCATTTTTCGGAGCCGTCTGCGGCTATCTCGCCTTCTGGGGCGCGGCGGGCGTCTTTGAGCCCGCGGCGGCGGGATTTCTGATCCTCGCCGAGCTTTGCATTTTTTCAGATCTTTTGCCGCGCGACCGCAAATGGTTCCCACCCGCGTCGGCGTGCACGCTCTACGCGCTGATCGGCACGCTGAGCCTGCTGTCCGGCGGTGCGCAGGGGCGTGAGATCGTGTTTTTCTGTGCGCGGCTTTTGCTGCTCGCCGTCTGCACCGCCGTTTTTTCCGCCGCGCTGCACGAAAAAAGCCGCTCCGCGCGCGGCCTGCTCGCGCTGTTCCTGCTTGCCGGGTGCAGCGCCGTCCGCCTTCCGGGCGGCATTCCGCTGAGCGCAGTCCTCGCCTCCGGCGCGGTCTTTCTCGCGCTCTCGGGCGCGGATGCGCTCCTGACGGCAGCGGCCTGCGGGCTGGCGCTCGATCTGACGTGCGGCGCGGAGCCGTCCATGACGGCTGTTTTCTCGCTTGCCGCGCTTGTCTGTCGGACGCCGTTTCTTTCCTCGCGCATTCCGCGCGCCGCCGCCTTTCTGGTCTGCTGCCTCTCTGCGGTGCTCTTTTCCGGCGGAGCGGGTCTTGCCATGCTCGCGGGCGCGTTTCTCGGCGTCCTTCTGGCGCTGGCCGCGCCGCAGAGCCTGCGGCAGTCGCTCGACGAGCGGCAGTCCGCCGCCCTCGACGCGCGGCTGAGCGAGCTTCGCCGCGCCTGTGACCTGCTCAACGAGATCGGCAGAGCCCTTGACCGTGCCCGCATCCGCGACCCCGGCCCGCAGTCTGCGGCCGTCTTTGACAGCGCCGCCGAAACGCTCTGCCAAAGCTGCGGCCACTACCGCGACTGCTGGGAAACGCACGCCGCCGAAACATACCGCTCGCTTTCCGGCGCGGCATCGCGCATTTTGCAGCGCGGCGCGGCGGAGCGCTCCGACCTGCCGGAGGCATTTCTCGCCCGCTGCCGCTGCCCGGACGGCTTTCTTGCCGCCGTCAACGACGCGCTCGACAGCCACCGGCTGCGTCTGCAATGTCAGAGCCGCCTTGCCGAAAGCCGCGCCGTCGTTGCCGACCAGTACCGCTTCCTCGCCCGTCTGCTGCAAGCCGCCGTCGAGCGGCCCGAACCGTCCGCCGTCCCGCCGGTCTTTACGCCCGACCTCGGTTTTCGCGCGCGCGGCGTGCGCGGCGCGTCGGTCAGCGGCGACCACGGGAGCTGCTTCACCTGCGGCGAGTGGTATTACGTCCTGCTTTGCGACGGCATGGGCACCGGCGAGGAGGCCTCCCGGGAGAGCGCCGGCGCGATCCACGTCCTCTCCGAGCTGATCGCGGCCGGTTTTGAGCCGCAGGACGCCATGCAGATGCTCGGCGGGGTCTATCTTCTGCGCGGTGACGCCGGATTTTCCACCGTCGATCTGCTTCAGGTCAGCCTCGTCACCGGCGAGGGCTTCCTGCACAAGTGGGGCGCCGCCCCATCCTATCTCAAGCTGGCGCGCCGGACGTGCAAGCTCGGCTCGCCCTCGCCGCCCGGCGTCGCAGGCGGCAGCCGCCTGCGCCCGCAGTGTATGCGCGTGTCGCTCGGCGGCGGTGAAATGCTGCTCATGCTCTCCGACGGCGTGGACGCCGCGCAGGCCGAACGTCTCCTGCGCGATTACACCGGGCGTTCGCCGCGGGAGCTCGCCTCCGGCGTGCTCGCCTGCGGCGGTGACGACACCGATGACCGAACCGCCGTGGCGCTTTGCCTGCGGCGCAGCCCCGCGCGAAAAAAGCGCGGAGCATCCAGGGAACGCATCCTGTCCCGCTTCCGCGTCTGAGCCCCTTTCCTTTTTCCTGCCCTCCCCGCATCCGCCAAGGCGGAGCCGGGGAGGTCTTTTTTGCGCCGTTTTGCATAATATTCATGATTTTCTGCATACCGCATTCTTCGCCGCCCCCTGTCTCCAAGCCTGCGGCCCCCGCTGCATCCCCCGCATTATTTCTGTATATATGCACGTTTTTGTAGATTATGCACGATTTATATATTTGTTTTCCAAGAACTTTGTGCAGGTTATTCCGCACGCAGCAGTTGATTTTTATGCACTTGTTGTGTATACTTATGAGCACACACAAATCAACGAACCGCATGGAGGAACCGAATATGAAAAAGCTTCTTGCACTGCTTCTTGCAGTCATTCTGGTGCTGAGTCTTGCCGCCTGCACCTCTGCTGCCAAAGATGACGAGCCCGCTTCCGACGCTTCCGACGCCGCCAAGCTGACCATGGCGACCGAGGCTACCTTCCCGCCGTATGAGTACTACGACGGCGACGCGATCGTCGGCATCGACGTTGAGGTCGCGCAGGCCATCGCCGAAAAGCTCGGCATGGAGCTGGAGGTCACCGACATCGCGTTTGACTCGATCATCCCCGGCATCCAGACCGGCAAATATGACATGGGCATGGCCGGTATGACCGTGACTGACGAGCGCAAAGAGCAGGTCAGCTTCTCCGACTCCTACGCCACCGGCGTGCAGGTCGTCATTGTCAAGGACGACAGCGCCATCACCTCGGTCGATGATCTGCTCGCGGACGGCGCCAACACCGTCGTCGGCACGCAGGCCGGCACCACGGGCTTTCTCTATGCCACGTCCGACATTGAGGAAGCCGGTCTCGGCACCGTCAAGTCCTTCGGCAAGACGACGGACGCTGTGGAAGCCCTGAAAAACGGTCAGATCGACTGCGTCATCCTCGACAATGAGCCTGCCAAAGCGCTGGTCGCTGCCAACGAGGGCCTGCATATCCTCGACACGGAATACGCCGTTGAGGATTACGCCATCGCCATCGCCAAGGAGAACACGGCGCTTCTGGAGAAGGTCAACAACGCGCTTTCCGAGCTGAAGGCCGACGGCACGCTCCAGAGCATCATCGACAAGTACATCGGCAAGTAATCGTTTTTCCGCAGCGCAGGCCGCTGCAAAACGACACAAATACCCTGCGGCGGGACGAAGCCACGCTTCGTCCCGCCGCTGTGTGCTGAAATTCAAAAGAGAGGAGCGTATCCGCCATGTCAGACTGGCTCAAGAAGGCCGCAGCCGATTTTGTCACCTGCTTTATCACCAAGGATCGCTGGAAATACATTGTAAAGGGTCTTGGGAACACCATTCAGATCGCGCTGGCTGCCGTTCTGCTCGGTATCCTGATCGGAACCGTTGTCGCCATCATCCGTTCCACCCATGATAAGACGCGCGAGACGATGCGCCCCGGCCCGGGGCGCGTACTTCTGAACATTGCCGACTTTCTGTGCAAGATCTACCTGACCGTGATTCGCGGCACGCCGGCCATGATCCAGATCCTCATCATGTTCTTCGTCGTTTTCTCCACCGCACGCGACGGCACGCCCGTTGCCATGCTGACCTTCGGCATCAACTCCGGCGCTTACGTCGCCGAGATCATTCGCGGCGGCATCATGGCCGTAGACGCGGGTCAGGACGAGGCAGGCCGGTCGCTGGGCCTGAATTTCCCGCAGACGATGTTCTGCATCGTCATTCCGCAGGCACTCAAAAATGTTCTGCCCGCGCTGGCAAATGAATTCATCGTGCTTTTGAAGGAGACCTCCGTTGCCTGCTATGTTGCCGTCAACGACCTCACCAAGGGCGGCGAGATCATCCGTTCGCAGACCTACATTCAGGCCATGCCGCTGCTGATCGTGGCAGCGCTGTACCTGCTCATGGTCGTGTTCTTTTCCTATCTGGTAAGCAAGCTTGAAAGGAGGCTGCGCAGCAGTGACCACTGACGCTCTGATTCAGGTCCGGGACCTGAAAAAGCATTTTCCCGGCGCGTCCGCAATCAAGGCGCTCGACGGCGTTTCCACCGACATCCGCAAGGGCGAGGTCGTCGTTGTGATCGGCCCGTCCGGCTCCGGCAAATCCACGTTCCTGCGCTGTCTGAACCTTCTGGAGGTGCCGACAAGCGGTCAGATCCTGTTCGGCGGCGTCGATATCACCGACAAGCGCTGCAACATCAACCTCCACCGGCAGAAGATGGGCATGGTGTTCCAGCATTTTAACCTCTTCCCCCACCTGACGGTGAAAAAGAACATCACGCTGGCTCCGGTGCGCCTGGGCCGTATGAGCCAGGCTGCTGCCGACAAGCAGGCCATGGAGCTGCTGGAGCGCATTGGCCTGGCCGATAAGGCAGATGTTTACCCCAACATGCTTTCCGGCGGCCAGAAACAGCGCATTGCCATTGTGCGTGCGCTGGCCATGAACCCTGAAGTGCTGTTGTTTGACGAGCCCACCAGCGCGCTGGACCCCGAAATGGTAGGCGAAGTTCTGGAACTGATGAAAGAACTGGCCCGCGATGGCATGACCATGGTGGTGGTGACCCACGAAATGGGTTTTGCCCGTAAAGTGGCGAATCGGGTGATCTTTATGGATGAGGGTAAAATTGTCGAAGACTCGCCGAAAGATGCGTTCTTCGATGATCCGAAATCGGACCGCGCAAAAGACTTCCTCGCGAAAATCCTGCATTAATCACTCTGGCGCGCATACCCAATTGCGCGCCATCTCACGCTTTATCGTTTCGCCCCTCGTATCTGTTACATCCTGGCGTTACCCTTGTCGCAAAGAAGCACACAACAAGGAGCAACAATGGCACTGCCAATTCTGTTAGATTGCGACCCAGGTCATGACGACGCTATCGCAATAGTTCTCGCCCTCGCCTCACCAGAGCTTGATGTCAAAGCAATTACGTCTTCCGCCGGAAACCAGACACCAGAAAAAACCTTACGCAATGTTCTTCGTATGCTGACCTTGCTCAATCGCACCGATATTCCGGTAGCTGGCGGCGCGGTAAAACCGTTAATGCGTGAGTTGATTATCGCGGACAATGTGCACGGCGAAAGCGGTCTCGACGGCCCGGCATTACCGGAACCGGCGTTCGCACCGCAAAACTGTACGGCGGTAGAGCTAATGGCGAAAACGCTGCGTGAAAGTGCGGAACCTGTCACCATTGTGTCTACCGGACCGCAAACTAACGTTGCCTTGCTGCTCAATAGCCATCCGGAACTGCATAGCAAAATTGCCCGTATCGTGATTATGGGCGGCGCAATGGGGCTTGGTAACTGGACGCCAGCGGCTGAATTTAATATTTACGTTGACCCGGAAGCGGCAGAAATTGTCTTCCAGTCAGGGATCCCGGTGGTGATGGCCGGTCTGGATGTTACTCATAAAGCACAAATCCACGTTGAAGACACCGAGCGTTTCCGCGCGATTGGTAACCCTGTTTCAACCATTGTTGCCGAACTGCTGGATTTCTTCCTCGAATATCATAAAGACGAAAAATGGGGCTTTGTCGGCGCACCACTGCATGACCCATGCACCATCGCCTGGCTGTTGAAACCGGAGTTATTTACCTCTGTTGAGCGCTGGGTTGGCGTGGAAACACAGGGGAAATATACCCAGGGTATGACGGTTGTTGATTATTATTATCTGACAGGCAATAAACCGAATGCCACCGTAATGGTCGATGTTGATCGTCAGGGCTTTGTTGATTTACTGGCTGATCGTCTGAAATTTTACGCTTAACACACGTCATTGATTAAGATCACCACGCGTTACCTGGGTGGTCTTAATCTGTTTATCTCTTTTTCTTTCAAGATATAAATGCAATGGATAATGCAGAACTCGCCATTGGTATCGATCTCGGTACTACCAATAGTTTAATTGCCGTCTGGAAAGACGGTGCCGCGCAATTAATTCCAAATAAGTTCGGTGAATATTTAACACCATCCATAATTAGCATGGATGAAAATAATCATATTTTAGTCGGAAAACCGGCTGTATCACGGCGTACTTCGCATCCGGATAAAACGGCAGCGTTATTTAAACGTGCAATGGGCAGTAATACCAACTGGCGGTTAGGCAGCGACACATTTAACGCGCCAGAACTGTCCTCTTTGGTATTACGCTCATTAAAAGAAGATGCCGAAGAATTTCTGCAACGTCCGATTAAAGATGTGGTGATCTCCGTTCCGGCTTATTTCAGCGATGAACAACGCAAGCATACCCGTTTAGCAGCGGAGTTAGCCGGGTTAAATGCGGTACGCTTAATTAATGAACCCACAGCAGCTGCGATGGCGTATGGCCTGCATACCCAACAAAATACCCGCTCGCTGGTTTTTGATCTCGGTGGCGGCACGTTTGACGTCACGGTGCTTGAGTACGCCACGCCGGTGATTGAAGTTCACGCCTCCGCTGGCGATAACTTCCTCGGTGGCGAAGATTTTACCCATATGTTGGTCGATGAGGTTTTAAAGCGCGCGGATGTCACCAGGACCACGCTTAACGAGAGTGAACTGGCAGCCTTGTACGCCTGTGTGGAAGCGGCAAAATGTAGCAATCAATCGCCAATGCACATTCGCTGGCAGTACCAGGATGAAACGCGGGAATGCGAATTTTACGAGAACGAACTGGAAGATTTGTGGTTGCCGCTGCTCAATCGCTTGCGAGTGCCGATTGAACAGGCGTTGCGCGATGCGCGTCTGAAGCCGAGTCAAATCGACAGTCTGGTGCTGGTTGGCGGCGCGTCACAAATGCCGCTGGTGCAGCGAATCGCCGTGCGTCTGTTTGGCAAATTACCGTATCAAAGTTACGATCCGAGCACCATTGTCGCGCTGGGCGCAGCAATCCAGGCCGCCTGCCGCTTACGCAGTGAAGATATTGAAGAAGTGATCCTCACTGATATTTGCCCTTACTCGTTGGGCGTTGAAGTTAACCGCCAGGGCGTTTCCGGCATTTTCTCGCCGATTATTGAACGAAACACCACAGTACCGGTGTCGCGTGTAGAAACTTACTCGACCATGCACCC
>OLGE01004485.1_pt1 | contig 10060 bp, 4 predicted proteins | sample 1605151 | NCBI WGS metagenome assembly OLGE01 (sample SAMEA3888912, study PRJEB22519) | human gut metagenome | biome: human gut; feature: human-associated habitat; material: faeces | place: Denmark | collected 2010
CCGTTATCTTCCTTTAACTTCCGGCGAAGCCTAACTTCCGATAACTTCCGTTTTGCTCCCTCCTTTTTACTTTTTTACTTTTCTACTTTTTTACCCTTATTCGTCATTATCTTCAGCACCATTTCGTCAGTGCGGCACATAGCCTCTGCGCCGATGCTGGTGAGGTTTCGGATGGAGCAATCGACGTCGTTGTCGATGATTCCTTCTGCCTGCGACACGCATTTGCCTTCCATCGAGAGCAGTGCGGAGAGCAGAGCGGTAGATACTCCCGACGAGATTTTGAGTGCGCAGCTGGGTTTTGCGCCGTCGCATATCATTCCGGTGAGGTTGGCAATCATGTTCTTCACGGAGTAGCAGATGCGTGTGTAGTCGCCTCCCATGAGGTAGGTGATGCCGCAGCTCGACCCTATTGACGCCACGACGCAGCCGCAGAGTGCCGAAAGCTTGCCGAGGCTCTGCTTGATGTAGATGGCGGTGAGGTGGCTTATGATGAGTGCCCGGATGAGTTCTTCCTCGGTATTCTCGTTTTCTTCGGCGTAGATGGCCACGGGATTGGTGGCGCAGATGCCCTGGTTGCCCGATCCTGAGTTGCTCATTACGGGTATCATGGCTCCTCCCATGCGTGCGTCGCATGCCGAAGCGGTGGCTGAAAGGATGTGTGAGAAGATGCTGTTGCCGAAGATTCCGTGGCTGAGCGGGCGGTCGATGGTCTTGCCGAGGCAGTGGCCGTAGTTGCCTTTCTTGGAGAGTTGTGCTGCACGGATGTTGTAGTCGCGTGTGTCGAGGATGAAGCGCAGTTCGTCTGCCGGCGATGTCGTGGCGAATTCGTACACCATGTGCAGGTCGAGTGTTATGTCTTCCTGCTCGCTTGTGCCTCCTGCCGTGGGTGTCTGCCTGTCGAGCAGTGTCTCGCCGTCGTGCTCGATGAGTACGAAGTTGGTGTGCGATGTGGCTATTATGGCGCGTGCCTGGTGTCCGTCGGCTTCGCAGATTACTTCCACATAGAGTTTTTCGGTGATTCCTTCCTTGAGTTTTATGTCTATGCGGTTGTCGGCGATGAATGCCTTTCCTTCTTCGAGGGAGTCGGGTGTGAGGTCCTTTATCACTTCCAGTCCGTACTCGGAGCGTCCTACCAGTGCTCCCATGGCGATGGCTATGGGCAGTCCTATCATTCCTGTGCCGGGTATTCCTACGCCCATGGCGTTCTTGAGGATGTTTGCCGAGAGCAGTGCTGTGATGTGTTGCGGCTTGCAGCCGAGTGTCTCTGTGGCGCGTGCGGTGCATAGTGCTACTGCCATTGGCTCTGTGCAGCCTACGGCGGGCACCACTTCGCGGTGGATGAGGTCGATGATTTGTTTGCGGGTTTGTTGGTCGAGCATGATGTGATAGGTGTTTGTTCTAAGGGGATGATGTTATGTGTGGAGGCTTCGTCGTGCCTCCTTGTGCCTTTTTCGGCCTTTTGCTGTGTGTGGCTTCTGTTGTTATGCTGCCGAAGAAGGAGTGTCAAAACGGGAGTTAGTCGAAGTTATCGGGAGTTAATCCGCCTGCGGCGGATGGGAGATAACGGACATTACCATTTGTTTTCAATGGGTTCTGCTATTGTCCGTTATCTTCCTTTAACTTCCGGCGAAGCCTAGCTTCCGATAACTTCCGTTTTGACACACCGCCTTCGGTGGCGTGTTATTTGAAGTTGTCGAGTCCCTTTTGGAGGAATTCAACGTATTCGTTGATGTCTTCGTCGTATGAACGGCTGCCTGTGAGCGGCTTGCCGTTGTCGTCCACGAGCACATAGAATGGCTGTGTGTTGCTGCCGAACTTGTAGCGTTGCAGGTAGCTCCACTTGTCGCCGACGGTGCGCAGCGTGCGTTTTGTGCCGTCGTTTTCGGTCACTTCCATCTGTTGCGGCAGCGGGGTCTTGTCATCCACGTAGAGGGAGATGAGCACATACTTGTTGTTGAGTATGTCTGCCACCTTGGCGTCGGTCCATACTGCTGCCTCCATCTTGCGGCAGTTCACGCAGCCGAAGCCGGTGAAGTCGATCATTACGGGCTTGCCTTCGAGTCGTGCGGCTGCCATTCCGGCTTCAAAGTCCTTGAAGCGCGGGTGTACTTCGTTCTTGTAGAGGTTGAAGTCCTGTGTGTTCATGGGCGGTGCGAAGGCTGACACGGCCTTGAGCGGTGCGCCCCAGAGTCCCGGAATCATGTAGAAGGCGAATGCCAGCGATGCGAGTGCGAGGAAGAACTGCGGCACGTTGGTGCGTCGTCCTTCGTCGTCGTGCGGGAAATTGAACATTCCGAGCAGGTAGAGTCCGAGCAGCGAGAAGATGGCAATCCAGAGTGCGAGGAATGTCTCGCGGTCGAGTATGTGCCATCCGTAGGCGAGGTCGGCCACGGAGAGGAACTTCAGCGCGAATGCAAGCTCGATGAATCCGAGCACTACCTTTATCACGTTCATCCATCCGCCCGACTTCGGTGCCGACTTGAGCAGTGTGGGGAACATGGCGAAGAGTGCGAAGGGCACTGCCAGGGCGAGTGCGAATCCGAACATTCCCACCGTGGGTGCGATGATGTTGCCTTCAGTGCTTACTGCCACGAGGAGGAATCCGATGATGGGACCGGTGCATGAGAACGACACGAGCGACAGCGTGAACGCCATGAGGAAGATGCTGAGCATGCCGCTTGTCGATTCCGACTTGCGGTCGATTCTGTTGCTCCACGATGAGGGGAGTGTTATCTCGAACGCTCCGAAGAACGATGCCGCGAACACTACGAGCAGCAGGCTGAAGAAGATGTTGAACACGGCGTTGGTGGAGAGGGCGTTGAGTGCGCTTGCGCCGAAGAGCAGCGAGACGATGAGTCCCAGTGCCACATAGATGACGACGATGCTTATGCCGTAGGTCGTGGCTTCACGGATGGCCTTGCGGCGGTCCTTGTTGCGCTTGAGGAAGAAGCTCACCGTCATGGGGATGATGGGCCATACGCACGGTGTGAAGAGTGCGAGGAAGCCTCCGACGATGCCGGCGAGGAAGATGTAGAGCAGTGAGTTGCTCACGGGTGTGTCGTATTTCTCAAGTTCCTTGATTACGGGTGTCCACAGGGCGTCGCTCTCCTGCTTGCTGAGGGTGGCAGGAGCTTCGGCAGCTGCTGTGTCGGCTGCGGCGGAGTCGGGCGTGAGAGCCGTCTCTGCGGCGGCTGTCTCGGCAGCCTTTTCCTCTGCCATTTCTTCTGCGGCAGCCTTCTGGTCGATGGCTGGCGCGGTGCCGCTCTTGCTGAAGTTCACCTGTGTGGGCGGCATACACATCTGGTCGTTGCATGCGCCGAACTCGAGGTAGCACTTTATGGAGTACTTGGGTTTGGTGAACTTCACCTTCTGCACGAACTTTACGGAGTGCTCGAAGTAGCGCAGCTTCATTTCGAACATGGGGTCCATCTGCGAGATTTCGCGACCCTTGGGTGTGAGTTTGCCCACGAGTTCCACGCCGTCTTTCTTGTCGACATGGAATGTAGCCTGGATGGGTCCGTCTTCACCGAGGTCGGTGGAATAGACATGCCATCCGTCAGCAATCTTTCCGCTGAACACGATTTCGCCGTCGGCGGTGCCGTTGGTCTTCAGCTGTGCGGAGAATTTCACAGGGTCTGCCATCTGGGCTTGGCACATAATCGCCATGAGGAGCAACATGGCAATTGTCATCGCTTTTTTCATAATGTGTAATGCTTGTGTGAATATAATTAGGTTACAAAGGTACTTTAAAATAAAATAACCACAAAAAATATGGGAAGAAAAGACTTTCTTTCCTTGCATTAAATTGTAAAAGAAGGGGTGACAGGTGGTGTGACGGTTGAAAATAATGGGTTTGTGTATCGCTTTTTACAGACAAATCGCTAACTTTGCCTTGCACTCTGCGCAGAATGCGGAGGAGAAACGCGAAGACGCCCGACTCCATTTATTGTGGAGTCGGGCGTCTTTCGTAGTCCTGTTGGGAATCGAACCCAAATCTACGCTTTAGGAGAGCGTTGTTCTATCCATTGAACTACAAGACCTTGCGGAATTCTTCCCGTGCCTCCGCCGTCGCCTCCGCCGTGCTGCAAGGGCGGCATCGTGGTGCGGACAGGCACGTTAAGCGTGTGCAAACTTACGCATTTTTTTCGGAATATAGAAATAAAACGGATGGAAATAGCACCCTCCGCCGCATCGTGTCTGCACCGCCGCCCGTAGCACACGCATTGCCGCTTTTGCAAACAAGGCTTCTTTGCAATGAAAAGAAGCCTTGTTTACACTCAAAAGAAGCCTTGTTTGCAGTGCAAAGAAGCCTTGTTTGAAAAGCCGTCAGGATGCGGCTTGACGAGTGTCCGTTTTCTTCCATCCGCCAGAGTGGGATTCGCTCCCATCCGCTTCCGAATGCTGAAGGGTAATGGCTTTAACTTCTCTAACCCATTGCCTTGGGTGTTGTTGTCGAGCGGGACGCTCGACCTCATATTATTAGCAAAGCATACGGCTTTAACTTCTCTAACTTCTTTAACTTCTCTAACTTCTTCTCTAACTTCTTTAACTTCTTCTTTACCTTCTCCGACTTCTTTCCCCCGTTCCTATCCTTTGCTCCTTCCGCTTCGCCAGAACCTTAGTCGCACGAGGAAGATGAACCCTCTGAAACACAGTTCAATGCACATGGCGAGCCAGACGCCGCGCAGTCCCATCGTGGGGGCAAGCAGTGCGGCAAGCGTGATGCGCACTCCCCACATCGACGCGAGGTTCATCAGGCTCGGCACGAGTGTCTGCGCCGCACCTACGAACACGCCGTAGCTCACGATGGCGGCGGCGAACATGGGTTCGGCAAAGGCTTCTATGCGCAGAATCCCGGCTCCGAGGCTGCGCACTTCGCTCACCGGCGTCATCAAGCTCATGGCAAACGGTGCGCCGGCATACATCACCACGCCCATAACAGCCATGACAGCCATGCCCAGAAGCACCGAGAGCCAGGCGAAACGCTTCATCAGTTCGTGGCGTGCCGCGCCCAGACTCTGTCCCACAAGGGTGGTGGCGGCGTCGGCGATGCCGTAGCCCGGCATGTAGCACAGGCTCTCGATGATGATGCCGAACGAGTTGGCGGCGATGGCGAAGGTGCCGAGCGGGGCGATGATGAGCGTCGTGGCGACATACGCCGAGCACATGATGCCCTGTTGCAGACCCATCGGCAGACTTATGTGCAATGCCTTGCCGAGCACGCGTCGGGTGGGGCGGAAGCGGCCGGGACGGCGCCGCAGCGACAGTTCGCCGCGGCGGAAGCAGAGCAGGTACATCGTGATGGAGGCGGCGATGCACTCTGCCGACACCGTGCCGATGGCGGCTCCCTCGACGGAGAGGCCCGCTCCGGGCATGGTGAACGCCGTGCCGAGGATGCTGACGGTGCGCGTGGGGAAGATGAGGAAGGAGTTGAACACCACGTCGAGCGACATCATCACCACGCTCATTATGCTTGGTATCACCATGTTGCCGCTGCTGCGGAGCATTCCCGAACCGAAGATGGAGAACTGGAATGCGGGTATTCCCATGGCGATGATGGCGAAGTAGGCCGACGCCGAGGCGTTGATGTCGGCGTTTCCGCCAAGCCATACGGGCAGGAAGGGGCTTACGGCGAGTGCCGTCAGGCTCAGAACCATGCTCACGGCGAGCACCGACACGATGCCTTGGCGCAGTGTGTCGCGTGCCTGGGGACCGTCGTTGGCACCCAACTGGTGGCTCACCTGCACATAGAATCCTGCCGCCGTGGCCGAACAGATACTGCCGAGGAGCCATACCGTGGTCTCCACGATGCCGATGGAAGCCGATGCTTCGGCACCCATGCTGCCCACCATCGACGCGTCGATGTACTGCATCATGGTGGTGGTGAGCTGCGCAAGGATGGCGGGCGTGCTGAGTTGCAGCACGAGCCGAGCCTGCTGGCCGAGCGTCATGGGCTTCTTCTGCCGGATGAGTGAGAGCAGTTGGTCCTTGCTTTCGGTGTTGCTCATTTGCGTTATGGTGTTTTGGCGCACCGCCGCGGGGATTCCGCGCGGTGCGTGTAGTGATGGGTAAAAGTAGTAAAACAAAATGACCGCTTTCCCCATCGAGTGGGGAAAGCGGTCGGTGCAGTTATGCGTAATTATGAAGAAGTTTCACAATCAGGCTTTCACCGTCTCTGCTGCGGCGTCGGCTTCGTTGGTCTCCTTGATCTTGCGGCCCAGTGTGATGTAGGCGATAGGAGCTGCGATGAAGATTGACGACAGAGTTCCGAAGACTACACCAAGCACCATTGCGAACGAGAAGCTGCGTGTGCTTTCACCACCGAGGATGAAGATACAGAGCAGCACGATGAGCGTTGAGAGCGAGGTGTTGATGGTTCGTGCAAGAGTCTCGTTCAATGAGTTGTTGAAGAGCTGCTGCAAATCCATCTTTCTGTGCAGTGAGAGGTTCTCGCGGATACGGTCGAACACCACCACCTTGTCGTTGATTGAGTAACCGATAACGGTGAGGATGGCGCCGATGAATGTCTGATCTACCTCAAGTGAGAACGGAACGATGTCCCACAGGAGCGAGAAGAATCCGATGACGATGGTGGCATCGATGGCAAGGGCTACGGTAGAGCCGATGGAGAATGCCACGTTGCGGAAGCGGATGAGGATATAGACGAAGATCGCCACGAGTGCGAAGAGCACCGAGATGATGGCTCCGTGTGTGATGTCCTTGGCCACTGCCGGTCCCACCTTGGTAGAGCTTACGATGGAACCACCTGCGCGTACATCGGGGTTCTTGAATGCTTCGACGCTGCTCTGAGTAACGAGTCCTGCGGAGTGCAGACCCTTGTAGAGGATGTCCTCCACTTCGTTATCGACAGCCGGGTCGTTGCTTTCTATCTTGTAGTTGGTAGAGATACGGATGGTCTTGTGGTCGGTACCCAGTGCCAGTGCGCTTACCGTTGCGTTGGGGAAGAGCGGACGGAGTGCTTCTGTCACCTGTTCGGGCTCTACCTGCTTCTCAAGCACAATCACATAGTTGCGTCCACCGGTGAAGTCGATGCCCTTGCTGAGGCCGCGAACGGCGAAGCTGGCGATGACGACGAGCAGCATTGCTCCGGCGACGATGAACGATTTGCGGTACATGCCCATGAAGCGGAAGTTCTTGTTGGCCATGAAGTTGCGCGAAATCTTGGTGGAGAAGTTCTGGTGTGTCCACTTGTCGTGCTTCAGACGGTTCTCATATACGAGGCGTGTGAGGAACACTGCTGTGAAGAACGAGCAGATGATACCGATGATGAGGGTTGTGGCGAAGCCGCGGATGGGGCCTGTTCCGAACACATAGAGGATTACACCTGTGATGATGGAGGTGAGGTTGGAGTCGAAGATGGCCGAGAAGGCGTTGCTGTAACCCAGTGTCAGTGCCTGTTTCGTGCCGAGTCCCTTCTTGAGTTCCTCCTTCGTTCGTTCGTAGATGAGCACGTTGGCATCGACGGCCATACCCAGTGTGAGCACGATACCGGCGATACCCGGCATGGTGAGGGCTGCCTGGAACGACGCCATGATACCCATTGTGAAGAAGAGGTTGAGCAGAAGTGCGCCGTTGGCCACCATTCCGGGGATGAAGTCGTACATCACTACCATGTAGAGCATGAGGATTACGAATGCCACGACGAACGACATGAAGCCCTGCTGGATGGACTGTGCACCGAGGGTAGGACCTACCACTTCCTCCTGCACGATGCGTGCGGGTGCAGGCATGCGTCCTGACTTGAGGGTATTGGCGAGGTCTTTGGTGTCTTCGATGGTGAAGTTGCCTGAGATTGACGACTGTCCGCCGGAGATTTCGCCGTCCACACGGGGAGCGGAGTAAACCGATCCGTCGAGAACGATGGCGATGGCTTTGCCCACGTTGGCCTTGGTGAGTGCTGCCCAGCGGCGTGCGCCGTCGCTGTTCATGCTCATGCTCACTTCAGGAGCACCGGTGAGGTTGTCGAACTGGTCCTTTGCATCGGTGATGACGTCGCCCTCGATGGGTGCGCGTCCGTTGGTGGTTGTCACCTTGATGGCGTGGAGTTCATAGTAGTTCTTCACAGAGAGTCCGTCGGCTGCCTTTGCGCTCCAGAGCAGACGGCAGTCTGCCGGGAGAATCTGCTTGGCGAGAGGCGAGTAGATGATGGCGTTCACTGCTGCGGTGTCGCGTGCTGCGGCGTAGCCTACGAGGCTGAGTGCGCCGTTGCCTGTGGGCTGCAGTATGGCGAGAAGCGGGTGGAGTTTCTTTGCTGCCTCGATTTCTGCGGCAGACGATGTAGCTTCCTTGGGTTCCTTGTTGTCCTTCTTTATCTGGAACTTCGACGGTTCTGCCTTTGCCACGGCTGCTGCTGTGGTGTCGGTGGCAGTGGTGTCGGCTGCTTCAGCCTTTTCGCTTCCGGCGTTGGCGAAACGCTGGTCGATCTGTGAGAGGTAGGGTATGATTTCGTCGGAGTTGTAGGTCTCCCAGAACTCGAGGTTCGCGCTACCCTGGAGGAGCTTGCGCACACGCTCCGGCTCGTTGATACCCGGCATTTCCACCATGATTCGTCCCTGCTGTCCTTCAAGCTTCTGGATGTTGGGCTGTACCACACCGAACTTGTCGATACGGGTGCGTACCACTGTGAACGAGTTGTCGATGGCCGACTGTACTTCGGCTCTCAGCACCTTTTCCACTTCCTTGTCGCTGCTGTTGGGCGACACTTTGCCCTGGAGCTGCTGTGTGGCGAAGATTTCAGCCAGACGGCGTCCCTTGGCGTTGCGGTGGAAAGCGTTGACAAACAGTGTGATGAAGTCGCTCTGGCTGGTTTCTTCTTCGGCCTTGGCTTCCTTCATCGACTTGACGAAAGCTGCATCGCTCTTGTGGTCGGCGAGTGTCTCGATGACATCGGGCACGCTCACTTCGAGGATGACATTCATGCCGCCTTTGAGGTCAAGACCGAGTCCGATGCGTGTCTCAAGGCACTTCTGGTAAGAGTAGATGCCGAGATACTTCACAGAATCCTTGTAGTCTTGCTGTGCAATGGGATCTTTAATCTTCGCTGCCTGGCTGTCATAGTACTCTGTGGCAACCGAGAACGAGAGGTAGAAGATGCTCGCCAGCGTCAGTAAGACGGCTGTTAGAATTACAATTCCTTTGTTCTGCATTTTGTTATTATTTTTATTATTATTTGTTTTTCCGTATGGTTAAAGTGTAAATATACTCTCCACAGTCGTGCAAAGATACTTATTTTTTCACATTGCTGAAAATTTATCGCCTTAATTCTTAACATTTTATGGCAAATGGCGGAATTTTTTGCACCTCGGACAGGGCGTATATAAATAAATAAGGTGTAACGGTGTTTTCGCACGCACATTTCAGAGGGTTTTCAAACAAGGCTTCCTTGCACTGCAAACAAGCATTGTTTTGCTCCTAAAGAAGCCTTGTTTACGCTGCAAAGAAGCCTTGTTTTTTAAAAGTAAAAAAGTAAAAGGGTAAAAAAGTAAAAAGGGCGGGGATGGCAGGAGGGCAAGGGTGTAAAGAATAGGAGGTCGAGCGTCCCGCTCGACAACATCATCCAATACTTTTAAGAATACAGGAGTTAAGAATTCAGAAGTTAAGCCATTAGTTTTGAGAATGCAGAAGTTAAGAATTCAGGAGTTAAGCCATTAGTTTTAAGAATACAGGAGTTAAGAATTCAGGAGTTAAGCCATTAGTTTTGATAATGCAGGAATTGAGAGAGGATTCTGAATTTCTTGCCAAGACAAGCGGCAGAGTTGGGCGAAGCCGTATGCCTTGCTAATCATAGGAGGTCGAGCGTTCCGCTCGACAACACAGGGCAAGTCTGCCAATTATGAATTCTTGATTAAAATGTTTGGATGGTGTTGTTGAGCGGGACGCTCGACCTCCTATGTCGCTAATTCATAATTAAGAACTCGTAATTAGGCTTTGCTGCCACTGTTCCGAGTTTTTTAAAGCTAATGGCTTAACTTCTGAATTCTTAACTTCTGAATTCTTAAAACTAATGGCTTAACTTCTGAATTCTTAACTTCTGAATTCT